>Ga0307377_10005196_pt1 | contig 14021 bp, 22 predicted proteins | sample TR3MG_FD_202535 | JGI IMG/M metagenome (GOLD analysis project Ga0307377, IMG submission 202535) | Soil microbial communities from Risofladan, Vaasa, Finland - TR-3 | ecosystem: Environmental > Terrestrial > Soil > Coastal area > Acid sulfate soil | place: Finland: Risofladan, Vaasa | collected... | reverse complement strand
TTGTGACTGCAAACGAAGAAGGATATAACAATGTCAATATTATCGTAGGTTCTGATCGTCAAGCAGAATTTGAAAATCTGGCAACAAAATACAATGGAGAACTATATGATTTTAAGCAGATTCGTGTCATCTCTGCTGGTGTAAGAGATGCGGATGCAGAAGGTGTAGAAGGAATGTCTGCATCCAAGATGAGAAAAGCAGTTGTTGATGGGGACTTTGATGCTTTCCGTCGTGGTACTCCAAAAGAATTGGATGATGGCGACACTCAAGCATTGTTTGATGCAGTTCGTCAAGGCATGAAGATCAAGAGCACAAAGAAAGTTGCTGAAATGTGGGAGATTGCACCGAAGTGTGATCCGAAAGGTTTACGTGAACAGTATGTTGGTAACAGAATATTCAATATCGGAGACATTGTAGAAAATCTCAATACTGGACTTGTTGGAGAGATTATTCGTAGAGGAACCAACCATCTTATTTGTGTTACTCAAGAAGAGTATATGTTCAAGTCATGGATTAGAGACGTGATGGAATATACAGAAAAGAGGATGGAACGTAGAATGAGAGTTTCTGGTAAACCAAACACATTAGTTGGAACTAGTGGTTACCTTAAAAATGTAATGGCATCGACTGGTACGACTGCTATTAAGAATTTCATAAATAAGTATAAGAAAAAGTAACGTCGTATTAACATGTCTGGAATTGCACCTAATCCTTTGAATGATATTTCAAAGGTATATCTGGAAGCTGTTGCTGCTAAACCAGATTTCCTTGATTTGGACAAGGATGGCAATAAAAAAGAACCAATGAAAAAGGCTGCCAAGGAAGTGGAGGCACCTAAAGAGAGATTGAAGACTGACCGTAATATGTTTAACATCTCCAAGGATGAGCAGAAGGCTGCAAAAGAAAGACTACTGGCAAAAGCAAGAGCAAAACGCGCATCAATGGGAGAAGGACTTGATCCAGTAGGTCAAGAGGATGCGGATATTGATAATGATGGTGACACTGATAAGTCTGATAAGTATCTTCACAAGCGTCGCAAGGCAATCAGCAAGGCGATGAAGAGAAGAATGAAGGAAGAGAAAGAACTTTCTGAAATTACAAAAATGGGTATCCATGCCCCCCATGAAGTTCCTTCTGGTAACCTGAAGGGATTGGTAAAGAAGGCAATGAAGAGAATTGATGCTGATAATGATGGTGATGTAGATAAGGATGATCCAAAAGAGAAAGGAATGGGTGAGTTCGTTCCTTCTCCAGATGGAAAGAAAAAAATTAGAACAAAGATGTCAGAGTCTCGTTCAAATTGGAGACATGATCTTTCTGAAGTGATGGTTGATGACGTTGATTCAAAACAAATCAAAGAAAAAAACGTCAAGAATAAAATCAAGATCAATCCAAAACTTGGTGAAGCAATTGAATTGCTGGGTGGAACTTTGATTGAGATGGTAGAACTTGAAGAAGAAACACCTGCAGAAAAAATCGATAGAATTTCAAAAGAGAACGTTGCCAAGAGAGCAGCACTTGCTAAAAAAGAAAAAGAAAAGAGAGCAAAGTCTACTGCAGATTTCCAAGCACATAAAAAAGAAGTTCTTGCCAAGGGTGGTCGTCCTGTAGATGCACTTGATTCTTGGCAGAAAAAGAAAATGAATAAGGAAGATGTTGAGCAGGTTGATGAAAAACTCAATCTGAAAAAAGCAGATATGGGTGATGTCATCAAGGACTTCTATAAGTCTGATGCTCCACAGTTCAAGGGCAGATCAAAAGAAAAGCGTCGTGAAATGGCAATTGCTGCAAAGTTGACTGCTGAAAGAGGTGGTCGTAAACTTGGTGAGTCTTCAACTGAAGTTGCGATGTCTCCACAGGAACTTGCTCTCCAAAAAAGAAAAACCATGATTGATAAAATGATTACTATGAAGAGACAGCAAGCACTTCAGAAATCTGGTAAAACAAAAGTGAATGAGGAAGAATCCGATCGCGCAAGAGATGAGCGTCAAATGCGTGGTGGCATGGATGGTAACATTCGTTATGATCGTCCTCCTGCTAAAAAACTTTCTAATAAAGAATTAGGCATCAAACCAGGTAAAACTGCTGTTCAGAAGGCAATGGAAAAGAAGGGTAAGTCTGCTCTTGATATTGTTAAGGCAGATGTCCGTGCCAAGTACGGAAAAGGATCCGTTAAGTGATATATAGAATGTATCAACGAGGTTCATTATGTTAGGTTTTCTTCTTCCATTAGCATCAAAAATTATTTCAGACTCAGTTTCCAAGATTCCCGAGAATGAGGAACTTGGTGAGAAACTGATTGAAATTTGTCTGGTTATCCTTGGTAAGGCAGTCAAACTGACCAAAACCGATATGGATGATCAACTTCTTGAAGTAGTAACTAAAGCAATCAAATCCCGCGAAGAGGCGTGATTTGATACAAAAGGAGACCTAAACTACAAGGTCTCCTTTTTTATAAATATCTTATAGCAATTAAATTTTATAGAGAGAAAGACATGGCACTCTGGGGAAACAATGATAATGTTGGTTCAGCAGGAACTGTTAGTTTGAATTATGGCACGGGTGTTGTAACCGGAACTGATACCTTGTTCGGTCAAACTGGGTCTGCTCAAGAAGGTGATGTTATTAGTTTTGGACTTCGCACAAAACCAGGTGTGTACTTTGGAGATGCCGTTATCATTAGCATCGCAAGCACAGAATCACTTACCATTGGTTCTACTGCTGGATTGAGTGGTGTTGCAATTGCTGGAACTGATTTCACCATATCTCAAGCACCAAAGTACACTGTACTTGATTCGTCCTTTAGTGAAGTCAACACAGCAGCTCCTGCTGCTCATGTTGTTGCAAGACCTCTTACCAATCTGGAAACATCAGCAGGTATTTTGACGGTTCACCTGAATTCCACTGAAGGAATTATTGCAGGAGACACGATTGATTTCCCAACATACTCTACTGCTGTAATTAGTTCTGTCGGCAGCACTTCGGTTGTTCTGGCAGCAGCAGTTGGCGCTGGAGACACCATTGCAACTGGATCTGCAACTACCGTTTCAAGAACAACGGGTGGTTATCAGAGAAACGTATACGGTGTTGGATCTACCAGCGTAGGACATGCTGAAGGTGGAGTTTATGCTACTGGAGCAGGTTGGGTTGGTGTTACAACTTACAGAGATACATCTGGTAACTTGAGAGTTAAGAAGGAAATTTTGGTTGCTATGTCCGGCATCGCAACTGGCAATGCTCCTGTCTATCCAGATATTGCATCTGCTAACTAATTTGCTAATATGATATGATTTTCAATGAATTGAATGAGGATAATTTCCTTCTATTCGCAATTAAAAATTATGAAAATCCGCAAGCAGTAACAAAAGAGGACTTCGATAGAGATCTTAATCACTTCAAATATATCAAAAGATTGTTGAAGAGATACAAGAACACAGGAGTCCTCAAAACTCACTTGCTGTTGAACCATTTTATTATCCTCTACAATATTTTTGGTGAAGCAACAACTCCAATGTTGTTTTTTAAAATAGATAGAGATCTTTGGTCATGCATGAAAACATTTGTGATGTTTCTGAATAGATTTCCAGAGTATCCAAAGTGCTACATTCATGATATTCCAGTTGATTTAAGATGCCTTCAAGAACTAAATCAAATTTACGATGAAAGAAAAGAATCTTAATCACATAATTAATTTGATTAAGGAGCAAATGACAACAGGTTCTACTGCTGGTGCTCCTGGATTTAGTGCGTCTGCTGATCCGAAGGGCCCAGTGGCAGGGTATGATCCTGTTATGAAGAAAAAGAAAAAGTACATCTACATGAGAGGGGTTCGTAAGAACTGGAAGCAATGATGTTCTCACAAGGTTCTAAAGTAGCAGTTCTAGAATCTAAACTTGATATGTATGAGGACTTGTCACGCGAAATGCTGACAAAGTTAGTGTTCGCTGTAGAAAAGATATCGGAAGGAAATAATCGTATTGCTCAAATTCTTACCAAGCACGATGAGAGAATTGAGCAGAGTATGAAGACTGATACTCTTATCATTAAGATGATTGATGAGTTAAAGGCAGAAAGTGAAAAAGACCATAAGATTATTCATGATAGAATTGATAGATTGCAAGTAGAAATAAAGGCACTCTCAAAGTTTCGTTGGCAAGTCGGTGGAGTGCTAGTAGTAGCAGCACTCATCATAGGAGCAGGCAGCAGAATCGCTCCCATCTTCTTGACTCCACAACCACAGCAAGTTATAATAGGACCACAGAAGTAGTGTCCTCATTATGAATTTCATTGATGTAAAATACATCAATCTGATATCTTCACGTCTCATAAAGTTCAAAAGGGTAAAGGCAAATCTATACAATTTTCGCTGCCCTATTTGTGGAGACTCTCAAAAAAACAAAAACAAAACAAGAGGTTATCTCTATTCAATGAAAGCAGATGTGAACTATAAGTGTCACAACTGTGGTATTTCGATGACCTTTAGTAATTTTTTGAAGAAAGTTGATCCAGTTGTACACAAGCAATACGTCTTTGAGAGATTCAAAGATGGATCTACTGGTAGAAATACAGTCGTAGAGGATCCAAAGTTTGAATTTGATAAACCAGTATTCAAAACTAAAATTGCACTTCCCAAGTGTTCTGAAGTAGATGGCGGCAGATCTTATCTTGAATCGCGTAAGATTGATCCGTCCAAATTTTTCTATGCAGAGAAGTTCAAAGAGTTTGTAAACACACTAAAACCAACATTCTCCGACACAACTTATGAGGAATCTAGAGTTATCATCCCACTTTATTATGAAAAGAACTTAATTGGTATCCAAGGAAGATCTCTAAATTCCAAATCGATTAAATACATTACGGTCATGATCGATGAAAATGCACCCAAAATATACGGACTTGATAACGTCCGAAGAGATGCTCCAGTCTATGTTACAGAAGGACCATTCGACAGCACGTTCATTCCAAACGCGATTGCTATGTGCGGAGCTGATGCTGATATTGATAAGTGGGGGATTAGCAATCCTGTTTGGATCTATGATAACGAACCACGAAATGCAGAAATTCTCAATAGAATCTCCCGCACAATTGATAGAGGAGAGAAAGTTGTAATTTGGCCTTCTCATATCAAAGAGAAGGACATCAATGACATGGTTCTATCTGGACTTGATGTTCAATCTGTGATAGAATCAAACATATATTCTGGTTTAGAAGCAAAACTTAAATTTACTACTTGGAAGAAAATATGAGTAACGGCACCAAAGTTAAAAAGAGAGATGGACGAATTGAACCTCTTGACCTAGACAAGATGCATCTGATGGTTGAAGAGGCAACCAAGGGTCTTGCAGGGGTCTCTGCGAGTCAGGTTGAGATGACCTCTGGTATTCAGTTCTATGATGGTATTACTACTGGAGAGATCCAGGAAATTTTGATTCGTTCTGCTTCTGACCTGATTGATTTGGATCACCCCAACTATCAATTTGTTGCAGCAAGACTTCTTTTGTTTTCTATTCGCAAATCTCTCTATGGTAAAATGAGGGAATTACCTCCTCTTGAGCAACACATTTATTCTTGTGTGAATAAAGAGGTTTATGATGCTGATGTTTTTAATAAGTATTCTCTAGAAGAAATCCAAAAAGCAGAAACCTACATAGATCATGATAGGGATTTCCTTTTTACCTATGCTGGTCTCCGCCAAGTTGCTGACAAGTATCTGGTTCAGGATCGTAGCACTGGAAAGGTCTATGAAACTCCCCAGTTCATGTATATGATGATTGCTCTGACGATCTTCGCAGAGTATCCAAAAGAAACACGTATGTCATATGTAAAGAGGTACTATGACGCAATCTCAAGGCACAAAATCAACATTCCCACACCTATCATGGCGGGAGTGCGAACTCCACTTCGACAGTTTGCTAGCTGTGTTCTTGTTGATGTTGATGACACCCTCGATAGTATCTTTAGCTCTGATATGGCAATTGGCAGGTATGTTGCACAAAGGGCGGGCATCGGCATCAACGCAGGCAGAATCCGTGGCATCAACGCTAAAATCAGAGGCGGAGAAGTTCAGCACACAGGCGTTATCCCTTTCCTCAAAAAGTTTGAAGCAACTGTCAGATGCTGCACTCAAAATGGCATCCGAGGTGGATCAGCGACTGTCCACTTCCCAATCTGGCACCAAGAAATCGAAGACATTCTAGTCCTTAAGAACAACAAAGGCACAGAAGATAACCGAGTTCGTAAACTAGATTACTCTATCCAAATCAGCAAACTCTTCTATGAACGATTCATCCAAGATGGAGAGATCTCACTCTTCTCTCCCCATGATGTTCCTGGTCTGTATGATGCTTTTGGCACTGATAGATTTGACGAGTTATATGTGGGTTATGAACGAGATGAATTTGTTCCAAGAAAAACTGTCAGAGCTCAAGGACTCATCCTGGATCTTCTAAAGGAACGTGCAGAGACTGGTCGTGTTTATATCATGAACATTGACCACTGCAACAGTCACTCTTCCTTCAAGGATAAGGTGAACATGTCTAATCTTTGTCAGGAGATCACTCTGCCAACCTATCCAATCAATCACATCGATGATAAGTTTGGTGAGATTGCTCTGTGTATTCTCTCTGCTATCAATGTTGGTAAGGTAAAATCTGATGAAGAGTTGGAAGAACTTTGCGATCTTTCTGTTCGTGGTCTAGATGAATTGATCGATTATCAAAAGTATCCTGTAGAGGCAGCAGAGATTGCTACTAAAGCACGTCGTTCTCTTGGTATTGGTTTCATCGGTCTTGCACACTACTTGGCAAAACTGGGTTACAACTATGACTCTCAAGAGGCATGGGATGCTGTTCATGGACTTGCAGAATCTTTCCAGTTCTATCTCCTGAAAGCATCTAACCAACTTGCCAAGGAGAAGGGGCACTGTGAATACTTTGGTCGCACCAAGTATGCTGATGGTATTCTCCCAATTGATACATACAAGAAGGACGTTGATGAGATTGTAGAGAATAAGTTAGAACATGATTGGGAAGGTCTTAGAGCATCTATCTTGGAGCACGGTATCCGACACAGCACACTGTCCGCACAAATGCCTTCAGAGAGCAGTTCCGTTGTGTCAAACGCAACAAACGGAATCGAACCACCCCGTGATTTCTTGTCCATTAAAAAGTCAAAGAAAGGTCCTCTCAAACAAGTTGTTCCATCATATGGGTCCCTTAAGAATAACTACACTCTTCTTTGGGATATGCCTAATAATCGTGGGTACATCAATGTCGTCGCAGTTATGCAGAAGTTTTTTGACCAGGCAATTAGTGGAAACTGGAGTTACAACCCAGAAAACTACCCAGATAACGAAGTTCCTGTGTCCGTGATGGCACAAGACTTTTTGACTACATATAAGTACGGTTGGAAGACCAGTTACTATCAAAACACTCATGACATGAAGAGTGATGAAGTCAAGGAGGAAACCAAAGAGAGTTTAGAAAATTTGTTAACCCAATTAGAGCAAGCCGAGGAGGGAGAGTGTGAATCCTGTGCAGTTTAAAGTTTCTTCAGTGGAAGATACACCAGTGACATCAATTAAGGGCATGACAGTCTTTAATACTGAACAAGTTAATACTAAAAAGCAACCGATGTTCTTCGGTAAACCTCTTGGAATTCAAAGATATGATTCATACAAGTATCCAATCTTTGATAAACTGACTACACAACAACTTGGATACTTCTGGAGACCCGAAGAGGTATCCCTTCAGAAGGATCGTGGGGACTATCAAACTCTCCGTCCAGAGCAAAAGCACATCTATACTTCCAATCTAAAGTATCAGATCATGCTTGATTCTGTTCAAGGTCGTGGACCTGGGATGGCATTCATTCCTTACTGTTCTCTTCCTGAACTGGAAGCATGTATGGAGGTATGGGGATTCATGGAGATGATCCATAGTCGTTCCTACACATACATCATCAAGAATGTCTATTCAGATCCCTCCGAAGTCTTTGATAAGATTGTCACTGATGAGCGCATTGTAGAGCGTTCTAGGACAGTTACACAGGCATATGATGATTTCATTCAATCTGCACAACTGTACGGTTCTGGAAATGAGTGGACTCATGCAATGGAAGGAGTATTCTCTGCTCAACAAACATTAAATGATGTTAAGAGAAAACTCTATAGAGCAGTTGCGAATGTAAATATTCTTGAGGGTATTCGCTTCTATGTTTCTTTTGCTTGTTCCTTTGCCTTTGGTGAGTTAAAACTCATGGAAGGTTCTGCAAAAATCATCTCTCTCATTGCTCGTGATGAGAATCAGCATCTTGCCATTACACAAAACATTTTGAACAAGTGGCGTGATGGTGATGACCCAGAGATGAAGCAGATTGCAAAGGAAGAAGAAGAGTGGGTCTATAAAATGTTTGATCGTGCGGTCAACGAAGAGAAGAGATGGGCAGACTATCTCTTTAAGGATGGTAGTATGATTGGTCTGAATGACAAATTGTTGCAAAAGTATGTTGAGTGGATTGCAAACCGTAGACTGAAAGCAATCGGTCTTAAACCAGTCTATGATATTGCAGCAAATAACAATCCACTTCCATGGACACAACATTGGATTTCTTCTAAAGGACTTCAAGTTGCACCTCAAGAAACAGAAGTAGAGTCTTATGTTGTTGGAGGTATTAAGCAAGATGTCAAAAAAGACACGTTCTCTGGATTCCAATTGTAGTGGTAATTGTAAATGTGATTGTATAGAATGGAAAGAAGAAGAAATGCTGCAGGCATACCGAGAGGCAGCTGCAGCAGATGATTTCTTATTCGGAGATGATGATTATTCTTATTTGTGGTTAGAGGAAAATGCCAAAGAATGAACTCAATAAAGAAGAACTTAAGGTTCGTGTTCTGAAATTAAAAAATAAACTACATTCGGATGGCAATTGGTACTCTGACCCCAAAGGACTTGCTCATAAATACTTGAACGAAGTCCTTGATATAATTGATGAGTATAGATATTGACTATGAGAATCCCTGGTTATATGATGACAAACCTTTTGTTAGTGATGATATTGGGGACTACTTCGGTTTTGTTTATCTCATTACCAATAAGTCCAACTCACGACGCTACATTGGTAGAAAGTATTTTTGGTCGTTTCGGAAACCAAAAGGAAAGAAACGCAAAGTAAAACAAGAATCTGATTGGAAAAAATATTATGGGTCTTGTCCAGAACTTAAAGAAGACATTCTCAAATACGGCAGAGAAAATTTTAGTCGAACTATCCTATCTCTACATAAAACAGCTGGCAAAACAAACTTCGAAGAAACGAGACAACTATTCGTCAATGGAGTCCTCACAGAATCACTTGACAAAGGAATACCAGCATTCTATAATAGCAACATCCTCAACAGGTACTTCCGAAAAGATTACTATGATGGAGACTGAAGACATCGTTGCTCATGTTAGGCAGTGGGCAATTGATGCAATTGATTCCAAAGTGAAAGTAGAAGAAATCTATGATCAACTGGCAATCATTGATGAATTTCATGAATGGTTGAATCCTAAAAAAGACCTTGAAATTGTAAGTATTGACGAAATCTCCGAAGAGGAGTACAATAATTACATTGATGGGGTTGAGAGAAGTTAATTCTTTCTTATGACTCAATAGCTCAGTTGGATAGAGCATCTGCCTTCTAAGCAGTTGGTCGGGGGTTCAAGTCCCTCTTGAGTCGCCTTGCGGGCATAGTGTAGCGGTAACACGCAATCCTTCCAAGTTTGAATCACGAGTTCGATCCTCGTTGCCCGCTCTTGGAACTTGATCAGTTCCATATCTGTGGATGTGATGTAAGGAAACACACCTTTATAAGGGTATGCAGGTATCAAATCCTGTCATCCACACATTCCTCTGTAGCTCAGCGGTAGAGCTATCGACTGTTAATCGATTGGTCGCAAGTTCGAATCTTGCCGGGGGAGTCGGGCGATTAGCGCAGTGGTAGCGCACCTCCTTTACACGGAGAGGGTCGGGGGTTCGAATCCCTCATCGCCCATGATAAATAAATCACTTGCTTTGAATTGGATGAAGAACGATGTTAGTAGTAAGATGCAAAGATTGCAACAGAGAGTTAACTGGAACAACTAAAACACAAGTCTGCGGTTGCTCCAATCAAATGACCGTAAGAGGAGATAGTGTTACAGCAGTTGACTTAAGTAGAGTAATTATGGTAAACTCTACAAAGAAAGAACAGAAGAATGTTCTTTCATCATCAGATCTTGCTTACCAAGAAGCAAGAAGACAACGCAAAGTTCGTAAACTGGACTTTGATGTCCGATAACACCCTGGAAAGGTGGCCGAGTGGTTTAAGGCAGCAGTCTTGAAAACTGCCGATGTGAAAGCATCCGTGGGTTCGAATCCGACCCTTTCCGCTTTTATTAAGTTATAATACGCAATCCTTAAGAAATAGTGTATCATCTATATACAAATATATGGAGATACCAAAATGACTCTCTATTATGTTCTAATGCTGACAATGGTCGCATTAGTAATATATGCTGGGTATGATGAAACCATGAGACTAATTCAGTACATGGATTTACAAATTCGTTATGCTGGTATAAGAGTTCAACTGAAGTGGATGGGTTGGAAACTTAAGAGGCAACTCATTAGGGATACAACCGATTTTAAGGAGTTCCTTAAGGAGTACAACAATGGTCAATAAAGAGCTGTCCGATCTCTCTGTGGAGAGAAAGGAATGCCCCAAGTGTGGTGCCACTTGGTTAGATGGAGAGCACTATTGGTCTGGTACAGCAAAGAAAGGAAATGAACTTGATCTTGCTGGACTTGTTTGTAATAATCATGGTGATGATACCTGTATAAACCCATGCAAAGGATTGGATGGTGGAGTAACATGGGAAAAAAGATTGATGGAGTTAGAAAATGACCACTCAAGTAACTAAAGAAGAAGTTCAGGAGATGATCGATGCAGCAATACGACGCCACAACCGTAATGCTTCTATCATTAGTATGTGCGTCGGTTGGGTGGTTCTTGCTTTATTTGCTGAAGGACTTTTAAGACTTATTGGAGTAATTCCTCCTGTAATGCCATGGTTAAACATTACCCTGAATTAATTGGTATTGTATTGTTATTAGTATTTGCTGCCACAATGTTTTATCATGGCACAATGATTATGAGAGGTCATCGTGGATATAGGCATTGTGAAAGAGACCAAAAAAAGTCTGAAGACATGCGTAGAAGAATAGAAAATTTGCTTAAAGACAAATGAAATCACTCATTCTAATTGCTTGCTTCCTACCACTGGGTATCATCTACATAGTAATGAAACTCTCGGTATGGATTGCAACTGTCGAAGCTGAAAGAACCTATGTCAGAGAAGATGCCAAACGACCACATGGACCCTATGTGGACAATGCATATGCAGACGTTGACGAAGAGGATGAGGAATATGGAAGTAAAACAGATTATCGATGATGCTCTGTTTGAGTGGTATACAGAGAGAGGAATTGAGGTTCCAGAGTGGAGACGAACCAAAGATCCACAATGGTGGATAGACTACTTAAAAGAACTAGGAATTGATCAGTAATGGAACACCTGTTAGGAAAAGCACTCATTATAGTTGCAATACCTTTTGTAATCGCTACACTTTACTTCGGTTCAAAGAAGGGGCACTATTATGAATCCGAACACTATAAGGGGAATGGCACCGCACACTAGAGTAAGATTTCATTTTGCAACATCTTCATTTGCCAGAATATATGGAGTTGATCGTTTAACATTTGATATGATCGACTTCTGTTATGACTGGGCACACACGGCAGAACAAGCACCATTAGATTGCTTAAACCAGGTAGATAGATACTTCAGACAACTATGGGACACTTCGCAGCAACAGCACTAAACAATTCCTTTGTCTTGGGGTTCTTTTGTTATATTTTAGTCTTTGTACCTATCCTAGGAATCTGGGCAGTTCACAAATACAATTGGCAACACTGGGCACCATTTGACAAACATCATAAGTAAGGTTATAATTATTTCTGTTGAGACACAAATCAACTGCGGTAGTCCCCTTTGGTAGGTTCAGGACTGGCGGCGATAGGAACCTACTCAACGGGGTGTAGCTCAGCTTGGATAGAGCGCCGCATTTGGGATGCGGAAGCCGGAAGTTCGAATCTTCTCACCCCGATTTAATATCAAAGAATGTATATGCTATCGGAATGGATTAATAAGGTTTACTTGGATGAGGATTATATTGTATCCTTACAAGAAACTTTGAAAGCAAAACCAGAAATGAAGTATCTGGTTTTAGATAACTTTTTTAAGACTGATAAGTTAGATACCATGATTAAAAAGCACGGTAATCTTAACTTTAGTGAAAAGCAAGATATGTATTCCCGTGACGGACAAGTTTTGCCTTATGATGGAGCAGTCAAATTTATGAATCCATTTGATTATGGACATAAACTTTTGTTCTCCAAAGAATGGGAAGAGTATATGAGGAGACTTGCTTGCGTAGAATCAACTGACAAGACTCACTCTATTGTGAAACTTCGCTATCATAAACCACATGCAAAGGGGTTTTGGATTCATACTGATAGCACTACCAGGAAACTTGTGTTCATATGCTACTTCAATAGGAATTGGAAAATGTCTGATGGGGGATTGCTACAACTATGGAGAGTAGATGAATCCAAGTCAGACAATGTGTTGAAAGTTAGAGCAACCACAGATGAGAAAATGGATTTTCTAAATCACAATATTCGATTGAACACTGATACTCCTGGTGGTGGATTGCCAGATGAAAGAAACGATGTTGACTTTGTATTGGTTGATCAAATAGTTCCAATTTATAATCGAGTTTTCATATGTAATTTAGAAGAAAATCCTACATATCATAGTGTAACCCCAAGTGGTGAAAGAGCAAGAACTGGATTTGTGCAATGGTTAGAGACATGAGTAAGAACAGTGTAGATGCTGATATCGATCAGTCTTTGTTAGATCAGATTAGAAATTCTTTGTTCAATCCGACTGGAGCATACTTGCGGAATATGAAGCAAGTATCAGAAATCAATTGGACATGGGATAATGGAAAGACCACTACAGAAATAAAGTATGTTGATGGTGAAATTCAAAAGAGAAATAACAATGAAGCACCTCCAACTAAAGCATGTCATGACATTGCTCACTTTATGGCAGCTCTAAATGGTGATATGGAATGGGACTACATGCAAGAGATTAATCACCTATGCGAATACAATGCGGTGGCAATAGAATCAATTCTTACAAGAGCATGTCACAGTATAATGTATGGAATAGATCCAGACTATGAATTTGAAATGCAAGAAGTTTTCAGACACTTGAAATGGTTCTCTGAAGATTATTATTACATCCCTAAAAAGCATCCAAGTAAAAAGGATCACAAACAACTGTTAAGTGATTTCCTAGATGCATATGATGTCGATAAAACAGTGAAAGCATTCAAAATTTTTTATGAGGTTTGGTCAATTGAAAAGATGGTTGGTAACTCTAATTTTAAACTGAAAGTGAACATGGGATCAGATCTTGACTTCTATGATAAGAGAGTTTATGATGTCATATATAATGGAAAGAAATTTTTAAAATCTCTTTTGTAAAACCAATGCAATTTTACACTGTGGAATACTGGCAAGAAAACTGGGATGCTCTCTTGGAAAGAGTTGAGAACGGAGAACATATAGGCATAGAGAATACAGAAACAGGAGAAAGATGTGTAATGGTTCCTGCGGATGATGAACTCCTCCGAATATACACGGAGAATAATAACGAAGCATCGTAGTTCATCTGCGGGAATGTCGCCTAATGGTTAAGGCCCACTGCTTATAACGGTGTGAATCGGGTTCAATTCCCGACATTCCTACCTTGCTGGTTTAGCTCTCTGGTTGAAAGCAGCGAACTCATAATTCGCCTAAGGTGGGTTCGATCCCCACAACCAGCATTGACAGAACCCCTGTCAAACCCTTATAATAGTAAGGTCAACATTCAAAAC
>Ga0307377_10005191_pt1 | contig 14029 bp, 12 predicted proteins | sample TR3MG_FD_202535 | JGI IMG/M metagenome (GOLD analysis project Ga0307377, IMG submission 202535) | Soil microbial communities from Risofladan, Vaasa, Finland - TR-3 | ecosystem: Environmental > Terrestrial > Soil > Coastal area > Acid sulfate soil | place: Finland: Risofladan, Vaasa | collected... | reverse complement strand
GTCACAATGCAGCATGGTAAATGCTAAGAAGTTTAGTTGAACAATGCGAGTTGCATCACGAAACATCCGATGCAGGTCATCATCAGAAAGGTGTGGAGCACCTATTCGCATGACCTCTAACAGATTTTCAATTATTTTTTGTTTCTGCTCGACACTAAGTTTGGGCAAGGTTAGTTCGGCTAAATGAGCATTGTTAGCTGCGGAAATTCCGGCACCGCCAAACAACATATTCTTTAAGAAAGACATTTATTTTTCCCTTGATATTGTATGTATACTCAAACAGGGTTTATAGATTTAACGCGTTAAATCTATACTGCGGATATCTTAGACTTCTGGAAGCTACGTTTTTGCAAAACTAAGTATCTTATTAATTTTCTCCTCAATGACGCTCCACGGATCGTCTTCATTATAATGTGCTGAAAGGATTTGCCCCCCGTTAGCAAAATGATAATAATCAGCCCATGCTTCTTGATACGCGGTAAGTTTGTCACTCACGACAAAGACGCGAAATTCCTCAAAGGCCGCGGCATGGGATGGAAGAATACCCCCGAAATATTCATCAAAGTCTGGGGGAGCATGAGTTGAACCATGGCGGCGACCAAGATCAAGTTGTGCGAGTGCTGGAGCAAAGGCAACACGAAACTTGGCGCTAGCAGTAGCGCGTGCATTAAGGTCGCTGATGCGGCGTGCTGAAAGGAAACCAATGACACCGCCAAGCGCAACACTAACAAGGCTAGTAATAATGCTGCCCATATTAAATGTGTACTCTACTGTCATTTGTGGAAATGGCCGTTTCTAGGGCATAGCGCAAATTCGATTTATTGGTCCGAATTGTTTACCCCATCCAAGTACGGGGGGGGCTAGAAATACATACCTTCGAAATTTACCACCAAAACCTCTATGCTGCTATGGCTAAATAAATAACCGCATGTTCGAATCACTCCGAGCGAACCATGCGAAAGTCTCCTTCTGGCATATTGTGTTGAAAAACTCTTTTTTCGCACCCCTCTGAAATTTCGCGATTTTCAGGTGCATCAGTAAATCGCACTTGTTCGCCCACAGGAGCGTGGTTTAACGGTTCAAGGTTGAGTTTAAGGATGGCTGAAGTATCCTCCCGTATCGAAAATTATTAAAGTCGTCTATGAGGCTGGAATTTTTTCAACACGATCTAAAAAAGAGTTTTTCAACACAATAGGCACATAGGAGATGGTCAAATTCCAATTTTTATCAGGTTGCAAATGGCAGCTATATGACATAAAGCAGCACCTCGATAACATTGTCTGCCCAGTCCATTTTCTCGAATATCATCATACCGTGAAAATCGGTATCTGTGGAATCAGCATTCAAAACCCACACATCTAGTGCCAGGAGCAACGAAGTTGTTCATTGAAATTGTTATGTTGGTCGCCGCATCGGCACACGCCGAAGCGATTTGCACCAATGCGCAGCGCGATGTCGTCAGGAATTTCTACCTGGCCACCGCACAAAACATCGAAAATGTACTTTCTTCCTGAACGTATTGAACCACCATCATGCGCAGTTTTGCTGCCGGGGCTTTTTTAAGTCTGGTGAATTTCCTGTTCCTGCTGAATTAAACAGGCCAATTCCGAAATGGGTAATAGATAACCGTTTAGTGCTTAGTGCTTAGTGCTAATGGCTCATAGCGTTGGGTCAAAGATTTCGCGAGATATGGCATCAGCTTCGATGGCACCTGATTCCGCTTTTCCTTTTTCCGCGTATATCATTCGTCCGATAAGGATAGCGTCAAATCACCCCAGACCCGCATTTTTTGCATCACCGCCAGATAGCCAGCCGGGATATCTATTGTAGAACCATCAAGCTTTAAATGCAGAATATAGACCGGGGTTTTGCCCAGCTGCGCATATCGGTGGTCGCATTAATCGGGTACAACTCGGCAATTTTTTTAGCGAAGCCAGCGGCCATGCTGTAATGCATCTCGCCGCGAGTCCAGTAGAGATAACCGGTAGAAACCAGCATCAACAGGTGACACTGCAGGCGGCTTTTTATGTTGGCATTTTCATTGCACAGGCTCTTTGATATAAATTAAAACCACGTATCCATATTTTAATAATTTGAACATTAGCGCAGCAGGTGGCAAGTTACAAATTGATACGTGGAATTATAAAGAAGAACAATAGAAGTTCCTTTAGAAAAAGCATTGCAAATCTTTTTGCGAGGCTTTATCGTCATCATGCGTTGGTAGTTGGCGCTCCTTAAAATTAACTCGATCGAGTCAATTTTAAGGAGCGCCAACTCCTTTCGTTTTGCTGCAATACCTGGCCAGCCAGCCAGGAAGACCCTTAACGCCCACCGCCGGGAAACTCGCACTGTGGGTGTATCGAGGGGGATGGGGAGGTAACGCCAGGCAACTTTTGCCTGGCTAAACTTCCCGTTCTATCTCGTCACGGAACCAAGTAGTTGTATACACCTGGAAGCGGGGATTGCAGTGATGCGTAATCCCTGATGAAACGGAAAGTGGGTGTAACTCCCACCACTGTTGGGCAGCTAAGGATGTGGAAATTTAGTGCTGTCTGGCTTTTGCCTCTCCCGAGGACCGTAGCGAAAGTGATCGAAACGATCACACGCGGCAACACCTTTAGTCGAGGTGAGTGTCGCGGATACCAGGTTGCGCAAGCAGCCGGGATCCACGGAGGAATGTAAATCGGGAAGATAAGCGGGAAACCGCGAAGAGGAAGGATGTACGGGTATCTAGGGCCTTAAGTGCCTGCGAACCAATGGAAAGAATCACATGCAGCAATGTAAACGAGTCGCTTAAGGAACTTCGGACCGTTGAAACCAGAAATGGGAGCGTTGACAACAACGCGGGTGTGACTGAGTTGGGTACCAGCAATCCATAGTTAGATCGTTTTGTCTCACAGGTTGAAGCCCTACCCTGGGGCGCATTGGCAAATGCGCAGCTAACACAGGCGGGTGTAAGGCTGTTGAACCATTCACGAAAGTGAGTCGCTAGTCCGTAAGGGCGTAGCCCGATCCGAAAGGTGAAGGTGACATGGCCGAAAGCTGTGGTGATTGCAGAATATCGCAGTGGGGTTAACAGAGGGGGTCGAAAAGCAGTTGTGTTGGATCACGAAAACGAAAGCAACAAAAAAATCGCATTTTCCTTGGCGGGAAAATGAAGTCCCGGCACTTGGCCGTGTCGGGGCGATGTAATTTGTAACGTGGAATGAGAAAAGGCTTGGCGGCCTGGAAACATTCGCGCAAGACGCAATCTGTCCGGGCAGCTTCCCGGTATTTTTTAGAAAGGAGGTATTTGTCGGGCAGGTTGCGTGAAATTGGCCCTGGAGAATTTTTTCAGGTTGATAAACTTTTCCTTAGTGCGGATTCGGCTAAGCATGGCCGGCGATCCTGAACTGCACTGTACCGCACGCACGTATGCGGGAAGAAATACGTAGCACAAACGCCTTGGCTAGGCAGCTGTCTATGACAGCAAAATGCGAAAGTCTCCAATGGAGATATAAGCGCCGTGTAAAAAATCGGTACAAACCACCCAGGATATTCTTGGGTGGTTTTCTATTTTTTTTACAGCAGAAATTTTAGCAGCCCGTTAAGCGCGATTTAAGCCGTTGTAAGGGGAAAATTGTACTATTATGCATATGCGGGGTAATAAATTCGGGGGCTTCAATGAATCAATTACTTATCGGAAATATGCATTCCTCTCTATTTTTGATAGTGCAGACCGACGGGTCTGGTGAATAGCTGTTGGGCGTCAGACAACCGGGTCCACTGGAATACCAAGGGACTGAAACGAAATAATCGGAAAGATCGATCCAATGATATACAAAGGTAGCTGCCACTGTGGGCAGGTCGCGTTCGAAGCCGAAGGAAATCTAGAGAAAATTATGGAGTGCAATTGCTCAATTTGTAGTAAGCGTGGTTCGCTTCACTGGTTTATTACCCGCGATAATTTTCGTTTACTCAGCCCCGAGGACGGCATGGGCACATACACATTCAACAAGCACACCATTAAACATCGCTACTGCCCAAAGTGCGGGTGTGCGCCATTTAGCGAAGGTATAGCACCTTCTGGCAACTACATGGTTGCTATTAACGCCCGTTGCTTGGATGGTGTCGACTTGTCACCTATCACGGTGGGGCATTTTGATGGGCGCAGCCTTTGAGCACCCGACGCCCAACGATTAAGGTTAGATATTAAAGGAGATTTTTATGGCAAATAGAGAGAACCACGGCGCAAAAGGCAGTATGTATCTAAAACGCAACTATGAAGAGTCTAGTAGCGGTCACACTGAAGATTATGATGATCTTAAGTTGGATGCGTCCGCTGATGGTGCATCAGTCATTCTTACTGAAACAACAGGCAGTAAGAATTTTATTCGTCACAATGATGGAAGCTACTCGGAGTCTAATTACGAAATCTCGGTAACTGATCTTGCGCGTTTGATCAAAGCTAATGGTCGCCGCATATAACTAGCTCGATCAATGCAAGCACACTTTTATCATTAATGTTTAACCTCACGTTCGAGCGGGACGCCGCAGAAGCACGGCACCCCTTAGCTTTACTTTAACCTGCACGAGGAACACACATGACCCATTGGCGTATGCAACTCCATCCATCCGAATCTGGCGAGGCCGTAAGGCACTGCGTCGAAAGTCTCGCTGCTGGGTATATTGGCTTAGACTTCGCCACTGATGTTGGCGACTTACTTACTGTCGAGCAGAGTTCACTCCCTGAACGCCAACGAGACTATTGGTCCATTGCGCACGAAATGAACGAAGGAGAAAAAGTCCTAATCATGGCGCACCACTTTCCGTTCGCTCTCATAACGGTAGACGGCCCATACAATTTTATTCGTCACGCCGTACCAGAACTTGGAGTTTGGTTTTGTCATTTTCGGAAAGTTAAAGATGTTAGATACTACGCAGACTTTGTCACTAATGCCAGAACGTGGGAGTCAATCACAATGACGGACACAATCTCCCCTTTGCGAGATACTCAGTCTTTGTCATACCAACTCATAGAACGGTGGAGTAATGCGGGCTAACACGGGCGCGGCGATTTTGCCGCGCCGGTTAGCTTGGGTTGGGGCGATTAGAGAAACTATGGTGCAATCTGAGCAAGAGAGTTCTAGCTACTCCCGCTGGTGGGAATTTTACGCGGTGCGCTATGGCATGGGCACAGTGGGGGGCGGCAGCCCCCGTTAAGTCGTTGTTGAATCGTGCATCGAAACTGGAGAGGTCCAGTTCGCTGTCGATCAGGAGGTTCATTGCGTGTTCACAATCCATAGAGTAACTACCGACGATGCGCAAGAAGTCGCCGTAATGGTTGGCGAGTTGCTGGCTGAAATCATGAATGCTATTGATGTTCAGGCATTCAATTTTGACCTTGACGAAACGACAGCCCGACTCAAAGATTTCCTCAGCAATGAGAAATACTTTGTGTTTGTCGCTCGTAGCTGGAGTCTGAGTCCCGCTGGATTTATTACACTCTATGAAAGTTATGCCCTTTACGCCGAGGGTGCTTTCGGCACCATACCCGAGCTTTACGTTCGCCCAGCGTACCGCAAAAATAAATTGGGGTTTCATCTTGTGTCTCAAGCAAAGTCTTTCGGTGCGTCGCGTGGCTGGAAGCGTTTGGAGGTCACAACTCCGCCGCTTCCACAGTTCGACAGAACCTTGGCGTTTTATGAGCGTGAAGGGTTTTCCATATCCGGTGGACGCAAACTGAAGGTTGCCCTATGAACGGTTGTCCTATCGTGACCTTGTTAGCACAGAGTTTCCAGTCTAACCTTGCATTCGAGAGGGACAGCCCAGAAGCGAGCTGTTCCTCAATTTGATTTTGACGCTGTTGAAAAAAGCAATTTAAAATAATTTGAATCGCAATGAAAGTTTATCGATCTCTTAAAACGCTTTTCACTCGACGATCACCACATAGGGATGCGTCGAGTGAACCTCGGAAATCGTTATATTCGAACCCTCATGTAGTTTTCCTACAGCCTCGTTAGAGCTGAAAAATGACTGATATAGGTCTCAAGGTTTTAGATTTTCTTTTGGGCGGCTTGCTTGGGAAGTGGCGTCAAAGAAAAGCGTTGTCGGGGCAGCTTGAGGCACTCAAACGGCATATCCTTAATGTCAGTTTAGTGAACAACTATCCGATAGAGTTAGCCAAGCTGAGAATGTTCCTGCTTGAAACGGGACTTGTCGAGAAGCCCCAATTTAAAGTATTTTTTCAGCGCTGGCTCAGTCACCCAATAGTCGCAGATGGTCGTCCCGTGTTGGGACTGTTTTCAAACGAGCAAATCACGGAATTGCATGAAGAGTTAGCGCGCCTTCATCTCTAATTTTGCTATATGGTTTTACCCGACGAACGATGGCTCAAGGGAAAGATGAAGCGATTGCAGGCACGTCGCTTGCGGTGTTATGGTTGCGATTCACTTCATGCATTACAACTTTGTGCGTATCCACAAAACACTGGTGCTTTGCAGATATTGCCGTGCTGATTCCAGATCCTATTCCAGTAAAGCGCGGCAGCTACAAAAGAAAAATTAAAACTGAGTGTGCTACCGTACAGAATCGGAACGATTTGTACGGTAGCATTAACTGGTAAATTGCTTGGTAAATTGCCTCTTGCAGATATGCATGGTTTGGGACTAGAATTGTCTCGAAGAATCACCTCTTATTTATATCTATTTGATTTTTATCGTCTTTATTATAAAGTCATCAGTAACAATGAATTTAAGTCAGATTTATGAGTCAGAAAGGCATTACAAATTAAACTGAGGGGATGAACATGAAAGAACAATTAATGGAAGCCCAAAGAATTGATACTAAAAACGATGTGTTGAAAGGTAGTGAAAAAAGTGCGATGGAAGCGGCCTATTATCTTAGTATTGATGAATGTGCGAAAGAAGGCAGGAATCAATTCATTGAGAATAGTATGCAAGCGCACGCTACCTATTTGATGGTGAAACTGTTTCAAAATGCCGCGCAGGCAGTCCGTTTATTTTCTGGCAGCATGGGAAAGGTATATGCGTCCCCTGAGCTTATTAAAGAGGCAATTGCATTTTTGCAAAAGAGCGGGAGTTCACTGAATATTGTTCTTGAAAACGATATTGACGGAGGACATCCTGACAGACATCCTTTAATTGCTGCAATTAACTCTATCAAAGAACATATTAAAGGGACGGTTATAGTCAGAAAGTTATCTGATGATTTTAAAATTACAGATAGAAAACATTTCATGGTTATGGATAGCAAGGCATATCGCGTCGAATATGACCATGATAATACGAAGGCAATTGCAAACTTTGGGGATGCAGAGCGCGCCACTGAGTGGGTAAATTATTTTGACAATGTACTAGTCAAAAAAAGCAGTGTCATATATGAAGCTCATATTGCATAACTATTAAAGCAGTGTGAAAAGGCCGGACGAATTCCGGCCTTTTTTTATAACTAAAATTAATGTGAAGTCTTAGGGGGTCGTGATAATGTCTGCAGAAGTTGAACTTATACATTTAGGACATTTTATAGAGGCGTCATTTGGATTATGCATTGCCTTTACTATCATAGATGATGTCCATCAGTGGGGGCAGAAAATGTGCGAGAGTTTTAGAAAGAAACAAACTGATAAATGGGATAAAACAAAACAGCAGGCAAATAGTATCAAGGAGCCGATTTATGATACAAAACTTATCGGGAATGCAAAATTGATATTAGAAACTGATGAGAATGAATTTACAGAAGCTATGAGGCCAATAATCAGCGTGCTAAAAATAATTACTTTTGCTTTTGGCCTATGGTTCTATGCTTTATTGGCATTTTCTGGAAGCAACCCATCCACGGTTTGGCCGATCTTGGCGGTATGTATTGGCATCTATTTACCTGCAACTATTCCATTATTCTTTATATGGTGGATAGTGACTAGATGGAATAAGTTCTATATGAGCCTTCGCATAAAAGCTGAAACGCTCAACAAAATGGCTAGTCCCCCGGCGTAGTAAATTTCAAACTGAGACACTACCAGAATGCCGAGCGACAAGATTTAGCCAATCAGCTCTGAAAAGGAAGCAATAGATGTCGGCATTACAAGCATTGCTCACCAGTTTTCGCAACGCATCAAAAACAGAGCGCGAAAAAGGCACCTACTTTGAAGAACTAATCCTATGCTACTTGCGCAACGAAGCCACCTATCGCGATCTATACAGCGACGTTTGGACGTATAACGATTGGGCAAAGCTGCAAGGGCTGGATGGGCGCGATACCGGCATTGATCTTGTCGCCAAAACCAGCGGCACGGGCGAATACCACGCCATCCAGTGCAAACTTTATGCTGAAGACTACCGCCTGCAAAAAGGTGATATCGACAGCTTCTTTACCGCATCCGGCAAAAAACCATTCACACACCGCATCATCATCGCCACCACAGACAAGTGGAGCGAGCACGCTGAAGATGCACTGCAAAACCAGCAACCACCCGTTAGCAAGATAGACCTGCATGATCTGGAAAACAGCCAGATTGATTGGAGTCACTATCACGCAAAATCTAAGCCAACATTAAAGGCCAAGAAACAACTGCGCGACCATCAACGGTTTGCCCTTGATGCAGTAAAGCGCGGGCTGTCGGATGCAGACCGTGGCAAGCTCATTATGGCGTGTGGCACAGGTAAAACCCTTACTGCCCTTAAGATTGCCGAAGAGTTGGCAGGCGCTGGCAAGCGTGTGTTATTCCTCGTTCCCAGCCTTAACCTGCTATCTCAAACGCTCACCGAGTGGACACAGGAAAGTGAAATCCCGCTGCACAGCTTTGCCGTGTGTTCTGATAGCGACGTGGGCAAGAAACGCAAGAAGGACGATGACACCGTTCAAACCTTCACCCATGAGTTGCGCTATCCAGCCACTACCGAACCGGCGAGGCTGGCAACTGAAATGAGCAAGCGCCACGACGCCCAGCATATGAGCGTTGTTTATAGCACCTACCATTCCATTGACGTTATCAGTCGCGCCCAGCACGAACACGGGCTAGAGGACTTCGACCTGATTATTTGCGACGAAGCGCACCGCACTACGGGGGCGACCTTTGACGACGACGAGAGCTCCTTTGTCAAAGTCCACAGTAACGACAATATCAGAGCCTCCAAACGGCTCTACATGACAGCCACGCCGCGAATCTATGGCGACAGCGCCAAGGCCAGCGCCGAGAAAGACAGCGTGGCGTTGTGTTCTATGGATGATGAAAAGCTGTATGGCAAAGAGCTATTCGTCATCACCTTCTCGGAAGCGGTCAAGCGCGGCTTGCTGGTGGACTATAAAGTCATCGTGCTGGCCGTGGAAGAAGCGCACGTCAACCGCCGCATTCAGAATTTATTGAAAGACCCGGACAACCAGCTCAAGGTGGACGATGCCGCCAAAATCATTGGCTGTTGGAAGGCTTTATCCAAACAGGGATTGGCGGACGACTTGATCGGTGATGGTGCGGCGATGCAACGCGCTGTCGCATTCTGTCAGGTGATTGAGACATCAAAGGAAGGAAAATCTCACAAAGTTAGCTCCAAGCAAATCGCTGGCATGTTCCAGGCGGTAGTCGAAGCCTATCAAGAGACAGAGGAGTTCGAGCAAGTTGTCCGTCTTGCTTGCGAAGCCGAGCATGTGGACGGCAGCATGAATGCCGGTCAAAAAGAAACCAAGCTGGACTGGCTCAAATCCGAAGTGCCTGACAACACCTGCCGCATTCTCTCCAATGTGCGCTGCTTGTCCGAAGGCGTGGACGTGCCTGCCTTGGATGCCGTGCTGTTTCTCACCCCGCGTAATTCACAAGTGGACGTGGTGCAGTCGGTTGGGCGTGTCATGCGCACCGCTCCCGGCAAGAAACGCGGCTATGTCATTCTGCCGGTCGTCATTCCGGCTGGCGTGGAGCCACACGAAGCCTTGAGCGACAACAAGACCTATGCCGTGGTGTGGCAAGTGCTGCAAGCCTTGCGTTCGCACGACGACCGTTTTGATGCGATGGTGAACAAGCTGGACTTGATAGGCCGCGACACCAGCAAAATGGAAGTCATCGCCATCACCGACAAAATCCATAAGAAGCAGGAAAAAGCCCCCAAAGGCAAGACCAACGGCAACGCTGGAAAAGGTGGCTACAGTATTGGCCAAACTGAAGCTGGCTACACCGTTAAACCTGAGCAACAAGCATTGCAATTCGAGATCGGCGAGATCGAGCGCGCCATTTATGCCAAGCTGGTGCAAAAGGTCGGCAACCGGCATCACTGGGAAGACTGGGCAAACGACATCGCCAAAATCGCCCGTACCCACATCGACCGCATCACCGCCATTCTGGAAAACCCGGACAACGCCAAAGAGCGTGAAGCCTTCGCCGCTTTTGCCGCAGAGTTGCGCGACGACCTGAACGATAGCATCACCGACGACGAGATCATCGAAATGCTGGCGCAGCACCTCATCACCAAGCCGGTGTTTGACGCACTGTTTGAAGACTACAGCTTCGCCCAGCACAACCCCATGTCGCAGGCCATGCAAGCCGTGCTGGATATTCTGCAAGAGCACAACCTGAATAAGGAAGCCGACACGCTGCAATCGTTCTACGACAGCGTGAAGATGCGCGCCGAGGGAATCGAGAACGCCACCGGCAAGCAAAAGATTGTGGTGGAGTTGTACGACAAATTCTTCCGCAACGCCTTCCCCAAGATGACCGAGCGGCTGGGCATCGTCTATACGCCGGTGGAAGTGGTGGACTTCATCATCCACAGCGTCAACCATATCCTGCAAACCGAATTCGGCCAGACGCTGGGAAGCCCTGGCGTGCATATCCTCGATCCCTTTACCGGCACTGGCACCTTCATTACCCGCTTGCTGCAAAGCGGGCTGATTACGCCCGACCAATTGCCCTATAAGTACCAGAACGAAATCCATGCCAACGAGATTGTGCTGCTGGCCTATTACATCGCCGCCATCAATATCGAGGCGGTGTATCACAGCATTGTCGGCGGCAACTACCAGCCGTTTGAAGGCATCTGTCTCACAGACACTTTCCAACTTTATGAGAAAGAGGACTTGCACGATCAGATGCTGGTACAGAACAGCGCACGACGCAAGCGGCAGAAGAAGCTGGATATTCGCGTGATTATGGGCAATCCGCCATACTCATCTGGTCAAGATAGTGCCAACGATAATAATGCGAATGTGGCGTACCATCATTTGGATCAGCGCATTAGAGACACATACGCTAATCACTCGGTCGCCACCTCAACAAAGAATTTGATGGATTCCTACATTCGTGCGATTCGTTGGGCCTCTGACCGAGTGGGGCAAAGCGGTGTGGTGGGCTTTGTTACCAATGGTGGATTCTTAGAAACCAACTCAGCTGACGGTATGCGGAAATGCCTTGCTAACGAATTCAGCAGCATTTACATCTTTCATTTACGCGGTAATGCCCGAACTTCTGGTGAGTTGCGGCGCAAGGAGAAAGATAATGTCTTCGGTATGGGAAGTCGTGCTCCGATTGCCATTTCGATACTGGTCAAAAATCCAAATGCATCGCAACCCGGACAGATTTACTTCCACGACATCGGCGACTATCTGAATCGTGAGGATAAGCTCAAAGAAATTAGTAATTTTGTCAGTATCGCCGGTATCACCTCCACTGAGGGCTGGAAATCTGTCGTGCCAGATAGGCACGGTGATTGGCTGGGGCAGCGCGATGATCGTTTTGGTGAATACATCGTGTTGGGTGATAAAAAGAGTGATGGTTTGACGCTATTTGAGAATTACTCTTTGGGTTTGGGCACAAATCGAGATTCGTGGTGCTACGGCTCATCTAAAATCGCTGTGACATCGCAAATGGCTCGCACAATCGATTTGTATAACGCTGAGCTGGCTCGATTCAATTCCACCTTTACGGAACTAGACAAGAAAGCACGCGAGTCGAAAGTGGTCAGTTTTGTTAATTCAGATCCTACCAAAATAGCTTGGTCTAGCAGTCTTGTAGCAAAGTTTGCAAGTAACGTGAAAGGTGTTTATCGTCAGAGCGCAATGGTACGAAGCATATACCGTCCGTTTACCAAGCAATGGCTGTATTACGACCGTATGTTTAATCACAGAGTCGGGCAAATGCCAGTAATTTTCCCGGATGCGGTGGCAGAAAATTTGGTGATTATGGTCAATGCGAAGCATGCTGGAGATGGACAGATTGCACTCATCTCCGGTCTGCTGCCGGATTTACACAGCAATGGTGATACACAGTGTTTTTCGTTGTATCTGTACGACGAGCCTGAATCAGAGTCCGAAGATACAAAATCAAAAAATGCTGACCTGTTCGTCACACCAGAAAAGAAAGTCGGAAGACAACGCCGCGATGCAATCACCGACGAAGGGTTTGCGCATTTCCAATCGGCCTATCCCGGCGAGCAGATCAGCAAGGAAGACATGTTCTATTACGTCTATGGCCTGCTGCATTCGCCGGACTACCGCGAACGCTACGCCGACAACCTGAGCAAGGAACTGCCGCGCATTCCTCGCGTGAAAACCGCTGCCGACTTCTGGGCATTCTCCAAAGCTGGCCGCAAACTGGCCGAGCTGCACCTGAACTACGAAACGGTGGCGATGTATCCGCTGAACATCGAAATTGTAGGTCGGGATTCATCCCGGCATGTCGGGTTAAAACCCGACCTACAAGATGCCGACTATCGCGTGGAAAAAATGAAGTACGGCAAGAGGGGCAAGGACAAAGACCTCACCACGCTGCACTACAACGACAAGATCACCCTGACCGGCATCCCGCTGGAAGCCTACGACTACATCGTGAACGGCAAACCCGCGCTGGATTGGGTGGTGGAACGCCAATGCGTGAAGACCGACAAGGACAGCGGCATTGTCAATGACGCGAACGACTGGGCAATAGAAACCATGGGCAACCCGCGTTACCCATTGGAACTATTTCAGCGTGTGGTGACGGTGAGCTTGGAGACGATGAAGCTCGTGCATGGATTACCGCAGTTGGATATTTAGCCTGAAACAAGTAATGACAGGGAAACATTACATGATGAAAATCATAAAACATACACTAAATCTTGTATTAGCTGTCATCGTTTTTGCTTTAGGATATTGTGCCATCCGAACCAATTTTCCTACACAACTGGGTAGCACGACGCTCGCAGGAGCACTCTTCGGATCTGGAGCTGCCTTTATTGGTGCGTGGGTAGCAGAAATAAATCGAACAGCCACCAAAAAGATTGCTGAAGAGCGACGTATGGCAGCCGCCCGCGTATATTTCACCCCGGAACTTGCTCGCATCGTTGCGCAGCAAATATCTAGTCTGGGACGGTTGGTGCCGAATTTCACGATGGCATCGGTTGGAAAGCCAATGCCTCAGGTGGAAACATGGGAATCCTTTAGACCTCAACGGACTGTCCTTTATCCTACGGCAGCTCAATTCAGGGATTTGTCGGAGGCAGATGCAACGTCACTGATTAATTTCTATGATTCTGTCCACCACATCACCGAAATAATAGACAGATGGATAGAAACAAAGACCACGCAAGATGTCAATTCTTGGAACTTGTTGATGCAAACCGTCCAGAATAGTTTGAGTGTCGGCGAGATTGCTGTCCGGCGATTTTGCCCTGATAGGCAATTGAGTCCGATAATGCCAGCCTCGGGTACATTGATTCAAAATATCGAACGCACAAGGACAATAGTGCGAGATACATTGGCTGCTCACTTGTCTCGACATGGAGCACAGTGAAGCTTTAGCTGTCCATGCCCAAGCAAAACCGGCGCTTCACGCCGTCGCTGTGGACAACACCCCCCCGCTCAGGCGGGTTGGCATTATACAAACCCCTTCGGTCAGTACTATTATGCATATGCGGGCTAATAAATTCGGGGGTTATTTCAAACGTTGAACTAAACCGCTACGCGGTGGCACCCTGATCCCACCGTTTTCTCTCTAGCCTCCCAATTCATCTTGCTGCAATTGACATAGAAATCTCCGATCCTTGATCGCGGGGGATGTCCCCGGTTCAAG
>Ga0307377_10005189_pt1 | contig 14029 bp, 18 predicted proteins | sample TR3MG_FD_202535 | JGI IMG/M metagenome (GOLD analysis project Ga0307377, IMG submission 202535) | Soil microbial communities from Risofladan, Vaasa, Finland - TR-3 | ecosystem: Environmental > Terrestrial > Soil > Coastal area > Acid sulfate soil | place: Finland: Risofladan, Vaasa | collected... | reverse complement strand
ATATCTTTGATAACTTGGAAAAGAGGGGGTTCTTTATTGTTTTTAATCTTCATCATAATAAGCTTCTAATAATTCCGGATGTTTTTCTTTAAGAGATTTAGCAATATCTTTTCTTGCTTTTCGAAGTCTTGTTTTAACTGTTGAAAGATTCCAATTTAAATCAATTGCAATATTTTGAAGTCTTTTTTGATTTATTTCTCTTTCAATCATAACTGTTCTATATGGTTCTTTTAATAATTTTATTTCATTAATAGTTTTTTCATAAAGACAATAAGTCAATTCTTCCCCACTTGGCCCAATTACCTCTAAATCCATAATTACTACTGGACTATAAAATTTTAAAAGTCTGGAATGGTTTTCAGATAATTTTTCATGAGACAAATTTCTTTTTTTAATTCTTAATTGACCAAGAGCTTCATTTTTAGCAATTGCATAAACCCAAGTAGAAAAATTATATTTTTTATCATATTGATCTAATTTTTCCCAAACAGCAATAAATGTTTTCGAAATAATTTCTTTACAAAGATCCATATCTTTTACGTATTTGTAAGTATAAGAAATTAATCCTGGTTTAAGCCTGTTTATTAATATTCTAAATGTTTTATCACTTTTATATTCTATAAAATTCAGGGCTGTAACCTGAATTGAATCTTCTTTTTTGTGCATATAATATCTTTCTATTTCTCAAACAATATTGAGAAGTATTGAAGATTAGTCTTCAATAACTTGTTCAACAAAATCATTAATATTTGATAATAATCCTGCTACATCCTGATATGGGAAATTACCTATAACATTAATAATTTGAGTTAAGGTATTATGATCCATTACTTCAACATTAATAGCATTCATAATTGAAGCTATTTGATTAAAAGGATATTTACCAATAGCCTTCATAACTCCTTGTTTTAATTCAGGCCTTACTTTATATGTCGGAACATAAGCATCGGTTTCTACTACTTGAGTTGGATCTACTTGAGGAGCTTCTTTTTGAGGAGCTTCTTTTTGAGGAGCTTCTTTTTGAGGAGCTTCTTCTTGAGGAGCTTCTTCTTGAGGAACTTTTACTTGAGGAGCTTTTACTTGAGGAGCTTCTTCTTTACTTTTTTCTACCATAATTTATTATTTATTTTAATTTAAAATGAGAATTTATTTCTATATATTATAGAAATTTTATTAATTAAGTTTTTAATATACAGTATAAACGGTGTTAATTTTTTTTAAAATAGTTAAGATTGGGTTAAAATTCTTTCCAACCCATTCCTTCATACCATTTAATCCAATCTGGGATATCCTTAGCTATAATATAATCATCTCGTGTAATTACACCAGATTTTGTTCTATAATGAATTACATTGATAAACCATTCTTCGGGATCATTTGTTAAGAAAACCAAAGTATGAGGGGATCTTTCCTTTTCAAATCTTAATAATTTTTTATATGCGGAAAAATCAGAAATGTTTTTAATTTCTTTGGGTTCTTCAGGTTTTTTATTATAGTATTTTGCCATGATTAATAAAATATATTTTTTGGATATTTAAGAGTATTTTTAGGCTTTTTTAGATCTTTATACATAACTCCACATTTCCCGCATACAAGATACTCTTCAGTAACCCAGGAATTATATCCAGGACCTATAATATTATTACTTTTTGTTTTTTCAATATTTTCTTTTTTTGTAGATTGACATACAGGACATTTAATATTATCTATCCGTTTTTTCTCTTTTTTCCACCAGTTTTCGTAATTTTCTACTTCTTTTTTATGTTCAGCTTTCCAATCAATTTTCGGCATTTCCACAGGGGTGCTTCTTTTTAGTATGTCATCTATAGGAGATTTTAATTTTGCCATTACATGGGTGTATTAAATAAAGTATAATCTAAAATATATTTATATGATTCAAATAATTTTTCTGGGGATAATACAAAATCTTCCTCGATTGTTTTAATAACACATGGAATGATTTTGTAATTCATTGCTCCGACAAGTCCTAAATAATTATCTCTCACTTTACTTTGAAACTCTAAATCTGCCTCATGAATATCTGTTTTACCTTTTAAATATTCTCTATCATCTCCTTCTCTTTTTTCTTTTAATCGTTGTTTTATAATATCTATAGGGACATCAAAGAAAATACTTATATCTGGATATGGGAGTTTTAGAAAATTAAATTCAAATTGATGGATCCAATTTTTTATTTTTTCACTTTCTTCCTCCTTATATTTAGCCCCCTGATATGCTAAATTTGAAAAAACATATCTATCTAATAAAACTACATCATTTTCTTTTAAATGTTTTTCCAATTCTGGTAAAAACATAAAACGATCCATGGCATAGATATTGGCTACAAAATATGGATCTACATCATCTATATTTCCAAATTCTCCACGAAGGAATTTAGCTATAATTTCTGAAAAGAAATTATGTCCATACATTGGAAAATGAAAAAATTTATATTTTAAGAAATTAAGTTCTAAATATTTTTTGACTTTTTCAGCTTGAGTAGATTTTCCACTTGTATCTATCCCCTCAAGTATAATAAGTTTATTTAACATTGTCAAATTATCAAGGATTTAAAAGTTATAGATACTATTTTTTGAAAAGTTTTAATAAAATAGTTAAAAAATGATTTAATAAGAGTCCTATACCAAAAATTCCTAAAAAATTCCAATCTGTTGAAAATAAGGCTTTTAAACCAAAGCCATAAAGAATTGAAGCAGATATAACATTAAATAATTTATATCCTTCAGAAATAAAAAATGATTTATGCGGTATTATTCTGAGTTCTTGTTTTTGCAGTTCCTCTTTATTTCCATCAATATTTATCGGCAGTTTAGGTATAGGCTTTCCATTTTTAACTGCATTCAATCTTTCTGCCAATAAATGGTGATTTATCATAATTATATTAGTTCTGCGATATATTTTATTTCGTTATATCCTGCAGAATCCATTAAGAAAAGAGAGTCTTCATCTTCTTCTACTTTTGCAATATAGAAGGTTTTAAAAGGTACCTCTGAATTTTCTAAAAGATCCTTATATGTTTTATATTTTACTTCTGGTAAAGTTTCAAAAATAGATTTTAATTGAGGAATTACTTGTATCTTTCTAATATAAGGAAGATTTTCTAAATTAGGTTTTACTGACATGGGAAGATTTAATAAAAGTTGTAAAGAATCTCTTCCTAAAGTTGTTTTTTGTTCAGAAAGTTTTTTTTTAGTTTCTTTTTCTTTATCTTCATCATCTATTTTTTCTTCTTTCTTCTCGTCTTCTTCTTTTGCAGTTTTGATTTCTGCTTTTATTATTGGTTTTTCTTTTTTCTCTTTTTGTTCTGGTGCTGTTTTTTCAGTTTTTGCTTCAGACTTATCTTCTGGTTTTTCTTCACTTTTCTGGTCAGGAGTTTTTCCTTTTTCTTTTTTAGCACCAGCATTGTCTAAAGTTTTAACTTGTCCATACATACCAGGCTTAAAATCTTTAATAGATTTAAGATCTGTTTGAAGCTCATATCCAGGTTCAAACTTAAGACCGCCCATATTGATCTCAACTTTTACTTCTACTTTACCCTTATCATATTCTTTTTTTAACCAAGAATAAAATTTTTTGTTTTCCTCGGGAATAATAAGACCTTCTTTATCACCTTCCTTAACACCTCCATCAATAGATGCTTCTTCATGAAGTTTTTCTAAGTAGTCCTGTATGTTAAAAGTTCCAGCTTTCATATTTATGGTATTTTATTTTATATATCTATTATTTCATTTAAAGATTCTGGCACTAATTTAAAAGATTCTGCTAGTAAGTTTTCTCCCGGTTTTGGCCATTTTTTTATAATCCATTTTCCTTTATCATTTTTCTCACACCATTTATACAGAAGTCCTTTATTTTTAGAGTAAGAGTAAAAACCCCCTCCATATAATAGATCCGTATAATATCCTCGGGAACTTCTAAGTCCGGGTTCTACTATTCCGTGTCCATGTTTAGTACGAATCCATCGGTTTTTATCTTTTTTTTGAAAATTCTCTTCAGAATATCCTTTTAAATCAACGTAAATAAATCTTTGTATTTCAGTAAAACTAGCACCTTCTTCTCCTTTATCTTTAATAAATTCAAGGATTTTCCATGAGTTAGTTTTCATTTTTTCCCCATAACTTAAACCTAGTGCTTTTAATGGTTCTTGGCCTCTTTTGAAATCCATAAATTAACTTCTTTTTCTATATATCACAAAAAAATAGCATCCACTTTCGCAGGATGCCAATCTCGTTACTTTAGCTGCGTTTTACGCTGCTATAGCAAATGTTCTTGTTTTTGCGCCGGTTAAGGTGCGGTTATAAAGGCGTTCACTATTACCATCTATATAAAATCAAATCCAGACAAGCCCTTTTAAATTTATTTATTGTGGACCTGGAGGGATTCGAACCCTCGTCTTTCATATTTACTCTATAGCTATCTCTAAAGAGAATCCTTTATATCTTTTTTCCTATTTTTATAATAGGATTTATATTCTATCACGAGAGAAAATCACCAGTAATATCGCCTTCACTAACTTCTAATGCTGCTGATGATATAAGTTTTATAAACTTTTTAATAGCAGTTTTTTCTATAGTTGTTAAACTTGACCATATAGGAATAAGATCTGGACGTACTGTATTACCCCAATCTGTATTTGATAATATCTGAACATTAACTCTTTTATGATCTAATTCAAAAGTAATGCTTTCTACTTTATCAATTCTTTCATATTCTAAAATAGTTTTAATAGCTTCCATAATTTTATATTATTTTTTATAATTCAACTTCGGGTTCTCCGCCGCCTTCTTCTCCACCTCCAAATTCTTCTCCCCCTCCAAATTCTTCTCCGGCTCCAAATTCACTTCCTCCGCCTCCTCCAAATTCACCAGCTCCACCTCCAAATTCGCCTCCACCAAGGCCTTCTCCAAACTCCCCTCCTCCTTCTTCTACACCTTTTGCTGCATTTATTCGAGCATAAGCTTCAGCTAAAATTTTAACTTGTTCAGCTCTCTCTTTCTTATATTTTGCATTAAGTTTTATATCTGTATCTGTAAATTCCATATATTTTTCAACAAGGAATTTAGCATCAAAATAGGGTATTTCCCCAGGAGTTCCATCTGGATTTACAGTAGGCTCTGTAATTCCCATCATTGTAGAAATAGTAGTTGCTCCTTTATCTGCCATATCTCTTTGCTTAATCATCTTAAAGAGATTTTCCTCATTAAAATCTAAGCCAATTGCTGCACGAAGGGACTGATCTGTTTTAAATTCTGGATGTTTTATAATAAATTGTAGCCAAAGAGGTTTTAAAAGAATTTCTTGAAATATAGATCTAATTCTATTAATAAAATAAGAAAACCGGATTTCATCTCTATCAGCAGATTCAGATCCAGAACTCCATGGATTACTTGTGCTTTCTCCTGTTAGTTGATTAGAAAATCTTGACTGGGGAACTTTAGTTTCAATAACAAATCTTAACCAGAAATATTTTAAAGACTCTACATTAGAAAGATCATATCCTTCAACTTTAACCCCTTCTATTTCTGTTTGTTCCCCAGCTTTCGTAGGAATAATAAAAGTTTTGGCAAAATTAAATTGAGGAGATCCATTGTAAGTTACTTCACCGGATTGTTCATCAATATTTAATTCTTCTTTATACATACCTTTAAGTTCTGAAAGACGAGTTCTTGCTTTAGCTTCTGATTGAGATCCAATAGGAACAAGAATTTTTATTCTCATTTGAGCATTCCATACGTTCCAAATAATACGCGAATTTTCAAGAGTTCTAAGCATATTAAATGAACGAACTAATCTTTCAACATATGATAATCTTGAAATAAAATTACCACGTGCCCATGAAATATAAATAAGATTTGAATCTAAAAGTTCTCTCTGCTTTTGGGTATCCCCTCTATATTGAATCCATACTCTATATTCTGCACCATCACTATCGCTTATACGAATTTCGGGTTCTAAAGAAACTGGATCTATTTCTTTTAATCCTATAATATTTTTAGCATCTTTACTATCTTCCCCATCATAAATAATTTCAAATGCTAAAAATCCATCGATAAGGAATTTTTTATAATAATGCCATGCATCATGGCCTTCATTAAATCCGAAGGCATAATATATTTTTTTATAAGCTTCATTAAGATCATCAACAATTTCTTTAGCTTTTTCTTGTTTTAAGACTGCTTTTAAATTTTTTGTAGATGGATAAGCAAAATAGTTATTAGTATCATAAATAATAGATTCATCAGCAATAACTTCTAAAACATGTTCAATCTCTCCATTCATTGCAAATTTACGCAAGAAATCACGTCTGGTTGGATATTCTTTATCATAAAAAGCTATAAATTCTTTTTGCCCATAATCAGTCCCCATGTAATTACCTTGGTAATAAAGGCCATATAGAGAATCTATTTGAGCTTCTGCGATACCTATACTCTTTGACTGTTTTATCAGTTTATCTTCCCATTTCATGCCAAGCATCGCATAATGCCTGACATTTCTTTGAATATTTTTTACCCAGCCCATTTGAGCTCTATCCATAGGCTTTAAAGTGAATCCGCTTTCATTTAATCTTTTTGCCATATATTAAGATTATTACTTTATTTATATATCTTATTTAGATCTATTATATAATTTATACATCTGAGATTGGGATAGTTTCCTAAAAGCTGACCTAGGATCATAAAATGGTATGTAGCGCCATTCCGGATATTCCACCATACGAAGATTATCTATTTTTTTTATTAAATATTTTCTATAGCCGAAATTAAAATTGGCTTTATTTTTTTTATTAAAGAGTTTTAACATTTCCTGTCCTTTTCCTGATTTCATATAAGATATAAATCTTTTATTTAAAGCTAATTTATCATTTTGAGCCAAAATATCTACTTCTTTTTTAAGAAAATCTATAAATGAATTATAAAATGAATCTAAAAATTGTAAACGAACTTCTGGCGGAAGTACATTCATATTAATTCCAGAAAAGCTATTCCTTTCTATATTCATACAAAAAACTAAAGGAACTAAATCTGTATATTCTTTTGCAGTTTTTGGAAATTTTACAATTATATCAGGACCTTTGTAAATAAAAGTATAAACTATTCCAGGAATTGGAAATCCTCCATTTTTTTCTATTATAATACTTTCTTGATCGGTAGAATCAATTTCAATTTTTTTTTCTTTCCCGCGAAGTTTATATTTCATATATTTCTCGAAAAGAGTAAAATAAGCAATATCCCAGATATTGTCTATATTCTTCATAAATTTATAATCATCAATAGGTGAATTCATTACTTTTCTCGAATATGATGTTTGTTTTTTTTAATATCAAATATTCCTTCAATTATACCAAATTTTCTTAATTGGGTCTCTGTAAAAATATAGAATTTAGCTCCAGCTTTTTGAGACCAATTTTGCATTGCTTCAAATTTAGCTTCATTTATTAAATATTCTCTTGCTCTTCTATTAAATTTTTTTTGATCTTTTAGAGGAGCATTTTTTGGAACTGGTTTAGGACGAATTAAACTATATTCAGGTTTTATTTCAATAAACCATTTTTCTACTATATTAGATTTTTGAATTTCTATCCAAAAATCTGTATTATAATTTTTTCTAACCCAGTTTTTAGGATTATTTGGATCCAATCCTAATTTTTTACATTCTTCTAATTTAGAAACTTTATCAAAATATGGAACTTTTATAGGTTCAGATGACCATCTTAAAATAGAGGGGGAATAATCTGCCCACATACAAAAAGAAAATTCCCAAGCACTTCGGAAAACTATAAGTGTAGAATCTCCTATATACTTTAATTTATCTTTAAGTATATAATATCCTTGATGGGTTCTTCCTTTTTTTAGATTCCCATTTTCATCGTAAAGATTTTCAGCAGGTTTATGCCATCTTTTATAACTGGAATTATTCATTTTCTTTTAAATTAAATTCCCAAACAGCATTACCGCAGTCATAAATTCTTATAAACTATATATTTTATTTTGGGAGATAGAAATTTTTTTACTCTTAGGCATGTGACCATATAATTTTCTCCAACCTTTGAAAAACCCATTTTTAATTATTTGGGTTATATATGCAAATGCATTAGCACTTTTTTCTGGATTATATCCTCTCCAATATTGAAAACAATCCATTACAGCAAAAGAAATACAGTCTTCTTTATCTTCTATATAAATATATTTAAATTTAAGAGAAAATTTATCAGCCATAAGGATAAACATCTCTAAAGCTTCTGTAGTTAATTCATTTTTTTCTTTAGACTTAATCAATTCTTCTCTAAGATCTTTATTTTTAACATGTATTGCCATTTTTAACGATTTTTTAATTTTTTTATATATTTTAATTAAAAATTTTTTTATAAATTTGAAAGTGCTTAGCTAGCATTTCACTTTCAAATTTAAATATACTAATTATATAAAAAAGAATCAATAAGTTTTATTTTTTTATTCAAAGGTTAAGTTTTTAACTTTATTCCTAAGATTATTGATATCTAAACTTTGGGAGGATATCTGTTTTGTTTGAACTTCTAGTATAGAATCAATTTCAGGAATCCTTTCATCTAATAATTCTACATACTCTTTTTTAATTTTTTTTAAATCCTCCTTAATTTGAGGCTTAAATTTTACTAAATCAAATCCAATATAAACAAATATTAATAAGATAATAGTTATTATGGTTATTGATTGAATAGAAGTCCATTTCTTCCTATTATTCATAGCTCTATTATTTTTTTATTTTTTCTTTTTCATCCATGGGAATTACAGAGATTTCTGGTTGAAATTGATAATCTTTTTTAACTTTATTATCTAAATTAGGAGTATCTATATTTTTTTGATAAGCTTTTGAAAGCTTTTCAAATGATTCATTTAATAGAATAATTTTTTCAACAATGTGTTCAGTATTTTGATCCCCAGAAGAAAGAATCATATTTATTTTCCTATTAGTTACAGTATTTAAGTCTTCAACAAGTATATGTAAATTATGAAGATAATTAAGAATTTGTTTATTATATAAATCTTGATCTTTTTTAAAATTTTCAAAGTTATCTATAAGTTCATTAGTTGCTGCAATACCTTTTTTCATGGTATCTATTTCTCGTATGTGATTGAGATCAAGATTTTTAGAAAGAAGAAAATAGAATACAATAAAAAAAATAGCAAAAACAAGAATATATTTTAAAACAGTAGGAGTTCTATCCCAGAATTTATTGATATTTATTTTATCAAATGATAGAATTCCCATTTATCATCTCTTTTATTTTTTGTAGCTATTTTTATTTAAACGGATAATGTTCTTAAAAGAGCTTTTGGAAAATTCTCTAATTCTGGTTCGGGACTTTCTGGTTCTCTAATTATTCTAACACTTTCAGTACTACCAATAGTTCCTGAATAATCTATAGCATTAATAAGGATATTTTCAATTGCTTCTCCAGAAACCTCATCAATTATAACACCTTCTACGTAATCTTCTGGATTTGCAAAATCATTAGGATCTTCAAACACTCGAACTTGTTCTTTTGGCATAATATTTAATCTTCCATCAGAAATAACATTAATATTTTCATTCATTTGAGCGTCTCTCCATTGAGAATATTTTACAAAACAATTAGATATTTTTACAGGAATATTTCCCATAAAAATTCCACATCTTACAAATTGTTCAAAAAGAACCTTTTGAGTTTTTTCATCAAATTTATAAGGAAGTTCCATAGTTTTAGCTTTGATCCCAATTACTTTAACATCTTTGGGATTTACAAAATCAGAGGTTCCTTGAACTTGTACAACCCAATCGTTATCTCGAGTTTGACCAATAATATATCCTCTTTGACCTTTATAGATTACTTTATCTCCTACTTGGGCAGATTCATTTAGAGCTTGAGTTTTTTTCTTCTCAATGATCTTAAATTCAACTGTTTTTTTTCTGAATTTTTCGTTAGCCATTTTTTAAGATTTCTTTTTCTTGAGGTAAACTTTTCTCTTTAACTCTTTGGGTTTTGAATTTGAAGTACTATCTTCAATTTTTTCCTCTTCTTCTTCTTCTCCTTTTGTTTCTTCTCCTTCTTCTCCTTCTTCCCCTTCTTCCCCTTCTATATCTATATCTACTTCATCCTCAATTTTAATTTCATCTTCTTCTCCTTCAATTTCTTCTCCTCCTTCAACACCTTCGATATCCCCTTCTTCTCCTTCCCCTCCTGGAGGAACTTCCTCAGAATCTAATTCTGCTTCAGCTTCTGCTGCATCAGCATCAGCTTCAATTTCATCTGCACCGAGATTTACTTCATCTGCCTGAATTGATGGAGAATCTCCGAGTAATTCAGTTCCCATATCATCGAATGTAATCGCTGAAGCAGGCTCTCCTTCAATATCTTCTGCCCCTACTTCAGTTCCGAATTCAGCTCCATAATCTGTTTCCTCTTCTTTCCCTGTCTGAGGAATAGGAACTGTATATTTTTGTCCATCAACTTCTATATTTAGAGGACCATCAATTTCTAAAGAAATAGTAGCTTCACTAAGGTCTTCTCTTGGAACTCTTGTGTAAGATTCTACAAGATTTAAATAGTCTTTATATTCCTCTTTAATTTCTTTAAGCTCTTCTTCAAGAGTTTCAACTACTTGTTTATTAATTTCATAAGCAAAAGAACTATCTTTAAATTCAAAAATTCTTTTTTCTAAATCCTTAATATAATCGGAATAAGCTTTTTTAGTTTCCTCAATTTCTTCATTAATCTTTTCTTCATTTGGAAGAAGATCTTCAAAAGCTTTAGAAACATCAAATCTTAAATGCTCCATCATAAGATTTTTAGCTTGAATAGGATTAACATTACGATAAAATGTTCCTTTATTCATTAAAGGATTATATGTTGCTACAGATATATTTCCCCTAAGTTTAAATATATCAGCTGCATATTCAATATTTTCTTTTAAGAAAACTCTTTTTGCGAAATCTACTTCTGCAATTTCATTAAAATTAACTCTAAAAATTTCTGCTAAAGATAAAAGTTCACCTTTTCCTGTCCATTGAGCAATTTTAGCAGATTCTTTGAATTTTTCATTAGTAAATTTTTGATTATTTATTAAAACTTCATCTTTTGAAATAATAGCTTTATCATTTCCTTTATAGATGGTAATTGTTTTTCCGTCAATAATTACATCTGGATTATTAATAGCTTCACATAATGTTGTAAATTCTGGATCTAATTTTGCAATATTTTCTTTATTAAGTTTTGAAAGAGTATTCCCTTTTTTTACATAATAAGATCCGCGAACACCAAATATAGATTCATTTTCTCCTAAATAGAGGATTGGAGAATAAACTTTTTCTATATCACATTGAGCATTTGCATATTCTAATTGTAAATCTGTAGCATCAGCAGTAACAATATTAATAATATCTCTTATAAAAGGATCATAAGAAAATTTGATGAGTCCCTCTTTTAAAGAACTTTTTGTTTGAATATTCTTATCATCTAAATAATTTTGAACTAAATCTTCGATTAAAGGAACAAGCCAATTACTACGAGTTCTCTTCATAGTTTCTACAATTTTAGTTATAGAAACATCGGCTTCATAATTATCTACTCTATCTTTTATAGCTTGTATAGCATTTCCAACTTTTGGAAAATAATGAAAAGATTGGAGAGCCGATATAAAGTTTTCATAAAGAAGAACTTCTGGTTCTGCTGTTAATTGATTTCTATAATATTCAAGAATTGCCTGAAGAGATGGATTATCTTTCGTTTCATTTTCAGAAAGCATGTTAATAGCTTCACGAATTCCGAGATTTTTTACAGCCCAAACTCTTTTTGAGTTCTCCACCCATTCTCGAGTTTCTTTATCCTCAAGTGAAAATAAACTTTCAAAAAGGCCTTCAATTACAGCTTTTTCTAATTCTATCCTTGCCTCTTCTGGAATATTATTATAAATTGCAGAATAAATAGTTGAAGTAGCTTTTTCACATAAGACTTTAACGTCATTATTTTCAGTTTTATCCCTTAAAACATTAATTTTTTCTATCATTACCATTAGATTATTTGATAAGTTGCATTTTTTCTATATATTTATTATTTCCAATTCTTTTTATGCTTTTTTATCTTTTTTCCAAAATTAAACAATTTTTAAGCTTTCTGCTATTCCAAATACATTATTATTAACACTATTTAATACATAAATATTTATATGTTTATAATCCACTGTTCCAGGAAAGTAAATACATGCATCTGAAGTTACTGTTACAGGATTTTCTATATTTAATTTATTATAAAGTATGTTAGCCCAAATGGAACCATCTGTTGTATAAGAAACTATTCCATTATCATCTTGCATTTCAAGTTGCAAATGAATAGAAGCATCTTCATAAGGAGTTAAAAAATATCCTTCAGAAAATGCTTGAAATGAACTAGAATCAATCTGCCCAGTACTTAAATCTGGTATTATTTTTATAATTGGAAATCTTGAAACTGTAATACTGCCATCAAGTTCTTTCCAAATAATATCGGGTTCTTTATAATCGGTAAAACTCTCTGGTATATTCCAAATATAATATTCATGATTAGTTAGAACTTGCTCAATAGAGGTAAAATCAGTTTCCCCATAATCAGTCCAAGCAATATCAATATCTCTCATAATTCCCCCTTCTTTTGTAAAACTCCATTCAATCCAAACTGGATTTCCTTTTGGAATTATTGTTCCTTCTGCAGGGGATAAAACTTCAATTGCTCCATCATTTTTTTCATCTTTATCATATAATCTATAAGAAAATTTTCTAACTTTATTTTTTGCAGGCATTTCTGTAGTAGGATCAAATACGGGTTGATATGCTTCTACTTCTAATTGAAATGTAAGCTTAATTTTATTTTCTTCTTCAAATGAATATTTAATATTTTTAGCAGGCATAACTTCTTCTGGGAATCCTACTGTACATCCAATACGTAAGCCTTTATAATAAACATAATAAGTTATATTTTTATAAAAAACTTCTCTAATCTCTTGTTCTATTTTAAGAGCTGTAATTTGAGTGTCTATCCACATTTCACAATCAAATCTTATATTTAAAGGAATAGAATAAAGATAAGAAACAAAGCCTTCAAGTCTACCATCTATTTCCTTTACATAGCGCCCTAGAACATAACGAGAAGTTATTCTCTGAGAATTGATTACAGAACCCGTATATGTTATAGTTCCTCTTGGAACCATATCAAAATTTCCATCAGCTGGACGAGGAGGCATGCATTGAGCATAAAATGTATAGAAATCTTGCATAAAACGTTCATCTCCAGATTGATTATAATACCAGGGGACAGAAATTGTTTCAATATCTTGGATAGGATCATTTCCCCAAACCTGATTATATTGAATGTGATTATTAAGAACATCAAGAAGACCAGCTATTATAGCACGAATAAGTATATTTTCATTATTATAACGTTGAAATAATGCCATTTATTAAAAGTATTTTCTTTATATATTATTAATTTTTAAGAGAATTGGCCCTTTACTGGATTCCAACCAGCACCTCCATTGTTGTTCTATCATTAAACTATAGGGGCCAATTCAAGTCAATAATTTTCTTACCAGATTTATTGACCAATATATATTTTGTTTTTTTTCAACATCTTATCTATTTTTTCTATCATTTTTGGAAAAGAAAAAGATGCACCTATAGAATCTATCTTCCAGCCTTTTGAATCGAATAATATCCCAGTCCAACTACTTAAAGAACGGCTTGCCATAAATCGGATAAAAGATCCATCGGATAATTTTATAGAAGTACCGAGAACACCTCCATAGTTACTTAATTCTTCAGGCTTAATTTTATATTTTTCTTCTAACGCATTCGAAAAAATCATAAATATGAATTCTTCTCTAGTTTTTTCTGCTAAATTATTAAAATCAGAAAAATTAATTTCTCTGGGATTTTGCATCAACTCATTAGTTTTTTTTACAAATGTTGGAATAGGGTTTTTTTGAAAACGTCCAATTCCAAGGGCAGTTTTTGGATCTTG
>Ga0307377_10005187_pt1 | contig 14032 bp, 11 predicted proteins | sample TR3MG_FD_202535 | JGI IMG/M metagenome (GOLD analysis project Ga0307377, IMG submission 202535) | Soil microbial communities from Risofladan, Vaasa, Finland - TR-3 | ecosystem: Environmental > Terrestrial > Soil > Coastal area > Acid sulfate soil | place: Finland: Risofladan, Vaasa | collected... | reverse complement strand
GCGTCACGTCACTCGGGGCACTGGGTGCAGCGAAAGAGGCCCTCGGGACGTGACTCGTCCCGAGGGCTACTAACTGGAGGAGACTGCTCGCCTAGGCGGCGAGATCGTCCGGTGGGTCGTCGAAGCAGAATGGCTCGGCGAGGCAGATCTCACCGTTCTCGTCGAGTTCCTCGAATCCGTGGTCGGGCGGAAACTCTACACACAGGGGGTCTGTGGTCAGGCTCGTGCGCTTGGCCCACTTGCGCACCAGGCGAATGTTGGCCGCCACCACCTCGAAGGTGAGCATCAGGCTCGTCTTGACGAGACCGACCACTCGGCAGAAGCCGCGCTTGATGTTCTGGGTACTCTGACTGCGCAGGTTCCCGAAGATCCCCTCGATGGCGCTGCGTCGAGCGAAAGAGTCGATCCATTTTTGCGATCCCCACGGGTCTCGCTGACGAAGCTTCGCCAGCACGGGTCCGGGGATGACGATCGTCGCCTGTCGACAGCACTTGGGGGCAGTGGCGAGCGGACCAGGATTCTCGACCACCGGGCGGTCCGCCGGGTAGTGCTCTGATATTGGACAGAGTTCGCACTTGAGCTTGCCCGCCTTACCCGGGCAGATCCACTGGGTCTGGAACGGGTCGGCCTTCGTGGGGGCGTTCTGATTGAACACGAACGCGTGCAGCTGGAGCTTCGCGTTGCGGGCGAGGAACTCATCGAGCGCGTTGGTGTTGCGCTCGTGACTCAGCCGATCTTCGTTGGTGGCCCTCTTCTTCAGCGGGCCGACCTTGAAGTGGGGCGGTGGAGGGTTGTCGAACAGCTCATCGTCGGTCGCGACGCAGTAGGGCACGCCACGGACGACGCGGATGCCCTCGTAGTCCTTGACGCCACGGTCGAGTGGGTGGATGTCCTGCACCTGGCTCATGGCGCGCCGGTGGAGTTCCATCGCCCAGTCCTCGGGGCGCTTGTAGGAGAAACCGCGGTCGACGAGCAGTTCGTCGATCCGGTAGCCCTCCTCGACCAACCGGTCGAGTGCGCCCAGCGTGGGGTCCGATGTATCACCGGCCGCGGGGCGCAGCGTCATCGAGAGCAGGAGCTTGGGCATCTCGTCGGGATCGACCCCGACCGGCAGCACTCCCACGCCCGCGAAGAGGTCGTAGCCAAAGAGCTTCGTCGACTTGTTGTCGTGGGTCTTGGTCCGGTATCCGAGGTGAGCGTCGCGGTCGCTGGACGTGACTTCGCGAACCTCCTTCTTCCCAGTTTTCGCTTTGCCCTTCTTCGTCTTCTCCTTCTCGATGACCCCTCGCACCTCGGCCATCGCCGCTTCCACCTCATCGAGATCGGCGTCGGCCGCGTCGCTCGTTGCGGTGGCCGCCCACCTGGGCTTGCCGAATGACTCCACTCCCGAGCTGTCCCAGGCGATCGAGATACTCTTCGGCATCATCTGAGGGTGCGACGCCCGGATCAGCTTGTCGATGATTGCTTGGAGGGCCTCACTGCGAATCTCGCGCTCGACGTCGGTGAGGTCGGGGGCGTAACCCATCGAGAACTCCAGACGCTTCTCGATCGCACTGAAAAGATAGCGGACCTGACGAATCGTGATGGGCCTGCTCTGCACACCGGACTCGGACTTCACTCGGGTCCCTAGGGCGTTCTGCACCGAGGGGGCGATCCACTTCGTCAACGCCTTGTGCACGTTGTCTAGCGTGAGGGTGAGACCTCGCGAGGCCACGAGTATCGCCCCGACGAAGAAGACCTCGACCGAGAGTTCGCGCGGGCGGCCGGTGTGATGGGGCACGAGGATCTTCTCGATGTCGTCGGCCACCCCACTGCGACGAATGGCCTTTACCACCAAGTCGACCTCACAACGCCGGATCACGAGGCCACCGGGCTCTCGCGCAGTTCAACCGTTCGCAGAACGGCTGCGACCGCCGCTTCGTCGGACGATGGGCAGTACGCGAGGAGATCAACGAGCGTGCGCGCCGAGCGCAGGCCCGACGCCCGCAGCAACGCTCCAAGCGGCACGGGGGCGCTCATGACGGCCACGAGCCACGTCGAACGCAGCCGCGCCGGGTCCACGTCGACGCCCGTGGTGAGCGCTGTCATCGCCCGTGCCGTGACCGGACCCGTGACGTTGTGACGGGTCACCGACAGTCCGTAGAGGGGATCGGAGGACTTGCGGCCGGCCGTTCGGTGCAGTTCCAGCGCTTCGCGCAACAACTCCTCGTACTGAGCGCGCACGACGACGGTTCGGGGTATGGCGCCACCGACCTCCACGAAGAGCGCGGTCACGCCAGCGCTCAACTCACTCTCGACGATCGACTCCGGCGTGACGCCACGTTGCTCGGCCGAGGAAAGTCCCGCCCCGAGACCCAGCGCGACGATGGCCGAGAGTCCGCGACGAAGCGTCGCGGTCGGCTGGTTGCGCGCCAGTCGCACCAGTGACGCGCACTCGAAGGGCGTATAGGGAGGCCGCACCGGTTGATAGGAGATGACCTGCGGGGCGGACCCGGGAGCGAGGCGCTTCACCGCACGACGCAGCGCCGAGCGAACGGTAGCGCGGGTCGCTTCGGGCGACCCAGCGACCGGTCCGGCGAGGTACGCCTCCACCAGACCCCCCTCGAGGAGTTCGGCTGGTCGCAGCGCCTCGGTTGGCGACGGTCGCGCCGGACGGGACGCCACCCACAGGCAGAAGCGCGCGAGGATGCCCATCTGGGTGCGGACCCAGCTGACGCTCGGCGGTTCGTAGGCGGTAGCCAGGTGACGCGTGGCGACTTCCACGAGTTCCCAGCTCGCGTCGCTGAACTGGTGGGGGCGAAAGGCTGCGACGGCGCCAGCGATCGCAGCACCGAGTTGGGGCAGCTCACCCACCTCGACGTGCTCGCGTACAGCGCTTACCCGCACCGCCTCGCGCTGCGCGATTTCCGCCTTCGCGGCCCGAACTGCGGCGGTGCGCGACAGCGGCTTGGCCACCTTGGGCTTCACCGGCTCGGCCTTCGTTGAGTGAACGACACGGACCCCCTTTGCCTCGACGTCACGGGCGACCCGCAGTTCCTCGGCTGCACGGACGGCTGACCCGATAGTGCCCAGCTCCCCTTCTCGCGCACTCGCCACTTCAGCGATGAGGTGACCGTGGTCCCCGTCGGGCGTGGTGAGCTCTGGGATGAGGCCCTCGAAGATTGTGGCCATAACCGCGTAGCCGCGACGTCGATAAGCCTCAGCCAACGTCGTAAAGGATCCGAGATCGACGACCGTCGTCCAGAAGCGTCGGGCCGCCGGCCGTTGCTTCACCCTCCTCACTGCGGTCGTGTCCGGGATCGCCCCGATGGCCCGTGCGACACGGTGCAGGTAGGGACGGGCGACACGATGCTTGGCCGACGCGGCGACGTACGCCTCGACGTGCGGTGCCCGCAGGAGGACCTCAAGGTCGGGCGAAGCGGTGCGGTCCCAGGCTGGATGCCAAACGAGGAACCGTGCCAAGTGCCCGAGCAAGACCGTGGCCGACTCGTCGGTAGACACGCCCGTGGCCACGACCGCAGTGACGGCGGTCAGTCGGGCGAGGTCCCACTGACGCTCGGACAGGTCCCGCGGGCAGTAGCGATGCAGGCGATCGATGAGATTGTTCGTGAGCATGTCGAGTACCCGTGAGGACATCTCTCTCGGGAGCAATCGACGAGATATGGAAATTGGGGAATCTCCAAAGTCCGCGGCCACACGTGCCCTTTTGCCGTCCTGGCTGGCATTCAGGATCCACAACACCGAGACTGAGGACGCTCAGAGGCAGCGACGATAACTTGGGAGCAGGGAGAGTTGATGGGACTTCGGAGCCTTCTGCTTGGTGCGACGACGGCGATGACGCTTGCCCTCCCGGTCAACGCATCGCAATCTGTGACGGTAGCTGACGCATCTACGCCAGCGGCGTGCCGCAGCGTGGCGCTCATGCCAACGGTGGGTCACCTCGCCGCGGCTTCCGGCACTGCCTATCAGGCACTCCTCATCACGAACCACGCGTCACGCGCCTGCACGCTGTCGGGGACGCCTTCTACCCAGTTTGGCAACTTCGTGAGATCAGGCGGGCTCCTAGTCTTTCGAGCCGTCGGGCCCACGGCGAAGAAACTCAACTTCGCTGATCGCGGCAAGACAATTGTCGTGAGGCGGGGAGCAGTCGCAAGCGTCACCGTGGGCGTCGAAACGGCGGCCAACGCCCCTTCGTCAATGTGTGGACATGTTGCGAACGCCTCGCGCGTGCGCTTGGTCTTCCGGAGTGGGGCCGAACTCTACTACACGCTTCGCACATTCGCAGTCTGCACGAAGCTCGCCAGCACGCTCACCTCAGGGGTGGTGCTCGGCACGCGTTTCCCGTAAGAGGTCGGGGCTGAGCCTCCGCGGAGTATCACCCGTTGAACTCAGGACCGGGGATACGTTCGTCCTGAAGTGCTTTCTGCGGCGATGAGGTGATTGACCCCTCAGCCCAGGGACCATTGCCAGACAGGGCGAGTGACCGTCAACTGGAGACCCCCTTTTGGCTATTCAGTCTGGAGTGTCACTGGCCTATGTCTCTGAGGTCGAGCGGGGGGAGGAAGCTCCCGTCACTCGAGATTCTGGATCGTTTGTCCCGTGCACTAGGGCTATCGGTGCTCGAGGTGCTGGACGGTGTCGCGCCGTATGACCGGGTGATCGCGCCTCGGCGACGACCCCGGAAGGCACGACGAGGGCGCTACGTCGTCGAGCGGCGCAGCACGCGAGTGCGGAACTGACCAAGGTTCAGGTTCGACACCGCAGCGTGGCGAGTGGGAAGGTTCGAGCCATTGCTTTGGTCCCGCTACTCGTCGCAATAGGCGTGAGGAACTTCACCACCAACGCCGACTCACTCGACTGGATGGCAGCAACCGGGTCTTGTCGAGTCACCGCTGGGAGGACGGCATTGGCAGCACACCACCGGGTCGATCGCGGCTTCAACAATTCAAGGCGCTCTGCCGTGACGAGTGGGGAACCGGCGACCGCGACGAGGGCGCCGTTGGCGGCGAGGGTCATGATCTCGCCGAACGGGGCGAAGCGCCCTCCGACGGGTGCTCCGTCGATCTTCGGGAGTATCACCGCGGTCCAGTGAACGCCGTCACGCGTGTAGAGGAGGGCGTCTGGCCTACTGCGATCGACAAGGAACTCGTAGCCGGACGCTGTGTCGATGAGTTGCTGGCTGCTGCACTGGTTCACCGACGCAACAGCACCCGCTGCGCGCCACCGCATCGTGCCCCTGTACTCGTAGGTGGCGCCGACGAGCACGGACTGCTGCCACTCGGACATCCCGCACGCGCCCTGGGGAGCCTCGGGGCCAAAGATCACACAAGGCGCACCGGCCGGACAGCGCAATTGCCCGTCGGTCCATGTACGCCCGCCCGATGGCGACATCGCCGCGACGAAGGTGGCCGACTGCCCCGGCTTTAGGGGGAAAAAGTAGTTGGGCGCGTAGAGTAACGCCACGCCGCTCGGACGTTCGACGAAACCTGCGAAGCCGGTGCGCGAGTAACCCTTCGGCGGTGGCACGAACCGCCAACTCCTACCCATATTCGTGGTCACTAATGCAACGTCGTAGGAAGGTGGAACGGATCCGCCCTTACTCGCTTGGAAGCCGGCGTAGACAGTCTTCGGATGGAGCGGGTCCAGCGCGACGTCCTCGCACGTGGCGACCGGTCTCGTACTCCCGGGCAGGCCGGACAGTGCTAGGTGGGCGCGCTTGAGCATGAGTCCCACCGCGGTATCTGGGACCAGCGTCGTTCTGCCTGCGCCCGAGGAGATCTCCACGCCCTGCGGAGCGCACCAACCAATGGTCGCGCTCCTCGGCTGAGCGGCGATCGGACTTCCCCATGCGGAGGGCTGGATGAGTGAGGGGCGCACGACGCCCAGAGACGCCCACGGAACCGAATGACCACTGGTCGAAGCGTTCGATGGCGTTGCCGCAGCGGCGCTCGCACCAATCAGGGCGATGGCGAGAACGATTCGTTGGAGAGTGATCACGTCGCATTATGGCTCACCAGTGCCGCCAACGGTTCATCAGGGTTCGCGACGATCCACGACTGAGGGCCGTCCTTCACGGAGGCAGTGTCGGTTGTGTGTTGACGACGCGAACGCCGTGAAGGACTGTTGGCGCTGCTGCTCACGCTATTCACCAGTACATGCGAGGGCCTTAGGATCCACCCATGCACACTGGCCGAACTCTTTCAGCCATAGGGCTCTTCTGCTTGATCTTTCCCGCACTATCGACGTCGCCCACTTCGGCGGCGCGATTACCGCCACCATGCGTTCAGAATCAGCTGATGATCCTTGCCAGCGGTACACAGGGATTCGCCGGTACGGGCGCAATGGCATTTGTCATCGCGAACCGTGGCGCATCGTGTCGTATCGGAGGATATCCCCAAGTCAAGTTCTTCAATGCCAAGGGAGTCGCAGTCGACCATCGCGATATCCACGAATCGTCGATGGTCTTCGCTGAACCCCGAAGCGTGACGGTGACCCTCGCGCATGGTGGCGCCGCATCCCTCGGTGTCACCTGGAGCGACGACACTGTCAATAATCTGCCGTACAACACGACATGTCCAACGACGGTCAGCGTGTCTGTCGTGCTCATCCATGGAGTGGGACATCTGTCGGGGCTCTTGCAAGTGGTGAGCGCCCGACCGTGCGGAGGAGTGCTCGTCGTTACTCCAATTGAGCCCGGCGCCTGGCCCCGGTAAAACGGCTAGCGGCAGACCGACTGAGTTGTGGAGTAATGCACCGTGGAAGATGAGTACGCCGTAATACTCACGTCAAGCTCGAGGACCGACTAACGCAATCCGGCTGGCGGCAGATGTCATGGGTACGTCTCCGACCCGACGCACAGGGTGTGCAACCTCACCCTGACGCCTGATGGGCCAGCCATCTTCCCCAAATCCGGCGCGCGGTGTCAACAGGGCGCGGTTAGCCCTCCTTTGGGAGGGGCCCGGGTTGAATCGACGTTACGTCCACTCGGAAGTTCGAGCGGCAGAAGTTGAAGTTCACAGTCGTCTCGTGGGTCTTAGGCAAAGTTGCTGTTCGCGCTGGCAACTTGACGTACACGTTCTGTACCATGCAAGGTCCGGCTAATGGGTCCTGCTGACCCGCGGCGTTAATGAAGTCGAGTCCGAACGAGGCGGTTGCGTCCGGCTTGATAACAACGAGTCGGGGTTTCACTGATCCGTAGATCATTCCGCCGCCACTGGTCACCTTGATCGAAGTCTTCTTGTAGGACGCGGGAACAAAAGCGAGTTTGGGATATCCCTTGAGGGTGCAGTCGGACCCGCTGATATTGACAATGATGAATGGGATTCCCACGTTGCCGAGAGCTGCGCCCGGCCCAAAGCCGACGGCCACCTCGAGTTGGTTGTTACGACAAGTCGGTGGCACCGAAGATGCTGTCGCAGTTTCTGGCATGATCACGAACGCAACGATAGGCAGCGCCAGTGCCAATGATGCGCCGATAACGACAACGCGCTTCGCACCCGATAGCAGGTGTTTGAGAAACTTCATGAAAGGTCCCATCTCACTGTCAGGTAGCCGCGTGCCCTCGCCGAGCAAATTGTCTCATCAAACGACGGCGAGCAGGGTGCCAGGCATGCACTTGTGTTGCCTTCTGTTGCCTACTTGTGTCGGTGGACCGACGTGAACCCCAACGCGCTCGTCCGAGTGAGCAAGTAGAGCCGGTGGGGATTGGCCCCCGAGTTCGCGCGATAACTTTCGTCGTCTGGCCAGCGAAGTACCCATTACGAGGTGGGCACAGTGGACTGCACGAAAAGAGAGTCATTTGACATTGAACTAAAAACAACGCCAACGATGGCGCAACTGCTCGAGGAGTTGCACGAAATGGCGTTGGCCTGTGCTCCAACCGCGCCAGGGAACGATGGGGCGCCAACTTCCGTCGCTCCACCCCAAGTGCCACTCGTCTCGTTCAGCGCGAATGCCTGGACGTAGCCTTGCGCTCCGCTGTAGGTTCCAATGACGCCACAGTCGCCGGCGGAACTGCACGAAATATCGGTTACTGACGTGAAGTGGCCCTGATTCAACGCCACCAATCCCGAGATCAGCATCGGGGTACCCCATCGGCCATTCACCTCGTTGACGAGGAAGGCCTGCTCGTGGCTGCCATTGCCGTAAGCACCACCGGCGCTGCAGTTGCCGGGAGATCCACACGAGATGGCGTTCAACTGCTCGATGTGTCGCCCGTCCAGCGCGACCATTCCAGGGATGCCAAAAGCCCTGCCCCATACCCCGTGCGTCTCGTCGACGAGGTACGACTGGGTGACGCCGGACTGGGCTCGGTATGTACCGCGCGCGCCGCAATTGCCCACCGAAGCGCACGAGAGCGAGATCACGAAATCCGTACCACCCGAGCTCAGCGCAGCGAGTCCCGGGACCGCTTCGGGGTGACCCCATACCCCATTCGTTTCGTCGAGGGCGAAGGGAGGTTGTCCAACCGAACCTTTTTGAGCGGTCCCCACGGCGCTACAGTCACCTGGCGCTGAGCACGAAATCGACGTGACCGTGGAACCCCTCATGCGATACGTCGAGGTTCCGGTGACGGGCTCGATGCCGCTCCACTTCCCACGCACTTCGTCCAACACGAACGCTCGCGCGCTGTTCGCGCCGTAGAACTCGCCGCCCGCGCTGCAGTTACCGGGCGAGGCGCACGAGATCGTCGAAAGATCAGCGAAGTCACCCGTTTCGAGGGCGCGTACGTTCGGAGTCGTTACGGCTCTTCCCCAGACGTCATCTCGCTCGTTGGTGACGAAGATGAGGAGTTGACTTCGACCAAGGGAGTACGTGCCGCCTGCGCTGCAGTTGCCCGGCGAGGCGCAAGACACAACGAACGCACCGGTGTTGAGGCCGTCGTCTCGAGTCGTCAACCCCGGTAACGCTTCGACGTTGCCCCACCGGCCGTCTCGCTCGTTGACGACGATGGCTCGATTGTGATTCTGCTTGATCGAGTAATTACCCACGGCGCTGCAGTTGCCGGGCGAAGCGCACGAGAGCGAGTAGAGGTAGGCGCCGCTACCCAGCGCTACTCCCGGCACAGCACGTAGCGTGGTGGCCCGACCCCACACCGCAGCCGCTTGATTGTTCGACGACCGATACGCCAGAACGCCACCAACGATGAGTACAGCAGTGCAGAACGCGACGACGAGCTGTACGCGATGCCGGTCAACCATCCGTGACGCCTCTGCAATCTCGTTGAGTGGTGCAGTCATGAATGACCGGCACGTGAGTGCAACGTAGCAGTCCATTACCCGTGACCACCCCGGTTCTCGTGGCGGGGATGGAGCGCCTCGGGTCCTTGCACTCAACGGCGATGATGACCATCACCCGACGAACGTTCCACTGCTCACCGCAATGGCCCCGAAGCACGTCGAGCACCTCGCACCGTTGTGCGGAAGGGGTGACTTCATTCCAGTCGCGGCTCAGGAGCACGCATTGACGGAGCGCAGGTGGTGTACTAGTGTACTAGGACATGACCGAGAAGCAACCAAGCATCCTCTTTCGCCTGGACCCGCGAAGCGGTATCGCGCCCTATCGGCAGTTGGTCGACCAGGTCCGCCAAGCCGTCGAGATGGGACGGCTCCGTGGTGGTGATCAGCTGCCATCGGTGCGCGATGTCGTCACCCAGGTGACGATCAATCCCAATACGGTGCACCGCGCGTATCGAGAGCTCGAGCACCTGGGACTGGCCGAAGGTCGTCTCGGCCTCGGCACGTTCATCACGCAGAACCCCGACGTTCACACCACCGAAGTTGGGAACGCCGAACTCTCTCGGCAGCTGCAACTCTGGGTGCAGCGCGCGAGCGCCGCTGGCCTCGTCGATGGCGACATGCTTGAACTGCTTCGTCGGATCCTCAACCATGACGAGCGGGTGCTCTCGTGACCACTCCGGTCATTGAGACCAACGGTCTCGCCAAGCGATTCGGCCGCACGTGGGGACTACGCGACTGCACGCTCTCGATTCCGCCGGGCAAGGTCGCCGCGCTCGTCGGTCCAAACGGGGCGGGAAAGTCGACCCTGCTGCGGATGGCGGCGGGACTCTCACGACCGACTTCTGGCCAGATCACTGTCCTCGGCTCCGTACCGAGCACCGAAGACGCGTCGCTCCTCAAGCGGGTCGGCTACCTGGACCAGGTGCGACCCCTCTATCGAGGTTTCCTCGTCGACGAGATGTTCCGATTCGGTGCGGGCACCAACCCGACGTGGAACATGGCGACCGCCCACGACTACGTCGACCAACTGGGCATCTCGCTGCGTGATCGCGTGGACAACCTGTCGGGTGGCCAGCGGGCCCAGGTGGCACTCACGATGTGCCTCGCGAAGCAACTGGAACTGTTGATCCTCGACGAACCAGCGGCCGAGCTCGATCCCGTTGCCCGAGAGGACCTCTTGCGACTCTTGATGCGCGAGGTCGCCGAGCGCGGCACCAACGTCGTGCTTTCCACGCACGCGCTCGGTGACGTCGGATCGATCTGTGACTACTTGGTCATCATGTCGCACTCGAGAATCGTTCTCGCCGACGACCTCGAGTTCGTCGTCGAAAGCCACCGCTTCCTCAGCGCGGCGTCATCGAACGCGCCGGCCCTTCCCGAGGGTGTCACGGTGATCGACACCCGAACCAGCAGTCGAGAGGTGACGCACCTCGCCCGGATGACCCTGCCCCTCGTTGACGAGACGTGGCAGGTCACCGAACCGACGTTGGACGAGATCATCATGGCCTACCTTCGGTTGGGGACAGGCTCCACCCTCTCCCAATCTCACTACGACGCCCCTACTGCTCGTGGAGGAGTCTCGTGACCTGGATGGCGTGGCGACTGCAGCGCAGCGTCTACCTCTTCGTTGTGGCCGTGAGCCTGCTCCTCATCGCCTACGCCATCGTCAACGGACTCCACATCGAGGCCCTTCGCCATCAGTGGTTGGGCCAGCCGTGCCACGGCGGCAACGGTTTCGCCGCGCAGTATCAAACCCGCTGTCAAGCTGAGAACAATCAGTACCTGAACGCAATTGGTTCCGGTGTGTACGTCCACTGGTTCGCGGCGTTGCCCACCGCCGTTCTCGGTCTACTGCTCGGGGCCAACACCGTGGCTGGCGAAATCGACCGCAACACGGCGCGCACCGCGTGGACCCAGTCGATCACGAGAGGCCGTTGGTTCACGACCAAGGTCGCGGTGGGACTCGGATCGCTCGTGCTGCTCGCGATTCCGCTCTGCGTGACCGTCTCGTGGTGGCTCACTGCCTCGCGGTGGACCCCACGAATCTCGACGAACGGCTTCACCTACGCCGGCTGGATGCCCCTGGCGACCGGCGTCTTCGCTTTCGCCGTGACGGTGATCGTGGGCACCGTCATTCGGCGTCCCGGTTGGACTATCGCCGTTGGTTTGGCCGTGATGGTGGTCCTCCCGTGGACCATGCAGACCGACGTGCGCACGAACCTCGTCCCGCTCCGTTCGACCACGCTCACGTTGACGACCGTTACGAAGCAGGGTGAGACTTTTGGCACGACGGGAAGAGCGCCCGCGAACGCGTGGGTCATATTCGACGGCATCGTGCCCGTTGGCGCGGGCAACACGTTAGTTACCTGGGGTCAAGAGACACCGTGGCTCGACGCCGTCAACAAGTGCCCGTCGAATGTGACCGGCCCGAGTGGGTACGCGGCGTGTTTGCGGAGGCTGGGCCTACACGAAGTCGAGCTGTACGTGGCCGACAGCCAGTACTGGGAGCTACAACTACGTGAGGGCGGTCTCTACCTGGCGGGCACTGCGCTTCTACTTGGCGCGGGCCTCTTCCTGGTGCGCCGAGTCAAGGCCTGAGCCAATGCCTGAGCCAAGTTACGCGCTCCCGGTTAACGAATGCGATCACGACATCATTACGAAGTGCCAACAGTGCGATACTGACCACGTGGTTCACCGTTTCACATGTCTGCTTCGCACCTGTACGCCTCGACGGGTGGGGAATGTTCGCCGCTGTGGTCAAACTGGAGACGAGGCATGATGGACGGTTCTACGGCGAGAGCGCGCGAACGCGTCGAACGTGGTCGGGGAAGCGGGTTACGCGTGTTTCGGCGGTTCGCGGTGGCGGTGACCGCTGCGTTCACGATGTGCGCCGCGCTGGTGGGAGCGCCCGTATCCGGGTCCACGAAGTCAACGCCAACGTCACCGGTATCGGTGACGTTCCTGCCCTCCGGCGAGGGCTGGATGCTCGGCGCCTATCACTGCCGAGCAGGTACGTGCGCTCGCGTGGAACACACGTCGAACACCGGCCACACCTGGACCACCGAAGCCGCTCCGACCCTGCTCCAACAACTCATGCGCACAACGGTTGCCGACTACTACCCGGTTGCCCAACTGACCATCTACTTCGCCAACGCCGATGACGGCTGGATCTACGGTTCGGTGCCGAGTGGGAGTCCCAACGGCACCTATAACGCCGAGTTGCTCTGGACCCACGACGCAGGACACACGTGGTCCCCGGTATCTGTGAAGTCACTCGGGATGAAGGGCGGAATCCTCTCAGTGGGTGCGAGACACGGTCAGGCCTACGCAATCGGATGGAACACGGACCAGACCTTCGGGCTCTGGCGATCTCCGATCACGACCAATTACTGGCGACGGGTGGCCACACCAACGCTATTCGCGGCGGCCGGGGGAACCTCGATGGAAGGCGCCTTGGTGTTCAAGGGCACTAGTGGCTGGCTGATGGTTGGCAATGACCGAGGCGTCACCGGCGGCGCGCGACTGACGAGTTCGGGTCACTGGGTCAAGTGGGCCGGACCGTGCGCCAGTGTCGGCGGCAACTTCGCCGTTCCCATTGCGTATTCACCAACCGATCTCGTCGATACCTGCACAATCGGCGGGTTTGGCGGAGACGTCGCTCCCGGCACGCCGAAGGGTCTGAAGATGAGCACGAGCTGGATCTTCACCTCGCACGATGGAGGGCTCACCTTCGCCCCGACCCGCCAGATCGGCGTCGGAATTCCGACCATGTGGCTCGTCCAGGTTCCGGGTCTCCCCGCGTCACCTTCGCCGGGCGCGATCCTCGTCGCGAAGCCCATCAACCATGGGCAGGCGTCGCCCGAACATCTCTTCGCAACGAGCAATGGCGGAAGGACGTGGCAATCGGTGTACACGCCGAGCCCGCAGACGGCAGCCATTCAACTCGTAACGTTCGCGTCACCGAGACTCGGTGCGGCCATCGTCCAGGTCACTTCATCAACGTCATACCTCATCATCTCCACTGATGGAGGCAGGACGTGGCGCCGAACCGGCACGTGACTTATGTCCCACAAACGTGACGAACCTCCGACACGGATGGAGGCTCGCTCAATCGTGTGATGGCCCATACGCCGGTCTACGCTCCTGTGGTCAGTTCGTCCAAAATCGTGTGGAAGTTCGGAACAGGGCGTTGCCAAACCCCTGCGACCCCTTGGCTCTAGGAGTTTCGTAAACACCCCGCCACGGGGTGTTTACGAAAGTGGACCCCATCTGCTTACGAAAGTCCCCGGCCGGCGGCCCGAAGTCGGCCGAGAGGGACGAAGTCAGTTCCCGAGCACCCCAACCGCGGTTGAGAAGACGTGCATCACGTCACTCGGGGCACTGGGTGCAGCGAAAGAGGCCCTCGGGACGTGACTCGTCCCGAGGGCTACTAACTGGAGGAGACTGCTCGCCTACGCAGCGAGATCGTCCGGTGGGTCGTCGAAGCAGAACGGCTCCGCGAGGCAGATCTCACCGTTCTCGTCGAGTTCCTCGAATCCGTGGTCGGGCGGAAACTCTACACACAAGGGGTCTGTGGTCAGGCTCGTGCGCTTGGCCCACTTGCGCACCAGGCGGATGTTGGCTGCCACCACCTCGAAGGTGAGCATCAGACTCGTCTTGACGAGACCGACCACGCGGCAGAAGCCCCGCTTGATGTTCTGGGTACTCTGACTGCGCAGGTTCCCGAAGATGCCCTCGATGGCGCTGCGTCGAGCGAAGGAGTCGATCCATTTGGGTGATCCCCACGGGTCTCG
>Ga0307377_10005186_pt1 | contig 14032 bp, 20 predicted proteins | sample TR3MG_FD_202535 | JGI IMG/M metagenome (GOLD analysis project Ga0307377, IMG submission 202535) | Soil microbial communities from Risofladan, Vaasa, Finland - TR-3 | ecosystem: Environmental > Terrestrial > Soil > Coastal area > Acid sulfate soil | place: Finland: Risofladan, Vaasa | collected... | reverse complement strand
GCTTGTCCCAGTCTTTCGGGAGCACTTCGACGACCACAGGCTCATTGTTTTTGTCCTTGGGCATCGAGGGCTACACCATACCGGTTTCATAGGCTCTCCAGTTGTACGCGAAACTGCGTATGATTGAAGTATGGGTTTTTGGTTCCTCGCCTGGGCATTCACATCCCTCCTGCTCCTGGGGGCGCTTTTTCGTAACCGATCCCTTGTGGGGACCCTGCGGGACCTGGCAACGAACTATGAAGCCATGACAAAACAACTGCTCGTCGCCAAACGGATGGAGTCCGTCATCATGGACGCCTTCATCAAGGTCGGCGGTCGCCATCCTTTCCTGAACGAAGAGATGGACTCCGAAGTCAAAAACTCCTTCGACCAACTTGGTGGAAACTGGCGATAGTCGGCCTATCGGATACTGTTGGGTAGATCATGGCAACGCTCAGCGACATCATGGAAGAGTTTGAGGCCACCACGGCTGCCGGGAAAGTTCGTCGGGATGCGAACACGGTGAAAGCGCTCAAAGGGCAAGCCGACCAGCTTCGGGCCCAGAGAGCAAACGGCGGCTTGACTCCAGAACAAGAGACTGCGCTGGACGCGGAAATCTCCCGGCTCGACCCGTCGGAGTAGATCTCTCCCCCCTTTTTGCGGGGTGAATTTAGCGCACGGCTCTTTTCGGCCTCGGGCGACCCAAATGCGCGGTCCCCGGTTGCCGCCGAGAGGGTAGAACCTTGAGGTGGGGACGCAGATGAACGGTGCGCAGGCCAAGGCGAAGCGACTCGTCGAGTTTTGGAGGAATCGGAAGTGGCTCTCCAGCGCCACACCGATCCACTCCATTCACCAAATGGATTTGGTGAAATTGGAGCAACTCATCGCGGATGAGCTTACGGGTTCAGATCCCGTTGACGAAATCCCGTCAGTCCCGAAAGAACGCTAGGATGTTGTTCGCCGTTGCCAGCGGAGGCGCGTCTGCTGGATCGGCGAACACCCAGTTGGCCTTCCGGGCCTCAAAATAGTCGAGAGCTTTCTGTTCTACGTCGAAGCCCAAAAAGTTTCGGCCCTGCTTGAACGCCGCCTCGCCACAGGAACCTGATCCAGCGAAAGGGTCGAGCACCAGATCGCCCTCAAAGCTGGACTGCTTGATGAGAGTTTCCAGAAGCTCAACGGGCTTCTCCGTCGGATACGCCGTCTTGTTCTTGATCCACGGGACCTGAAGGACGTTCCGAACGGACTTATCCTCCGGCGGCTTTCTCTTGCCCTTCTCGGCCAGCAAGATCATCTCCCACTGGCTCCGATACGGATAGCCCATGCCCGGTGTCCCTGGAGTATGGTGCGCGCACACGAACGTCCCGCAGGACGGACAGTGGAACTCCTTGAGTTTGCCGACCTTGTGCCAGATGATGCTCTTGCGAAGGTTGAAGCCGATCTCGCGCAATACGGGCTTCATGTTGTCGCCGGTTTCCTCATCACACATAACGTAGAGGTGGCTGTTGTTCTTGAGCACCCGGTAGCACTGTCTGAAGCAATCCTTCAGGTAGGCCGGAGGCACGGTGGGGAACCAAGCGTTCGACGACGACGTGGACTCCTTGAGCCTCGTCGTCGTGCCCATCTCTCGCCATTTCTCCAAAGTGTCGTAGGGGGGATCGGTGATGACGAGATCCACCGAATCCGAGGACATCTGGTTCAAGGCGTGGAGAGCCCCGGAGATTTCCCCCTCCCCTCCGGCCAGCTTCATTTCATGGGGCATCTATTCATCTTCCCAGGGTGCCATGGGGACGGTCTGTCCGGCGAGTTCGTGGGTGGTGTCACCGCAGAACTCAAGCTGACCATTCTTGATGAAAAAGTGACACTTCGGGTATTTGGGGTTGCCCTTCTGATTGACGAACAGGCTTGGGCTCGCGGTCGGCTTCACAAAGTCACCATTCCATGACCATTTCCCCGGAGCCGTGTCCAAGACATGCCCGTACTTACACCCTGGGCACTCAAACGTGAACAGAGTCGGGTTGTCGGCCAAACGTCCAAGAACTTCATCTGACATCACTCAGGGTTCGCTATAGCTGCGCCATCGAGAGATTTGAGGGCGGCAACCCACGGGCGTTTGTCGGAAACGTACAGGCGCCCCGCAACCTGATGCCATGTGCCGGTGACGGGGGTCTCTCGGTCCTTCGCCAACCATGCGATACGACCAAGGACACCGAAACTGAGCCACCGGGGGACTCCGTAGTTCCAGGTGAAAAGGGTCCGGTAGTTCAGTTTGTCATCGGGATCGGGCATAGGTCGAAGTCCTCTTTGAATTTCTCTTTCTCCATCATTGCCGTGAGAGCTTCGGGCTCCCACTTCAAGTCCGAGTTGTGCGCTCGGCCGGCACCGCACAGGCCAGGTAGATGAGGATCGAACCAGGCGCACTCTGGGCAGCGTTCGCAAGGGAACACAGGGTTGTCTCCCATGATCTTGAGGAGATTCGCCCGTTCCTCTTTGGACTCTTCGTCTTCCCGAGGCGAGTGCGCCACGATCTTGCCACCGTGAGCCTCCATCTCGGCGGTGACGCGCTTCGCTTCCGCGTCCGTGCAAAGGGACCGCAAGACGGAAGTGCCTCCGTGATGGCGTTGGATGGGATTGCCCTTGATCTGAATTGCAAAAGGCTCCCCGCCAACGACTTGGAAAATCCAGAACTGCTTGTACTCAACCATCGTAGACAGAATCCTTGGTGAAATACTGCCAATGGTCAGGATGCTCCCCTCCTTGGGCATTCCATCGACGATGGCGTTCTTCGACCCATTCAGCACAATAGGAGTGAATGCTGTACTCGATGTCATCCGGTACTTCGACAATTTCGATACGATCCTGGTCGCTGAATCCGGCCATCCGTTCGCCGCCGAGTTCCTGGAACACAGCAAGCAGATGTGGGTCGTGACGAGGGACCTTCTCAGGTAGAGAGTAATGCTCCTCGTGCTCCCGCCACTCTTGGTCGGTCATCTTGATGTCGTCGGGTTTTTGCGTCTCCCCGAGGAACCCTTCCTCCTCCCACAAGGCAATTGTTTTTGCCCACTCTGCCCCGAGCGAGCGAGCCAAAAGGACGGCCTCGCATGAGATCCAAAAAGACGAACAGGAGGAGATCAACACTTGCATCAGAATCTCAGTGGAGCAGGAGTTCTCCAGGCTTGCCGCCGAGGGTGAGGGTGTGATGAGCCTTCTTGCGCCATGAGGCGATTGCGATCTCGTCTTTCGGAGTGATCTTGTTCATCTCCTCAAAGCCGAGGAACATGACCGACAGAGGGCCACTCGCGTCGAACTTGTGTGGCGTCTCGACGATCGAGATCTTGCCTCCATCGGGAAGGAGCGCTGTGCGCCCTGTGAACTTCGTGCCCAATGGCAGGAGACCGAGGCCGTAGCTTCGGAACCCGTCAGCGCAAGGACTGTTCGGGGGTGTCACAATCACCACCCAATCCTTCGTCTGAACGGCATGACTGATAAGCGCCTGGAAGCTGGGGATGTAATTTGTTCCCATGTACTCTTTCTACGCCAAACCTAGCTCGTATAGAGCGATGCGGACCATCCCACCACCCGTTCCTCCACCGTGTTGATGGGGCGAACGTGGAGGGCTAACTTGCCGGTAGTGTTGATCTTTTTGTCCAAATCTACCTGTAGTTTGCGGGATAGGGACCGGGCAGCCACGTCGATGTACGAAAAATGCGGGTTTGCCTCGTCCTTTGATCCGAAGATTTCGACGGTCCATTCAGCAGCGGTCTGAGTAGCCTGGGGCCCAGGAGGTCGTCCCCACTGAACATCGAGTCCCTTTTCCCGTAGATCATCCATCACGAGGTCGGCGATGACCGGGACCGCAGACTTCCTGCCCTGCGTGCTGCTCAGAGCTTTGAACCAAAGCTCTTGCTTCTCCGGCATCGTGAGTCGAACAAGTGCGTGCGAATCCGGTTCGTCCACAACGCGGAGAGCCGGGGATTTCCCGGTCTCGTATCCCGGCACTGATACCGCCATCGACCCCGACAAGACTTGTTGCACCGCAAGGGCGTCACCATCCTCCATGGCCGAAGTGAGCGCCGCTGCCTGAGTGACTTCGGCTTCCTTGAGTTCAGCGTGGACTTCTTCACTCGCCTTCTTGAGCATCGCACCGATGGCAATGGGATTGCGGGCTTTAGTCTTGATGGGAACAGCAGGGCTGCCGTCTTCAGGGAGCCTGCCCGTGCGTAGTTCGGGAACATCTCCGTCGTACTGGAGAAGCTCGCCGATCATGCCCTGGATCATCGGATGCAACTGGGGCTGGCGGTTCGGAGCAGACTGGTAGATCAGGTCTGCCTCCTCCATCCCCCAGCGCTCCAAGAAGTCTCCCCGGTCAGGCAACGCCATGAGGGAAGTCATCCCTCCCTCTTGAAGTATTGGCTGGAAGGCTTTGAGGGCTTCGGTTTCAACGGTAGCTCCCCACTCGGGGGATTCCGCTGCGAACGCCATGATCTGTTTCATGGCCTCCGTCTCGTCGAGGTATCCCGCACGGAGTTGCTGGAAAATGTCCGCGATCCGTGGATCGGTGGTCTCCAGTTGCTCAGAAAACCGTCGGAGGGTTTCCGCAAAGTCGTTTTCGTCGATCATTTCTTCTTCGACTTCATCACCACGGTGGCACCTGGCTCAATAACGGTGTCTTTGCGCGGTGCCCAGGGATCTTGAACGGGAGGAGGGAGCCGTGACCCCGGACGATCCGGCACCGCTCCGCCATCCACCATCACGCCTTGTTGGGGCATTGGGGTGTTGTACGGGACGGCTGGCTGTTGCGGTGCAGGTTTTGGTGCCTGGGGGGGTCGAGCACGGGGTGGCTCTGGAGTGGGTTCCGGTTCCTCTTCCAGTTCATCATCGTTCTTGTGCTCCTCGTACCAAGGTTGAACTTGATCGAGGTGCTTGCAGTGCCGGACATGCTTGAACCCCTTGCAGGTACAAGACCAGAGGCCATCCGTGGTCAGCAGGATCCGGTAATTGGTCTTGCCGTCGGAAGAAGGGAACGTGGTCTCGTATTCGACCCCAGCCGGATCACCAGGCTGCGGGACATCCGGGCCCCCAGGATCGTTCTCAGGAGCGCTCTCCGAGAAATGCGACGGTCTTTCTTCAGCCTCCGGTTTGGGCAAGTTGGGAGGCTTCTGCCCCTTGGCCTCTGCCAGCGCCCTGATGGCTGCATCCACATCCTCGGTGGCTTTGGTCGCCGCCACGCGGTCGATACCGTCCGTGGGGGACTCGGGGATTTCCCAGTCCTGCCGCTGTCGGGCTATCTCCAGGCGCGTGGCTTTTGCCGTGATGTCGTTGAACGCTTGAGTCGCAATACGCTTGTGGTCATCCGTCGCCAGATCAGAAAACACAGGATGGTTGAGGAGGTGCTCGACCTGGGTCTCCATGCGGTGATGCCAGGGCGTTATGGCTCCTTGAGCACGGATACACTCCTCGTTGCGACAGATTCGACAAAAGGCTTTCTGGAACTCCTGTGGGTTGGGCGTGAACCAAGGTTTCCCCTGTTCGTTGCATCCCTCAAAGAAGTCACTTTTCCTGTGCGCCCGGATTCCTACAAGGCGTTCATCTGGCGAAAGGGGTGTCCTATGGCGAGCCATCAGTCATCAGCGAGGGCTGCGATCACATCGTCATCGAGACCCTCGTCTTCCTCTTGAGGAGCTTCGATAGTCTCATCAGCGGGCCCATCAAGGCTGTCCACATCATCGCCGCCAGCATGAAGCATCCCGGGTAGGGTTTCTTCCTCGCTCGGAGCGTGGACAGTGGCCGGAACGGCATCACCGCGTTTCATAAAACCCTTCTTGGGTGTTTCCTCTTCGGCGGCCATCTTCTCTTGAAGTTCGGCCACGGCGGCTTCCCGTTCCGCTTCAAAGTCTTGTTGCACTTTGGTACCGGCAAGGCCGAGATTCGGATTCCCTGAAACGATCTTGGGTGTGGCGCGCGGAGGGTTCTCCGAAGGCTCGGGTTGCTCCGGGGTCTCACGGTCCTCGGGGAGCGTCCTGTTGGCTCGGGCATCTTCCAAGCGAAAGCGTTTCTTGGCCTCCAAGAAGTTCTCCGTCTCGATGACGTTGGGGCGCCCAGGTCGGGGCTTCTGCAAAAGAGCCTGCGGGCACGACAAGCACTTGGCCTCCATCACAAACAACCCGCACATATCCTTCCAGACAGTGAGGGATTGGTGGAGGGTCTGCGAGACGGCACCTTGCTTCCACATCTTGTCCACGTCTTCGGCACTGTGGCCGTACATCTGTGGCGGCGGAAACTTCTTCTTGTGCGTACACTCCAGAGTGATCTGGCGTCCTTGGAATTCGGTTTTTAGTGGTTTGAGCGACATTGGTCAGATTCCATGGATCTTGGCGACGGTTTCAAACTCGATGGGGCTCACCATGATGGCCGCATTGTCCCAAAGAGCATTTTCCCCGGTTGGTGAAAAGACACGTAGCGGATGAGTTCCCCTGCCCCGACACTTTACGATCACCTGAGCCAATTGCTCCGCGACACCGACACCCCATTTTCGGAGGTGGTACTCGTAGGGCTCTCCCCTCCCCATTTGAAGGGTCTGGGGCGCAGTGGCCGCGGGCCACTGAGGGCCTTCTGAGGCGCTCGGGGTCTCAGCAGTGATTGCATCGAGGGCCACGTCCGCAGCCGTCTGGGTGGCTTCAGGACGTTCTGGGGCTACTTCATCGTGATAGCCGTAGCGAGCCCCGAAGATGGCGACGAGATCGGGCGGCCAGACCTTCTTCGTGGGCTCACCTTTCTCGTTGACTTGGACACCATCGCGGCGAACACGCCGAAACTTGAAGTCTTTGGTGTCCCACGGAACGGTCCAATCGAATCCAATCTCACAATCAGTCGTGAGCGGCACCTTCCATTTGAGGCGCATGACGGTCTTGTTCCGCGTCATCACTTCTTGGAAAAGCTCCAACGCTTCCGCCAAGATGTCGCGGTCAATCTCAAACACGAGTTCATCGTGAATGGTGATGGTCAGGTAGACCTTCTCAAACCAGTTCCTCTTCTTCACTTCCCGGTAGATCAACGCCATCGCCAGCTTGGTCAGGTCCGCACTTGAACCCTGGATAGGCCCGTTGGTCGCGTTGCGCTCGGCCTTCGCCTTGAACTTGCGGTTCATCTCCCGCTGTCTCGGGTCCGGGCACTCCTTGTGGCTCGTCGGCAGTTGGATGTCGGGGATGGGGTACTGGCGTCCCAAGGCGGTCAGCACGTAGCCATGTCGGCGACCGAATGCTTTGACCGAATCCCACCAGCCCTTCAGGATGACGTAGGTCCCGTTGAAAGTCCGGTGATGACGAGCCGCATCTGTCTCGGAACATCCCGTGGAACGCATCAGTGCCGACGGCCCACCCCCGTACGCCAAAGCGAAATTCGAGCTTTTTGCCTGCCCTCGCAGCATCTTCCAGTCTTTGGTCCCGACCGAAGACTCGCCAAAGAAAGCCACGCCAGTCAGCGTATGTAGATCGCCGATACGGTCATCGCCACATCGAGGGCAGTAAGCCGGTGGAGCCTCGGGGGTGGTCTCTCCGTCCCCGGTGTCGAACTCCTGGCCGCATGAACTGCATCGGAAGAACTCCTTGAGCCATTTCGGTTCGCCGGACAGGTTCGTGGCAATCCGAAGTTCGACGCCACCAAAGTCGAGAGCACCCAGAACTTTGCCTGGGCGGGGAATGATGGCCTCACGAATCCGAAGCAAGCACTGAGGGCGCGACTTATCATAAGTGGCCGGTGTCCCGTGCATCGGGAACTTGGTGCCGCCATCTTCCTCGGGGTGTTTGGACGAAGGGGTCGTGTAGCGCCCAGTGTCGGTGCCGAGTTGCTGGTAGTTGATCTTGAGAGTGCCGTCGGGGCCGACATCATTGCGCAGTGAAATCAGGTAGGTGCCCAGAGCCTTTTGCAACTCTCCCATCCGTTTGATCTTGGGCAAGAACGGGTACTTGCTCCCGTACATATCGTTGAGCCGGTCAATCTCGGATTGGGTGGTCTGTACTTGCTTGGACTTCTCCGTGCGGTGTAGGTCGGGGATCTCCAGTTCCTCAAACAACGGACCCAGTTGAGGACGACTCAGGATGTCGTATTTCTCGGGGAACAGCACGGGCTCCCCTTCGATCTCTTTCTCGACCTTGATGTAGTGGCCCTTGGCGTCGAGGGCATCGAGCATTTCGCGTTTGGCCTCAAGTCGGGCTTCGTCGATTTGCTCGTTGATGTTGTGGTCAACGTCTTCGATGACCTTCTTTTTACGGAAGACTTGGAACCATCCGGGCTCGACGTTGCGACCCAGAGCTTCGTTGCAAAAGTCGTAGACCTCGGCCAAGCAGTCGAAATACTCCTGCTGGCCTAGTTGCATGAGTTCCGCGACCTTCTTCTGATCCACCATCACCCGGCAGCGTTCCATCCAGCGGGTCGCCGGCACGGTCATCTTCTCCAGGTTGTAGATGACCGCTTGGCCCTTGCGTTTGTCTCCGCCGGGCGCGATGACTTGAGGCATCAGGATGTCGAACAGGCAATAGGTGCAGATGGCATCGCTCGCACCGTAGAGAACAACCGACTCCTCGCTTGGATCGAGGAGGGAGAAATCCAGCGGACCTTTGTAGTCCGGCGGGAACAACTCCTTGAGTTCGATCATCTCATACCCAAGCTCGGACTTGCTCAGCCACTTGAGACCCTTCTTCTTGTCCCGCGTGTTGCGGAGCCACGCCAGGATGAGGGTGTCTTCCCATTTCTTCGGATCGTCCCACAATCCGATGGGCTCACCACCAGCAAACTGGAGGAACTCCTGGTCGAACTTGCCGTTGTGGAAAACGGCGATGGATTCCGAAGCAACGAGGCGACGTAGTTGTTTCTCCATCTTCGACACGGAGATGTTGTGCTCGGTGCCTTTCTTGTGACGAAGTGGTGCGTAGTAACCAGTCTTGCCGTCGGGGGACAAGCACACGCCGACGATTTGATCTTTGGTACGACCATCGAAGACGCGGTTATCTAGTCCGGTGGTCTCCAAGTCGAGGCCGTAGCGGCCTGATGCGATGCACTCGTTGATGACCCTTTCCAGGGTATCCACGGTGACAAGTTCCATCGTCTTCTCGTTCATCCAATCGCGCTTTTTCGCAACTGGACGTTGGGCTTCGATCCCCATCTCGTAGAACTTGAACGCCATGCTTCTTGTACTCCCTGCCGACGGAACGTGAACCTCACGTCACGAGGAATTCAGGCCCTTCCACGACGAAGACGTAGCGACCTTCGTCCCATGCTTGACCAATGGCGGTCGCCAGGAGTCTCAAGTCCCGATTTTCGGTGGGTGCTTCGTAACATCGGGGCAGCTTCTCGCTCCCAGGGGTGCAAAAAGCATTCGCCATCGAACATTCCCCGGCCAGATACTCCCGACACATGCGCTCCATCTTCGGGATCATCTTTGCACGTACCTGTGGGGGCTTCCCCAGTTGCTCCCGAAGAGGCTTTGGTCGTCCATGCAGCGCATGGGACAGGGCTTCCCCGGTGACGGTGGGGATCTGCGCACCCCACGAACTATCCCGAATCGGCGCCAGGACACCCCAATAATCCTCGGGGAGTGGGGTTGCGTAGAGCACCTTGATGGAACCATGGCGCTCGGGATCTGGGATCACGGCGTATCGGAGTCCGTCAATCATTCAGGCTTCTTTGAGTCGCTCGATGACTTGATCATGGAGCGACTTCAGAGCCACCTTACCCTTGTTCTGCGTCCACTGGTCCTCCCGAACGTGATAGTCGATGCGGTCGAAGACCTCCCAGAACTTCAAAAGGGTCGGCGCGTCCAGGTCACGCTCTTGGGTCAGGGAGTCCAGGAAGTGCCGGAGCCGGGTCTGGTCTTCTTCGTAGGTGACGCCCCTGTTGGCAATTTCGTCGATCTCACGCTCAGTCTCATCCCTTGGATCATTTTCGTTGTCCTCGTCCTCCCAGGGCATCGGCGGGAGCTTGAGGCGCTGCTCCAAGATCTCGATGGCCTTTTTGAACCCAACCTGCTCTTTGTCGATGATGAACTCGATGGGATCGCGGGATTTGGCACAAGCAAAACAATGGAACGAGTTGGTGCCCCCGTAGAATCTGGCCGACGGCTTGTTGTCCGGGCCATGGAGATCACAAGCGAACTGCTGTTCCCGATGCGGATCGGACAATACGTCGTAGCCGTACTCTTGGAGTAGTTCCCCCAAGTCGGTCTGCTCGTTGACCCGGAGAGCCCTGCGCTTGAGACGGTTTATGGTCATACCTTGAACGGCGTCCTGTAGTTGATGAGATGGTTGAGAGATTCCTCAGACCAGGCCGGGTAAGCCACCGGCTCGTAGGGCAGGCCCCCAGTGGTGATCCCCATGACGATGGGACACTCGGACCCTTTCAGGATTTCGTTGATCTCCAGGTTGGGCAGCGTACACACCAAGTTGTCATCGCGGTCGAACGCTTCCCATTCCGTAGTCACGGAATGATGACCTCCAACGCTGGGGAGACACTTGGTAGCTTGGAGTTTACGGATGTAGCGGAAGGGTCCGCTCGGACGGTCCAAGTCGAGGACGTTCTCTTTGACGGAGTTGTCGCAGAAAACACCCCACGACGGAATTTTGCTAACCCCGCGTAGTGTTTCCAGGCGGTTGTGCGGCATGAACCGAACCTGATCCACATTCACGTAGAGGTTCAGTTGGGAGTGCAGGAAGGTGAGCTTGCGTTTTAGTTCCTCGGCCATGTCCCGGTTCAAGCAAACCACGAGGAAAGTGATCTTGCCGACATTCATCGGATTCACGGTGCGATTGGCTCGTTCAATGTCGAGGTAAAGCTCGATGAGCATGTGCTGCGTCGAACCAATGGCACGGTCGTAGGACTGCTGAGTCGGCATCCCCAACTGTTTGGCGAACCGGGCATCGTGACGTTCACGCACCCGTTCCTCGTGGTCCCAGGGCGGCTTGAGCCCAAGCGCCTGGTATGCGTCGTCGAGGAGCACCCTAGGTCTTGTACGCTATTTGACGGGCTCGTGGGAGCCGCAGCCGGACCCCGGCGCACAGATCTCAGCACCGTGTTCGCCTCGGCGCACATTTCGGATGATGATCCGGCACAGGTGACAAAGCAACACGGGGTTGCCTCCGTTGAACCGTACTTCGCCCGCGGTGTTGGGATGTTCTTTGAGGAACTCCCGCGTATGTTCACGGATGCCGGACAGGATGCGCCAGGCTTCGTCCCGTTCGTCACAGGCGTCTTCATAGGCTGCGTCGGCGTCAATCATGGGTCGTCTCGACGAACATTTCTCGGGCAATCCCCCACAGTTTTCTTATCTCTGTGAGGAGCCCGTCCGTCAGGGTCTTGGCCTTCTGGATGTCTCCACCTTCGGCCGTCGCAATCGCGGATGCGAAGTAGTTGTCACCACCCTGGTCTACACGATCCACGACTTCGGCGATGGCCTCCGCCTCCACGACCCCGTAGCTCAGGCCCTTCTCGGTTTGGTAGATCACCAAGGCGAACTTGTTGGTGAGGGCATCCTTGATCATGTCGTCGGTTTCTTTGTTGTCGCTCATGTCGTCTCCGAACCTCTTTTCGATGGCGTCAGCCACCGCCAACCAGCTTCCCTGCTGGAACGCTTGTTCGTTGCGAACTGTGACTTCGTGGCGTATCCACGCGGCGATTGCTTTCACGTCGGTCATTACCCGTTCCAATTGTCCCGTGCGATGTCGAGTGCGAAGTCTACGGGGATGCGCTTGCCTGGATTGGCCTCCTGCCAATCCGCAAGGCCAGCTTCAATGCGTTTGGCTCGTGCCAATCGTGTTGTCCGCCACCACCAGAGGAGTTGCCCCACCCGGTAAACAATGAACAGCCCGAACGCTGCGCCGATCCAGGCCCACATCTACAGCATCTTCTCCAACTCGGGGATACCGATGACCGTGACGCCGTAGTCGGTGGCCTTCTTGACCTTGCCGCTGGTGCTTTTGGGATTCTTCGCCACAAGATAGGTGAGGCTCTTGCCCACGCTGGACTTCATGGAGCCGCCCTTGTTGAGCACCTTGTCTTCCAGATCCTTGTCGCGGAAGCCGGTGAAGCAGAAGGAGGAACCGGAGAGCGTCCCGGTGATGGGCTTCTTGATGGTGACACCCGCCGCCAGGAGATCGTCGATGAGCTTCTTGCAACGCTTGTAGCCATCCACGAATGCCTCGGCCTTGGTCTGACCCATGCGGGGGATGGCGGCGATCTGAGCGACCGTGGCGTCCTCCATCGCCTCCAAGGTGTCGAACCCGGCGTCGGCCACCATCTGAGCGATGGATCGTCCGCAGAGGTTGATGCCCAAGGAGCCTACGAAGTCCGCGATGCGCAGATCTTTCTTGGCATAGAGGTTGTCGAGAACCTTCTTGGCCGTGCTCTTGCCAACCTTTTTCTCGGACAACTCCAGGGTGGCGATGGTCACGATGTCGAGCCCGTACAGATCGGCAGGAGTCTTGACCAACCCGGCTTCACACAAAGCGTCGATGAGGCTCTCACCCCAATCCTTGATGTCCAGCTTCTTGACCCAACGCTTCACGGCGCCGGAGATCTGAGCGGGGCACTTGGCGAACGTACACATGATGTACTCGCCGACCTTCTTGACATCGTGGTTGCACGAAGGACACGTCTTCGGAGCAATGAACCGGAGCGTCTGCGCCGGAGTCAGGACGGATTCCACATACGGGATCACGTCGTTGCGGCGACTGACGAGGATCTTGTCCCCTTTGCCCAGGAGCCCCTGCGGGCAGTTGACCGCCAGCTTGAGAACATTGCTCTCGTTGTGGAGTGATGCCTGAGAAACGGTGGCTCCGGCCAGATCGACTGGATCGAAGTTGGCGACCGGCGTGATGCGACCGCTGTTCCCGACTTGCCACACGATGTCCCGAAGCACAGTGGGCTTGGCGTCATGGGGGAACTTGAACGCTCGGGCACCCTTGGGACGACCGCCGTGGTCCCCAAGAAACTCCATCGAAGGCGCATGGTTGAATTCAAGGACGAGGCCGTCGATCTCGTAGTCGAGCTTGTCGCGGGCCACGCTCACGTACTGCTCGTAGATCGCCAGGCCAGGGTCCCCGTTTTTGGTTTTCTTCTCGGTCTTGCCTCGGACCTTGTAGGCGTCACCGCCCGTGACATGGAACCAGTTGGGAGTCACGAATCCCAGGGCTTCCAACAGCTTGAACTCCGTCACCTTGTTGGGCAGAGCATGGTCGTTGGAGAGCACTTGGTAACAAACGACCGTCAGGAATGCACAAGGCTTCGGGTCCGACTCGCGCTTGGCGATACCGCTGGCTGCGTTGCGGGGGTTCTTGTACTCGGGGACGTGCTTCTTGTGGTCCGAACGCTTGAGGATGATCTCCCCACGGATGTAGCCGGTGAAGTCGCGGGTTTTCTTGACCACCCCCTGCATGAGCAGGACGTTGGTGGTGATGTCTTCACCCGTCTCGCCATCGCCTCGGGTGACAGCCTGCACGAGCACACCCTTGTCGTACTTGAGGCTGATACTGATGCCGTCCAGCTTTTCGCTGATGACGAAATCCTGCTCCAACGCGGGAAACTCCCCGGCACCGACGGCGGCCGACAACTTGCCGACGGTTGCGGAGTACCACTTGAGCACTTCGTCGTTGGTCTGGCATTTCTCCAGTGAGCCCATCGGGGCGCCGTGCTTGACCTTCTTCCAGCCGGACTTCACCGCCTTGGCGCCGACTTGCTTCAAGAAAGGATGCTTGGGCTCTACTTCACGAAGCTGATCCTCCAATGCGTCGTACTCCGCATCGGACATGATCGGCTCGTCGTCGTAGTAGGCGTCCCGCGCCTGCTGAAGTCGCTCTACGAGGTCGTCAACGTCAATTACAGTCATGTCGGGGTCTCCACATGGAGCACGGGGATTCTACACTGCGTCAAATGCGCCCTGCTCGGACCCAGGTCTGGGTCGAGTTCTTTCATTACTCTGGCTCGATAAAGTCTGGTGGAAACATGCCGCCGCCCAGTTTTTCGTTGTCGAGTTTGACGAACACATAGTCATCAAGGGCACCGATGCGCA
>Ga0307377_10005185_pt1 | contig 14039 bp, 12 predicted proteins | sample TR3MG_FD_202535 | JGI IMG/M metagenome (GOLD analysis project Ga0307377, IMG submission 202535) | Soil microbial communities from Risofladan, Vaasa, Finland - TR-3 | ecosystem: Environmental > Terrestrial > Soil > Coastal area > Acid sulfate soil | place: Finland: Risofladan, Vaasa | collected... | reverse complement strand
TCGATCCAGTAGTCGATAAATCTGGATCGTCTTCATAAGGTCGTATTCCGATTTCTTTGTAATTAAAATCATCGACTCCGTTTAACCTAGTAAAAAAGGCTATTCGAACGATCCAGTCACCAGAGTTCGAAAATCTTTGCCAGTTTTTATTTTTACCGCTAAAAGGTTCTGTAATATCAAAGAAATCATTATTTACATTCGATTGCGATAGCCAGTATTCCCATCGTGATAAATAGCCATATTCAAGCGTTAAAGCGTAATGAAAGAAGGTATCTAAGGAAGGATTTCGAACTAAAGAAATATGATTTCTATCCGAAGTCGGTGGTAAATTAAAACCTCTCGGAACGATAAAATTAGGTTCAAATACTCCTTGGATCTGAGGTACTGAGGCAAAAGAAAAGAAAATTTCTTCTAGTGTAAACGATTCTTCCGTAACAGTGTTAAAAGCCTGAATATTTGCCCGAACTCCTTCGTAATTTATTCCAGCGATCAAATGAAAATTACTTCTATAAAGAACATCGTCTTCGGTCGTTGTTTGTGGTAAAGGTAAAGTAATATCATTACCGTCATGATCTAATAAAACCTCGTCGATAATGTTTGGTATTTGAACACCTAGAGTCGGTGCGTCGTAATTATCTTCATCGAAAAGCCTTAAAGATACTCGTTTACTTAACGCTGTTCCGTCTGAAAGATAGTCGCCAATACTTACCCAAAGTGTCGATTTTCTTCCGCCATCTGGAATACCTGCAAAAAGTGCCGTCGCTAGTCCGTTTGGAATAATATCGCCAGAAACCGTTATTTCATTTACTCCAGTAATCTCGAATTTTAAGTTTTGAAAGTCCCATCTCGCACCGTTCGCATCTTCTAAACCTTGATAAATCGTAGGATCTGTTGTTCCATCAGCGATAAAATCGATTTCAGGTGCATTAACGAGAAGGTTTTCACCGACATTTGTTAAGATCTTATTTTGATAATAAGTGCCGTCAATCGGTCGCCAAACTAAACCAATTCGATAAGTCGAGTTCGGATTAAGTTGATTAGGTGCGTTTATAGTCGCTGTAAAGGTGCTTATTCCAGAGTTATCTAGTTTGTCTATTGGATTACCCAGAGAATCGATCCAAGTCGTCCCAGTACTCGTATATTGACTTAAAACGCCATTATAATTTTCATCGAAAAATCCCGTATTTGCTTCAATGTTTTCGCTCGTGTCTATTTGAACTCCGTTAGGATTTCCGTACTCCGCAAATGCTTTTACCCTGCATATCGGAGCAACGCAATTACTTGTATCGTAGTAATTTGGTGGCTCGATTCCATCCTGTAAAAACGCCCATTGAATAAATTTATACCTTATTCGATAGTCACGCCATCCACTGCCCGGAGTATTCATCAAAGTAAGATCTACGTCTTTAATTAATCCACCCGATAAATTTGCTAATTGCGTCATCGGTTGCGGAACTCCTGTCGGTATTCCTGTAACGACTGGTAATTGAAATCGATTTAATTCACTATCAATTAAAGAGTTTAAAAGACTAGATCCGCTCGGAGTTAAATTAAATTCAAAATCGATCGACGCAGGTTGTTTATTTACTAGCATCGCAATTCCTGACGTATAATTATCTGTCGGAAATTGCCTACCGTCGATATGTGCAAAAGTAGGATCGATCGGATAAACTGGATTTAATGTAAAAGGCTGATCGACGTACATTTCCGTTCCTGTAATGTAAAGGATCGTAAACGTTTTTGTTTGGTTTTGAAATAAAGGTATAGGAATACCATAAAAAATATAACTTACAGTAATTACATCACCTGCTAAAAACCCTTGATCGCCCCAGTCGCCAGTTTGACTAACGAACCAATAGTTCGAACCTTGAGTTTTCCAAGTTACTTTATTCGAAGAACCAGATCCACGATAAAAACGAACTGAAAAATTAAGTTCACCGTCAACCCAGTCACCCGCATTTGCTCTCAAAGAGTTTGCGCCATTGTAATTTTCACTAACTATTTGTAAAGGCATTTTTTCTATATTTTTCGTTTATTTTATCCAATTCTCTCGATGCATTCGGTATTTCGACATCTACTTTGTGCCTCGCTTCTTCAAATTGTTTTAACTGATCCTCCGTCATGTGTTTTTGAATTTCTGGAGTTAAAAATTCATTTAATAAATCTTTTGCAGATTGAACGGCCTCGATAATTTTTGATATTTTGTCGCTATTATCCATCGATTAAAATTGTTTTTGTGTTAAAGCCTTCTGTCGAGTGTATTGCATAAGTTATTTCGGCTGTTTTATTCTCATTAATCCAATCAAAAGTAAGAATTTCTAACGAGTTTCCGTTTTCATCTGTTACGAAATTATTCTCTAAAAGCATTTCGAACTGTTGCGTAGAGAACGGAATCGTTTCTTTATAGTGCCTTTTAAAGTTTTCTTTAACTTGGTTTATCGTGTGAAATTTTTGATACAAAGTATTCGCTCCTATAATGCTTTGATAGTTCTCAGGTTGTCGTCCCCCAGTTTGAAACATTATTTTTGTCGTCTGAAAATATTGCTGTCCGATCATTGTAACACCGACACGACCTTTTACTTTTGTTTCTAAAGAAGAATTTCCGCCAAAGAAATTAACCACTTCATCCGCCAATTTTGCAAAAGGAAGCGTCGCTTCTTCTACCCACGTTAACGAATCTTTTCTAATTGCAAATGCGAACGGAATAGGAATGTCGACAAGTCCTTTTATACTTACTAGATCACTATTATTTACCGATACAGGTTCTGTCGAATACTCGCAATCCAGAGCATCGAGTCGATCCATTGTGTGAAAGTCCGAAACGTCCCATTGATAGTGCATGTAGTATCGTTTCCACCAGTCGCCAGAATTATAACTCCATTGGTTTTCACGCACATTTTGAAGATTTAACATCCTTTGGATCTGAACGCCAGAGTTTAAAACCCAGTAATCTCGCCTTTCGAGAATTACTTCACCATTAAAAACACGAATTTTCGCATTAAACATTTGCTGAAGTGTTCGCAAAAGTTTTCCTAAAGTCGATACAGAGCCGTCTCGTGCGGTTGGATAACCTTTTGTATGATAACCAGTATCTAAAGTAAATAACTTCGTTACAATCGATGATTCGCCCTTAATTAAGGGTACAGGCATAATCGTTAATTGCGCCATGTTTTCTAAAATAGAACTTTTAAATGTAAACCCTAATTTTTCGCACGCTCTTTGGCATAAATGAAGGATCGAAGTTCCTTTAAAATATCTAATTGGTGGAAAAATTAGTTCGATAATCTGTTTTGTTACATCAATTAGGGCTATAATTAACGCTGCAACGTAGACTATTTGGGCGGCAAGAAGTAAAGCGGCGGCGATTATTTGTCCAGTATTTACAACCGTTCCAACCGATACAATTTTAATGAAATCCGTTACCGAGATAACCAGTTGTTCGATACCCTCGATTAATGCTTTTGTTAACGTAAATGCGCTTATTCCCAACATTATAAGCATTTCTAACTGATTATCTTTTACAATTAGATAAGGCAAATCGATAGTAGAAAAAGGGTGCGTAATATTACAGGCTTCAAAAGATAATCCGTTCGCATCTTCCCAGAATTTATCGATCGCATATCTTCTTTTAATATTCACTTCGACCGCCGAATCACCTTTTCCGCTTATTCTAGGATCATCGACCAATTCGATATAATATTCTAACGAAAAATTATTTATTTGATATGTGTACGGTATACCTTCAAAAACTCCATAATTATCGATATGATTTAGGACTAATTTCTTCGCTTTATTCTCTAAAATAAGTGAGTCGACACTTAGTTCCGCTTCCTGCGCATCGCCAGTCCAGTCCATTTTTACGGATATTTTATCCGCATCTTTCGGTCTTATTTCAATGCCGTTAATAAAGTGTTTACTTTCTAAATTTAAACTCATTGTGGCGTTACTTTAAAGGTTGAAACAGTTTTAATTCGTCCCCTCTTTTTGGTTTCGATTATCTCCATTGTTTTCTGCGTAATTGCACCTAATTCGATATTCGTTTCTGGTTTATCTTCAATCGTTTTGTTTACCTTATCCAGTTTTTGACCAACCGAATTTAATTGATCTAAAAGCATGATATTTTCCCAACCGACCGCAATTTGGTTTCCATCTACTAACTTTCCGAGTCGTTTGTTTTCCATTACTCTCGCCACCTCTTCATTCGAAACATTACCGATCATTTTGTTTTGTTTTGCAGTCATTACACGCTCGTTATTATGCAATAAAGCAAGTCGTCCACCGTTCGAGTCTAAAGGTTTTCCGACTTTTCCAGTATCTTCCGTACCATCGAAAAAAGATCCAATATTCGCAACGACTTGATCTAGTAAAGCCGAACTCGTTAATGCTTTTGTAAGTGCTTCCGCAGGCTCGTCCCCAGAGTCCAAACCAGATAAATACGCCTTAATAAATGCCGAAACAAGTAATACTCGCTGTTTTCTCTTTTCCTGCTCCGCTTTTTCCGCTTCCGCTTCTGCGATTAATCTATTTTCTTCTGCGAGCGATTCTTGTGCTTGAATATTACCATTTTTCGCCATTTCAGCAAGTTCGTCCGCTCTCGATTTGTGTGCTTCCATTTCTTCATCGAGTTTTTCAATCCTTTTATCGATGCTATTTGTGAACGCATCCGTTATTAAATCCGTCGCTTCCTGTGCTAATTTTATTCGCTCCGACATTTCATCTTTAAAATCGTCGGTTTCACCTTTTAAAATAGTTCTTTTTTTATTCGCCAGATCGATTTCCATGTCTAAAATAGCGTCGTTCATTCCTTGATAAAGTTCAGGGTTTTGCGCATACATTGACTTATAAACTGCGATTTGTTTTTCTAGTTGTTCGATCTGAAAATCTAGCATTTCCGCATCGATCTCTTCTTGAGTTTTATTTGACTGTAATAACGCTAATTCCTTTTGTTTTAATGCATCTTCGAACATTTTATTAATCATGTCCAATTCGCTTTGAGCCGAATCGAGTGCTTCCTGTTTCGCTTTTTCTTCTCTGGCTTTTTTATCTTCCGCAATTTTGTCCGCTATGGCTCTTTGATTTGCCAGAAACTCTTCTTGTGACTTGTTATAAGCGTCCTGATAACTTTTCTCGATCTCCATTAAATCGATCTGTAAAGTTTCTTCGAGTTCCTTAATTAATTCCGCTTTTTTTGACTTCAGAGCGACAGTCGCTTTTACATCTTCAATCGCTCTTTTTGTTTCTTCTTTTCTGGCTTCGATATCTCTAGTTTCTTTGTCTTGTATTTGCTTAATCTGTTCGTCACGAATTTGCCTGTTTAGATCTTTTAATTTCGCAACTTTTCCACCAGTACCAGTGCCGTCGTCCTCTTCATCTATATCATCGCCAGTAACGACCTTTTTTTCCTGTTTTTGACTTTCAGCAACGAGTTCCATTTGTTTCGCAAGTTCTTTTCTCGCTGCTTCTTTTTTCTTTTTTAGTTGTTTTAGTAATTTTTCATTTTCTTTAAACTGATCCTGTAAAACTCCCTTCGTGTTTTCATAATCTCCGAACCCCTGTAAGAACTCCGTAAACGCATTTTGCCCCCACGCATTCGCCATTTCTTGACGTAGTTTTCCTTGTTCAATTTCAGTACGGACCAGTTCTTCGCCTAGTATCGCAAATTCCTGCTCGACTTCCATTAAACGAATTTTATTTTCAATGTTTTTTAAGATCTTCTTTTGTACCAGATCCAACTCCGCTAAAAATTTCTTTTCGTCCTTAATGTTTTTAAGATTTACTCCGTATCTTTCATTCAGTTTGCCGATCGCTTCTTCCCTTTCAAGTGTTCCGGCGGTCGTGTCTTTTATAGATCCGACCAACGAATCCAGTTCGTCCTTTTCCTTTGCTAATTGTACCTGAGCGTCAGCGTGTGAGTCGTTTAATTTATCCTGAATTTCGCCCATTTTTTCACCTGCCGTTTTAACTACATTGAAAGCCTCGTAAAGTTTGTAAAGTGCTAAAATAATAATGCCGAAAATATTTGCTTTTAACGCTTGCCCAAGTTTAGCGAACGAACCCTGTATTCCTTTCATTATTCCGCTAACTCCCTTACCGCTTCTAACAATTTGAACGAACGAACTCGCCATTACTTTATTAGCCAGTGCCGAAGATAAAACGACAGTTTTATAACTAACAAAGATCTGGATCGCCGTCTTTATTACTGATACGATAGTTTCTAAGTTTTCCGCTAAAAATTTTATACCTTCTTTAAGCATGTCACCAATTCCGCCCGCTTCATCCATTTTGAGGATTAAACCTTCCCACGCAGACTGTAACAAAGCGATCGCTCCGCCTAGTGTATCTCTTTGAGTTTCAGCCATTTTTTTCGCTGCGCCATCCGCTCTTTCTAGTTTCTCAGTCAAAGTTTCGGTCGATGCTCTATTTTCTGCTAGAACAACTCCTAAAGTCGCACCTCTAGTTCCAAACAATTTAAACGATTCCCCTGTTTTATCTGACGAATTATTAATTTGCTCAAGTGCTTGATCGAGCGTCAATCCCGCTTTACCTGCTAACAAAAACATGTTTCGAAGTCCCGTACCTGCCGTAGAAGCATCGATCCCCCTATCCGTCATCGTTCCTATTAACGCAGTCGTTTCCTCGATTGTATAACCCGCTAACTTAGCAACTGGGGCGACACTTCCCATCGCTGTTGCGAATTTCTCCATGTCCAAAGAAGACGAACTAAAAGATTTCGCCATTACATCGACAACTCTTTGAGTATCATGCGCTTCGAGTCCGAAACCTCTCATAGTTGCCCCAGTTACTTCCGCCGCCCTCGCTAGTTCAGTTCCTGTCGCTTCTGCTAGTAATAGAGTCGATTCAGTCATTCCTTCGATTTCAGACTGGCTAAAACCTAGTTTCGCTAATTCCTTTTGAAGTTCCGCAACTTGTGAGGCTGTAAAAGTGGTCGTCGCTCCCAGATTTTTCGCTTGTTCTGTTAACCCTTTCATCTCGCTAGTGTTAACCCCTAAAACAGACGCTAAATCGGCTTGAGATTGCTCGAAGTTCTTTATTACATTAAACGAGTTTCTAATCATTGTAAAAACTCCAAACGCTAAACCTAATTGAGCCATCGCTCCCCTTAATTTACTGATCGCAGATCCATAATTTCCGACGTTCATGCGCTGTTTTTTCATCGCATCGCCAGATTGTTTTATTTTATTATTATTAATGTCTAATTGCGCATTAATTTGTTTTAAAATTCTTTGACCTCTTTGAGTTTCAAGATTTAATTTCGCTCTGGTCGCTCTTAATTTTGTATTATGAATTTCTAATTTCTGGAGCGTACCGAGTCCTCTTTGCTGTTCGGCTGTAAGTCTTTGAGTCGCTTGTACCGTTGTTTTTATTTGCTTATTTTGTTGCGCTGTTAATTGCTGTAATTTTGCCTTTTCGACTAAAAGTTTTTTATCGATATTTAATTTTGCTTCCGCAGTTTGATTCGCTTTTTTTGCCTGTGCGTCAAATTCTTTCATTCCTTTAGTGTCGCCCATTCCTGCGCCCTGAATACCAGATTTCGTTTTCTGCGCACTTGCTTGTAATAATTTGACTGCCTGAGTTAATAATTCAACTTGCGCCTTCGCTTCCCTTGCACCCTCAGTTACGTTATCGAATATGCCTTTAGGCGCAACGTCATCTCTATTAATTCGTTTTTTAGCCATCTCTTATTTTTTTCTTATTCTTTATTTTATCTTTATTCTTATCTTAATGCTTAAAGGTCGTTAAAGCCACCCTTAAAAGGTCGCTATTTTTGTGCTTTTTTCATCGCTACAACCTCCCTTTCGTACTCCCTTACAATACTGTAAAATTTTCTGGTAGTCATTTCATCTTCATTTAACCGAAAACCGATCCATTTTTCTAGATGGATAACCAGTCCGTCCCTACTTAATTCCGCTCCGTCGATTTCATTTCTGTTTAAAATCTCGAGCAATTCCTTTGTTAATCTTCGGACTTCATTCCTTAAAAAATTATTGTCTTCGATAACTAGATCACATTGTAATAATGCGATTCTTTTCCTTAATTCAAAAACGACCTTCGCTTCTTCACTTATTCCAAATTCGTTTAAATACGAATCATGTATTTTGCACCACGCCTCCCAGTCACCCGCTTCGCTTCCCTCTTTTAAATTTACTCTGGTATATCTCAAATCGCCATCGGTACACTTCCACCACCGAGCCAAAATAAAATCGTCAATACTTTCAAAATACGACATCTTCTAAATATTTTATGTATTTGTTTATCAATGCGTTAACGATCACATTATTATTTTCCTCTGTGAGTCCTAAAATATTAATTCCATATCTTACGGCCAGATCGTCATTTGCCGTAGTTCCTTTGGAAGTGTCTGCGATTATTTCTATTCCTTTCGGATCTACTTTAACCACAAAAGAACGATAAAATTCTCCAGTATCTCGTAATTTAATATGCCCGTCCTCTTTTCCATAAACCTCGACAGATGTTTTCGAATAATCTGGTAAATAACTGCCGTCGCTTTTTAATCCTTCTTTTTCTAATTGATCAATCGTATTTAATCGAATTATTTCCCACTGCATCTCTCGATCGATGACCTGAAACCAAGCGGAATTTTCGTCTAATTTTGACGCTCTTTCGATAATATCTTCAATTTGTCCAAACATATTTTTAATAAAAAAGAAAGGGTCTACAATTACGCAAACCCTTTCCCAGTAAATAAACGAAAATTAATCTTCGCTTTTATTTTCAGTCGTTTTAGCGACCTCTTTTTTTGGTGCTGTCTTCTTTGGTTTTGTTCTAACCGTTAGACCGTTTGCCTGTTTCCAAGCATTTAACACCTTTGATCGTTCGAGGTGGCTGTAATCCTTTAACGCTTTCTTCTCGGATACGCTTCGAAGATATTCCGCATTAAATTTTACTTTACCAATCTCGATAACTTTACCCTTCACTTATTAAGGTAAAAGGGCAACGAATGATCCGTTTGCTATGTCGTATCCAGTAGCATCCGTAATCGATCCAGTCACAGTATCGCCTGCCGTAATCGCAGCGTCTAAATGTTCATAAGAATAAACACCTTCCGAAGTTTCAACAACTGGCGGAAAGTCAGCAACAATACCAGTATCGGAAACAACTGAAAAAGTCGCTCCACCTGCTACCAATCCAACTACCGGAGATCCTGCGAAAGATCCGTCAGGCTCAATTACAGTGAACTGAACGTGAGTCGCATCTAATTCAACCAACTTAATATACGCAGGAGTTAACGGCTTCAAAGAAGTCGCTGAATATCCAAGAACCTCAGAAGAAATTCCGTAAGAATTTTCCTCGCATTCTCCGTTATCCAAGTCCCACGAAATCATAAGTTTTTGAGTAGTCGTGTCCGTAGCATAGTCCTTAAACGCATCGAACGTCTCAGTAGCCATTTCGTAACCTCTCATAACCGTATCTAACGGATTGTCTAAGATACCCCACAAAGAACCCGAAACGTCCGCTAAGAAGAAATCTACGTCGCTACAACCGATTTTCTTTAACTCACGAAGTATATTATGTACCGCATCTTTACCCCAAGTTTCGAACTTAATTGTTCTAACGCCACCGACATTAGGAATTTTGTACTTTCTTGTCGAAGGTGCTGTTTCGTAAACCGTTTCAGATCTTTCGAAAGTAATGTTTTCACATCGTGGAAACGGATAAATTCTCTCCAACAAAGCCGTTGAAGTTGCGATCATATCTTTAATGTCTTGCCCCAACGTTGGAGAAGTCAAATCGAGTACGTTTCTTGTAACACCGTCAGCCTTAAATCTAGGGACGATGATAGGAAACGCAACCGCTCTCATTTCTAGTACGCAATCTGGTCTTCCCAATACTGGATAGGATGGATTTGCGCACGAACAGATAGTTTGTCCCATTTTTTAAAATGCTCTTTCGAGTCTTATTAATTAATTATTTATTACAGCATAAAGCCGTATCGTACATTTCAAGTTTTACAGATAGGTCGATTCCGCTTAAATTTTCATGTATAATCGTTTTGTCAGATCCTTTGTCGGAGATCTCAACCCCGAATCGTGGTCGTGGGCGTCTCGTGTATGCGTCCAAACGTTTGAAAGTATAATCATTCTCGATTACATCTATAAACGCTTTAGATAGGTTCTCCATCGGCTTAATCGCTAAATCGTTATGTTGGTCGTTTCTCCATTTTGGAGTATTCGCCCAGTCCATAAAGAACAACCTAGCGTTATAACTTGCCACAATAGACGAATCCGCAGGTAAATTATCGTACTCATAAGACACTAAAAGCCATATAAAAGGCGTTTTGTCTAGTGTTCTTGTACTGATTAATGCGTACTCGTTGTTTGTGCTTGACGGAGATCCATGCAAATACGTGATTTCAGGCGCAATTATTATAGTAGAATTAAACGGGTCTGGTGCTGATCCTATCGGAGAAACTTCGATCCATTCATTGAATGAAAAATCCGTTACCCGATACTCATTACCGAACTCGTCTTTTACAACTTTTCCTAACGTAATATGCATAGTGTTGCACACATAAATTCGATTACCGACAATCGTTTTGACTGCGATATTCAGATCTATTCGATCTATAATTTGGCGTACTATATCTACTAAGTTAGTATTCATTTTCTAAAAAATATTTGCGAATTTTACCTCGACTCCTTTGTACTCTGGATAATCAATCGGATTAAACGTATGCATGTAATACTGTATCGTTTTAAAAGTGTCGACTCCTTCATTATACCTCGACGTTATATCGTGGTGAATTGCCGTAACCGATTGTGTATTTTCACCAACGAACTTTTCGAGTCCTATGGTGGTCGGTCTTGTAACAATATCTCGAAGATAAAGGTAATAAACCAACCCTTTTAACATTTCTAAAATGCCTTCGGATTGAATCATTACGCAGTCGTTTTGCTCTGTAAACTCGTCGTAAACTTGCTTAAAGCGTGGATCGGTAGGAATACCAACAGGAACGGTATTCCAATCGATCACAAATAAATCGTACAGATCCTTACCGAATAACTTCGGCAGATATTCACTTTCAACTCGTTCAATATAAAGTTCGAGATCCTGCTCCTGTTCAGGATCTAAAGGTATTTTATACCTACCGAGATCGAAATCGCTTATGTCTAGGATCATTCCCATTTTTCAACTCTTTTTGTACTTTTTTATTTTTCTTTTACGACTCCAGATTTAATACACGCCATTGCGGTCGTTCTATGCATTTTGATAGTATCGCCCTCTTTGTATGTACCAAACTTTTTAGCCGTTACGACTACTTCCATTATTACACTATTAGACACCTTCGCTTTTTTCTCCATTACTGGAGTTTCCGTAGTCGCTTTTTTCTCTGGTGCTTTTTCGATTGTTTCTTTTTTCTTTGCCATCTTCTCGAACTTCTAGTTTAAATAATAATTAGACAGTAATCGCTGTTTTTATTGTTGCGATGTCATCATAAATGAACGCCTGCTCGTCTAATTTCTTAACGAATGCATGGAAACGAGATTCGCCAACCATCGTAAATTTATTTGTAATAAACTGGTCGTTGATCCATCCAATACGAACGCTATATCCTACATAGTTCGTCACGTTGTATTTACTCATATCCGCTACAAAGATTTTTCCGACAGGAATATCTTGAAAAGGAACGATAGTAACTCCACCGATTGTTACTCTATTGAAAAGAGACGCAGAAGGGTACAACGGAAGACCGTTTAAATCTTTTGCCGAAACTAATTGACAGAAAAAGTCGATCGGATTAATCATAACTAAGTTCGCCATGTACGGCATCTCGTCTTGATAATTTTGAGTCGTGTAAATATCTGTAATACAAGCGTTTACAACGTCCATGAAATTAGTATCTGAAACGCAATTCGCCATTCCACCTGCAATAAAAGTACGACCGTAAACAGTTGCCCCTTTTGGGTTTGGTGCAATACCATCACCGAATAAAATTCCATTTTGACGCTTCAAGTCGTGCTTCGCTCTCAAGAAGTTTGTCGCAATAGACTGTAAGTTCGGAATGTCCTGAACCGCCTCTTCCGTTAAAATCTCATATCCGGCAACTTTTACAGGTTCAGCGTAACGAGTTTCAATTTTCAAATCGACCTGCGCTTTTGGAGCGCCTTCCTTAACAAATGCGAAATCGCCATCTTTAGGCGTAGACTCCGTATAAGCGTAAACGGCTTGGTTCGTGTTGAAACTGTTAACCAAAGGATCAACGATCGAAGATCTCAAGTTAACATTCGTAGGCGCAGCCATTTGAACCCCCGCAAGTTCTGGAATACCGTCAGGGTTCGTTGCCGATCCTGTCGTAATATCATCTGCAACTTTTACAGTCATTTCGATCAATCCATGACCTGCGTTCTTCATCTCTTTGATTTTCTCCGCATTGTCTGAAATGAATTTACCGATTTGCTGTTTCGCTGTCTGCGTTAACTGCATTCCGTTACCCTTCATTTGATCGAGCATTTTTGTAATCGCAACGCCTTGTTTTGATACCGCCTCAGTTAACGCTTTGTTCTCTTTTGCTAGAGTAGCCGTAAACTGTGATTTAAACTCCGTCAGTTGCTCGGGAGTTACTTTGCTGTTAACATCTTCTTCGATGCTTTTAATGTACGCTTCTTGAGTCGCTGAATGCTCCTTCAATAGTGCGAATTTTTCTTCTGCTGACTTTTCATCGAATGCCTCTGTCGTAATTCCTTTTTCAGTACAGAACATTGCGAAAGTCATAAATTTTAATGCGTTTTGCATAATAAAAAATTTATTAGTTAATAATATTGGATCGAACCCTTTGTTCGTTCCTTTTGTTCACCAGTGACTTCCGTCGGCTGATTTCCTTGAGTGACTTGCGTCGGCTCAATATTTTTTACGCCCAAAGTTGGCGTCAATGTATTTGATCCTTCTAAAACTGCCGAGATCTCGATTAGTTTTGCTTCTTTTACAGCGTAAAAATAACCCAATTTTTCCGCCTCCGCTTTGTTTCCTAGTTGGTCGATATACTGGTCGTAAGTCTTTTTATATTCGACATGATCTGGATCTTCGGAGTTCATCGCTAAGTCGATCTTCATGTAATACATTCCGACCGAATGCTGATCAATTAAACCGTCTTTATATTCTCCAAATATTTGCGAATTTTTTGCCTTCTCGATATTAGAATCCATCATTAAAACAGTCGTCGATCCTGCCTTATTTACTCCAAGATCCGCCCACTTTACAGCCTGTTCGTAAATCTTTTGAGGTGTTCCGACCTTTGCTGTAATCTTATATTCGTGGTCGTGTAAATGCCAAATTTTACCAACTCTTTCGCCTATCGATTTGCTAAATGTAGATCCGACATGAACGTCACCATGTGAGTCGAGCCAGTTATAAGTGTTTCCGACGATAGTTCTTTTAATTACTGTATCGGTGTCATTTTTTGAGGACGTAAAAAGTTCTTTTGTAACCGATTCCGTATTCTCATTAAACGAAAAAGAAGGTGTAAAGACATTCGTTTTTTTAGATGCTTTTTTCATCTCAAGAATGTCCGATTTATTCTCATGTAAATATGCGAATAATTCTTTATTTGTTGCGAATGTTTTATCTGTTAAACTCATTTTTTTACAGGTTGTTTATCGGACTTCTTTTTTTCGAGATCCTTTATTAATTTTTCCGCTTTCTCTTTACTTATTTTCTTGTCCATTGTCGTTAGTGTTTGTCGCTCCTGCTTTACCCATTAATTCGCTACCGTTTTCGATTCCTTCATCTAGTCCGAGAATATGTTCTCGCATTTCATCCATCGTCATCGCTTCGATCGCTCTTTGTGCTACATTCGTAGGAACGCTAGAAAGTGATCTCGCCACCTCATTTGTTGAGGCTTTAAGTACGTCAATCGCCTTTCTATCAACGATTAACATCTCAGAAAACCCGAGTAATTCTCCCAACCATTTCGATAATTCTTTATTTACCTTCTCGTCCAAAGGAATATAAACGTCCGTATAAGCCGTTAATTTCGCTTCTGATACGTTATTATACGTCGA
>Ga0307377_10005184_pt1 | contig 14039 bp, 11 predicted proteins | sample TR3MG_FD_202535 | JGI IMG/M metagenome (GOLD analysis project Ga0307377, IMG submission 202535) | Soil microbial communities from Risofladan, Vaasa, Finland - TR-3 | ecosystem: Environmental > Terrestrial > Soil > Coastal area > Acid sulfate soil | place: Finland: Risofladan, Vaasa | collected... | reverse complement strand
CATCAACTGGAACATTGTGCATAGTATTGTGAAGTATCACCTTGCAGACTTCTCAGAGTTCGCCAAGATAGTCGCCATGAGACTGAAAAAGTGACCGGGCGACATAACAACAAGCAAAACAAAGGCGGGTGTTCGATCATTATTATCTGCGCCGGGGAGCAACGGCAGCGGGCATTGCGCTTCCCGAGCCTGACAATACGCTGGAATTTCGCTGGCAATTATTGCGCAGCTCGCTGAAGCGGCGCTTAAGTTGAAGATTTTTCTATATTCATTTTTTAGATCAAACCTGCTTTAACTTCATTTGGTACATGGCAAATAATTTCTCTAACGAGTTCTTTTATTATCTTTGCGCCCGTTTAGTTCCAGATATTTTGTTTCAGCATTAAAGAGAGCTTAAGCGTATGAAATTCACAGTTACAGTTTCGGGTTATTTGGGACTGGTCTCCGGCGCGTGCCTGGCCGACCTGAGCTACGCGGAAAACTCAAAAGATGCGCTGCAGGCCGCCAACGCGTTGGCGATCGTAACGGAATGAAAAACATTCAAGAGCCCAGACTTCAACTTCATCAAGGCACACCTGAAACAGCCGGTGATCTTTGTCGGGCGGAATCTGTTCGAGCTAGCCAGCATGGCCGCCCTGAACATCGAGTATCATGGCATAGAGCGTGAAAATTCGATGGGAATCCTCTAACTATGTGTGGTATTGCTGCAATATTTTCTTATCGAAATAATGGCATCGCTGTTAGTCAGAGCGAGTTGCTTCGTATGCGTGATCACATGATTACTCGCGGGCCGGACGGGGCGGGGATATGGTTGGATGCACAAGCACGTATCGGTCTCGCGCATCGGCGTTTGGCCATCCTGGACTTGACAGAAAACGGCGCGCAACCGATGAGCACCCCGGACGGCCAGTTGCGTATAGTTTTTAACGGTGAAATCTACAACTATCGAGAACTGCGCGGTTTTCTAAAGGCGAAAGGCTATGTTTTTTTCACTGGCACCGATACCGAAGTTCTACTCTATGCCTACCGGGAATTTGGGGAGGCTATGGTGGATCACCTGCGAGGGATGTTCGCCTTCGTTATATGGGACGAGAGAAAGAGAGGCCTTTTTCTGGCGCGCGATCATTTCGGGATAAAGCCCCTCTACTTCCATGATGACGGGACAACCTTGCGTATTGCCTCCCAGGTCAAAGCCATCTTGGCTGGAGGAGGCGTTGATGAACAACCAGAGCCGGCTGGACATGTCGGTTTTTTTCTATGGGGAAACGTGCCAGAGCCTTATACACTCTACCGCAATCTTTTTGCGCTCCGTGCCGGCCATACTCTTTGGGTAGACCAGTTTGGACCGCGTGTTTCAAGAAATTTTTTTGACGTCGCGGAAGAATTGGGAAAGGCAGCCACCACAAAAGCAGTGGGGCATGCTGCTGAGATACTGAAAGAGGCGCTGCGCGACAGCGTCAATCACCATCTCATTGCCGATGTACCGGTGGGGGTTTTTCTCTCATCCGGTCTGGACTCCACCACCTTGACGGCTCTTGCGTCAGAAGAAATAAATCAGGTTCATGCTGTCACGCTGGGTTTCGACGAGTATAGGGGCAGTCCGGCGGATGAGGTGCCTTTGGCGCAAAAAGTTGCGGCGCGTTACGGCTGCATCCACCATGTTTCTCGTATTTCCCGTCACGATTTTGATGAAGAACTTCCTACGATACTCCAAGCCATGGATCAACCCAGCATCGACGGAGTCAATACCTATTTTGTCGCTCGAGCTGCACGGCGCGCAGGCCTGAAAGTGGCGCTTTCCGGACTGGGAGGCGATGAACTGCTGGGTGGGTACACGAGCTTCCATCAGATTCCAGCTTCAGTTTCCCGTCTTAAGCCCTTTTCGCTTATGCCGGCAATGGGAAGATTCATGCGCACCATTTCTGCGCCACTGGTCAAACGAAACATTTCGCCCAAGTACGCCAGCTTATTCGAATATGGCGGCAGCTACGGTGGAGCCTATTTGCTGCGAAGAGGATTGTTCATGCCTTGGGAATTGCCGCAGTTCCTTGATGGCGAATTCGTGAAAGAAGGCTGGACGAAGCTCCAGCCTATCGTCCGGCTAGACGAATGGCTGAAGCCCGTCGGTTCTCCGCATGCGAAAGTGGCCGCGATGGAAATGTCCCTTTATATGAGGAACATGCTGTTGCGAGATTCCGATTGGGCAGGCATGGCACACTCACTGGAAATACGGACACCTCTGGTGGATATTGCTCTGTTTCGCGCACTTGCGCCCTATCTGTCCGACCCGGTCAACCAGCCCACCAAAGCAATGCTTGGTAGTGTACCAAAGCGGCCTTTGCCGGATGAAATACTCAACCGGCCTAAAACGGGATTCTCCATTCCGGTGCGCGAATGGCTGGGGACGAAAGGGGTAAACGGAGGTCTGCGTGGATGGGCATCTTTAGTTTTATCTGCTCAATTCACACCAGCTACCAAAGTCGATAATAAGCGGATTCTAGTCTTTCGCACCGGTAGCCTCGGTGACACATGCGTCGCGATTCCGGCATTTCGTTTGATTCGGCAGAGTTTTAATAATGCCGATATCCGCGTGCTAACAAATTTTCCCGTAGGTCAGGGAGTCAAAGCTGCGCCATTGAAAATGGTATTAGGTGAATCCGGATTAGTTGATGAATACTTTGAATATCCACTGGGTATGTCGAGTTGGAAGAGTACCGGTCGATGCGCCAGTGAATTGCGTAAGTGGAGTCCAGATGTACTCGTCTATTTGATGCCGAGACGTGTTCGTTGGCAACTCTTGCGTGACTTCGTATTTTTCAGATATTTGATTGGAATTAGAGAGATAGTTGGACTTTCATTTAATAGAATGGCTAATGAATGGAAATGGAATGAGGTGCAGAAAGTCTTCGAATCGGAAGCACATCGGCTAGTATGCAACTTGTCTGAGTTAGGTGAAGTTGAACTGTCTTCAAAATCGGTGTGGGATTTGGGTCTGCAACCTAACGAAATATTTAAATCAACCCTTTTATTGAAGAATTGGCCGGGAGCCGTCGATTACATTGTCTGTGCGATGGGAACAAAATTTGATACTAAGGACTGGGGAGAGGATCGCTGGGAGGAATGGGCCAAGGTGCTTACCAGAGATTATCCACGACTCGGACTAGTGCTGATTGGCGTGTCAGATGAACATGAGCGCACGGAGCGAGTAGCTCGACATTGGTGTGGTCCGACACTTAACTTATGTGGTAAGTTGACCCCGCGCGAAAGTGCCGGGGTGCTCCGATATGCCCGTTGTTTTGTCGGTCACGATAGCGGTCCTATGCACTTAGCCGCTGCTACTGGCTTACCCTGTGTGGCGATTTTTTCCGCGCAAGACAAACCGGGAATATGGTTTCCTTATGGTAAGCAACATCAAATTATTTACCATCAAACCGATTGTTTTGGTTGCATGTTGGAAGTCTGCGAGATTTACAAAAAAAAATGCATACGCTCGATTACTGTAGATGAAGTATTAAATGCAACAAAGGCATTGCTTTCTAGTACTGAGAAAGCTTCATATGCAGACAAAGAACTAACTATGAATAAGTTTTTTGAAAGGTCTGTTGAGGAAAGCCACGATTCCAGCAACAATAGTCATGGTTAAAAAGTTCATTTATTTTGGCGCGTCTCGCTTGATGATCTTTGGCGGCCAGTTATTGTTAATGCCCATAGCTGTCACGCAACTTGGAGCTGCTGGCTATGGTCTTTACAACTTGATGTTGCAAGGGGCGCAACTTATCCGTTTGGCTGCCCTACAAGGCGTTGCACAAGTTCTTATACGGGATTCTTCGCGTCTGACCGCATTACATGGGGAGTCTCGTCTTTATTCTGCTGGCTTAAGCATCGTTACTACAATCCTGCTGTTGGTGGCTTTGGTAATTATTCCATTCAAGGCAGTTATTACATCAACTTTTCATCTATCAAACGACCAAATGTGGCTCGTGATGGCAATGGCAATGGCAGTTTCATTTTTCGGGCTTAAACAGGTGCTCATCTACAATAAGAAACTTGGCACCTACACGATCTGGGATACTGTACAAATCTTGGGAACAACGTTCGCCTTGATTTTGATTGGTGAGATAATTCCGACTACAGATGCATATGCTTGGATATATGCTGTCGTAACACTTTGCGTTGGGCTTGCCATGCGCCATTATGCTGGCGCATCAAGGCCCCAGTGGCAATTGATACGTGAGTTAGTATTTGAAATACGACGCTATGGTTTACCAATAATGCTGGGTGAAGGGTCAGGCTGGCTCGTAGCAGTTGCTGACCGTTTTCAGATCGCAGCTATGTTGAATCTTCAACAAACCGGGATTTATATAGCTGCGTATCAACTCTTTGTTGCTCCAGCTAACATGCTTGGGTTCGCAGTAGCTATGGTTATTCAACCTTCAGCCTTTGCTGGCGACCCCAAAAATTATCGGTCACGTATGGAACAGGCATCCACGCTGCTTACCATGTTATCGGTACTATACGCTATCCCCGCGCTACTATTTGGCAAACAGATATTTGCTGTTTTCTTTCGACATCACGCAGAAGTGTCCATTTCGTTTATCCTGTTACTCGTACTGACTGGACTGGCAAACAGTTTCCTGTATTTGGAAATCATCGCTGGCAAATACGCACGAAGAGCAAGACTTATAATGGTAGCGCAAGGGAGTGCAGCCTTTGTAATTCTAGTGGGCAACTGGTTTTTTCTGCCACGCATTGGTATTGTGGCAGCCGCGATGACATCCTTTGCAGCCTATTTATTACAGATTGTTATCATTCGTCGCCTCATTAGAAAAGATTACTGTTTCCGTTATTTTAGTTCGACAGCCGTGCACGTTGTGTTATCTCACGTGAAGGTTGGCGTAGCGCGCGCATGGAGAAAGATTCCATAATCATTATGTCAACACCAGAAGATTACCGTTCCCGAATTTACAGTCGTTATGCGAGCCATTTCCAGGATTCCTCGTCAGCATTTGATATCGGTGCTGCTTGGTATTGGGCCAGAGCTTACCACCATTACTTGAAAGGTTGGTTGCCTGCCAACAAAGATGCAAACATGTTGGATGTGGCCTGTGGTGGTGGGAAGTTGCTCTATCTTTATCAGCGAATGGGATTCAAAAATATTTTCGGAGTGGACATAAGTCCAGAACAAGTTCAGCTTGCCCGCCAGGTAACACCGAATGTAAATGAAGCCAATGCTTTAAATTTTCTTGACTCGCGATCTGATACATATGACTTTATCTCCGGTCTGGATATAGTCGAACATTTACATAAGCCGGAGGTGCTTCGCTTTCTCGACTTGTGTTACTGCGCATTGAAACCTGATGGTAGGCTGGTTCTACAGACTCCCAATGCTGACAGCCCATGGGGTATGGCTGTACGTTATGGCGATTTTACCCATGAAGCAGCTTTCAATCCTAATTCGCTCGGCAGGCTACTTGCACTCGCCGGGTTCATAGATATTGAGGTGCGAGAGATTGGGCCGGTGCCCTTTGGGCATAGTGTGTTTTCCACTGTGCGATATGTTATCTGGCAAATTATCCGTGCGGGGCTCAAATTCTGGAATCTCGCCGAAACTGGGAACGCTGGTAGCGGAGTGTTTACACGGGTGTTTCTGATCACTTGTGTGAAACCGCAAGAATAAGTTTATGGAACATTTCGAACGTGTATTACAAAATTATATGATTTTCTTTTTTGGCACAGCATTTTTGTAGCCTTTTTGCCAAAGCATAACAATTCGAAGAAATGTTTCCCACAAAATCGCCTCCTATGCGGGATGTAAATTTTCGTACAAATTGGAAAGAAGATTAATGACAACTGTGTAGGTTACATAAAGAAAGGAAAGCAGATGATTCGAAAACTCTCAAAGTTAATTAGAAATCCACAAAAATACATCGTATTGTCATTCAAAATTTTGCTGCAATCTATGTGTTACTTTTTTCAAGGCGCGCCATTTTTTTTACAAGGTCAGATGGACATTAACCCAAAATCCAGATGGCACAATCCTGACTTTGTAAAGTTGTCAGGTGGATTTTTTCCAAAAGGTGATCAGGAACGCCGCCAAATATGTGATTTGGAGCCATGGGATAATACAAGAAGGGATATGTTGGCCCTCTTTCTCAGAACAATTGATGTATCAAATATAGAAGGAGATTTTGCGGAAGTTGGTGTGTATAAAGGTCTCACTGCTAAATTGATACATTATTATGCTCCAGCAAGGAAGCTTCATTTATTTGACACATTTGAAGGGTTTACAGATAGGAGTGTTATCACTGAACAACAAAATACAAACCTTTCAATTTCGGCAACACATTTTTCTGATACTTCCTTGGATGCTGTTAAAGGGTATGTAGCCGCAAAGAATGCCAATGTATTTTTTTGGAAGGGATATTTCCCTGAAAGCATTCCAAATGGCTTAACTACATTTGCTTTTGTCCATTTAGATGCGGATCTTTATGATCCAATTTTGAAAGGGTTAGAGTATTTTTATCCTCGCATGAGCAGAAGCGGCATAATTGTTGTTCATGATTACAACGCATGGCCTGGTGCAAGAAAGGCAGTGGATGAGTTCTTTGCGGATAAAAATGAATTGCCTATTCCCATGCCTGATAAAAGCGGGTCTGCATTTATAATTAAATATTAACTTGAAGTTCGAAGAATCCAATTTGATCATTTGATAGATTGAGCTTCCCCCGAATATCGTTTTCCCTGTTAACGTAAAAATATCGTTACCATCTTAAATGGAGATACCAAAGCAGGAATATACGTCCAAGTTCAAAAAGTTGTCGGTTCACCAATCTAGTCTCTGGTTACTCGGCTCATTGCCCAGCAGCATAAAAAAATGAAGCATCAATTCCGACTTTTGGAAAACAAAAACCGGGTGAAGTACACAATGACATTAGAAATTATTATTACCTGCATCTCTTTTTTACTTTGTTTGCCGCCGATAGCAATTGCTTATCAAGCAAGAAGTACTTTTGGTGCGATACATCTAATCTGTATAGTGATTTTTATCCAGTCACTTCACTTGCTGAATTTGCTATCTAACGAAGTTGTTGTCAATAAATTTGGTTTTGTTAACTATATAGCTTCAAATGCTGTTTGGGTGATTTACTCGTGGATATTTTGCTTTGGTTTGGTTCTTGGTAGGAACATATTTGCTGATAGAAAGCTATTTGATATCGCAGTTACAACACGAGACGGTTGGCTTATCGCAGCATTCTTATCTTGGATTGGTTTTAAGGTGTACCTTGTTTTAATTTATGGGGTGAATGCATTATCAACATACCGGTCCCTTAATGGTGTTGAGGGCCTCAATTTTAAGTTTGCTTGGTGGGAAACCGGGATAGAGAATTATCTAGCATCATTTGCTGTGGGCGCATGTGTAGTCTATTTGGTCAAGGTAATCTCTATCCCAGACTACTGGAAAAAACTTCAAGTATCCTTACCGTTATTTGCGTTTAGCTTACCCTACCTTGTGACTCTTGAATCTAACATTGGTACGCGTCGCTTTATTTTGTTAATGGCTATTATAGGAACTATGATTTTATGGTCACGCGAAAAAACAATTCTGGATAAATTAAGTCCCAAGCAGTTGCTTCGCTATTCATTATTAGGTTTTATTGTATTACTTTTTTCATTTTACTATCAATCTGTTAGAAATAATTATCTAGTGCCTGAAATTGCAAATAAACTGACCTCCAGCAATAGAGCAAAAATCTTTCAAGGTATTGCGTTATCTTTTATTCCAAATATTCCAAATATTCCAAATAGTTCGAATATTCCAAATAGTTCGAATATTCCAAAAGTCATTTCAAAACCAGCATTCTTAAGAAGCGGGCCTTTTGAATTAACTCAGGAAATGGTCAACATACTTATTGAACACAAATTCCGAATATTGAAGGGTGAAATTACTGCTGCATCCTTCTCAACAGCAATACCACGAGTAATTGCAGGTGAAGGAAAGAGTGTTCGCAGAACGGATGATATTATTGCGGAGCGATTCTCGCTTTGGCCTAATGGTAAATATCTTATTGTCGATTTACCTACAAGCTTGCCAGTTGTTTTTCTTGCCGATTTTGGGTTTTTAGGAGTTTTGATTGCGCCCTTGGCAATGCTTTTCGGTTTTTTTGTCCTTAACGTGATAGCGCAATCAAAGGTTCTAAATGTTGCGCCTTGGCATATGATCTGGATTTCTACGTTGTTTGAGTTCTCTATGGGTGTCGAATATGACTTGACTGGACTGCTCGCTAATATACGAAATGTGCTGATTGTGTGCCCTTTAGTGTTCTTAGCATGGATGATAGGAAAGTACTTGGTTTCCCAAAAGCGGGTTGCATAAACATGGGGGAAATTTTTCGCCAACTACCCACATCAAAATTGCCAGATTGACTATTTTCGTTCGCCATTTAAGTATTTAGGCATGCAATATCAATTGGTCAAATACTTGGAGCATTACATAAAAATCCTTCATATCACCCCAACCTATTTCCCCGCCACATACTGGGGTGGGCCGATCTTTTCCGTCTATGCGCTGAATAACGCGCTTGCACGTTTGCCCGATGTTACGCTTACGGTGCTTACCACAGATTCAGCAGGCCCACAGATAGAGGATCGTTTGGACCAAACCAAACTTAATGGGCTATACCCGAAACAGGTAGTCATCATCGCCCGACGCATAGCCGGTGCGTGCGTATCGTTTGAACTTTTGAAACAGCTGCCGAAGCTTGTGCGTCAGGCAGAAGTTGTTCATTTGACAGGTGCCTATTCTTTTCCAACCATCCCAACTTTGGTGCTTTGCCGTATATTCAATAAGCCGCTGGTTTGGTCGCCCAGAGGTGCTATACAGGATGCACATGAATGGGAAGGTACGAAACGCAAGCGGCTTAAGCTATTGTGGGAAAGGTTATGCAATATTCTCATTCGACCCGGCAGGGTTATTGCGCACACAACGGCTGAACGGGAAAGGGTTGCGACGCAGGAAAGATTGCCGCACTCAACCGCTATGATTGTACCTAATGGTGTTGATATACCCGATATACTCCTAGAGCGAGACTGGCTCCCCGATGGGAAATTAAGATTAATGTTTTTAGGTCGACTTTCACCAAAGAAAGGTATCGAAAATTTGCTTGAAGCTATCACTATTCTCAAAGATTCCAGTGTTTTACTTACGATCTATGGTACCGGGGATGCTGGTTATTCTGCGCGATTAAAATCATTGGCCGAACAACTGGGCTTACTCAATGGCGCGGTAAATTTTGCTGGCCATGTAGAGGGTGAGGCAAAAAGTGCTGCCTTTGCTGGGGCGGATGTTTGCATTATCCCCTCGTACACTGAAAGTTTTTGCATGGTGGTCGCAGAAACGCTTGCTCATGGACTGCCGGTGATAGCGAGTCATGGGACGCCTTGGGGCGAAATCGAGGAGAAACGATGCGGACTTTGGGTGGATAACAGCCCGGAGTCGCTTGCTCAGGCAATTATCCGAATCCACGCCATGGAGTTGACAGAAATGGGGTCGAGAGGCAGGGATTGGATGATGCGCGAGTTTTCATGGGATACTCTAGCCAAAAAAATGATGGGGATTTATCAATCTCTTGTTTCTCGTTAAACAGTTAAGGATTGTATGTCAGATAACTTAAATATCGTTTCAGATTACGGTTGGGATAATGGTGAGCCGAAGTGTTCACAAATGTATTTGTCTAAACCAATCGTCGAAACTTTACGGAATCTGAAAGCCAGGAGGGTACTTGACTTAGGTTGTGGGAATGGTGCGGTAAGCCATTATCTGCAAAGCCAGGGTTTCAGTGTTGTTGGGTGCGATGCCGACCGGGGAGGGGTAGAGATAGCGCAGAGGGGCAGCTCTGGTGCTGAGTTCAGGCTGGCCTCTGTTTATGACTCGCCCGATGCCTTAGGTGAAACGGGTTTCGACGCGGTGGTTTCGACAGAGGTTATTGAGCACCTTTTTCTTCCGGCAGCGCTTCCTCGCTTTGCGCGCGCTGTGCTGAAGCCAGGTGGCCATCTGATTGTTACCACGCCTTACCATGGGTACCTCAAAAACCTGCTGATTTCCCTGGCGGGGAAATGGGATAGTCACCATACGCCATTGTGGGACGGAGGCCATATCAAATTTTGGTCGTTCCGTTCGCTATCAGCCTTGCTTCACGCGAACGGCTTTGATGTGGTCGAATTCGAGGGGGCAGGTCGAGTTTACGGGTTATGGAAGAGCATGGTAGTAACCGCCAGATTGCGCGATTGAGGTGGAAGAGCCTGTATGCCGCAACGACTTGATTTGAACAATATGCGCGCGAAGGTCGAGATTGCGAGTCTGACAATTATCGTCCTGACCTACAACGAAGAAATACACATCAAGCGCTGTCTGGTCAGTGCCTTTCAAATTGCCGGCCGCGTGTTTGTAGTGGATTCATTTTCCACGGATCGAACAGTGGAAATTGCCGAATCCCTGGGCGCGCAGGTTTGGCGGCACGAATTCAAGAACCATGCGGCTCAACTCGCCTGGGCACTGGAAAATCTGCCAATCGATACTGAATGGGTGATGCGCGTGGATGCAGATGAAGTGATTTCACCCGCCCTTGCTAAAGAAATTCAGGAAAAATTGTTTTCAGTTTGCACCGGTACAAATGGATACCTTGTCTATCGGCTTATTTGCTTTGAAGGGAAAGTAATTCGTCATGGGGGGATTTCTCATTGGGTACTCAGGATATGGCGCAAGGGAACCGCGGAGATAGAAATGCGTTGGATGGACGAACATATGGTGCTCAAGAGCGGGGACACGAAACGTCTTGAGGGTGAATATTTCGACGACAATCTGAACGGTATTACTTGGTGGACAAACAAGCACAATAACTATTCGACGCGTGAAGCAATTGATCTGTTAAACAAGAAGTATGGATTTTCGCCGGCAACCCTTGGCAGCGACATCCTCACTGACCAGGCTCGCTACAAGCGTTGGATGAAGGAGAATATTTATGTGTATTTGCCCCTAGGGTTGCGGGCATTTATGTTTTTCGCTTACCGCATGATTTTTCGCCTCGGCATCCTGGATGGAAGAAGCGGTTTTACCTTTCATTTTCTGCAAGGATTTTGGTACCGCTTCTTGGTGGATGTAAAGGTGCGAGAGGTGATACGCAGAATGCACGCTGAAGGGATTGATTGTGTCGAAGCAATTCAACGTGAATTCGGAGTTAATCCACTGCTATGAAATTTCAAGCATTCCTGAACAGGCTAGACAAACTGAGTCAAACGATACGTTCCAAGCGATTGCTGCAAGCCTTGCTTTGTCATCGAGTACTTGCTGGTGCGGAACACCGAAATGTTCTGATGCGCGATCTGGGAGCTGTGGTGGATATAGGTGCTAACCGTGGTCAGTTCGCTTTAGCTGTTCGTCGGTGGGCACCCAAAGCGCAAGTCGTGTCGTTCGAGCCTTTGACTGGCCCGGGAGATATTTTTCGTCGTGTCTTCTCCGGAGATGATCAAGTGGTACTGCACCATTCAGCGATAGGCCCAGCATCCGTGGTGCAGAAAATGCATGTTTCCGCCAGAGATGACTCGTCGTCGTTGTTGCCAATTTCTTCGGTTCAGACAACTATCTTTCCGGGTACTGGCGAGGTGGCCACGACCGAGGTACGTGTAGCGCCGTTAGATGAATTCATGTCAACAAAGGATTTTATAATGCCGGCCATGTTGAAGCTTGATGTCCAAGGTTTTGAACTTGATGCGCTTATGGGTTGCGAAACTTTGCTCACGTGTTTTGATTGGGTGTATTGCGAGTGCTCTTTCATTGAGCTTTATTCAGGCCAAAAATTGGCGTGTGAAGTCATTGATTGGCTTTCGGCCAGAGGTTTCTCCCTTAACGGGATGTTTAACCCAGCCTATGATCATAGCGGACAGGCCGTGCAAGCGGACTTCTTGTTCAATCGCAAGGTAGCACGAGGCTCAGCACAAAAATTATTGCCTTGAAAATACTCATTCACGGTATCAATTTCTCGCCTGAGCTGACTGGCATTGGTAAATACTCCGGCGAAATGTCCGAATGGCTCGCCACACAAGGGCATGATGTGAGGGTAGTGACCGCTCCCCCTTATTATCCAGAGTGGCGTATAAGCAGTGCTTACTCAGCTTGGCGGTACCATCACGAAGAGTTGAAGGCGGTGAATATTTTGCGTTGCCCGCTGTGGGTTCCCTCCAAACCGTCAGGCCTTAAGCGACTCATTCATCTTGCAAGCTTTGCAATCAGCAGCTTCCCGGTGATGCTGATGCAAATACTTTGGAAGCCCGATGTGGTGATATCCATTGAACCCACGCTGATGTGTGCGCCTGTGTCTTTACTTGTTTCGCGCCTTGCCGGCGCAAAGTCGTGGTTGCACATCCAGGATTTTGAAGTGGATGCCGCGTTTGGTTTGGGAATTTTGAAATCTAAATGGTTACGTAAGTCAGTGCTGTATATTGAGCGGCGATTGATGTGCAGTTTTGAAAGGGTCTCCACGATATCCCACAAGATGCTGGAGAAGCTTATTGAAAAAGGAGTGGAATCGAAAAATGCCGTTTTCTTTCCAAACTGGGCCGATGTGTCGACAATTTTTCCGCTAGAACATGGTAGCCTGTTGCGCAAAGAGTTGTGTATACCAGACGACAAGATGGTTGCGCTTTACTCCGGAAATATGGGCGAGAAGCAAGGACTGGAAATCGTTCTGGAAGCTGCTAGTCGGCTGGTGGTCAATCCGAATATTCAATTCGTCCTGTGCGGTGACGGGGCGGCAAAGGTAAAGCTATTTTTAAAGTACGAAAAATTGCCCAATGTTGTGTGGCTTCCTTTGCAACCTTTGGAGCGGCTGAATGATTTGCTTAATATGGCTGACATACACTTGCTGCCCCAGCGTGCAGATGTTGCTGATTTGGTCATGCCTTCAAAATTGACCGGGATGCTGGCCAGTGGCAGACCAGTACTGGCAACAGCACATGCAGGTACTCAAGTGGCTCAGGTGGTGGGCTTTTGCGGCAAGGTTGTCGAACCAGGTGACGTTCAAGGGGTTGTACAAGGATTGTTGGAGTTATTGCACCGCCCTCAAGAACGCAAAATGCTTGGTGTAGCAGCTCGTAAAGCGGCAACTGAATTGGATAAATCAATCGTGCTGGGCCGCTTTGAGAGTCAACTATTAGCCTGTCTATCAAGTAGCCAACCGCAATAACATCCAATTGTTTGGAGCATTGAAGCGGTTATACTTCACAAGAAGTAATCTAGGTACATCACCTTTGAACTCAATCCAACGAATAGCATGACTGGCTCAAGAGAATTTTGCTTGTTAATTGACTACAATTTAAGTTTACTATTCAACGGGCGTAATACCCGGTCACTTTTGAAAGAATGCCGCGATGTCTAACGGTTTTATTCGCTCTCATACCCCGAAAATCTCTGCACTGCAACGATTATTGGATGCACTTCTGATAATTGGATCTTTCCATCTTATCGCGTGGTTTTATGATATACACCTCGAAAAATATCAGATTGGATTCGCGGTTATTGCTGCGCTTTGTTTTTATGTGGTCGGGCAGGGCCGAGGAATCTATGGCTCCTGGCGCATCGGTACCATCAAAAGCGAGATCGTCGAAATCATTTTAATCTGGATGGTTGCGTTTGTATTGGTATTGGTATTGGCGTATATCACCAAGACATCGGCAAATTTTTCGCGACGTGTCGTGTTGACCTGGTTAATAATTTCCCCTTCCTTGCTGGTAGTAACGCGATTATCGGTGCGCATGCTGCTGCATGAATTGCGCCGCCACGGAAGAAATACCCGGTCAGTTGCAATCGTCGGGACAAGTCGTGTGGCCCGCCAGATGGTTGAGAATATCAAGGCGATGCCCTGGACAGGGCTGGTATTTAAAGGTTTTTATGATGACCTTTCCGTTGAACGATTATCGCCCGAACCACCTTCCGTGCTGGTCGGTGACTTGTCAGAATTGCTGGTACTGGCCCATGCCGGAAAAAT
>Ga0307377_10005182_pt1 | contig 14040 bp, 9 predicted proteins | sample TR3MG_FD_202535 | JGI IMG/M metagenome (GOLD analysis project Ga0307377, IMG submission 202535) | Soil microbial communities from Risofladan, Vaasa, Finland - TR-3 | ecosystem: Environmental > Terrestrial > Soil > Coastal area > Acid sulfate soil | place: Finland: Risofladan, Vaasa | collected... | reverse complement strand
TTGGAGATCCAAACATCATGCCTCAAGAATTATTTGTACATTTAAGCAAAAGATTATTTGAAGAGTTTCAGTACATAAATCCAGGTTCTACACAGTTCACAGAAGTAATGGATACAATTAATAGTATGCAAGATATAACAGATGAAGAAATTCTTCAGATATTTGATGATGAAAATGATCCTTTTAAATGTAAAGTATAATGGCTTGTGATGTAAAGATAACGGCTCTAGAAGAGTTAAGAAGATTAAATATAACAGATGCTGTAAATAGGATTGATCCAAATATGATGGATCAATTTAATTTATACAACAGAGACATTACAAAGTTAGCTGAGGTAAGATACGGTGTCAGAACTGATAATGAAACTATGTTTACTATCCATAGACAGGATACTAAACTAATGCGTGGCTCTTCCTACATGAGAGATAATATCAAGACTAGTTTTTTTGTGAGACCTAATGAAGGTTTGTTTGACCAGCTGCAAATGAATGTTGAAAATAAAAACATTGAAGTTGCTGCTTTTGCAGATAAATTTAATGAGGATGTTGAAGAGCCAACTATTAAAAATATAATTCCCGGTACTCAACTTAGAATGTTTGATGAAGATGAGGAGTCAGCATTAACATCTTATGTTAAAGGGCCAAGTTTTAATGAGCAAAAAGAGTATTACCTGGCTAAGTCAACTAAGAGATTACTAGAAGATATTGCTAAGTTTAGTACTGATGAAGATACTAAAAAATTAGCTAGAGCTTTATCTTTAGCACAAGGTGTAGACCAAGTATCTTTAGAAGTAACTAAATACAATAAAATAACCCGTGATAAAGGTTACTTAGGTGATAAAAGAGAAGTACTTGGTACTTACAATAGCTATGACAATAAGATTAGAATTATTGGAACGCTTGACAAAGCAACATTTGAAACTGTTTTCTTACATGAAATGTTGCATGCAGTTACTATTAATGAATATAATAGAAATGCTGAATTTAAAAATAAGATAGATGCTTTATATAACTATACAAATGATAATTTTAGTGATAGATATGTTGGTTCAAATAAATTAAAGGAAGAATATGGAATGAAAAATGTGTATGAGTTTATGGCTGAAGCTATGACTAATCCATTTTTTATTGAACAACTTAATAAGTATTATGTACCAAGTCAACTTAAACAAAGATTAGAAGACAAAAGTATATTCCAAGAGTTTATTGATCTTATCCTTGGTATGATCAAAAGCAACTTTGCAAAAAAAGGAAGAGACTTTATTGAAGATAACTTAGGTCAGACAGTGCTTAATACAGTTTCCAATTATATTTATGTTACTGATAGAGCCCTACAAAAATACAATAGATATTCAACAATGGACTCTATAGGATTTCAGGATACGGATGTCAAACTAGATTATAACCTTAAAAGTAATTCTTATAATGTAACCTATCAGAATAATCCTGTAGGAACCATGGACTTTCAAACAGATGGTTATTTTGCATCATTAGGAAAGTTAAATGTTACTACAGAAACTTCACTAGAAATGTATCAAAAGCTAGCAGAAGCGCTGGGTAGAAACTTAATGCTAGAAGGTCTTCAATTAAGAAGTGGAAAATTAACCGGGTCAGCAGAACAAGTATGGTCAGGTCTGCGTGATAAAGGACATGCATATAAAATTGAAGATGAGTATTTTTATACTGATCAAGAACTAGATCAATTTGTTAGAGTGATTCCTGTTAATGAAGCTGACTACAGTAAGCTAAGATCTAAAGAGATTGTCAATATTATAGCTGATAGATTGTCTAAAGGTCTTAAAGCTGGTTATGCTATTGTATCTGAAGAAACAGCTAAAGAGATTCTTAAGAATAGAGTGATTGGTTATAATGGTCAGACATCTTTCTTCTTAGGAGGTATGATCTATTTTGTAGAAGGTACTTTTAACTTAGATACAGTAATGCATGAGTTTTCTCACCCTTTATTAGGAGCTATAAGAAGAGAGAATCCAACACTCTTTATGAATTTATATAATTCATTGGCTCTTACAGATGAGTTTGAAGATTTAAAAGCAATGATGAAAAGATTGTATCCTGAATTAGAAGAGGGTACTCCATTATATATGGAAGAAATCATGTCACATGCTTTACAGAAAAAAGCAGTAAACTCTGTCACAGAACAAATTGAGAGTGAAGGATTTATTGGATTTATCAAAAGACTTTTGACGGCATTGAAACAAATGTTGAGAAATCAATTTGGAGATAAAGTTAATGTATCAGATTTAAATGAGAACACTACTCTTAAAGAGCTAGCTGACATGCTGCTTACTAAAGACTTTCAGTATGATATTGAGAGGATGACAGAAGAAGATATCTTAATGTTTGGTAAAGATACTATTGATAGGTCAAATGAACTTTCAGAGACTGCATCACAAAGTACAATGCAGAATTTAATCAATACAGCATATGGTATTAACCTGGATTTACTACAAAGAATCCCGGACGCTAGTAAATCTAGTGACTACAAATCTTTGAGAGAGGCTGTATATAAAAAGAATGGATACAAACTTCTTCCTAAAACTGTAGAAATTTTAGATAAGTTCCAAACCATCAATGAGAAAGGTAGGAATAGACAAGATATCATGGCTGAAATTAAAAATGTTGCTGAAAGGGAACAGAAAGAATTAGAAGACATGAAGTCTAGAGCGCTAGATTTTGTAACCAGTATGGAAGTTACATTAGATGTAGTTAAAAATATATCTGAGGATCTTGCCGTCATGATGGATGAAAAGAATATATCAGGTAGAAGTGCACTTGCTAAGATCAATATTTATCACCAGATGCTAGAAGCATATGATATAATGATCAAAGACATGTTTGAACTCTTGAATGAGGAGAATCTTCCTACAGATAATATGATGGGGTCTTTACTTAATCAAATCAGAAATGAGACTGAGAAAGCTAAATCTAAAATCATTAAGATGTTTGAGGAGTCTGATGTAGATTTCTATTTAGATATTACACAGTACATGCAAAAATATCTTGAGACAGAACTTAAAGATACACTAGCACCATTGAAAGATTTCTTAAATGAAGATGAGTTCAATGAGTTTTATGAGAAGGCTAAGGACGGTAAGATTGTTAATGAGTTTGATTTACTTGCTAGCAAAGGTGTCCCTGTAAACATTGTGAAGGAAATTGTAGGAGAGTATGATCACTTTAAGATTGATTCTAATAAAATAAAAGCTGCACTCAGAGGAGACTTAAAAGACATTGCATGGGGTAATAGATTCTTAGAATCATATACTTCAGCTAATGATCCTGTAGTAGGTGGATTTGCTATATATGTACAGAACCTTAAAACTAAGGCCCAGCAGCAGGCGCTAAAACAGTCTAGAGAATTTAGATCTGAACTTGAAGATGCACTTGCTAAAGTAAATGTAAGCTTTAACAACACCAATGGCATGCTTGATTTACTCATGGATAAAGATTCTGTTCTTGAATTTGATAAAGAAGGCAATCCTGTTAAATGGGATGTTTTTACATTGAAGAATGAATTCACCAATGCATGGAGATATGACTTAGATATGCTTAAGTATAATCTTAAGAAAGCTGTTGATGAAGAAAACAAAGATGAGATAACTAAAGCTAAAGCAGAGTTAAGTCAGTTCATTAAAGACTATATGTGGACAGATATTCTGCCAATAGTTTATGAGGCTGATGAGTTATTTGAAACTGAGATTGGAAAAAGAGCCTGGTTGGAAAAATCAGAGAAGTTAAACAAGTTCACCTCATTCAATAACTCAATTGAATCTGAGATAGAAAGATTTGAAAAGTATTCTACTATCCAGGCGCTCTGGGAAGACTATCAAAGAATTTATGATCTAAATTACTTTGATGGTACTCCAAAGATTGATGATCCAGAGAAAGGTATCTATGACCTAAGTATTGCAACAACACTTAGAAAGCATAGAGAAATGAATAAGAAGTATTATGAGTTTGTACCTAGAGAAGGTTCTCTTGATGATGCATATAATACTTGGGCAAATGAGCAAGAAGCATCTGGAGTTGAGAGAGGTTCTGACCAATGGGATTTGAATTTTAGAGAATTTGAAAAGCAAAATATTAAGACAGCCTATGACTCTGCTTATTTTGAAAGAAAAAGAAAAGCTGTGGATACCATCAGAGAATTGGAAGACAAGAAGACTACCAAGGCTGCTGTTGATGTATCTGGTGCTTTTGAAAGAATCTTTGATCTTATCTATACATATAGAGATGAGCAAGGTCAGCCTAAGCCAGGATCTATAGGAGCAGCAAGGTTAATTGAGATTAGAGACCTTCAACAGAAAATTGCTGATTTTAAGAATGAACAAGAGAAAAATGATAAGCTTACAATTGAGCAAAGAGATGAACTTAAAGCTTTGATTGTTGCTATTAAGTCTACTCCGGAAACAGTGTCTAAAAAAGACATGGATAGGTATAGAGAACTTCTTAGCTTACAGAGCCCGGATGGATTAACTCCATTAGAGCAAGCTAGACTTGAAGGAGCATATGCTGAGCTATCTGAACTTAGTTCTAAAATACCTACTGAATACTACATGGATGCATTAAACTTTCATTTAGAAAGAATAGGTGTGCCTCCAGCAATGGACACAACTGTTGATGAATATGTAAACAGCACAGAGTTTCAAAAGCTTCTTGCAGCAGATAATGAATTAGCAAAATGGTTCTATGCCAATCACATCACTAAGATGAGATATAGCAAAGGCCAAAAGCCCTCTTCAGTATTTGAAAGAATCTACGCACACTCTGTCTCTGTTCCTACAGATGAAGCTATGTACATTAAAACAAAAGTACTGGACACAGCCACTGGAGAAGAAGTAACTTTTAATGGTTTGCCAAACTCAAGACATACTATCTATAGAGTAAAGAATGAATTTAGAAGTATTCCCTTTGGAGAAAAGAGAGAACAGTATATTGGTAAAGTAATCAATAACAAATATGAGTTCTTACCAAGACCTTTTACAGGAGCCGGGGATCCTAACAGTGCTAAGGATGCCAAGTATGTAAACAAGGAGTTCTTAGAAATGAAAAGAAATAATACTTCAGAATATCAATTTATTGAATTTATGAAGAAACATTTCTTAGAATGGCAAAAAGGAAAACCAAAACATTCTAAGTTATATCTTGACATGCCTCGTTATGGAGCAGATGACACACTACAAGCATTTCAATCAGGTAAGTATAATGATGCATTATCTAATGCTAAATCAACATTCAAAAGAATTGGACAGTCAGCTATATTTAGAGCTCAGGATGACTTTAACAGAGGTATGAACTATGATCCAACTAAAAATACATATGTCAATACAGATGCCTTGAATAGAGAGATCTCTTATGTACCAGTAACTGGTTTGTATAAGATTGATTCAAATGAAATTGACAAAGATGTATTTGGAGTAATGGGTAAGTATCTGATGTCAGTTGAGAACCAGGTAGCAATGATTGAAGCTCTTCCAAGATATGAATCTATTATAAAAACTCTTGAAGCAAATCCTCCAGGAACTGGTGCAATGAGTAAACAGTCTAAACAAAGAAAAGGTCAGAATGTAAAAGCTACTAAAAAAGGTCAAGTATATGGAAGACTTGCTGCTATTAGAGGTCTTGGAGAAAGAGAAATCTATGGTGTTCAAGTTTCAGCCGGTGCTGATCAATATGTATTCTTAACTAAGTTGATGACTAACTTAATGAAAGTTGGGTCTGCTACAACATTAGGTTTGAATATTCCATCAGCTCTTAAAAATAGATATGGCCAGATAGTTCAGAATGTTATTGAAGCTGCTGGAGGTGAATTTGTTAATCTTAAAGATTTAGCAATGGGCAGAATATGGGCTGCTACTACAATGATGAACTGGAGCGCTAGAGATATCTATGCTAAAGGTAATGGTAGTTTGACTTCTCAGCTTATTGAAAATATGGATGCCACATTTAGAACAGAAGAACAATTAGGCCGGGCTCCAAGTAGAACTATGCTTAAAGACTTCCTGAATGGAGAATGGATTACAGATTTTAGAAAAGGAGCTGAGATGGAAGCGGCACTTCAACTATTTGGTGCTACACTTATTCATCAGAAAGTAGAAGAAAGAGCTAGTGATGGTACTGTTATCTATAGAAATTACATGGATGCATGGGAATTAGATGATAAGGGTATTATAAAACTAAAAGATAATATTGATCCAGACTGGGGTAATAAAGAAATCTTTCATATCTATGAATTAGGAGATACTTTAGAATCAATTGCTAAAAAATATTCAACTACTGTAGAAAAACTAAAAGAAAGAAATAAAATTGAAAAACTTTCAGATCTTAAAGAAGGTGCAGAAATTTTAATTACCAAAGGTAATGGCTTTATGCAGTTTAAGAACAGATTCCAGGGACTATCCAGAAAACTTTATGGTAACTACGATAGATTTGGTCAACCAGAGGCAAATAAGTATCTTACCTATAGAGCATTTATGTTCATGAGAAAATGGACTACTCCTATGGCTGTTAACAGATGGGGTTTAGACTTAAGAAGAGGAGATGGTTATTTTGGAAGAGGGAGATATGATTGGGCTATGGGTACTGTTGAAATAGGAGGTTATGTAAGATCATTTAAAGCAATGCTTAAGTTTGTAAAACACGGTCTTAAGTATTATAATTGGATGAGTCCAAGAGAAAAAGCTGAGTTTAGAAGAAACTTTATGTCATTTATGATGATGTTATCTATGGTTCTTATAGCAACAATGATATATGGTTATGATGAAGATGATGATGACAGATTCAAAAAACTAAAAGCCAGATCTGATGTATGGGGTACTGAAGGATTTAATTGGCCCGGTTTTATTGCAAATCATTTATTAGTTTTAAATTTAGGTGTTCTTGCAGAAACAACCACATTTGTTCCAATACCCACATTATACAATGTCAACTTTGGTTTAGATGAGTACACTAAGTTTATAGGAACTTCAACAAGTTTATTTAGTAACACAGCTAATGTTTATATGAAATTAACTGAAGATGCTACTAACTGGTTAACTGGTGATGAGGATGCATACTACAAGCGTGATGAAGGAGAGTACTGGTGGCAGAAAAAAGGTACTGCTAAGTTATGGAAAGACTTATTTAAAACAGTAGGTTTTACAGGAGCCACAGGAGATACCGAAAAATTATTAAAAGGAATGGAAAATCAACAAAAACTAAGATAAAATGGCAAAAGCAACAACGTCAACAGGAGCTTATACTAAACCTAAAGTTTCTCGTCCAGGGATTCATGCTAAGACTAAAACATCTAAGTCTAAGCATAGTAAAAACTATAAGAAAGCATATAAGAATCAAGGCAGGTAAAAAAAAAAGGGAGAACCCTTAGTTAAAAGAGTTCTCCCATGTCTAGCTCAAAAATTTGAGTAAACAGTTTTTTTGTTTCAGCTTCTACAGCTTCTTTTGGCCACTTTTCAAGTGAATCACCATAATGTGCGGTGTCATATCCAAACACCCAATAGCCTTCAGGTGCATATTGTTTAAATGTGCTTGATCCTGAATCTATTACATCTGAAAAAGTTAATCCATAATGAACATCTACTAGTTCATTAATTTTATCATACTCCATGCCCCATAAAAAATGAGAAGGAGGAACAGCTATATAACCATTCCCCCATCCTATTTTCATAAGTTCAAGTTGTGCTTTAATAACAAACCATATCATTTATCAACCTTAATAAATTTACCTAAATCAGGTCTAAAGTATCCGGGTCCTTTAAGAATCTTTCCATCTTCTCTTAATACAGGCTTACCATCTGAACCAAGCTTACTCATATTACTTGCTTGTATTTCATTGAATACATCCAAAATAATATTTTGCATACCGTGTTTCAAGATTGTCCCACAAAGAATATACAATTGGTCTCCTAAAGCATCAGCCACCTCTAATAAAGACTTAGCATGACATGCTTCAAGATATTCATCATTTTCTTCTTTCATAAGACTATGTCTAAGATCAAACTCTGCATGAGGTATTAATCTTGGCCATTTACCATTTTCTTGCCCAAAGGCATTGTGGAATTCTTCCACTGATTTTAATTGTTTTTCCATAATGTAAAGTTAAAAAAAGGGAGCACATTGCTGCGCCCCCTCTTTGATAAATAAACGGTGTATAACCATTTAATTAAAAATCAAAGTCATCATCTGAATTTGTAGTAGTACCATCATTAAAGTCTAAATCAAATGCATCAGCATCTTCAGCTTCAATTATACTTAGGTCAGCATCTTGAGCAGGTTCTATAAGAGAGTTCATTGCTCCCTCATCATCATCCCATGGTGAAATTTCTTCCTCCTCAAATAATGCATGTTCTTCTGGTGTTGGTTCCAAAGTTTGAAAATTATCAATTACTATTGGAGCCTCAAAAGTATTACCTGCAGGGTCTGTATATTCTACAGTTTCATCTTGGGGAAAAATGTCCTCAGATTTTTCTTCCTCAATTTCCCTTTCTGTTTCTGCATCATGAGCAGCACATGGACCTGGTATTGAAACTTCTATGTCATTATCTACACCATATAACTCATGAGCTAACTCATCTTCAGTTAATACATTTTCCTCAGCTTCATTAGCATCTACAATCACTTCTTCTGATCGGTGCAGATCCACTGCATAGATAACATCTTCTTGCACCACTTGATTATCAGTTACTTCTGTTGAGGTGTCATCATTTTCAGCATATCTAACATCTTCATCCATTTGATCTGCTTCTAAATCTGCAATCTGATCTAATAAACTTATTTGATTAGGATCTACTTCTACAACTGGTGCACTTAAATCTTGAACTGGTGTACTTAAAACCGGAACTGGTGCACTAACCGGAGCAAACTTATTCACTTCAGAAATAAAGTGATGTAGAATTCTCTGATCTTCCATCCATGTTTTAGGATGAGAGTGCTGCAATGCAACCGTCACATAATTATAAAATGCCCACATACTGTCAGCATTAGAAAATACATGAATAGGTCTATCCATTTGGTTTCTAATCATACTAGCTTGCTCTGTAGTAAGAATTTGATACTCTGCAAAAAGAATCCCGAGCATTTGAGCTTGTTTTCTTTTGTTCATACTAATTCCTTCCATAAGAGCTTTATCTGCTACAAGTTGATTATAATACATGTAAGCATTAGATACTTGATCATCAATTGTATCCTGTGTCTCCGTGTCTGCAGTTCCTGTGTGTTTTCTAGCCCAGCTGCCCATATCACCACAAACCATTACAGTTCCGGTTTTATTTACATATGCACCAACACCACACTTAAATCTTACTTGTTTGTTATAACTGTTTGTCCATGCAAACATCATGGATAATTCAGGATCTGAATTGTAATTCAGTTTATAAATTCCCTGAGCAATTAATCCATCAGCAGTACATCTGTACTCTTCATCAATAATAATAAAACCTGCATTTTGCAATGCTGTTTTTGAATAATCAATCACAAACTGGTGAGAGATTACTGTATACGTTGTACCATGATTTGGTAGAGGCACACTTACCAAGTGCGCCATACTACATCCTTGTATCTTTTTTGGCATAATTTAAAATAAACTAAGTTGATTTTTATCAGGCTCTAAACCTGCTATTTCTTTATAAATTTTTTCTAGATAGAATACATAATTAATTCCATAATCATCAAAATCTTTTTCTTTGTAATCAATAAACACAGTCTGCATCCACTTTCCAGCTTCTACATTTATTTCTCTTTCATCAAACAAATTGGTCTTAATAATTTTAGAACCACTTTTAGATATATAATATCTAATTGTATGCTGTAAAGCATCTTTTACATATTCTTGATTCACAACATGGTGTTCTACAAACTTCCAGTCACCCTTTATTTTTACTCCACCACAATAGTCAAAGATATTTTTTTGCTGAGCAATAAAATCTCTAGGCTCTATACCGTGCACAAAATATGCATGGAGTGCTTTAGGAATTATCAGGAAACTTTTGTTCTTATGAAGAGCTAAGTTATCATACTCAAATCTACCTTTACATTTAGAAGTACCATCTTCAGTAACAGCAATGTAATTATTTACATCACCAATTACCATTTTTTGATAAGAACCATGCTCTAGTTCAAGTTTGGTCATCTCTTCCCATCTCTTACAAATCTCAAGATACTTATCTTGATACTTCCTAGGGATCATGGTCTCTAAACCATCTGTGTTTTGCATCAATGGAATAGCTCCGGGAATCTCTTCACAAATCATTTCATACAACATAGTAAGACTAAGCTGACCATTAATTGTAATCCTCATTGTGAATTCAGGATCATACAGAAAACAATTCTCATCATTACTTAACCCATAGGTTGAGTTTAGAATAATCTTGTATACATAATTCTTAGGATCTTTCTTTGGAATCTTCTTTCTTTCTTCAAAGAACCATTCATACAGATTGCAAAAATCTTTCTTTGGTATATGAGCTGGAGACCATCCGTTTCTAATAGCTAGATTAGGATAATAACTGACAACATCTGAAGTCATAATTATCATATCATCATCCGCTTTATAGACCCTGCTAGTTCTTGCACCATGAATACCACCTAGACCATAATCAGTTTTTACACCTTTATACTGCACAGAATACTTAAAGCCTCCTTTTGTTTGACCGGGATAGATAACTATCTCATTGAACTTGTTTAATAAGTTCTGAAATGTGGCTGTCTTAAATTCAATATAAGGTAGGATGATATCTTTTACAATAATTTGACTTCGGTGAGTTCTCATTTTTCTGAGATCCCATTTATTGATTCCTGTTTCTTTGCTCAAGAAGTGTAAAAACAATTCTTTAGATATCCTAGGCTCAGATGCAGAGAACAAATCAATGTTATATTCTTCAGTTAAGTTTCTTCTCAATTCAATCTGTCCTTTACTCAAGAACATAATTGCTTTAGTTGACTTAACATCATTAATACAATATGCAATAATACTCTCAATCTGATCCGCATGGATGTCACTACTGTGATGAATAGGCATGTCAATGATATTCATCCAATCCATACTAAACTGAATCCATTTTAATGAACTTCTCTTAGCTGGATTATCCCAGTGATTTAGTTTGAATACATCTACCTGGCGGATATGCATTTGTCTTGGACTAAATTCAGAGAATTCTCCTTCATTTTGTCTTTGAATTACACTCTGTGCTTTGTCATATACAAAATTAGCAATCACATCACCATCTAGCTGCATCAACTGTTCTTTATTCCGTAGAATATGTTCAGTAATTTGACTGTCAAATGCAAGACCATTAAAACTTACATGCCATTCTTCATAAGCTATATTTCTTTCTAAGAAAGTAACTAGTTCTAGAATATCATTTCTAGATTCATGACATACAAATATTTCTCTGTCTTCAGATTTAATATCTTCAAACACTCCTATGAAACAATTACTAAGAGTTTCATAATCCATTACCCAATGTGTTTTCATAGGCTATATGTTCAGTTAAGCTGTTCCCCCTTTAAGTAAATAAAAAAAGAGGGCTACTATGATTCACCCTCTTTCCCATCATCATCCAAATCTATGCCTCTTCAGAGGAAGGCATAAACTTCTTGTAATTAAACTTTGTTGCATTTACTGCAATAAGCTTAATTAATTCCTCTATAGCTTCTGTATCTTCTACATAGAATTCTTGAAACACTTCAATTTTATGTCTCTCTTGCTTTGTGCCTTTGGTACCAGTTATTGGTTGGCCATAATCATCAAGCTTAGGAAGCATATGTAAAGAAGTTTTTCTAATTTTTGAAATCACTACAAACACTTTTGTTTCAGGATCAAAAATAATTTCTACATACGGACATGATTCTGCAATTGGAATCAATCTAAAAGTTTGTTTTTCTTGCCAAGTAGCTTGAACAAGCATCATTGTTTTATCACTCATTTTTTGGTTTTTTTAATTATGCAAATTTACTCTAGAATATTTGAATTTTGCAAATTTGGAACAACTATTACTAGTTTTTCTTTGTCCAAATCTGGTTTATCACAGAGCTCTCCTACAGATTTTAACAGATCTACAGGTACATCTAGTATCTCGGCATATCTAGCAAAAAACTTCTCAGGAAAGAGATAACTATATACATAGATATAATTACCTGTACTCTCATCAAAAAATCCTATTATTTTGCGCTTTAAGTTTATATTAATTTGACTATATTTTCCATTCACAAAATGGAACCAGTCTTTTCCTAAATCAGAAAAGTCAAAGGTTACAATGCATTTTTTCTCATTCACTTTGATATAATCAGATATTCTTGTATGTTTTAACAGAACTGTTTTTTCAAACTGTTCATAATCTAAATTGGTTGTGTTATATACACAAATCAATTTCATATCCTCGGGAGTGTAAGATTCATTCCATCCTAAATAAGTTTCGGATGGAACTATCTTTGTTCCCCTTTTAATGTCCAAGAGCGGATATAAAAATATCTTGGACTTTTGGAAGTACTTCCTATAAAGCGCATGTACATACATAATCTAAAGTTTTAAATTACCAACTGCTAGGTCATATGGTAAGTCAAATCTTTTTTGTGAGTAGTGCCATTGGGCAACTTTTATCACTTCTTTAAAATCAACTTTCCATTTAGCCATAGATTCAGCAGAAACTTGGAAAGGATACACTAAATTGTATTTGTCAATTACAATAAAGGTTATTTGAATTTGCCAATTTTCTACATTTGGTTTATCTTTTAAAAACTTTTCTGTTGCAAGTATAAGATAGATCACGGCTTGTATCCAGTACTTATAATACTCAACTGCATCAGGAAAATCTTGAATAGATTTACCGGTTGTTTTGAGGTCATTGATGAATAACATCTTTGCCTCATTATCAACAACAACATTGTCAAGTACTCCGTGAAAACCAAAAGGTAATTTGTCATTATCAACCCTAATATGCAACTCATTATAGGATTCAATGTGTGTGTCTTCCTTAGCTTTGTCTAGAGCTAATAAAGACCTAACATCTTTATTAGTTTTGAGTATCTCTACCTGTGCTTTGCAGCTATCCAAAGTAGGTTGATCAACTACAGTTCTATCTAAACTTTTCTTAAGGAATTCAAAATACTCTTTTTGTTCTTCAGTTAGTATCTTGTCCAGTCTTTGTTGATCTGTTTTAAGATTCTGATAGAGATTTGCTGTGAGTAGTTGTGTGAGTATATCTGTTGAGTAGTCTTCCAAAAGTAATGTATTATTTCCAATTGACAAATGTATTTTGAATATATTATCAATTATTTTCCTAGGATTATCACTAGGAAGTTTGCCGGGTAGGCTTATAAATTTATCATCATATGCTTCAGGCTCAAATAAAAGACAATGAAGAACACTACCTGCAACTAGGTGTGCGTCTTTACTGTCTTCTCTTTGATTGAGCACATAATGACTGTAAAATAAAGCGGGTGAATAAAGTAATTTATTCAACCCACTATAACTAAAATAAAATTTGTTCTTATAGAACCTTTCTAGTTCATCAGAACCATTCAAAATCATCTCCATTTTTCTCTTCTATTTGATTGTTATTTGGTTCTTCTAATGTTTTATTTAACTCAGATTCGGAAATAGAAGTTTCTGCTTCTAATGCTATTAACTCTGACTTGAGTTCTTTTCTCTCAATTCTAGTAATTGCAGTTTCTATGTCTTCATCAGAGATTTCAAGGTCACTTTCAACCCCGTCAACCCCTGGCGTGCTATAAATAAGGGCCCCTAAATCATTAAGGTTTCCGTGGATTTCAGGAACATCAATTTCAATTACACCTTCTGGAATAAAATCTGGGAAGGTTTCATGGACATAGTTAGTATTGAGAAGTTTTGCTGCTTCTTCATTGAGAGTAACACTTTTTACTTCAAAGTATTTAGTACCTCCTTGATCAGCTATTTCTTGACCATAATGCTTCATGATAACTTCTACTTTTTCTAGATCAAAAACATCTTTTGTAATAAGAGAATCAACTACATCATCAATATTAGTACCCATATAACTTTTAT
>Ga0307377_10005180_pt1 | contig 14041 bp, 24 predicted proteins | sample TR3MG_FD_202535 | JGI IMG/M metagenome (GOLD analysis project Ga0307377, IMG submission 202535) | Soil microbial communities from Risofladan, Vaasa, Finland - TR-3 | ecosystem: Environmental > Terrestrial > Soil > Coastal area > Acid sulfate soil | place: Finland: Risofladan, Vaasa | collected... | reverse complement strand
AAGAGGCATGGATAAGGCAGTAGAAGCAATGGTTGGTGCATTGCTAGAAATGAGTCAGCAAGTAAAAACTGAAGCTCAAGTTGCTCAAGTTGCCACTATCTCCGCTAATGGAGACGAGACCATTGGTAAGATAATTGCTGAAGCCATGAGTAAAGTCGGCAACGATGGAACTATTACGGTTGAAGAGTCTAAGACTTATGATACTTATCTTCAAGTAGTTGAAGGAATGCAATTTGACAGAGGTTTCATATCTCCTAATTTTTCAAACCCTGAAACTAGGACTTGTATTTTACACGACCCACTAATTCTACTTTATGAGAAAAAGATGAGTACTACGGCTGATTTGCTTCCACTACTCAATGAAATCAACAAGGAAGGCAAGCCCCTACTTATCGTTGCTGAAGACGTGGACGGTGAGGCGTTGAGTACATTCGTACTTAATAAACTTCGTGGCACTCTTAATATCTGTTGCGTTAAATCACCGGGCATGGGAGTTAGACGTTCTGAGATAATGGAAGACATAGCTGTCTTGACTGGCGCTACTGTCATTAGTGAATCTGTTGGCTTGAACTTAGGAAATGCTACCCTAGGACATTTAGGTAGCGCTTCTAAGATTGTTGTCGATAAAGAAAACACTATCATTGTCGAAGGTCATGGAGATGACGACGCTATCATTGCGAGAATCAAACATGTCAAAGACGATATGAGAGAATCAACTTCTGATTTTGACACGGAAAAACTACAAGAAAGACTTGCTAAATTAGCTGGCGGAGTTGCAGTTGTCCATGTTGGAGCGGCTACTGAAATTGAAATGAAAGAGAAAAAGGCTCGTGTTGAAGATTCTCTTCACGCAACTCGTGCCGCTGTTGCTGAAGGCATCGTGCCTGGAGGCGGAGTAGCTTTAATACGAGCACAGAAAGCCTTGTTAGGCTTGAAACTTGAAGGCGACCAAGCAATCGGTGTAAAAATCATACTAAAAGCTTCTGAGGCCCCTCTGTGGCAATTAGTAGCAAATGCCGCTGGAATGCCGAATGTTGTTATAGAAAAAGTTAAGAAGCAGAAAAAAGCTTCTATGGGATATAACGTAGCGACTGATGAATATGTAAATATGATAGACGCTGGTGTTATTGACCCAACTAAAGTAACCCGTTCTGCGTTGCAACATGCCTCGTCAATCGCTGGCATGATGCTTACAACCGAATGCTTAATTACATCAGTCCCTGAACATTCAGACCGTGAAGACAATCTTGGCAAGATGGCAAGAAACATGCACAATATGATGTAACAATTAAGAGGGCTTCGGCCCTCTTTCCACTTTAAGGAACAAAATGAGTGAATCTAAGAAATTTCTAGAATTAGTTACTAAAACTCGCCAAAGCCATACCTATGACTTGTATGTGAAGGATTCCATAAGTTCATTTGATGGCATATCAACTTATTTTAACACATTAAAAAAGGCTACTTCAAAAGACGAAGTTAATGTCTATATAAATAGCGGTGGAGGCTCGTTGCCTGTTTCCATAGAATTACTTGATGCCATGGAAAAATGCAAAGCTCCAATTACAACGCATGCAGTAGGTAGAGTCGCTTCAGCAGCTACTTTCTTATTTTTAGCAGGTGACGTTAGAGAAATTTATGATTCTGCTTATTTCATGTTTCATCAATACAGTGCTGGCGCCACTGGAAAAGGAGATGATATTTTGCAGAAAACTACTTTCCTTAAAAAACACTACAGTGGATTTTTTAAGAAGTATTATAAAGAAATATTTAACAAAGAAGAAATCAATAAGCTCCTCGACGGTAAAGATATTTATTTAAATAAGAAACAAATGTTGAAAAGATTAAAAAAGGAAGACGAAGATGTTTAAAACGCTATGGAACTTCATGATTGGCAAGGCTAAAAAAATAGAAGACGTCATCAATGAATCTAATGAAGAGGGCAATACTAGAATCGCCATTGATAAAGCTAAAAAAACAATTAAGTTAATGAAAGACAAGTTGACTAAATTCATGGCCGAGTGCGTACTTAAAGAAAGTTCAGTCAGAAGAGAACAGGCAATTATTGATAAGTATAATGAGATAGCCCTCAAAGCCCACGAGGCCAATGATGAAAAAGCAGTACAGCAAGCATTCGAAATAGTTGAAAAATCTGAAGACTATAGAGACTTATTGATTGCCGAAGTTAACAACTACAAGACTCAGATAAGCGACATGAAAATAAAGCTTGAAGAAGCTCAAGTAAAAGTAAACAAAGCTGAAAGGGATTTGAGCCTTTATGCATCTAGAGTCGAAATGGCTAAAGCCAGAAAGAAGATGTCTCAGTCAACTTCTTGCAATGAAGTTTTTGACATTAACTTAGATGGACTAGAGAAGCAAGCCGAAAAACTTGAGGCTCAAGCAAAAGCATCTGAAGAGTTAAATGGAGAAGTCGGAGAAGACACACTCAAGAAATACGAAGAAGAACTTCCAAAGAAATCCATTGAGGAAAGACTTCAACTTTTAAAAGGCTAATAGGAGATTGAAGTGAGGCAAATCAGCGCAGGTCTACTAATGTATAGATACATGAATGAAAATTTAGAGGTTTTGCTTATACATTCTGGCAATCCAAACGCAAATAAAAACCTATGGGGACTTCCAAAAGGACGCAAAGAACAAAATGAGAATCTCTTAGAGTGTGCAAAAAGAGAATTTGATGAAGAAACAGGCGTCCCTATAGATAGTAATCATTTTATTTCTCTAGGACATATAAGACAAAAGAGAAAAGATGTACATGCCTGGGCAATTAAAACCAAACATGAAAAAATATCGTTCAAGAGTAAAATATTACAAAGTATGGAATACCCACCAAATTCTGGTATTGTTGTAGAATACCCAGAAATTGATGAGGCTAGCTTTTTCAAGATAGAAGAAGCTTATAACAGGATAATACCTAGTCAAAAAGAAATATTAGATAGATTTTGTTTTGTTTTAGGAGTTAAAAATGAAAATTAATAGAATAATATCCGGTGGACAAACTGGAGCTGACCAAGGCGGATTAGATGCCGCTTTAGGTTTATTAGTTGACCATGGTGGCTATTGCCCAAAAGGTAGACCGACTGAAAAAGGTGGAACTATACCTTCTAAATATAATTTAGTGGAGACCACTTCAGCAGACTGGCTTACTAGAACTGAAAAGAATGTTCAAGAGTCCGATGTGACACTGATATTTTCATTCGGCGCTGTAAGTGGAGGCTCTAAGAGAACTGTTGATTTTGCTAAAAAACACAGTAAGCCTTATTTCTGCGTTGACTTACATATCGATGACAAAGATGATGTTATCGATTTCTTAAATGAAAATTTCAGCGATGAAAACATTACTATAAATGTTGCTGGGAAAAGAGAAAGCAAAGCACAGGGCATACAATTGCAAGTTAAAGATATGATGCAAAAAATAATAGTTGAAATTAATAAATTAAGATGAAGTAGGTTTTTATGAGCGTCTGCTCTGTATGTAGTGAAAAGAAAAAAATTAAAGAAGCTTCAATAATTCCAAAGTCAATAAGACGTAGCTTTAATAATAAGAATTTCAAAGATAGCGACAATGTTCAACTTTGTTTGAATTGCCATAATTTATGGGCTAATATAATAGACTCACTAGTTGATAAAATATGTCAAGACAATGATTTTGTACGTCGCAGTTATAAATCAACAAGTGAACTAATCTATAAAATTAGAAACAATGCTTTACTATTGGAATCTATACTCTCTGGCCGAGACGATCCTAAACTATCAGATGTTAAATTTAAAAGCATAATTAAAAGTTCAAAAATTCTAAAAGAATATCTTGGACATGACTTCTCCATACCTGATTTGATTTTACTTAAGAAAATTAGAAACAATGGTAGAAATGCAAAATTAGATTCAGGAGCTTTTATAATTTCTCTCCTCGGAGAAGAAGAAGCTTTAAATAAAGTAAGAAACAAATTCAAATATTTCAAAAAGAACCACACTAGAATTCTTGAAAACTTAAATAAAAAGAGAGAAAGGGGCAGATTAGTCCGCAAAGAACAATATTCCATTGAGAAAATATTCGACTTGCGTGAACAGTGGCTTGCAAATCAAAAAAAAGATGATATATATATAAAGATAGATGAAGATGATATAGATATGTCATCGGATAGATATGAACTTTTTTATAAGAAAGGAATCGCATGTGTTAATTGTAATATCGTAGGAAGCTTTTTCGCAAAAGAAAATAACCCCAAAATGGGTTGGCATTTGAACTTGTACGGCATCAATAAAGAAGGAGATGAAGTTTTAATGACCAAAGACCATATTATACCCAAGAGTAAGGGTGGGGCTGATGAACTAGTTAATTATCAGCCAATGTGCGTTAAATGCAATTCATTGAAAGGCGACAAAATGCCGAGCGAATTTATAATAAACAAAGACGTTATAAAAAATGAAAAACCTTATAAGAGAAACAAGCAAGGGAAATAGATGTCACGACCTTCACTTTAGGGCGTCAGGCAAGGATGGGCACGATGGTTACGCAGATGCTCAAATAGATTTTCACGACCATGACGGATGTAAACAATGCTTATCAGAAGACATTGTTAAGAAATACAAAACAGCAAGATTAGATTATAAGAAAGGATACCTTGAAGTTGCTTATTATTTCTATCAACTACCACACGAATGCGGAAAACACTAAATGTTAAGAAAATGCTCATGCTGTGAATTATCTGTTGATGAAAACACCATTAAAGATATATACATACCATTCAATGTAGCTTCCGGTAATATCAAATCACACAAATGGCCATGTGTAACCTACTCTCTATGTGATACGTGCTATGATGTCGTTAATTCATCAACATACGAAGCTATTAAAAATCTCAATCCTAAAAAATTCATCAATAAATTCAAATAGAGTTTGTAAAATATTATATCTATGATATTTTTACCTCATGGATACTATTGTCATACTTTTATTTATAATATTTTTAGTTGTGTCTTGGCTTGCGCTTAGAATCATAACTAACAAATTAATATCCATCCCATTTCTACTACTCACCTTATACCTCATTGTACTAACCCCAATGAATCGTCCTGACAGCATTTATCCTCTTCAAGTACTGTTAACTAATATATTATTTTGTTTCTTATGTTTAGGACTTGTATTTTTAATTATGACAACTATAGTGTTTTTGTTAGACAATAAAAAATAAACAATAGAGAATGAAAAATGAAGATATCAGAAGAACAATTTCAATCAAATATAAATAAAATTTGGATTTATGAATTAAACAAAATATTCAAAAAAGCCAACTCAGAAATATTTAACCACTATCACGACAAAGGAAAAAAACTAAAATTACAAACTCCTAACTTCGCAATACACGGCACTGATAAAAAGGCGTGGGGAACATGGAACATTAATGAAAGAATCCTAAGCGTATCACCTCAACTAATTAGAAGTATGCCATATGAAGCAGTAGTCCATGTTGTTAGACATGAGATGGCCCACATGATAGTGAGCGAACTATGGAAGTGCGGCGACAGAGTATCTCCCCATGGAGAAACGTTTCAGTCTGCCTGTGCGTTACTAGGCATTGAATCAACTTCCTGCTCCAGCCCTAGCTACCTAATGAAGTTTGGTAAAACAAATGAAAAGATTGTAGATAAAGTTAAGAAATTAATGGCTCTTGGTGAATCTCCAAATAAAAACGAGTCTGAAAGAGCACTTTCCAAAGCTCATGAGTTAATGAGAAAACACAACATAGACAATCTCAAAGAAGAAAGAGAATATGAATTTACAGTAAGGCCGATTGGTATCAGCCTCGGAAAAAGAACTCCTAATTACATGTATAGTATAGGGAGGATAGTTAGTGATTTTTATTTCGTCAAATACATTTCATCTTACCATTTTGATGAGAATAAATGGGTGAATCAGCGTCACTTTGAATTGTTTGGAAAACCTGAAAACTTAGATTTAGCAGAATATGTATTTCACTTCTTATACAATCAAGGTCAAGAACTATGGAAAGAGTTTAAGAAAGTTAAAAAAGAAGAGGGATTCATTGTTAGAGGCAATACCCTAGTTGACCCTGATGGATACTACACTTCAGACAATTATTCTAAGTCAGCTTTCCTCGAAGGAGTATATTCAGGATATTCCGCCAAGTTAAGTTTAGGCAATGAAAAACAAAAAAAAGATTTCGAACAATGCGAAAACTACGCATCACTTAACGAACTTCTTCGCACCTCAGAATCTAAATTAGATAAATCTTACAATAGCAAATACAATGTAAAATACTCTTCTCGCAGTGCTGGTTCAGCTAGTGGGCGTTCAGATGGGTATCAGAAAGGAAAGTCATTGCAATTCCGCTCTGGAGTAGGCAGCTCTGGAAAAACTGGAAGAATAACTGGATAATAAAATGTACACAATTAAACTATATGTACTAGGTGGTGGCATTGAAAAAGATATCGCCATTTCTCAAAAATCACTATTTGAAATATTAGAAGACAAATATGAAATATTCACTTTGGAAGATTTGAAGGATGTCATTTGTGCAAATCAATTAACAATTTCCATAGCTGATTTAGATGACAACGGTAAATTAATCGACGAGATTAACATAACAGACGATGAACTATTGGAAATGGCTTTAAATAACCTACCTGAGTTCAGAGAAGAAAGAGAAGCAGAAAAGAAATTGGAATTTATCAAGTCCAAAATGAAAGACCAGCATGGTTTCCAAAATGACTTATTAGACAAATACAATTCTAATGAAATAAATCAGACAGAACTCCACGCAATGATGAGTATTTCTAAGGCAATGGGAGGACTCGGTAAAATGATGATACTCGGAGACAATCTTGAAGAATTAATGAAAGAATTCGACAACAAAGAACAGGAAAATGAAAATGAGTAATAATGACGGCTTGAAAAAAGAATTACAAAAACTAGACAAAGAAGTTTTAATTGAAATGGCAATAGGTTTAATTACTAAAAACGCACTACTGCACTTAGAATTAAATAATTTAAACTTGGAGAAAGACGCCGTGTTAGTTGCTAAGGAATGGGGGGAATTAGGAGCCAATAAACAAGAAGCTATAAAAGTAATTGACCTCCTAAAAAAACATAGGGAAAATGCTGAGAAAGGAATTGACATTCAATAGAACTGTGATAATGTAAATTGTAATCGAAATAATATAAAAAAATAATTGGAGCAATAAATGAACAACCTATTTAATAGAGAATGTCTCAGAGAAGTGGCAAGCACAAGTGGCTTTGAACTTGGGGACACATCCGAAATTGACTTGAAAGAAATCAGAGAAATAAAGAAAACTTCCTTTTATAATATTGGAGATTTTCTATCAATGACACCAATAGAAGAACAAAGAGCTATAAAAATATGTGAAACATACTTCTTTGATAGATTCGTGATAATCGATACAAATGTTTTCATGGATGACGAAAGTTGTTTCCTAGATATGTTCAGAGCTTATTGTCATGCTACAGAAAGAAAATTACTTATGTTTGGAGCTCAATACTTTGAGATTTTAAATGTGAGAGAAAAAAATAAATACAGAAGAAATGTAAAAGAAATTGAAGTATATGGAAAAGCAGTCAAGGCTCTTAAAACTATTGAGGCCATGCAAGAAGAAGATTCATTAAACTTCCTAGCTATGAATAAAAAAGCAAAAGCATATGCTGATGAATATTGGTTGGAAAAAATGTGGAAGATGCCTGATAAAAAATACACCCTCATTACAAAAGACAGAGACTTAAGAATCCAAGCTAGAGACTCGTTTAGATATGTAGATGCACTAATTGTCAACACTGACAAATGTGACTACAGATTAGAACAAGACTAATTTTTAAATTAAGCTAACATAAAAGGAAAATATAATGAAAAACTATTCTGAAAATAACATCGATGCGATGTATGAAAGTTACTTCAAGGATGCGAATCAATTTGAATTGATAAGTAGAAAAAAAGAAAAAGAGTTAGCTGCGAAAATTCAAGCTGGCTGCGAAGAAAGTTTAAATGACTTAATTCAAGCAAATCTTAAATTGGTAATCACCATAGCTCATAAATTCTCATATCAAAAATGCGACTTTATGGACTTGATTTCTGAAGGAAACATAGGACTTAGAAAGGCCGCTCTTAAATTCGACCCTATTAAAGCCCCTGATGCAAGGTTTAGCACATACGCTTCTTGGTGGATTAAACAACGTATAAGACGTTACTTGAAAGAGAACCTGACTACTGTAAGAGTCCCAATTAATACACTAGCTAAAATTAAGAAAGTAAGAAAGATGACTCATGATTTTGCTTTCAACAATGATAGGCAACCAAACGACCAAGAAATATGCGAAGCATGTGAAATAACCATGGTGACGTTAAGACGCCTAAGACCTTGTTTAGCATTCTCAATTGAGCATTTAGATGAGTTAGTTAAAGACACTGATGACAATCTAACAAAAAGAGATAAGATTATCGGTGACTATCTAACAGATAACGAAGTATCTCTCGATGAAAAAATTGAGACTGAAGAAAGAATGTCTTGGTTAATGGGTTATCTAAGCCCAGAAGAAGATAATTTCTCAGAAAGAAATTGTAAAATCTTCAAAATGAGATATGGGCTACCACCACATGACGCCCCTCACACATTAGAAGACGTGTCTCAAGAACATAGATGTACAAGAGAGCGTGTCAGACAAATCTGTGAACAGATGATACGTGTAGTGAAGTTCCAAGGTAAAGAACGATTCTAAGAGCTTGAAGGAGCCCTCTCTCAAAGGATAATTAAGGGTCATATAGAAATGGATAATCAGTGTGATGTTTAAAAACTTTTAGAGAGGCTTTTCTTATGGATAGAGAAATTACAATGCAAGAAATAATTATCGACGTAAACAAAAATGCGAACGATATAACTACTTTAACCAAAAACATTGAAACCCTTACCAGTACGGTAACGCTTCAAGCAATCCAAACTAACAAAGCCATAGAGCACATGGGAAATAATCTCAATGCTAGCGTTCAAAGCTTGTCTAGTGAATTAGGTAAGCAAGCAATTGAAAGTGCTGGTCGTGGTAAAATAAATTGGCATACATTCGCCAGTATCTGCGGTGTCGGAATAGGTGTTTTATCTTTAACAGTAACAGTAATGGTTGTCTTAGGCTCTATGGCTTTAGACCCTGTAAGACAAAATGTTGACAAGAACGAAATAAGACAAAAAGAATCAATGTATTTATTGAGAGATTCTTTGGATAAAACAGAAACTAGAATACAACGAGAATCCGATTACAAACATTATGATTTATTAGATAGAATTAAAAAACTAGAAGACAAAATAGATAAAAAGTAAATGTTATGAAAACCATCGCAAACTATATTGACCGAGTAGAAATTGTTAATGTAGAAAGGCACAAGTCTCCCTGTGGAAGATACAGGGAGATAGCCTTAGATGTATATTGCGAATGCGAATCCAATAGATGGACAAAATTCCAACTCGTCCCTTTTGAACAGATAGTCCCACCTGAAGATGGTAGTTATCATTATCTACTAGAAGCCACAAATACCCGCACTGACGTCTATTATGAACTCACACCAAGGATAACAACACAAATTATCAAAGAAGCCCCTAGCGACCTAACAGAGATAGTCATACACAGTCAAAGTAACTCTGCCTCTCTTACCATAAATACTTTTGAACAATTCGACCACAGGTTCGATGAGAAAAAAAACAATTATAAATACTCATATGTTATTTTATCTGTTTTGGTTTTAATTGTTTTTTTCATGATGACAAGGTAATTCAAAAAAAATACAGTATAATGAAAGTATGAATTGGTATATTAAAACATCGTCTAATATAATGTTAAAGTCAGTCCACCCTGAACAGCAAGGTGAGACTAAGGTCACATTTGACATTAGCGGAAAGACTTACACCTACACTCTCGATGCTGACATCGCTAATCAAGTAGTTGGTGAATCAAAATACAAGCCTGGTACTGCCTTAGATATAGCTAAGAAAAATGATAAGTCTTCAAATGAAAATATGAAAGGCGGTTTAGAAGAAGCAATAAAAACAGACACAAGAAGAATCGAGCATCTTGAAATGATAGTTAAATTTAATGAAAGCTTAACTGACGAAGAAATATCTCAAATAGAAAAAGAAGTTAATGAATTAAGAACTGTAGTTGATTTCAATCAAAGAAAATTAAAATCAATTTGATTCAAGTTCGTACTCTGAACCATCCTCTGTAAAAAAAGTTTTTCCAACAACCCTTATTACTTTACTGGTCTCAACCAATCTTGCTGCTCCTGGTATATCAATAGAATCACCTATCAAAAGAAAACATTCTCCCTTAGATGGCGAAGAGCCATAATATCCTTCAATACTTTGAGTCCTCATTTTGCTAGACAAATTGCTACAGCAAACCCTTGTTAATTTTCCGTGTCGTTTCACTTTCTATCCTCTTTTTAAAAACTTTGTAAAAATACCCATACTCAGTGTCGTTTTTCATTATCCAGTCGAGTGGGTTAGACTTGTATCCTTTCCAATTATTTATACAAAACTCTGTTTTTTCCTTTGTCGTCATCTCTAAATCACTGTTAACCCAGTACTCAATCCATTCGTCTTCAGTAATATCAATAGACTCTTTTATCAGCCTCAAAGCATCGAGTCCAATAAATCTACGATTCTTAGTTTCTCTATCTTCCTCTCTCATCAAAGTGGATAATAGACAAATAATCATATTCGAGTTGTATGTATAGAAAAATTTGTAAAACTCATTTTCTTTATATTCATTCTTAAGACGTTCCAGTGCCTCAACCAACAATACGACTGAGAATCCTATGGAATTTCGCATCTCTAAATCCCCGAAAGAATTTCGCATCTCAATAGGCTGATATGATATTTTTGTTTTATCTTCATTATTTCCATTTAAAAAATAATGCCAAATATTTTCTCTGTGGTTCCAGCTCCTAGTGGAAACTTCATCCGGCTTGTCGGAGTTGTTCCAGTAACTAAAATCATTCATCCACTCTTTTGGCTCGAATTCACCATGCCCACTCATGCTTGGGATGGCATAAGCAAACTTCCCTTTTAAAAAGAAATTAACCCAACAATCAATATTATATTCTGATTTGTACATCTTCCTAGATACATTAACGCAAACAGTCAAAGCCCTAGCAACAACAAATGAATTCCTACGAATGTCATCATCGTCTTTTGGATATCTTTCCTTAGCTAGTTTCATTGCTTCGCAATCGCAATATGTGTTAATCAATTCTTTAATTGTATTTGATATTACCACAGTGTTCTGTTCGTTGAATTCTTCCATAAAATCAGATACTCTAGATACCGGAATGCGATATGCTTCATATATTTTAGTGCTCATTTAATTTTTCCTCTATAGCTGCCTTCATCTTAATCATCACAGTAACTTGCAGTTCATCATCTCTCATTGAATCCATATACTCTAAAGCTTCTTTGTATTCGCCTTTGTCGTAGAAGTATGATATCTCTTTTAAATGTTCAGATGTGCTTGTGCCTTGTTCTTCTTTGGATGTTTTATTTTTTGGTCGGAATATTTTTTTTAAAATTCTAATAAACAAACTGTCATCCTTAACCTTCCCAATAGAATAATCTTCCTCAGGACAATAAATAACATCATATATTACATCTTCCCAAGGCACAGATATTACAGTTTTATCAGTTTTGAAAAAACAACGTCCATTGCCTGTGTTCTTATATATGGCCTGTGTCCACCCCTTATTAAAGAACACCAAATAAATCTTATTCTTTACTAATCTCATGTTTGTCTCTCGAATATATTTTTGTTTTGCATTCGGGACAATCATATTGATAGAACTTATTCCATGTCCCTGTGGCTGTCATTTCAGTTTGACAGTTAAAACATTTCCTTTCAGATATCTTACTTTTATTTTGCTCACAAGAAAGTTGATGCTTCACATATTCAACATAACTTTCATAGTATCTTTTTAATAGCAATACTATTACGCAAAAAATAACACTTATCCCGATTAAAACTACCCACATATTAAACATTTTATACCTCTTGAAAAATAACTCTTATTACAATTTATATGTATAATGAGAGTAAATCAATAGATTGGAAAATAATATGACAGAAGAAATGCTCACTGCGAGAACGACTTGCAAATTACATATTCATGAATTAAGGTATCTACATATAAGAAACAAGGATTTATTGAATATATGATAGTTGAAGGTGGGAACTATTTTGACCTGACGTTAGGAAAAATTTCAATTAATAATTTTAAAACAGAAGAAGAATTAAAAAATTATGTTTTCTTTAAACTAATAGGACCTCTTGTCCTCGTCAACAAAAACAGAGAAGTGATAATCAATAAGGAATCTGATTGTGTTTAGCATAGATATAGAAATAAAACATCTAAAATTCAAAGAAGGGCAAGACTGGGAATATATTGTTAGTGTCGTTGAGAATTACGACTGGGCTATCACCGACATGGAAGATACTTGGCTTGACGATGGAGACAAGATAGAAACTGACATGACTATAATTGTCATGGATGCAAACTCAACGTTTAATGATACTGGCAGAGGCCATTCATTAGACGACGTGTGGGGAGTTTTTGAGTGGAGTGAAAATCCTATCCTAGAAGATTGGTTCGGAGGCTTAAAAGAAGGCAAGTATGAGGTTGAGCTATATTGGGCTAGTTATGATGAAGATGGGGACTATGAAGACCACGAAGACTATGAAGGAGACTATTTGTATTTCAATCGTGCAATAAAAAAAGTAACAGGGAAACCAAAATGGCAAAGCAATTTAAAACAATCATTGGGATTTTGATATTAACACTTATACTATTTACTTCATGTGTTCATAGAGTAAAAAAGGTTTATCATAAGTCCGGCGACACACTTATATTAATACAAGAAACAGAAAAAACTATTTGGTGGTGGGAAGGCGATTAAAATTGCTTGACAAATACAAAAATAGTGGCATAGTAAATTAATAATAAAAATTAGGAATAAAAAATGAAATTATTAATTGCACTACTATTATTGACAATGTTTGTCAATGCTGAAGAAAAAGACTACCTAAAAGAAAGCAAACAACTAATTGAACAATTAGGCTCTAACAAGTACAAGGAAAGACGTGATGCCAAAAGTGCACTCAAGAAAGTAGAAAGCTTAAAAGAACTAGAAGCCACACTACTTGCCTTATTCTTATCTAAAGACTCAGAAGACCCGGAAATTAGAATGTCTATATCCGAAATAATCCCTCACGTTATAAAAGAATATCACATGAATGCCGAACTAGGTATTTCTCTAGCCTCTGGAGAATTGAGACAAGAACATATTGCGGAAAAGCAGATTAAAGGAATAGATAAAAAAGAGGGAGACTTCCCTGTGTTTTTAATAGGGACAATCGACGAAGATTCAAAATACTACAAAGCTGGATTGAGAGATTTGCAGGTTATTACAAAAATTAATGGAAACTACCTAAGTGACATTCCTTTGATTGACTTTAACCAATACCTACCACTGGAATTGTTTTTATGGACTAAAGGAAAATTTCATACTTTAACTTTTGATTTATTCGATGCGAAAGACCTAGATGAGAACATAGGGAAAGTATCAGTCAAGAAAGTAACTATCTCTTTAAGCTACTACGGAGACAAAGATAAAGAATACAACATGACAGAGTATAATAAAGCATATAAAATCGTGTATGAGCTATGGAATAACAAAGCTAAAGAGTCTAAAAAATAACATATTTAACTAACATGCATATCTTGAAGAAAAATAAGGAAGATGAATGAGTAGTAATTTTGACAAAATGCAAGAAGTAGGCAAAATGAGAAGAGATGGTCTTCCTGTAAGAGTCGAAGTCATTGAAAGTAAATGCGCCAAATTTAAATCTAACGTCGGTATCATTAAAACTGTTGATAAAGTTGACTATCACATTCTAATGACAGATAATGATGGTAGGTTAAAAAGCATCATCATCTGCCTTGGGGAATTTGAAATA
>Ga0307377_10005179_pt1 | contig 14042 bp, 14 predicted proteins | sample TR3MG_FD_202535 | JGI IMG/M metagenome (GOLD analysis project Ga0307377, IMG submission 202535) | Soil microbial communities from Risofladan, Vaasa, Finland - TR-3 | ecosystem: Environmental > Terrestrial > Soil > Coastal area > Acid sulfate soil | place: Finland: Risofladan, Vaasa | collected... | reverse complement strand
GAAAAGATAGAAAGGGAGACGATATTTAGAGCTTTTTCTGAGAAAAATCCGAAAATAGTGTTCGATATTAAGACATTAGTAGATTATACAGCAGATTGGGAGACAAAAGACCTATTACAGCTATTAAAAATTGGAATATTTAAACATTTTCTCAATTCTGAACTAAACGAGTCGAGTAATGAAATTACAGACGGTTTAATTAATTTGATAGAATCAGGAGAGTATATTCCTACTACCTCAGAGACGGAACGAAATATCGAAAACTCAGATTCACATTTTCACAAAAATAATGAATTTTCTAAAAAAAATTCTATGAACGGGAGAAATATAGAAAGTAAAAATATTTACACTCAAAACTTAAGCATTGAAATTAAAGAGGAAAGATTTACAGATTTTATGCTCAATCAATTGTACGAAAACGCAGCATCTAAAAATTATACCGAGCTTGTGCTGATAATTGACAAATTAAACAAGAACGAGCATTTAGAAGAAATTGAGAGAAAAATATTGTCAAAATATGCGTTTATTTTTAACGATAGTCCTAATATGGCTCAAATTAATTTAGAAAAAGCGAAGAAACGTATCGATAATTTAAAGAGAGCGTTTGGAGAGTATTAAGTAAGTAGGTGAGAGAAAAGACGGCTATTTCTAGTAAAAAAAAAACTATTGACACCACAGATAAATCATTAACCGAGAGAGGTACCTATATACGGAAGGTTATATTAGAGAATTTTTTATCTTTCCAACGGGATGAAGTTGATTTTTCAACTAAAAAAAATAAGGAAATCCCTCGTTTTGTTTTGATAATTGGTCCGAATTGGAGTGGTAAGACTTCAATTTTTCAAGCGATTAAATTCGCTTTAGGTAGTAACGAAAGAGATGAGAGATATAAGAAGTGGTCTGATTTTATAAGAAACAGCCAAGCACACGCTATGGTAGAGCTTCATATTCAATATCATACCGAGATTATTAAAATTCGAAGAACTGTAATAAAAGGGAAATCTCCTTTTTTTGAAATACAATTTGATAAGGACAAAGAATTCAAGAAAGCTCATGTAACTGAAGTTCAAAAACTAGTCTCCAAGCTAGATATTAATCCTGATAATCAGTTTGCGTTCGTAAGCCAAGGAAAAATTGATGCTATAAAGAATTTAAAACCAATAGAACTTTGTTCATTTCTAGAAGAGGGTATTGGATTAAAAGGCCTTAGAGATGAAATCCTCCAACAAAAAAAAGGTGTATTGACATTAAACACGGAATTTCAATCTTTAATTTCAAGAAAAAATGCTCTAAATATTAACCTAGATCTGTTGACGCCAAAATTAAAACGATTGAGGGAGAAAAATAAATTATTAGATATTAAAAAAAAATACACCGACGAGTTACTTTGGGCAAATAAAGGCGAATTACAAAAAGAAATTGAAGAATTAGAGGTCAATCTCAGTGAAACCGAAAACCAAATTGATATTACAAGAAAAGAAATTGATAAATATCAAAATTTAATCAATGAAAAAGATAAGACTATTCTTGATGTTGATACCAAAATTAGCAATTTTTCAGAAAAGTTAGGTGTATTAGGGTATAAGAAACAGGAATTTATAAACGAGATTAGTAAATGGCAAAAAGAGAAAATTAGTGCTAAAAGTGAGTTGGATAAATTAGCAGAAAAACTAGCAGAAAAGAAAAGAATCTTAAAAAATATTGAAAATCAGAAAAAGAATGTTGATGAGAAAACCGATGTAATAAAAACAAAAACAGGTTTTATAAAAACCAAGATTAATGGTATTATCAAGGAGCAAAGTGATTTAACAAGGAAAATTAAAGAGAATGATCTCTTTTTAGAGAAGTACAACAAATTATCGCAGCAGAGGGAAACTATTCTAAGAACCATCCAAGAAAACGAAAATAACATTGAAGACGTTAAAAAAGATATAAACGATATATTTCAGAGTTTGAAGGATATTGACCACAAATTATCTAATAACAAATGGTTTTTAGAAAATCCTACGGAAGATCTACTAAAACAGTTGGATATAAATCTTAAAAGAGTAACAGTGGAATTACTAAATTTTGGAGCTGAAATTGAAAAAATAGAATATAATAAGTCAAAAAAAATAAGTGAATTTAAACGAATACAAACTGCGTTAAGAGAACGAAAAATTGTACTCTCTCCTAATATTAATATTCTCAAAGAAGAAATTAAAAAACGAGATTTATCCGATCGGGTTAAGGGGCCTATAATTGAATATTTAAAATATGATGATAAGTTAAGCTACGCAATTGAATCTGTTTTGGGAGAAAGATTACTAAATAGCTTTATTGCGAGTGATTGGGATACATTAAACTTAATGGAGAGGTTAAAAAAGAAATATAACGCTTATTGTAACATTTACATTCCAAAAAAAGGCAACATTACTGCATATCCAAAAATTGCTGCAAATGGATTAATTGGATATTTAGTCGAATTGATTGAAATTATAAACGGAGACTCTGATATTCAAAAGGTTATTTATTCAATAATCAAAAACTGCATTGTAGTCGATGACTACCAGTCTGCTAAAGAAATTTACAGAACAAGTGGTTTTAAGGGAAAATGTGTGACATTACAGGGGAAACAAATTATATCTTATAGATATGCCTATGAAAGTCCTCATGTTAAAAGGTTAAAAGGACTGTTGAGCACAGGAACACAAAAAGAGCAATCAAATTTCTTGGAAAAAGAAATCAAATCGTTAAACAACAAAGTTCTAGAATTAAAAGTAGAACTAACTAAACTCGATAAGCACCAAAGTGATATTCTCAGAAAAAAAGAATCATTTACCGATCTTCTATTCAATTTTAAACAAAAAGAAAGGTTAACTACTAAGAAGAATCATCAATATAATCTGATTTACTCCTTAGAGCAGCGCAATAAAGAAATTAATAACAACCTAAACGAAGTGTCCAGAAAGCTCAACGATTTAGAATCTCAGAAAGACCCAGAATTCTTCGATTGGAACAAAAGAATCAAGGAAATTCCCAGTGAACTAAATAATTACAACGATGAATTAAAAAAATGGGAAGAAAAACTTAGTGAAAATCTAGAATCTCTAAAAGAGATCAGTGAGAAATTAAATTACTATACCAACGATTTAAAGTCATCCGAAGATAACTATAATTCAAAAAAAGATGCGTTCGAAAAGTCAGATAAAAAAGCTTTTAGAATTTATATAGAATTGGAGAATCTTGAAGAAGAATTATTAAATGTGAACAATGTCATCTCAGAGTTAAAAGGAAAAAAAAAAATAACCCTAATTGAAAAAAAGGAAATTGATAAATCTTACATTCAACAAAATTTAAGATTAGAACAAGAGATTTTTAAACAGGCTTCAATTTCACGTGAATTAGGGATCAAAGAGGATGACTTAAAGCGTGTCATTTCTGAAATTGGTCCGTTAATTGAGGAGGAGGTAATAACACTTCGACCTATTCAAGACATAAATCAAGATATATTGAATATTGACAAAAATCTCTTGAAATATTTTGATATTGATGATAGTATCTTGGTTGAAAAAGAGCAAGTTCTAAAGGGTTTAAAAGAAATTACAAAAAATCAGAGAGAAATAGAAATAGATATAAAAGCGGCATTAAAGACTGAAAATAAAATGGAAGACACTTATTTCGACAAATTTCATTTAGTATTAAAGAAACTAAATTCGAGAATTAATGATAAATTTAAGTCTACAGATATTAAAGCCTATTGTACGCTTGAATTAATAGGGACATTTGAAGATTTAGGAATAGATATTAAAGCTGCGATTTCTAAGGATCAGTTAAAATCATGCAAAGCATTAAGCGGTGGTCAGATATCCATGATATCTATTGGTTTAATTTTATCACTTTTAGAGATTAAAAGTTCTCCTATTGTAATGCTTGACGAAGCTGGGATGTTTTTAGATGATAGGAATTCAGAAGCTTCATATAAGATGATAAAATCAACTCTTGAGAATAATTCTATTCAAATGCTATTATTCTTACCAAAATCATCAAACGCACTATATCTACTTGCAGACAAGTTAATCGGAGTTGCTAGAGTAGGAAAAAAGGATGTGTCGACTATTTTTAATCCTAAGATCGTTAAGGAAGGGTGAAAGTGGAGGAATTAGATTTATCTGAAAAAATTAATAAAAGGATCGCACTTATAAAAGACGAAGTCCTCTCAGGTAAGATTAACTTACTAGATCTACAACTCAATCCAATTTTTAGCGAAATTAGAGACTCAATTAGTATATACAACATCGAAAATTATTCGCAAAGCTATAGAAATGCGCTTGAATTGCTCAACCAAAAATTTGAAGAGTTAAAGAATTTGCTGAGTTCGTTAGATATAGAAAAAAAGTTCGAAGATTTTTTGAAAACTAACCCCAGCGAGGACCAAATATCTGACCTTTTTCGCGGTTGTTGGAGAAAAGTATTTCATTTCGAACCAATTTCTATGAAATTTTTAGATTACGCTTCTAATCGTTATGTTAAAGAAAGGATAACGAATTTTAATATTGAACACTTGTTTAGAGAGAGTACTAATGATCAATTTTTATTAGAGGTTCCAAAGTATAAATTTACTGAAAAAATTAGTGCCTTTTATGAAAAAATAAACAAAAAACTCCCTTGCTTTTTTGAAGATGTGTTCGATAATGAACTAGATCAAATAGAAATTTATGAACAATTCGTATACTTATTGCATCTTCTACAGCTAGGGAAAGTTAAATACCAGAAAGATACAAATACTCTATACATATGAGGTTATCTAATAAATGAACGAAATTTCAATTTTAATGTATATGTTAAGTAGAAAGAAAAGCATCCATCAAATAGGAGCAACTAAAAAAGAGATTTTGAAGTCATTAAATGTTAAGAATAAGAATAAATCAGTTTACTTCCAAGACATATTAACGGGTTTATCCAAATATCTCGAGCCATTGGGACTTCAAATAAACTTCAATTCGTTAAATTCACATTGGTTTATAAATTATGATAATGAACTAACAGAATTAATTTCAGCTAATCCTTTTGAGGGCAGACCGAGTTTATCAGCAACCCTATTATGTGTTTTAACTTCTTGTCTTAAAAATTCAGGATATACCTCAATTCAGGAAATTAGGATGTTAAGAAATAAAAAGGATGTCAAAGATGATATAAAAATATTAGAAAAAGAAGGATTTTTAGAGATCGATAAAAAAACAACTAATATTCGATTAACTCCTCTTATTGGCTACAAACTTGATTTGCAGAAACTTTTTGTAAGATTAGCTTTAAAATTAAAAGAATAAGAGATATGAGATTTTTTAGATTATTTAACGAGGTATGGTTATTCCTAATATCATTTCGGCAACACGATTATTGTATTCCTCAACTTCAGCAAAGTCTTTAATAGTTTCACCGCAGGTTATAAAGTGTTCGATAACAGAGATTTTCCTCCGATTAAAAAAGGAGTCTATTTTCTTTTTAACTTCTTCTATCTTTTTATCTCTATTTCCTTTTAGTAAATCAATTTTATTTATACATACATAAATTTTATCGGGGAAAAAGCGAACATCGTTGAAGAATTCGAATTGCCGTTCTAATTCGCGATCTAAAGAAAATACGGCTACAATTTGCGTAGCTATTCGACTAATAGTAATTATGCCCATTTTTACCACCGCTCTCTGCCTATCTCCACCAGGTGCGAAGATGGTATGTGCTTTTCCAGATGCGTCTTCTCTAAATACCACACGATTCGGATGAATTGTTTTAGTTTCTTTTTGGTTGAGTCTATCTTCTTTATCTCCTCCGGGAACAGTTGCTTCACCTGAGAAGTCTGTTTTAACAACGGTGCATTTCTGTCCCCCTTTTACATGTTCTATGTCTCCAACTTTTAAGTATCTTACAAATAAGCGAAGAATACTTGTTTTACCCGCGCTTATATCACCAAGTAATCCAATGTTCACCATTTTAGAGCTCCTCCGATTCTAGTAATTTATTTAATAATAGTTCATAATCTTCAATTAAGTATTGTCCGAGATAAGCGTTGTTATGAGCTTCAATGAGTGCAATCAGTACTTCCTTTAAGTTTTTAGCATTATTAGCGTATTTTTGAATATTTTCTGAGGTTGGTTCTCCTTCAAATTCTCTCGTTTTTTCTTCAAATCCAAACTTTGTACGTTCAGGTAAAGAATCGAAAAACCCGAAAGCGGAATAGCCTAAATATTGAAAGTACACAAAAAATCTCGTTTTAATAGAAGAGATGACTTTTGTTAGGTAGGCTGAAGGATAAATTTCCCCGAGCGTAAGCTCGTCGTCTTGCTCGATCACAAAATAGGGAGAAATTGGAGAAACTTGGTTTCCATACATTTCTTTTGGTGGTAATGAAATAAAGGGAAGTTTTTCTGAAACGATTGCCCATAGATCTTCTCTTTTTTTTTCTAATAAAATATCTTTTATTTCATCATAAGCGAAGTAAAAATCTGATTGAAGAGCCAGTAAAGAGCTGAGATAGACGGATAGCGATGCAAATGTAACTTCCAGTAGGGGTCTTCTACCCTCGTCTCTATCTGATGGTTTTACGGCCCCTTTCCACGCTCGAAGTCCTGTGTAAACAAACCCTTTTACATCGAAAAAACTTCCAGAGAGAAAGATGAAGGATGTGACGCCTCCTTTTTTTTCTGTTAAAAGATTTCTCGATTTATTGACGAGCGAATCTTCCAAGTCTTTGTCGTTAAATTTCGAATGAATTATAGGCATCATTAAAATTTTCTTTTTCTTAGCCATTGTTTTTACGGTCCAAATTAGTAATTAAAAATAATATGAAAATTTGTATAATTAATTCTTTGTATTTTAATTAATCAATATAATATCTTTATATAACACATACTATTCAAACTTTATCTGATCCGCAGTTTATAGGTGGATTACTTTTCACGAGCTAATAATTCTCGAATTTTTGCAGTTATTAGATCGTAATCTTCGATAGAGCTTAAATTAGAAATAGTAATATATTCGATTTTATCAGTATTCTTAAAACGATAACTGATACTTAAATTAGGATTATTTTCTTTTATTTTGATCAGGGCTCCTTTAAGAAAAACATTAATAAAACCTTCTGAAGTTTCCTGAATAGCTCTTTTTTTAGGTTCAATGAATTTAATTTCTACCCTTTTAAAATCGTAGAGATTAAGCACGCATAATAAATTTTCTTCCTTCTGGTTTTGATTTGAAAAGATTTTTCTTTTAATATTAGTTCCTTTAAATGTTTCTTCTGAAATTTCCTCTTTGAAATAGTCGTCTACCGTTTTTTTCTCTAAAGATTGGAACTTTGAATATAACTCATCTGCGCTGGAAAACGATTGATTTGATATTAGAGAGTTTATTTGGTTTAAGACTGATTGCAAATCAGAAATCTCTAGCTCTAAATCTTCCAGTTGCTCTTTTTTTTTGTAGTAAAGATTCTGAACTACTGAAAGGATGTGTGTTAATTTCTCCGTTTCGTTTTCCTTATTATTAGAATCCATTTAATTCTACATATATATTTTTAAGAACTTAAATTTATTTATTATGTGTCAGTTGAATTATGTAATTTTCTTATGAGTGAATAACATGCATACTATGATAATAACGCCTAATCCTAAGGATCCCGAAGTTCAGGTATTATCTGAAGTATTTAAAAACCGAGGATATGAAGTGAAGTATTTTATTCCATCAAATGTAAAAGTTAAAATAGATAATAAGCAATTTCAAGAACAGTTTGAAAAGCTCGATCCATATGGTGCTCTTGTAAGAGGTTTTGGAGCTGCCGCTACTCAAAAGATCTTTTTTAGGCTTGATCTACTGAACGCGATGGAAGAATATGGACTCAAATTAATAAACTCTCGAGAATCACTAGAAATAGCAAGTGATAAGTTTTTAACATCAATTTACTTAGATCGGCATAACATCCCTACTCCAAAAACAATAATATGTGAAAATCCTAACGATGCATTGGAATCCTTTGAGGAATTAGGAAAAGATATTGTACTCAAACCTCTTTATGGATCAAAAGGCATTGGCATTACGAGGATATCTGATCGGGGTTTTGCAGAAAATGTAATTTATTCATTAGACCAATTAAATAATATTTTTTATATACAAGAGTTTATCAAGCATAACAATCGAGATATTAGAGTTTTAGTTTTAGGTAATAAAGCGATAGCAGGTATGTATCGAGTAAGTAATAATTGGAAAACAAATATACATTCCGGAGCAACAATGGAGCCAATAGAGCTCACAGCAGATATAAAAAATTTAGCAATTAAAGCTGCTAAAATAACAAAAACTGAAATTGCGGGGGTAGATATTGTAGAAAGTGAAAAAGGTCTGCTAGTTTTAGAAGTAAACTCGATTCCAGGATTTACTGCGCTTCAAAAAGTATCTGATACTAATTTGGCGGAAGAAATCGTTTCATATTTCCTTAATAATGCAAATTTATAATTTGAATATAATAAAAAGAAAAAAATAGTTTTTTGGCAGTAAGTATTTTTATAAATCTTCGATCAAACCTATTAACGCTGCGATGATTACTAACACACAAGCCCAAATTCCCGCTCCAAAAATAACGAGTAAGATAGCTAAGATAAATAGAACTAACCAGTGAAAGGGAAGTGGTTTATTAGGTTTTAATGCAACTAAAAATGTTAAAATAACAATAACTAACCCGACAATAAAATTAAGAACTGCGTGTAATGCAAATACAGGATCTATAAATCCATAATTCTCGAGTCCAGCTAATCCTAGGATCAATGTTGCTAATCCTACTAGAGCCCCAACTATCGTCAAGAATTTCATTATTTGTTCGTTTTTGTAGTGTTTACCCATATTTAATCATTTTATTAAGTAATTTAGTTGTGTTAATTGTATTAAGAAACTAACCTATAAAAGCATATAAAATTTTCATTTCAGAAATATCAGTTATACAATTTTTAATGATATTTTTCATAAATAGATTTAACATTAATTCTATATCTTATTAATTTCAGAATTTCAGAGGTGTTATCCAGATATTTCTTTATTTTTAATTACAAAGGATTTCAAAAAACTATGTGATTGAGGATAAAATACTAAGATATAAAGAAAATTTAACTTTAGCTCGAAATCTGGCTAAAAAGCAATACGCAGATCACGATTACTATGAAATAATGGTTAGCAAGCTCGAAAAAATGTTAAATTTTTATGAAAATTTAAAAGTTTGGAGAGAAGAGTTAGAAACATAGAAATTCTAGCTTCTTTACTATTAAATTCAAATTTAGTTCTCAAATAAATTCAAATTAAATTCCGTTTTTAGAATTTTAAATATCTTTTGCATAGGTAAACACATTACATTTGAAGGAGACCCTCGAATTTCTTTAATAAATAAACTAGCTCTATCCCTAATAGAGTAAGCACCGGCTCTACCTTTCCATTCTTCAGTTTTAATATAGTTCCGAATGTCATCATCAGATAAATCCAGAAAAGTAACAACGGTAATATCGTAATCAACTATAACTTTAGAATCATTTACACTTGTTAAAGCTATACCAGTTATAAGGTTATGAGAGCGATTGGTTAGAGATTTTAGTATTTGAAATGCTTCCTTTTCATTTTGGGCTTTTCCAATGATTTTACCGTCAAATTCCACGATTGTATCAGCAGCAATGATTATTGTTCCTATCTCTTCGCTTTTTAATAGTTCTTTTGCTTTCAATGCTTTAGCCTTGGCTAATTCTTTAACCAAATCGATTGGGTCAGAATATTGATCTTTGTAATCGCTTTCGTTAATGTTTATTTCGAGAATTTTAAAAGAAATATTCAGCCTATCAAGTATCTTTGATCGATCAATAGATTTTGATGCTAATATGATTTTCTTCATAATTGTAATTGTAAAATAGTGTATTTAAAGAATGAAACCACTATCTTTAATATAAGGAATTAATATATTAAATTTGAAACACACATGACAGAGTTTTTATATTGGTTTCTATTAATGTTATTTTCTTATTTCATCGTTTTATTTAGTTATATGCATTTTTCATATAAAAAAGAAGTGCTTAACAATTTTTTAGGATTTAGCGGTTTGTTTTTAACATTTACGATAACTATCATTGTAGTTCTATTAATGTTTCAAGAAGCGTTGCTTTATATAAACACCATTCCAATTTTTTCTCTTGCGTTTGGACTCCCACTGCTCATAATTGGAGCTATAATCTTAATATCAACATTCCTTTTATCTCTTTATAAACTTATTTTTAAAAATAAAGACTTCTCAAGGTTTTGGAATTCATTTGAAGAAAAAACGAATAAAAGGAGCAAATTAAGAGCGGACACTTATAGAAAAATCCCTCATGTATTAATTTTCGTAGGTTTACTTTTTATTTGGTATTTAGGTGTAATTTTTGTACAAAATCTTTCGGGTTCTATTATTGGAATGATTCCATCTGAGAATAATATGCTTCATTTGTTCTTAACAATAATAGTTGTACCCAATAGCATAACTACGGTATTATTCTCCTTGGGATGGTTCTATTATCTTTTATTTTTCTTCTTCTACGGATTCAGTCTCATCATTTTAGCCAACGAATTTACAAGAAAAGCTAAGATTTTTGGCTTTCCATTTAATTTTATCTGCAAGATCTTACTGTGTGAAGAAGAGAAAAGAGGTTACGGCACATATCTTTATTTTGCTATTGGACAATTGGTTGCAGCGTTATTAACGCCCCCTATGGTGTTTTTAACTATCTTAGGAATAAGTTCTTTGGCAGACTTAGCAACTAGCCAGGTAGGAATAAGATTCGGAAAGAATAAAATTAAATGGAATAACGAGAAATCTTGGCAAGGTACGATAGCTGGATTAGTAGTGTGTTTTATTATATGCATCCTGTTTATTGGATTTTACTGGGCAATTATCTTTACTCTTGCCTTTTTAGTTTTTGATATCTTTACTAGGAAACCATTGGATATTTCTGATAATCTCTTAATTCCGATTGGGTATAGTATAATTTTCCTGTTGATAAGGTTTTTTGGGAATTTAGATTACTATACAATTATTTTAAATTGGTTTTAAAATGTGATGATAAAAATAAATTAAAAAATGTGCGATTTTTACCATTAAAAATGAATTATTTGCCTACTACATTAATTTTCATTGGTTACTCAATATTAACTCTAATTTACGTTATAAAAAATAAAACAGAAAAGATCGAAAACCACTTGTTCGTAAACGAGATGCTGATAGCTTTTTTGTTTTTATTAGCAGGAATCCTTTTTCCTTTTATGATTCAGTATCACTCACCGTATTTGCCATTTGAGTCATTGAGTTTCTTATGGTTCTTAACCTCTTTATTTTTTTTAATAGAGATGAGCGTATGGATTGCCACTTTACTTTATAATACAATTGTCTCTAAAAAAAACCCTGAGATAATGGCAGAAAGGGATTATAATAATTATTGTGTGGAAGTGACTGATAGATGGATTGACGATTTTAAGAGCGAATTCGGGAGGAAGTTTCTACATTTATTTACTACATTTGTTATTCTTTTTTTTTGGTCGTTAGGAACCATTCTTGAAAATTTAGGCATTTTAAGTCAATATAATTTAGATAATTATAGCTTTTCTCATTGGTTAATAATTACGATAGGATTTGGGTTTGTTATAATGTTCCAGGTTGCTGATCTTGCCCGCCTAAATAAATTCTATATGCTTCCTAATTGGGCTAAACGCTGGCTTTTATCGATGAGGCCTGAGGAGCTCAATACTTTTTTAGCGTCTACACCTCTGGTTCTATCATTAATACCTTTCATTTTTGCCCCATTTCCGATCCTGGCTTCAGTTGCATTAATAACTACGGGGGCTGATGCTGCCGCCTGCCTAATAGGTAAAAAATACGGATCTCATAGCCTAAAAAAAGATTCTAATAAAACGATAGAGGGATTTATAACTGGTGGCGTGACCTCATTTTTAATTGTTTTAATAGTAATGAATTTATATCATGTTTGGATGCCTGTAAGTTTTGTAAAAATCTTACTTATGGCTATTGTATCAGCAGTCTTATTCTTATTAGTCGATTTCTTTGCAAACCATATTTCGGATAACATTTTAAATCCGATTTTAACTGGTTTTGGTATGTGGTTAATCTTATTATTATAATTTATTTCTTAAGATTATCCCCCAAAATAAAGATATAAAAAAGCGATGTCATCTCCATCCTTCAAGATCGTTTTTAAGAAATTTTCATCCCGATAACTCCTACCGTTTATGATTATTGAAAGGAATGAACTAAATTCACTCTTTTTTTTTTTATCCCAGAGTAATTCATAGAATTTTTCGCCAAAATTCGCTTTAAAAAATTCTAGCAATTCCTTAACTGTTAGTTCTTGGTCGAATTTAATGATTTGATTTGTATTTTTAGTAATTTCATTAAAAGGCGGTTCAAATCTAAACTTTAAGGATATCAACTTTTAAGCAACTTCCTTAGTATCAAGAACTACTAAGAAGATTAAATAATTACGATTATTAAATATTGTTGGTAATTATATATAAAAAATTGAATATTTAATTGGATGCACTCAATTAACACCCTTCAATTTAATCGGGGGGTGTATAATGGATTTACATAATGGAATAAAATCAGTTTTGTTAAGGTTTTAACAATTAGATTCTAATAGAATAAAAATAAGATTTTTAGTGAATCTTTAACGGTTTTAGAATATGGCTCAAGTATTTTTTATTTCTCAAAAAACAGTCCGGGACGCATGGCTTTCAGCTGTAGCTCAAGTTTTATACAATGGAGATGACATTAGAACTGAATACGATAAAAAAGAAGACCTTCCCTCCAAAGACGCGACGGTACTAATCGAAATAGAAAACCCTATGAGCAATCCTATTTCTCGGAAAGATAAAGTAATGAAAATCAACTCAAAATATGGAAATTCATTCGAAGTTTACGGCTGTATGGCAGACACTTACTTGATAGGATCCATTCAAAGCGGCTATATTGAAGAAATCATGGAGGGCGTAAACGATCATTATTTATGGGAGTCGGATACGAGCTTTCCATATTCATACCACGATAGAATATTTAATTATACACCTTATTCTCTGGAGGATTCTATCCATGTAAATTACGATTTAGAATTCGTTGATAATAATTTCGTAAAGAAGCACAAAAAACTATTGAAAGCAGGCAAAGTTCAAATTTCTGATGATTCTATAATATGGAAATTAAAGCATTTAGTTGATTTCGATTTAAAGAAAAATATATCAGACCAAGTAGGAATTCCAAAAATACCCATTGAAGTAATAAATTTCCCAAAAATAGATCAAATTGAATATATAATTAGAAAGTTAAAAGAAAAACCGTATTCACGTAGAGCTCAAGCAATAACTTGGCGACCGCTTGTCGATCCATTTCACATTGATCCTCCTTGTCTTCAGAGGATTTATATGCGAGTAAAAGATGATAAATTAATCATGCAAACAACCTGGAGGAGTAGAGATTTGTTTAGAGCGTGGGAAGCAAATGTAAATGGAATGATTCGAATCCAGAAGTATGTCGCCGATCAACTTGGATTAGAGATGGGACATTACTTAGATTTTAGCAATTCTTTGCATATTTACGGTAATACAATATCTGATGTTAAAGACATGTTTAACAGAATGAAAAATAGAGGAGAAGAATTTCCTGAGGATGTAATTAAGTTAATAGAACAAAATTAAAATTGTAAGAGAATTAAATAAAAATAAAAAAATTGTGGTGGGAAAACTTTTTTTTGACTCGAAATAAACCTTTTTTTGCCACTAAAAACTTTTTTTTATCACTCTTCATGAAATAACTTAAAACACCAATTTGAGAAAATTCTTATATATTCTAGTTAAAATATTTCATTTGATCTCTGTTTTATGCGTAATAATTGGTTAATGAACTTTTTTCTGCAAATTTGAACTTTTTTCTGCAACTTTGAACTTTTTTTTGCAACTCTCCAAAAGAAAAGAGTTTAATTTTATTTTAATTGAATTGTATA
>Ga0307377_10005178_pt1 | contig 14042 bp, 12 predicted proteins | sample TR3MG_FD_202535 | JGI IMG/M metagenome (GOLD analysis project Ga0307377, IMG submission 202535) | Soil microbial communities from Risofladan, Vaasa, Finland - TR-3 | ecosystem: Environmental > Terrestrial > Soil > Coastal area > Acid sulfate soil | place: Finland: Risofladan, Vaasa | collected... | reverse complement strand
CTTCGGCCAACAGTTCACCTAATTAATAGGAGATTGGAAAAATGAAACACTTAAAAATGTGGCGTCTGGTTAGCTTGCTATTGATTGTTGTTCTGGTGCTTGCGGCCTGCAGCGATGCGGCCGATGAGGAACCGACCGCCGAACCGGCCGTCGAAGAACCGACCGCCGAACCGGCCGTCGAAGAACCGACCGCCGAACCGGCCGTCGAGGAACCGGCCGAAGAGCCGATGGCTGATGCCCCTACGGATGTAAATATCGCCATCATCACCTGCTGTGGCATTGAATCGATGTGGGATGCTTCCTTCTTTGAAGCGATGGAGCGGGTCAAGGCAGATAGCCCCCATGACTTGAACATCACCTGGGATTGGACAGATGGCGTCTGGGGTGATGATGCCGAGCTGGTGATGCGCGAATATGCCGAGACAGGCGAGTATGACATTATCTGGGCCACCAGTTCCTACTCTGACCAGGCTAAAAACCTGAAGGATGAATATCCAGAGACAATGTTTGTTTATCATGGTTCTGGTAATGAGGCTTTGGGTGACAATGCATACTGGTTGTACATGCGTGTGCACGAAGCTGCTTACGTTTTGGGTACCCTCGCCGGCACTCTGACTGAGAACGACAAGGTGGGCGTTGTTGGTACTTTCGCCTTCGACGACGTCAATGATGAGATCAACGCCTTTTTCCAGGGTGCGAAAGACGTCAACCCAGATGTTAGCCAAACCGTCTCCTTCATCGAGAGCTGGTATGACCCGGTAGCTGGTAACGAGGCCACCAATGCCCAGGCCGCCGCCGGCGTAGACTTTATGCTCCAACTGGGTGATGGTTGGGAAGCCTGTGTTGATACCGGTATCTATTGCTTCGGCAACTTCGGCGACCAGAATTTCCTGGCGCCGGATAATGTACCCTCCAGCACCAAAGCCATGTGGGATCCTGGCATCAGGTGGCTGCTTGACGAGTGGTATACCTATGCCACCGAGGGCACATGGAACGGAAACGCTGACAAGGTTTGGTTCACCATGGCCGAAGGCGGCTCGGATCTTGCCGACATCAGTGATCTGGGCGGCAAGATCCCCCAGGAAGCCATTGATGCGGCCATGCAAATGCGCCAGGATATCATCGACGGCAAGATTGAGGTTCCCCTCAATGTCGAGAACCCTGAATCTGACTAAATCAAGTGAATCTATAGGCCGATAGAGTATGTGCCTGGGGAGGGGGATCCCGTCCCATTCAAATTGAATGGGACGGGATCTCCCCTTGGTGCGATTAAGAAGTGACGATCGTTCAGGCAAAAAAAGGGATCTTGTGAAACCCATTCTCAAGGTTGAGGAACTAACCAAACGTTTTGGGTCGGTTGTGGCCAATGATGCTGTCTCTCTGGAAGTACAGAGAGGAGAGATTCATTGCCTATTAGGTGAAAATGGGGCAGGTAAATCTACTCTGGCCGAGTGCATTTATGGCTTCTATAAGCCTGACTCCGGCCGGATTTATTTTGACGGAGATTTAGTCAATCTGGCTACGCCTAGCGATGCCATCGAGTTGGGAATTGGCATGGTTCACCAACACTTCGTTCTCGTGCCACCGCTTACGGTCATAGAGAACGTCATCGTTGGTACGCCTCATTCGCCTGTATTGCTTGACGTATCCAAATCCGAAGCCAGGCTTAAAGCTTTGTGCGAAAATTATGGCTTTGAATTGGATTTACACGCGAAAGTCTGGCAGTTATCTGTTGGAGAGCAGCAATGGCTGGAGATTTTAAAGGCCTTGTACGTGGGATCGAAGCTGCTGATCCTGGACGAACCGACGGCTGTCTTGACTCCCCAAGAAACTGAGCAATTCTTCGTAACCCTCAAACATATGACGGCCGATGGACTGTCGATTATCCTCATCACCCACAAGCTGGAAGAGGTGATGCAAGTCTCTGACCGCATCACCGTGTTGAGAAAAGGTAAGTATGTCGCTACGGTGAATACGGCCGACGTGACCAAGGTTGAGTTGGCCCAGATGATGGTCGGCCGCGAAGTGATCTTCCGCGTAGAAAAGAGTGAGATCAAGATCGGCGATCCGGTACTGGAAGCCCGTAACTTGCGCGCGCTCAATGATCGGGGAATAGAAGCATTACAAGGCGTATCCTTCACCTTACACCGCAGCGAGATCTTGGGCCTGGCCGGAGTGGCCGGTAACGGGCAAAAAGAACTCTTTGAAGTGCTGGCCGGCGTTAGAAAGTTGGAAGCTGGCCAGGTAATCCTTGAAACCGAGGATGTCACCGGTAAAAGCCCGCGTTACATCATGTCCCGTGGTGTCGGACACATCCCCGAAGATCGCCTGCACGAGGGGCTGGTTCCTGATTTTTCTGTGGCCGAAAACCTTATTCTGGGCCAGCAACGATCGGCAATCTATCGAAACGGTCCCTTTCTTGCTTTCGACCGCATCAGGAAATTTGCCCGGAATAGCGTCTCCTATTTTGAGATTGCCACCCCATCTATCGATCATACGACCAAGTATTTGTCCGGCGGCAACCTGCAGAAAATCATTCTCGCTCGGGAAATCTGGGAGTGCCCGCAAGCGCTGCTAGCCAACCAACCAACCCGGGGCCTGGATGTGGGGGTCATTGAGTACGTCCGTACACGCCTATTGGAAAAACGGGATGAAGGGGTTGGCATCTTGCTCGCTTCTGAAGACCTGGATGAGTTGCTCAATATTTGCGATCGCATAGCTGTCATCTTCAAGGGGCAAATTATGGCGATATTCAAAGCCAAAGACGCCAATTTGGAACGAATCGGCTTGCTGATGGCTGGCGTAAAGGAGACGGGATCATAACCACCTCAAAGATAGCGGGGCTGCGCCCCAGGTGGCGCTTTGAGCGGCGCACTGATAGAAGCAGGCTTTGGCAGGTTGGCGCTGTCGTTATTGCTATCGTTGCTGCCTTTATCGTCTCGGCCCTCCTGCTTAAATCGGCCGGAGCCCAGGTGCTGCCTGCTTTTGAAGCTTTATTCACCGGGGCTTTTGGTAGCCGGCGAGCCGTCCTGGAAACTCTGACCCGATCCACGCCGCTGATCCTGACCGGCCTGGCAGCCACGCTGGCTTTCCGGGCTAAGATATGGAACATTGGCGCCGAAGGGCAGCTGGTTATTGGGGCGATGAGTGGATATTTTGCTTTCACCCTATTCGGTGGCTTTCCGCGAGCCATCCTCTTCGTCCTCATCATTCTGTTCTCATTTGCCGGTGGGGCTGCGTATGGTTTGCTAGCCGGCTTTCTGAAGGTGCGCTTCCGGGTCGATGAGATTATCTCGACGGTAATGCTGAATTACATCGCCGCATTCTTCCTCTCTCTCATGCTCTCAAGCATCGGTCCCTGGCGAGAAGAAGGCTCCTACTACCAACAATCGGCCGAAATACCTGAGGCGGCTCGCTTTCCCGTGTTCATATCGGACTCGCGGCTACACGTGGGCTTTGTAATCGCCTTGCTGGCCGCTGTTGCTGTCTGGATCCTGCTGGAGAAAACGCCGCTGGGCTACGAGATTCGGGCTTATGGTTTCAATCCTGTCGCATCCCGTTTTAAGGGCACGAATGTATCTGGTCTGGTGATGTTAACTTTGGCCCTCAGCGGTGGCCTGGCCGGCCTAGCCGGCGCCAGCGAACTGTACGGTATTCACCACCGGGTGGTGATGGATCTATCGATAGGCCTCGGGTTCACGGGCATAATCATAGCCATGTTGGCCGCTCTCGATCCCTTTGGCGTCGTCATTGTATCCATCTTGTTCGGGGGATTGGTGAACGGCGCTTTCAAGCTTCAGATCGTCACTGGGGTGCCATCGGCTTTCATCTCCGCTATCCAGGCCATTGTGCTACTTTTTGCTCTGAGCGCCGCCGTCTTGGCCCGTTACCGTATCGTCAGGAGTGTGGAAGATGCTGGATGATCTGCTACAGACCGCCATCATCGTCAGTATTCTGGCTTCAACGCTGCGGATTGCCACCCCTATTTTGCTGGCTGCTTTGGGTGAATTGGTGACCGAGCGCTCAGGCGTGCTCAACCTGGGCGTCGAAGGGATGATGCTGATGAGCGCCTTCATGGCCTTCATGGTCACTTACTTTTCGGGTTCAATTTGGCTGGGGGTGTTAGCGGCCGCTGCAACCGGCGGGTTGATGGGCTTTCTTATGGTCTTCATGGCCGCCACTTTGCGAGTTGAGCAAATTGTAACCGGCATGGCTTTGAACCTGCTCGGCGCCGGCGTGTCCCTCTTTTGGCATCGCTTGCTCTTTGATAAGACGCAGGCTAATGTAGCCACAATCGATATATTTCGACCGATTCATATCCCTATACTGTCTGATATTCCTTACTTTGGTGAGATTTTCTTCTCCCATCGCTGGATGACTTTCTTCGCCTTAATGATGGTGCCTGTCATTTGGTTTTTCCTCTACCGTACCAAATATGGATTGCAAATTCGGGCAGCAGGCGAAAATCCCCGGGCCGTTGATACAAAAGGGGTGAGCGTCATCCGCCTGCGCTATTTTGCCACTATCTTTGGTGGAATCATGGCCGGCATTGGTGGCTCTGTGCTGACCCTGGGCGCTTCACCCCGTTTTGTTCCCGGGATCACAGCCGGGGTCGGTTGGCTGGCCATCGTCGCCGTCATCGCCGGGAACTGGCGGCCTTACCGCATCATGCTGGCCTCCCTGGCCTTCGCCTTTTTGCAGGCGTTCTCCCTGCAATTGCAAGGCATCGGCGTGCAATTTCCCCACCAGATCTTATTGGCCCTGCCTTACATATTCGCCATAATCGCCATGATGGGCAGCCGGGCCCGTTCCGAAGCGCCCAGCGCCTTAGGCCTGCCCTATTTCCGCGAGTAAACAGATTCCCCAAATGGGATTTCCACAGATGGAAAAGTCTTAATGGGCAAAGTGCAGTTTCAAAATTGCCGTTATCTGATCACCAGCGCCCATGAGAACGGCGGCGTATTAGAGCGTTGCGACCTGCTCGTTGAGGGCAACAAGATAAAAGCAGTGGGCCCCACCACTGAAATTCAAGCGTATCGCCCCCCTGAAGAAGATCTCCAGATCATTGATTGCTCCCGCAAGATTGTCATGCCTGGGCTCATCGACGCCCACAATCATGTAGGCGAGGTTCATGCATTGTTGGTTGAGAGCTGGTTGGACACGCCTATCCAAGGTATAACCGATGCGCTCGATCGCATCTACTGGCCTGCTGACGGCTGGCTCACCGAAGAGAGCGCCTACGATCTAACTCTTTTTGGGATGGTAAATATGATCAAGCATGGTGTTACCACCCATGCGAACGCTTCAGCATTGCCCCATGCAGTCTACCGCGCATCAGTTGCTGCAGGCGGCAGAGCGGTTTTACTCCCACAGATGGTGACGAGTGTGGAATTGCACGGCCTGGACGAAAGCTCCCATATTTCCCTTACTGAACAAACGATCCAGAAATACCACAACACCCATGACGGGCTTATTCAAGTGGGGGTACATCCGAATTGTACCTTTAACAATAGGCAAAGTCTGTTGCGGAAAGGGATGGAGCTGGCTATTCAGTACGATGTTAAGTACGTGATTCACTACGGTGAAACGTTGGATGAAGTAAATTCATCAAATACCCTATGGGCTCATGAAGGTGGATTGGTCCGTCACTTAAACAACCTGGGATTGCTTTCTCCCCGCACAATATTGATTCACGGCACCTTGTTGAATGAAGAAGAAATCGACCTGCTGGCCGAGACAGAAACCGCCCTGGTACATTGCCCGGCAACCAATGCCTGGTTCGGCAACTGCGCTAACTTACCCTATATGCTAAAGGCCGGATTGCCTGTTGGACTGGGCACGGATATGCCCGCACATAATCTGTTTAATGTGCTGCTCTCAGTATTACAGCACCAGGCCATCATGCCCAGGAAGCTCCGTGGTATCGTGCCTGAAAAGATCTTTGAACTGGCGACACAGGGCGGCGCCCAGGTACTTGGCCTGGGTGATGAGGTTGGATCACTGCATCCCGGAAAACTGGCGGATATTGTCACCATCGATTTGCGTTATAATTCCAGCCTATTTCCCCTGGATAGCCACAATCTACTGGCCATGCTGGCCACAAACGGCGCTGGGACCCAGGTCAGTGATTCAATGGTGAATGGCGAGTTCTTGAGAAGAGATGGCGCCTTTATCCACCTTGATGAGGAGGCGATCGTGGCCCGAGCCCAGGAATGGTGCGATATCTTTGCAGAATTCTACGCTACTTCAAAACAGCTCAACCAGCCCATGACGAAACGATTACACGATGATTTTCTTATGGTATAGCATTGACTAAAGAAGGAAAACAAAAATGTTCACCATTCTGATCAAAAGCGGCTATATCATAACCCTGAACGCAGCAGGAAGCCGACTTTACGGTGACATCTTGATTCGTGATGATCGTATCGAACAGATAGCGCCAGACATTGATTACCCGGCCGAAAAAGTCATCAATGCCAACGGCCGACTGGTGTTGCCGGGTCTAGTGCAGGCCCATCTCCATCTTTGTCAGAGTCTTTTAAGAGGCCAGGCTGACGACATGGGTTTGCTGGACTGGTTGGACACGATTACCGGTTTGGAAGCACTCCACACGGCCGAAACCCTTTACGCCTCCGCACGCCTGGGCCTGGCCGAGATGATCAAGTCGGGTACTACCTCGGTCATTGACATGGGGACGCTGCACCACCAGGACAGCATATTCCAGGCTATCGAGGAATCCGGTATGCGGGCCCAGGCCGGCAAAGCGATGATGGACCTGACCGAAAACCTGCCGCTGGCGCTACAGGAAACCACCGAGGCATCCCTCAAAAATAGCATGGACCTCTTACACCGCTGGCATGGTAAAGCCAACGGCCGCATCCGTTACGGCTTCGCGCCGCGTTGGCAGCTTTGGAACACGGAAGAATTATTGGTCACGATCAAAAAAGAAGCCGACAGCCATCCCGGTGTGGGTATCCATGGTCACGCGGCTGAGATCAAAGAAGAAGTTGACCTGATGCTCAAGCAGAGGGGGTTACGTAACTTGCAATATCTGGAGAAGATCGGTGTAGTCGGCCCTAACGTACAGATGGCCCACTGCATCTGGTTGGATGATGAAGAGATACGGATTATGTCCGAGACGGGCACCCATGCCTTGCACTGCCCTTGTTGCAATACCAGGTTGGGTTCCGGGATCGCCAGGGTGCCCGAAATGTTGGCCAGGGGCGTCAACGTGGCCCTTGGCTCCGACGGCGCGCCCAGTAACAACAATCTAGATTTATTTATTGAAATGCGGCTGGCCTCGATGATTCACAAATACCGCCTGGGGCCGGCTCACTTCCCGGCCGAAGATGTGTTGCGAATGGCAACCAATCGCGGAGCGGCTGCTATCGGATTGGCCGACCAAATTGGCTCCATCGAGGAAGGAAAGAAAGCCGATCTCATCATTCTAGACGATGGCGGATTGCACGCTGCCCCGCTGGCCGACTACGAAGAAGATGATCCGGTTAAGCGTATCGTCTCTGCTTATCAGTCAGAGTCGGTCCAAACCAGTATAATCGATGGCCAGATCGTGATGGAGGAGCGCGAACTAGTGACCATGAATGAGGTCGAAGTTATGGAAGATGCCCGCGTTGCCTGGCGAACCCTCCGGCAACTGAGCCAACAGGATTAGATTATGACTGTTCATATGGCCGGAACGACGGGGATAGGATCTCCCTTCCACTCGCAAACTTCACTCTTGAATCAGACGACCTGGTGGTATGGCTGGAATGGCTACATCATCCCAGATGTCTATACCGATCCTATAGAGGAACTAAGAGCTGTTCGCCAAGCTGCAGCCATTATCGACATGTCTCCACTGCCCAAATTCGAAATCTCGGGGCCGGATGCACCTCGTTTGATTGATTATTTGATCACCCGCGACGCGACAAAGCTCGATGTCAATCAGATCTACTACACACCTCTATGTGATGAACTCGGCAAACTTATTGCTGACGGTCTTGTTTTTCGGATTGATGAAACGACTTACCGGTTATCGCTAGATAATTGTTACCACTGGCTGATCCAACAAGCGTCAGGTTACGATGTCGTCGTGAGTGATATCACCGCATCTTATGGCCTATTGTCTCTCCAGGGTCCGAAGGCCCAGAAGGTCTTGCAAGCGGTAACAGGGCAAGATTACGCTGATTTGCCCTTTTCCCGACGCCGTATTGCCACCATCGCCGGCGTTTACGTTGACCTGGCCCGTCAAGGTTTTACCGGTGAAAAAGGGTACGAATTGTGGGTCAACACTGAGGATGGTCCTATTGTATGGGAAAATATTTGGCGATTGGGGCAACCCTTCGGTCTGAAAGCAGCCGGAGAATATGCCATTGACATCGCCCGGGTAGAGGCCGGTCTGATCCTCGTCTCGGCCGATTACACTGGGGCCGGCCCCGATCCCCGTTGTGCTGACGTGCCCGTATATGACGATAACCGCGCCTCGCCATTCGAAATGGGATTAGGTCGCTTTGTCGATTTCGACGGTGTTGATTTCATCGGCAAAGCGGCATTACACAAAGAGTCTGTCATGGGCCCTCCACATCAATTGGTTGGTCTGGAAATTGACTGGTCCCAGATCGCGACCGCTTATACAGCGCGAGGCTTGCCGCCCGATATTTCACCCCGAGTTCGATGGGATGCATTGCCGGCTCTCTTCGACGACCGTCCTGTTGGGCGGGCCACCAGCATCACCTGGAGCCCGACTCTCAATAAAATGATCGGTTTCGCTTGCCTGGAGACACCCTTCACGGAAGTGGGGACCTCTCTGACAATCCGCTGGCCCATTGCCGGCAAAGAAGGCATGATAACAGGGACGGTCATCGAACGGCCGTTCATTTCGATGAAACGAACATAAATGAATGGATATTGTGACCCAGGGAATGAGTAACAAGGTGACTTTTAGGGCGTGAGACTGTGGTGCCAACACCTTACTTTAAGGCTTTCGCCATGAACTATTATTGGAGGACGACGTGACTGAAGAAGAATATGAGGAGATGACGGAAGAGGACTATATCGAGGAGATCAAAGAGATCATCATAGACGGGGATGATAAGGCTGCTGCCGAAGTCGTTGAAGAAGCATTGTCGGCTGGCCTGGATCCGCTGGTTATATTGAACGACGGTCTGATGGCCGGCGCAGATGTGGTCGGACAACGCTTTGAGACGGGCGAGTTTTTTCTGCCCCAACTGATGCTCACCGGCCGGGCGCTCAAGGCGGCCATGGCCGTGCTGGAGCCCTCTCTTCAGGCAGCTTATGCTGCGAACCCTGACCTGCAGCAAAAAACCGGAACCGTCGTTATTGGTACGGTTCATCGCGATATTCACGATATCGGCAAGAATATGGTCTCATCCATGCTGACAGCCTCAGGTTTCGAGGTCCACGATCTTGGGGTAGATGTACCCATCAAGACGATGCTGACAAAGGCCAGGGAAGTAAATGCCGATATTATTGCCTGTTCAGCTTTGCTAACTACCTCGATGCCAGTTATGGGCGATCTGCTTAAACTGCTCGAGGCAACCGGGGAACGCGAACGGTTTAAGGTGATTGTGGGCGGAGCGCCGGTTACGCCCGCCTATGCCGAAGCGATCGGCGCCGACGGCACGGCCGAAAATGCTGTGGCTGCTGTCCAGTTAGCCCAACGACTGATCAGCGAAAATCAATAAGGAGTAAAGCCGATGTTGAATTACCTGGAAATCCTTGATCGAGCCCAAGACGGCCCTTACATTACTGAAGAGAGTTGGGATCTGGATAAGGTGGCCATGACCACCGCCAAAAAAGTCGGTAAATACAAGTTGGCCTGGGATCCAAAGAAAGTCATCACCGCTGATCCTGGGTTGGCTGATGCGATATTTGACGCCGGCCTGGAACTGGCCAAGGAACTTGGTTGTTATTCGCGATCGACCGAACGTATCATCCAATTTGAACCTGGCGAACTGGAAGATGGTCTACGACGCATGCCCCAATCGCTGGTGATGGGTGAGGGCAAAGATGCGCGCACGCTATTCCCCCGTCGCATATTGGACGAGCGACTGCCCCTTATTTGGGCCGGGAACCCGGGCTGCCCGCATCCACAAGAGCTATTCAAAGCTTCCGTTATTGGTTGGGCGCAAGAGCCTATCGCCGACATGTTAACTTGCGGCACATTAACCCACGTCGACGGACGCGAGATCCGCACCGGGGATCCCATCGAAATCATTGCCAATCGCCGTGAGCTGCAGATCTTGCGCCAGACGCTTCGTGAAGTTGGCCGACCTGGCATGGGCATGTTGGCGGCCCAGAGTAGCGTTTCTGAATTAGGGGACCTGGCCGTTGCCCACCCTGACTACTTACGCCCCTGTGATGCCCATCTAATACCCATGCTCAATGAGTTGAAGATGGATCACCGAAACATTGCCCGGGTGGTCAACTCCTTAGAATATGGCATGCGCAATGCCTCCCTGGTCTGTACCATCGTCGGCGGCCTGGGCGGCGATGCCCCAGGCTCGGCCGTCGTCAATGTGGCCTCATTCATCCTTTCCAACCTGACCAGTCTGGCCGATTATATGCTGTTACACCCGATCCACATGCGCCATGTGGCCACGACCACACGGGCTACCCTGTGGGTTGAGAACATTGTCCAGCAAGCCTTTGCCCGAAACGCACCTTGTATCATGGTGACCGACATCTATCCAAAAAGCGGGGCTCTAACCCGAGAACTTTTATACGAAGTGGCGGCCAATGCCATCGTGATCACTGTTACCGGTGGCCACCTGGAAGGCAGCGGCTCGGCCGATGGTTTGTTTCCCAACGGCACCGGACTCGAAACGCGCTTTATGGGCGAAGTAGGCCATGCGGCCGCCCGTCAGGGCCTGACCCTCGAGGAAGCCAATAAAATGGTCCTGCAGCTATTGACGAAGTATGAACACATCTTCGATAAGCCTGATGGCAACCCAGGCGTACGCCTTGACGAAGCCTACGATATGCAGTTCATGAGGCCAATTCCCGCGTGGCAGCAAATGTACGAGCAGGTCAAGTCCGAAGTTCGAGAGATGGGACTGTCGACTTTATAGATAATTTCAATCATTTGGAGTCGTTCAATGGAACACTTAGATCGTATTTTGGTCGCCCTCGATCGAGCTTATTCAGGCCCAATCGTGGAAGAAAAGGAGTTCGATCTCAAATATGTGGCCAAGGGCGTGGCCCAGACAGTGCGCGACCACAACATCTGCTTCAATAGAGAGCAGATTATCCAGCAAGATGACGAACTGATCGACCGGGTCTTTGATGCTGCCCTTGTTTTTTTGGGAAAATGTGGCATCTACCATAAAGATACCCAGCGCTTGATCACCTTTTCCAGAAGTGAAATCGAACAAGCACTGCAAGAGGCCCCCTCCCAGGTGACCATTGGCGAAGGAGCCGATAGCAGGGTCATGCAAAGCCGGCAGGTAGAAGATTCGCGCCCCCCACAGGTAAGCGGTGGTCCCATAGGTACTCCCCTATCCGAGGACCAATACCTGCCTATTATGCAATCTTATTGGCAGGAACCGATCATAGATCTGGTTGTGCCGGGCTGCTTTTCAACTATCATGGGCCGGGAGATCCGCTCTAACTCCCCCCTGGAAATCGTGGCCTCCTGGCATGAGAGCCGCCTGGGTCTGGTCGCAGCCCGCAAGGCCGGCCGGTCGGGCATCCCCCGGATGTGCGTAGAGATGAGCATCAGCGATGTGGGTCACCTCTCCGCTATCGGACGCGGCGGCTTCAAGCCAACTGATGTGCACGTTGTTCCCATGATCAGCGAATTAAAAACAAATAACGAGTTGCTGAACAAAATCGTCCATAGCCATGAGCAAGATGGGGTGATCCTGGGTTTTTACAATCCCATTCTGGGTGGTTTGGGCGGTGGTGCGGAAGGCATAGCGGTCTTGCTCACGGCCGGGTTGGTGGCCATGCACCTGATCTATATGCCGGCCAGCGTTGAGTCCTGCCCCACCCATCCTTTCTTATCAAACTCCACTCACCCTGACATCATGCGGGCCATCAGCGCCGTTTCGGCCACACTCTCCCGCAACACTCACCTACTCACCGAGTTTATGACCTCACCTGTTAGTGGGCCGGGCACAGAATCGCTGTTATATGAGTGTGTGGCCATGGCCACGGTGGCTTCAAGTTGTGGTGCGTCCCGGGTATTAGGGGTCCGTTCCGCTGTTGGCGTGGTTGAGAATCACTGCACTGGCTTGGAGGCCCGCTTTAACGGCGAGGTCGCCCATGCCGCGACCGGTCTTAGCCGCGCTGCTGCCGACGAGATCGTCCAAAAAGCCGTGGCCAAATACGAAGGCGTGATGGAAAAAAAACCAACCGGCTTACCCTTCTCTGAGACATACGACCTGGATACCCTCAGGCCGAAAAGTGAATGGCAGGGTATCTACGATCGGGTTAAAGATGAGCTTTCCGGCTGGGGGCTACCCATTAACTAAGGATTGATCGTGACCTTCCCGGATTATTTTGCGCCGGCTACATTGGATGAAGCCCTGGCCAAACTTGGCCAGCAGGCCGGTGGCGCGCAGATCATAGCCGGTGGCACCGATTTGTTACCCCGTATGCGGGCCGGTCTCGTTAACCCCAATCTACTCGTCGATCTAGCGTCCCTCGCTCTGGCCGGGATCCGGCGGGAGAGCAGCTTTGTCTATTTGGGAGCCAGGGTAACCCATGCCCAGGTGCTCGAGTCGAAACTTCTGAGGCAGCACTATCCGGCGCTGGTTGTTGCCTGCGAGGCTATTGGCGGCCCCAGCATCCGCAATCGGGGCACATTGGGCGGCAACCTGGTCAATGCCTCGCCGGCGGCCGATGCTGCTCCACCACTCCTGGTTTACGACGCCGATCTTTTGCTGGTCAGCCAGGGGGCTGAACGTTGCTTGCCGTTGGCCGACTTCTTTTTTGGCCCAGGCAAAACAGCCTTAGCCAGGGACGAGATTCTCAAGGAAGTTCGCCTGCCGGTGCCTTCTGGCAGAACGGCCGCGGCATTTTTAAAGTTGGGCAAGCGGCAGGCGATGGCCATCGCCGTAGTCAGCGTCGCCGTCCGTCTGACCCTCAACCAAAATAGTAGGATCGATCAGGCGCGAATTGCCCTTGGATCCGTCGCCCCGCGGCCGCTTCGAGCGATGGAGTCCGAGAAGGTGCTCCTGGGTAGACCGCTGGAAAAGCTGCCCATTGTCGAGGCAGCTTCCGTCGCCGCCGGTGAAGCCTCGCCCATCTCGGATATTCGGGCCAGTGGCGATTACCGGCGTCGGATGGTGGAGGTGCTTGTGCGCCGAGCTCTCTCTTCGGCCTGCCAGGAGTTACAAAGGGAAAAGATCGGTGGCTGAGATCACGCTTAACTTTACCGTCAACGGTGAGGTCGCGAAGGTAACGACCGAACCGGTTAAAACGTTGTTGCAGATGCTCCGTGAAGATCTAGCCCTGCATAGCGTCAAAGAGGGCTGTGCCCAGGGTGATTGTGGTAGTTGTATCGTCGTCATGAGCGGCCAGGCTGTCAATTCATGCCTGGTACTGGCCGCCCAGGTAGAAGGCGCGGAGATCGTCACCCTGGAGGGGTTGTCCAAGAACGGTCGCCTACACCCCTTGCAACGTCAATTCGCCGAATTGTGGGCTTTTCAATGCGGTTTCTGCACGGCCGGCATGCTCATGTCCTGCTATGCCTTATTGTTAAACAACCCGGCCCCGACCCAGGTTGAGATCCGGACGGCGATTGAAGGTAACCTCTGTCGTTGTACTAGTTACCGGGCTGTGATGGATGCCGTTTTGGCATCGACTGAGGGAGGGCATCTTCCATGACTAAGATGGAAATTGTCGGAAAACCCACAGAAGCTCTGGGAAGTGAAGACATTCTAACCGGTAAGGCTCGCTACTGCGGCGATCTCACCTTTCCCGGCATGTTGGTTGGAAAATTGCTCTATAGCGCACATCCTCATGCGCGAATCAAAAAATTAGATATAAGCGCCGCCCTGGCTATGCCCGGTGTGGTC
>Ga0307377_10005177_pt1 | contig 14044 bp, 23 predicted proteins | sample TR3MG_FD_202535 | JGI IMG/M metagenome (GOLD analysis project Ga0307377, IMG submission 202535) | Soil microbial communities from Risofladan, Vaasa, Finland - TR-3 | ecosystem: Environmental > Terrestrial > Soil > Coastal area > Acid sulfate soil | place: Finland: Risofladan, Vaasa | collected... | reverse complement strand
TTACTCGCTTAGCACTGTCGGGGGTGGGGTAGTTCACAATATGCCCTTGATAATCATGCAGCAGATTGGACCTTTCGCCGCTCTGGCCTGGTTGTTCGTGAGTATCTTCTGTCTGGTTAAGACCAAGTGGAAGTACGCCTGGGTTGCCGTGTTGGCTATGGGTGTATGGGACCATTACCTGTGGACGCAGATGGGTCCGTGGTGGTGGGCGCTTGTGGGGGTTACTACCGCGAGCAGTCTTCAGTCGGACCTGTTGTTCAGAAGGAAGTTAGCATGAAAGTCTGTCTGGTAAACAGGTACTTTGACTTTCGCGGCACAGGTGTAACCCGAATCGCTACCGAGGTGTCGAGTGAGTTAGAGAGACGCGGTCACGAGGTGGTCAGGGTAACGACGCACGGCGCGAGCCTGTACGCCTATGCCTGGCATACCGGCGTTAAGATTGCCTTCACGCTGCCAAGAGAAGGGATAGATGTCTACCACGCACTTGCGACGATGGAGGCTATGTGGTTACCGCGACGGAAAAGTATCGCTACCTATCTTGACCTATTCACCACCACCAACCCGGATAGGGCAGGAGCAGGAATGGGGTATAGTCGCTGGAAACTGGAGGTTGGGCGACGGTACTTCGCGTTCGGGTCGCAGTTAGCGGCACAGTGTCGGTTTCTGGTGTGCATCAGTGAGAAAACGAAGCAGGACGTATTGGAGCATATCAAAGCAGACGAGCGCAAGATACGGGTCATCCGCCTAGGGATACCTGACACCCTGAAGCCTGAAGACCAGAAGCATTCCCGGCTCACTCTTGGCGTGCTCGGGCAACTGGACAAGCGGAAACGGGTGGACTTACTGGTAAAGGCCTTCCGGAAGAGCAGGTTGGATGCCAAGCTCCTCATCGCAGGGAATGGTCCTGACAGGGAGAGGCTCGAGACTATAGCAGGTGGAGATAGACGGATACAGTTTCTGGGACTAGTTCGCGAGCTAGAGCTTAACGCCTTCTACAACCAGCTTGACCTGTTCATCTTCCCGACAAGCATAGAGGGATACGGGCTTCCCCCGGTAGAGGCGATGGCCTGTGGAAAAGGCACCATCGTGCTGAACGACGCTATACTGCCTGACGAGATCCGCAACCGCTGTATCTGCGTGGACAGCCTGGACTCTCTTTTTGCTAGTGTAAGCTATATAGAAGCCGCTATAGTGATTGCCGATCAGAACCGCGAGGGAAACCTGCAATTCGCCAGCGAGCATCGATGGGAGATATGTGTTACGGAATACCTGAAGCTTTACGAAGAGATAAAAGGAGGGCGATAACTATGACATTGAGGTACCACAAGGTTACTAAGATTATTGCGGTGTTTTTTGCAATCATATTCTTTGCGTTAGGGGCATTGGGGGTCTGCGATGGCATCCGCAGTGTTGTTTCGGGTGGGTATGCTGACAATATAGTTTTCGGAGTAATTATAATGTGTGGCTTCCCCATCCCCTGTATAGCTCTATACTTGTTCCTGATGAATGAGGAGAAAGAGGCACGAAGATTATGATGAAGACTGCATCGATAACAGGAATAGATGAACAATGAGTGAAAATGTATGTTGCTCTCACTTGCGAGTAGTGGCTTGCGGCGATACGGACGAACACGCCCATCTATTCTGCGACTCGCAATACACAATAAAGGAAACCATCGTGAGCAATGACTGGGTTAAAGAGTTCTGTTTGGGCGGGTTCGCAAAATGTGAATACTACCCACGAGGAGAATAGTAAAATGAAAAGGGCGCTTATAACGGGATTGGATGGGCAAGACGGCTCGTTCCTGGCAGAGTTGCTTCTGTCTAAAGGGTATGAAGTCCACGGCTTAATTCGTCGCGGAGTGAACCCTCTAGTAAACATAGAGCACCTTCGCGACACGCCCATCGTGCTGCACTATGGAGACTTGGCCACGGAGAACCACTTGATGCTGCTTATAGCGGAGCTGACCCCACACGAGATCTACCATCTGGCCGGGCAGAGTGATGTGGCCGCCAGTTTTGAGATTCCCGAATATACAGGCGACATTACCGGGCTGGGAGTCACGCGTCTACTAGAAGCGATACGCAGGTTCTCCCCACGCTCCAAGCTCTACCAGGCATCTTCCAGCGAAATGTTCGGAAACGCACCGCCACCGCAGAACGAGGAGACACCTTTTACAGCGAGAAGCCCGTACGGAGCGGCCAAAATCTACGCTCACAATATGGTCAGATGCTACAGGGAGGCCTATGGCTTGTTCGCCTCTTGTGGGATCCTGTTCAACCACGAGTCGGAACGCCGAGGACTGAACTTCGTTACACGGAAGATAAGCAACGCTGCCGCCCGTATCTCGTTGGGCTTGCAGGATAAGTTGGAACTGGGGAATATGACTGCCCGACGCGACTGGGGCTATTCCCCGGACTATGTACGCGCTATGTGGATGATGCTGCAGCAAGACGAGCCAAGCGATTATGTAGTCGGAACCGGTAAGATACACTCTGTGCAGGATTTCGTGGCGGCGGCATTCGGTCACGTTGGACTGGACTGGCAAGATTACGTTGTCGGCGGCATGGCGAGCAGCGTACGCCCGAGTGATATATCCTACCTCCTGGCCGACCCCACGAAGGCCAACTACGAGTTGGGTTGGACGCCCCGCGTGTGGTTTGACGAACTAGTAACGATTATGGTCGACCACGACCTAAAGTTAAATAAGGAGGGCAAGTGAGAAAGATACACGATAAGGACGGACTGGAGCTGGCGACCGTGTTGAGCATAGCGGACTATATGCAGAAAACCGATAAACGATTCTTTTCCGACCCGGAGGACCCGATACAGGTAGGATCCCTGTTCTTCCCCGAGGGTTCCGCTGTAGCCCCTCATCTGCACAAGGTGCTGGACGCACCCGGTAGCCCGATGGAAGTGCTGCTCGTGCTCTGTGGTTGTCCGCTAGCGAACATCTTTGACGCGAACGGGAGCCTGGTGGAAAGCTTTACGCTCAAGTTAGGGGACATCCTGATACAGAAGCACGGAGGGCACGGGTTCTGTTTTTCGAGCGGGACGGCCTTGCTGGAAATCAAGCGGGGACCATACCACGGGAAGGGTTCAGACAAGGAACCGATATGACGGTTGTTGATGTCGAATACGAAATCTACCGTTGCCCTTGTTGTGTGGGGTACATAGTAATGAGGTTGCAACACGCACGTTACGAGTCGGGAGACAGCGTCTCCTTGGAACATCATAAGGACATTCCCGACCATATTAAGAAGAGCGTGCCTACCTGTAAAGTGCAGAGCATGGAGAAACGATAGCCCGAAAAGGAGAATATGAAAGTAGTTCTGGCAACACATAGAACGAATCAACGGCTCGGGGTGAACAAATACTTCTACCTCCTGGGGAAGTATCTGGCAAAGGCCGGTGTGGACGTGAATATTATCGTGGACAGTGCAAAAGGCGCAATCGCGGTCGAGGAAATAGCAGAAGGGGGTGTCAAGATCGTTATACTGGGCCCGACGGCTTTAGGTGCAGTGTCAACGATCCGCTATTGCCATAACTTGAGTTCATACCTGACGACACATCCGGACTTCGACATACTGCACTGCGGTCACGTCTTGCCGTTCTTCTACCTCGTCCAGCTTGCGAGGAGCAAACGAAAGCCCGTGGTGTTTCAGCCTTTCGGTAACGAGCTGTTTACCCTGGCCGGAAGAGGGCTGAACAGGTACTACTGCCAAGCAGCGCAACCTATGTTGAGACTCTGTGGGGAACGTGCCGACATCCTATTGATAGAAGGCAAGTTCCAGGAAGCGGAAGTACTAAAGTACTATCCAGAAGTTCGAGCCGTCTCCATTCTGCCCGTCGGTGTGGACGTGGATACCATCAAGCCGAAAGATGAGTATGCAAACGGGGTGTTTCGGTTCCTTGCTGTGAATAGCCTGTTACCGTACGAAGGTATGGATGAACTGCTAAAGGCACTCCGCAAAATGTACCTGAGGAAAGACACCCATCTTACCATAGTAGGAGTCGGCAGTCAGGAGAAGAAGCTGAGGGTGCTAGCTGAGCGACTCCCCGTAAGATTTAAGCAGGACTTGCTCGAGGCAGAGTTGCGGCGTTTATATACCACTTCGGACGCTTTCGTCTGCACTTCACACGAAACAGACTTCCAGATGGGTGTGCTGGAGGCCATGGCGTCAGGGTTGCCCGTTCTGTGCAGAGATGCTGATTGGCTCCCCGACAGCGTAATAAGGTTTCGGAAGGACGGGTCCGACCTGGCCGCTAGGATGTTGTGGATGGTCTCAGAACCGGCCTGCAACCGACGTGAGAGGGCCGAGAGAGGGCTTAAAGAGGTTGGGCAGTATAGTTTTACTAAGATAGCCGAGAAAGCCCTGGAAATCTACTCTGAGATATTAGGGGGGAACTGTGGCCAGAACTAGATGTATGGTATGCGGCAAAGTAGGCAGGAGGATATGTCCTGCATGCAAAAGGGCGAAAGGAAAGTGAAGCGTACCACGATTGGGCTTGGTGTTGGAGCTTTACTGTTTGCCCTTCTATCGGCTCGACTGGGCATTTCGTGCCTTGCGTTCGGAGTTGTGGGTTGCGCGGTCGCCGCCGCTGTTCTCTGCGCATGGGGTAAGCTGGATGAGCGGGCAACACCGTACCTGGTCTTCCTGCTCGGGCTAGCCTTTCTTTACCAAACGACATTAATCTCCAACGGGCTCGTGGGAACGGACATCCACACGGAATACTACTTCTACCGAGCCGCGCTCGACGGATGGGACACCAGTATTGCTCATGCTTACAATACAGCCATAGGGACAACGGTCATCGCGCCGTTTCTGACTAACGTGTTCAGGATACCAGGGTACTGGATATACAAGGCCGTTTTCCCCCTGCTCTTCGCCTTCGTGCCAGTGATACTGTTCATCATCTATCGCAAAGAGTTCGGTGACAAAGTGGCATTCCTAGGAACCCTGTTCTTCATCACGTTGCCAACTTACACCCTGGAAATGATAGGACTACCGCGCCAGATGCTGGGCGAATTGATGCTCGCCGTTGTTCTGTTGCTCATTATCGCGCAACCGATAAGGCTGAAGTACTCGGTACCGCTGATTACTCTAGCTGCCACGTTCGCCTATCTGTTCCATTACATCACCGGTCCTGCACTCTTGTTGTACCTCGTGGGCGGTGCAACGATCCTCATGTTTTACAAGCGGAGAGTGTTCCCCGTGCGATGGCTACTTGTGGCGATTGCAGTGTCCGGCCTGGTGGGGCTCGCTTACTACACAAATGTCGCCGATGGTGTAGTAGCAAGCAATCTGGGTGGGACAGGAAGAGCCACAATTGAAAATGCAATAATCGAAGACATAATAGACGATGAGGTTGTCCTGCTGCCAGGAGACGACGAGGTTGTCCTGCCTCCGGGATCAGACACGCCGATAGATCTACCACCGACCGAGGGGCCATCGTGGTTCGCCCGATACTTCGGGCAGCAGGAACCACTCATCAGGACCGCGCTGGGACTAGACTTTGCTGACGCTTCCCCGTTGGGCAAGGTATTCAGAGTGCTACAGTTCGGCACTCAACTGTGCCTGGTGCTGGGTTGTGTGTGGCTATTCCGCAATCGGAAACGTGTCAGTGCGGAGCATATAGCATTCACGATCACGGCCTTGGCGCTGATAGTTGCCTGCGTGGTATTACCGCGGTTCTCGAACATAATCAATGCCACAAGGTTCTACCACCTAGCTCTATTTCTCGTGGCGCCATTGCTTGTCGCCGGCGGATTGTACGTGTTCCGCAATCTGCGAGTATTCGTCTTGGTTCTCTTCGTTCCGTATATCCTGTTCACCACGGGGGCCGTATTTGAGGCCAGTAGAGAAACGGACATAACGAGAGTGACCATGCCTTACTCAATAGCGTTGAGCAATGACAGGGTCGGCAGCGTCGGGACTTATACCGAGAATGATATAGCGGTCAGGGATTGGGCGTTGAAGCAGGAATACACTGTGCTACTGACGGATATTAACGGGATGTTGATAATGTCGGAGGTCGCCGAGCCAAACAAATATCTTTACACGCCGGGCCACGACTTTGTAAGATGCCCGCTAGACCTGGAGGTAGCCAGGTGGGGGTACATACCGAAGCACATATCCATTTTGCCTGAAGAGTACACCTACCTTATCTACTTGACGGAGTGGAATACGCAGAATCAGATGTTGATATTCAAGCCGAGTTGGTACGCTATGACCGATACAGCATCGGGGATGAGGCAGGCGTATCCGTTTGAGTTTGTGGGCCTACCCGGTGACTTTGTTGAGGTCTATCGGCAGGGCGATGCTATCCTATTGAGGAAAGGGGTATAAATGACGGAAAGAAACGGCAATGATAATTGCAAGCATGAGTTCATGACCATTGATGGGTACAAGGTATGCAGGAAATGCGGGAAGGTAGAGAGTAGGAAGGAAGCATAACAGAACTGCTTTATTAAAAAAGGGGATAAAAATGGTAGAAGGTCACACTATGGGGTTTTGGATTGCGTTTGCTGTGGTTCTCGGTATACTAAGTCTCGCTGCTAGTGTTGCGCTGGTAGCCATGGTCGTGTCGGATATATCCGGCTTGAGGACGTGGATAAGACTGCGACGGTGTAAAAAGAATGTTTAAGTATCTGATTCAACACGCCTGGGAAGTATTAAGGACTGATGGGGTTATCACCTTAATGCAGGAAATCTTCAAGTACCTCGGGTTGTATTACACTCCCGACAAGCTGATCAAGTGGTGGTTGACGAGACTGGCTAACATCAAGATGGTTGTGCGGCCGGTTCAAGGCTCGCTGATGCTGCTAGACCTGAGCGACAAGGGGATACACCGTGACCTATACCTCCACGGAATACGGGAGCCACAAGCCACGAGGTACTTGCAGAGTATACTCCAGCCAGAGTGGACCGTCGTCGACATAGGAGCGAACATCGGGTACTACGCTCTACAAGAGGCCCGCGTCGTAAGGTCCGTGATTGCGTTGGAGCCGACGCCTGAGAGCTATAGCATACTCCAGCGTAACGTGGGACTGAACGATCGCTGGAACATAAGGACGCACAGGCTCGCCGTCGGTGACCGCGAAGGTGAAATCGGGTTCGCATTATCTCGCGCCTGCAACTGGAACAGCATCGCGGAAACCAATGGAGACATCAAGGTAGAGATGAAGACGCTGGACTCGCTCCTAGAGGGAAGTCGAGTGGATTTCGTGCGTATGGACGTCGAGGGGTACGAAATGCGCGTACTGGAGGGCATGAAGCTGACTCTGCAAGACAGCAAACCGCGCATGTTCATCGAGGTACACAGGGACAAGCTCAAAGACTACGGGAGCACGCAGCGACAGGTGATGGAGTATCTAGCCGACCTCGGGTACAGTATTGAGAAGTCGTTTATCCCGGGACGGGAAAACGTTACCGGGCGGATAGACAAGTTGCTAGCCAACGCGGAAACGGCGAAGGAGATAACAGAGCGAGGGATCGCGTCGCACATCTTCTTTGCACCGGAGGCACTATGACACTTGTGGATGTAATCAGGAAAGTTGTACCACGCAAACTGGCAATATCAATAGGGATCTGGACAATCCATCAAGCAAGCAGAAACTGGGTAGTACTGAAATGGTATCTTACAATTTTGCATGGGACACTGCCCAAGAATATGGGGTTAGCTGATGGGTATTGCTACTATGACTACGGGGGGCGGCGAATATTGGCACCGCGGAACGCTGCCGGCGTGTTCCTGGAGATATTCCAGGACGAGGTATATGAACGGGTGTGGAAGCCGAAGGAAGGGGATGTAGTGCTAGATATAGGCGCTTACGTCGGGATGTTTACGGTTAAGGCAGCCAAGTTGGTGGGTAAAACAGGAAAGGTGATAGCTATTGAGCCCAGCCCTGAGAACTACGAGTTGTTGGCGCGGAACTGCAAGGGATTGGACAACGTGATCCTAGTTAAGAAGGCAATTATGTCCTGGACTGGCACGGGGAGACTTTACTATTCCAAGTCGGCAGCGGCGAATAGCCTGGTGACACGGTGGAAGAAACACGTCGAAGTGAAGACCAGCACACTGGACAGCCTGATAGAAGAGTTAGGACTGGACAAGGTGGACATCCTAAAGATCGACGCGGAAGGGGCAGAGCTGGAGGTACTGACGGGAGCGTACAAGGCCTTGGCAAAAGGCACGAGGCTAGTCATAGCAGCGTACCACACGGCTCCGAATGGCAAAGCCGAGATTGCCCAAGTTGCTGCAGCACTAGGCCGAGCCAATTACAGAGTGATACAGTGCCGAGGGTTAAGGAGTTATTTACATGCTGAAAAGACTAATCAAACTAGTGGGTAAGCAGAGGCTGATCCCATGGGTAGGTGAGTTCAAAGAAACCCTCTCTCAAGTTATATTCTGGGGAAGTATTGTGAATTGGATCATGGTAGCAGGCACCTTTTACTATACGACTCTACGGCATGTCCTGCCATGGTTCAGGCTGGGACTGTTTGTGGCCTTTGTTTGTGTAGGTATGGTAGTGATCTTTGTCCTGGAGTTCAAATTCGTTGTCCCTTCAATATGGGCATTCCGAGGTAAGCAGATGGACCTGAGGAATACCGTTCCCCCGAAAGAAGGAGAAAATACTGTCGCTAGGAGGATCAATGATGAAAGACGTGACCGTCATATTGCCCACGTATCGAGAGGAAGAAGCCGTAGGAAAGGTTATAGACGATATTAGGGCGGTGTTGCCTGATTGCAGGATCTTGGTGGCGTATCAACCCAGCCCAGATAGGACCCTGGAGACACTTATGGTGAAGAAAGTGGAGTGGGTTACCGACCTTCGGAGGGGAAAGGGGAACAACGTGCGAAACGCCTTGCGCTTCATAAGTAGCCCGTACATCGTCATGCTGGACTCCGACTATACCTATCCGGCAAAATACATTCCGGAGCTTCTGGAAAACCTGGAGGATGTGGCTTTAGGTTACAGGCACAAAAGGGATCCGAAGGCCATGTCGTCCATCAACTTCTTCGGGAACAAGGTCCTGTCGCTCGTGGCCAGTGTCTTGTATAGGCGAAGGGTCTACGATGTCTGCACGGGGATGTGGGCATTCCGCAAAGAGGTACTGGACAAGTTTACGCTGGAAAGTGCCGGATTCACGCTGGAAGCTGACCTGTTCGTCAACTGCATGAGGCACAAGTGCAAGATAAATCAGATCCCTATCGAGTACAGGCGAAGAGTAGACGGTGCACTGCCCAAACTAAGGGTGATAGACGGCGCGAATATTTTATTCTTCCTGGTCAAGAAGAGACTGAATCGGCTGGAACAGATCGGGTGGGGGTTGTGCCCCGGAGAAAAGTGCAAGCACTACCACGACGGCAATAAGTACGGGAGGAAGTGCTACTACGAGCCGCAATGCTGGCGGGGACGCCTCAGCAACAAGGTGAGACGCTTGAGAAAAAGGAGGTATGATTACGATGTATAGAGTATCGGAACCTGTGATTGGTGAGGAGGAGATCGAGGCGGTCGTTGCCGCACTACGGCGAGGAGAGATATCCGGCACCTTCGGGAAGGCCATAGTGGAGTTCGAGCAGGAGTTTGCGGCTTATTGTGGTTGCAAGTTCGGTGTGGCCACAACCAGCGGGACAACCGCTTTGCATCTTGCTGTAGCGGCAGCAGATATCAAGCCAGGCGACGAGATACTGATGAGTGCCAGCACCAATATCGCCACGGCCCTGGCCGCTATCCACAACGGCGCTATTCCCGTTCCGGTAGACTCGGAAGAGGTCACGTGGAACCTCAACCTGGACCTCGTTGAATCGCTCATAACACCGAGGACACGGGCCATCATCCCCGTGCATCTGTACGGGCACCCGGTGGATATGGAACGCTTAATGAACATCGCCAGAAGACACAAGCTAATAGTGATTGAAGACGCCGCGGAAGCACACGGAGCACTCTGTCGAGGCAAGAAGACTGGTGGCTTCGGGGACATGGGATGCTTCAGCTTCTACGCCAACAAGATCATCACTACCGGTGAGGGAGGCATGGTGGTGACCAACAGTGAGGCTCTGGCGGCGAGGTTACGGCTGCTGCGTAACATGGGATTTACAAAGCCGAGGTTCCGGCACGAGGTCGCAGGCTATAACTTCCGCATGACAGGTTACCAGGCAGCCATGGGACTGGCTCAGCTCAGGAAGATCGAACACATCATTTCAGAAAAGCGCCGTGTGGCCAAGACGTACACACGCTATCTTCGCGATATACCGGACCTGCAGTTGCCTGCGGAGTTGCCCTGGGCGTTCAATGTGTACTGGATGTACGCTGTGGTCGTGAACCATGAGTTCGGCCGCACACGGGATGAGCTCATGTCTGACCTCGGAGATATTGAGACACGGACGTTCTTTTGTCCCATGAACCAGCAACCCGCTTTACAGGGACTCCCAGGCTTTCGGACTGTGCCCTGCCCGGTGGCAGATAGGCTTTGGGGGACGGGACTGTATTTGCCTTCCAGCTGGACTTTGACAGAGGAGAACATCGAAGAGATCACGGACCGGATCCGACTTCTCTCTTCAAGAAAACACACCAGTGACTAGAGCTATTCTCAGCAGCAAGGCCGCACATCTCCCATCCTTGCTCTCCCAACTCCTCCAGATTTCGTGTTACCTGATTCTCATTTCCGTCTAGCGATGAATAACACTTGCCTAACTCACTCAACGCGTGAAAATGAACCATCTTGTATTCCCATTTTCGCATAGCTTTTTGTAAACCTCCTCGACCTGTATTTATTCCTCAATGACAGCTCCTCGCCCAGACATTGTTAAGGTGTCAACACAAGGAAAACAATCGACCAGCATACAGCTGCCACGATAAGCAGCGCCACACTCAGTAGGATTAGGCTAGTTATCAGCGCCACCATTCCAGCAACGAGCAGGATCAATGGAGCAGCGTTCTGGAACAGATACACATTTTCTCGCGCCCACTTAATTGCTCTCATTCTTCCCTCATTCAAGCTGTAGAAATACTCGGCAGTAGGGTAGAGCTAGGGCGAACAGCATCACGATGGATACGCCTATAGACAGAAAGGGGGAAATCCAAAGACTTTCCGGGCCGACAACGAGATGGTTCACCCATAACACTATGTTTGCCACGGGGATACTCCCTGCCAACAACGCACCCAGAAAAGGGTGCTCGAAGCGGAACCCGAGGAGTACTATGCCAGCAAAAACCAGGAAAGCTACTCCGTCCCAGAGCATGAAGTCCTTAAACCCCACTAGTGACATTTCCATTCTACCTCCCTGCGATAACCTTCTCGAGGATCTTGCAGTTGTCCAGATACAGGGCGAACGTGGCCAGTAGCGTAGGGAACTCAAACGCAGCCTTAACGACTCGCTTGGTCACCTCGTCATCTTTCAAGGCACCGATGAGCCCATGGTAACTTCGGACGAACTCACCCAGAACAGCTCGCTCCTTCTTAGTGTATAGTCCCTTGACCCGATATGCCATCTGCTTTCTCTCCTTCTACTCTCTACAGACCCATGTTCTTGATAAACCTTTTAACCTCGCTATCATCTTCTTTGCATATAGCATACCAAGGTGGTTCAGACCCTGCCTGGTAAATATAGTCTACCCATTGAGGGAGAAAGAATGTCTTATGGCATTTGCGGCATCTCCATCTACCAAAAAAGTGAAAACCGAGTCTTTTATGCACTCGCATACTGTGGCATCTTGGACATTGTGCGATAGACTCAAAGTGCTGACCCCCGTTAGGCATTTACTACTTCCCCTATCATCAGCTCTCTGTCTCCGCTACTAGATCCCTTGCTTCCAATTTAACTGTTTCTTCAAGTTGGATCTTTAAACCTCCGCATACAGGACACAGAAGGGGCATTAAGTAGCCACACGCAAAGCATTTCTGGAAACTTCCTTCAAACTCATCATTCCACAAGACTCTAATGTTAGTTATTAGGCACTCTCTGGGAACTCCTTCAAGCTGTATTGGATAGGATTTACCAAGTGTTACGTCCTCTGGAGTGAATTGATTACCTTCTTGTGGTTCTATGTAAACCCTTCCATAGTCGGTATCGAAAGCTATAAGAGCATGAGAGGCTTTGTCCCCTAGGGCTATTAATGTATACCCGCATCTGATTCCTTGGATTGTAGCTAAGTCAAAGACCTCCTTGGCAAAATTAGTACAGACGTAGCTTGGAAATTGGTAAGATCTTCTATGCGCCATTACCTCAGCTAGAAACATCTTTACAATTAGCAGCAGCGGATCCTCAGATTTCATTTCCCTCCCCGTTGTAAACAGGATCTGGTCATAAACTCAAACAAATCAAACAACCATATCCGAAACACTAACATTCTTTTCCAGAAGGAGAGCTGTATTGGTCTAGGCTCCATGGTCTGAAATCTAGTGCAATGGCAATAAAAGTAAGGCAGGATAGAACTACCTAATATAGGAGCAAGACCTAAGGCATACTTGCCATTCACAACACTTCCACACTTGGGACACCTCATTTCCCAAGCTAGGGGATTTCTTTCTATATCAGTTAGAACAAAGTCCTTCACTTTTTACCTCCTACATCTTCGATCCTGTTTACGCCCCCTTTTTGTCAGCTTGTCACTATCGTCCTGCCCGGTGTCTTCATGCAGTAAAGTGTAGATAAACATTCCAAGCTGCGGCAACCACAAGACAAGCAACTAACAGTAAAGCTAAGAACACTTTCTTCCTCTTACTTGTTTGTTTCCTCTTACGTCTGGTTACTCCTCTTGGTGAACCCTCTCCCGAAGACTCTAAAGTCTGGTTAGTTCTACCCCACCAATTCTTTGTCCACCTATTTAAGTTCTCTGCTCTCCTCCTCCTCGCCTCACAACAGGTAACACAAGTGCAAACATCTGGATGTTGGCCACACTTACCCTCATGCCACCTAAACTCACGCTCGTTCATCGTCTTCGGCTCCCTCTTCATCTTTACAGGCCCCAGAAACGGCATTACCGGGGGTGGCCTGTGTCCTAACACTCATTTACTTCTCTAGGCCAAATTGTCAGCTACGGCGGGTCGCCTCTGAGGGCGTTTCTGAGGGTCTGCCACAACCTGGATGTCTCCCTTGCGGAGATAAGTGAAGGAACCCCCAATCTCTACGCAGACCTCTGCCTTCCCTTGATAAACGACCACACCGTGCTTCCCGACCAAGTGCGGAGCTTCTGGGGACCGGATAACTTCTACCACCTTATCTGCCATAACCCCTTAAGTCCCCCCTTTTCGCCGCGCACGCGCTTTTCCCTGACCGTCGATGAACCAGGCGAATGTCCACCCGTTCTTCCATCCCTGATAACGGAGCCACTCGTCAGAGTCTCTCTCTGCTCTACCATTATAAGGATTGTCCCTCTCCGACTTGCCGGCTTTAAAGGCCGCACGACCTTCCTTATGCGCTCTGTTGGCCGTACGTTCTCCCAACCTACCTTCCGATGCTCCCATCATCACCTCCTTACTTATCCTCAACAAGCTCCGTCTCGATCACCTTCAGACACAGCTTGTACCGCTTCTTGCAATGCCCGCAATAGTACCTTCGCCCCAATTTCCCACTAACGCCCACTGTGTTGTGCATCCTACTATTGCACTTTGGGCACTTGACCGAGGACAGCGTTTTCAACTCTTCCTCGATCATCATCTTCGCCTCTTCGAGTCCGACGTCGTCAGTCCCTTGTAAAAGCCCTTTGCAGCAGACGTAACACCTCTAGCGCCCCTGCCGAGCCGCTCTCCTGGAGTATAAACACCCGCCGTATGCCTGGCCTTTTTTGCCCTTGCTTGAGCCTGTTGCGCCGCAATTCGGGCCTCATACATCGCGCATTCAAGGTCAGCCATCTCCCTAGCCTTTACTGCCTTAACGCGTGCCTTCTCGATAGCGGTCTTGGCCTCCTCGCGTTGGGTTGCGGCTCTCAGCTCGATCCTTCGCTTACGGTCGTTGTACGCACCACGGAGCTCACCCATGCCTAATTCTGCCGCGGCCTGGAGCCTGTCACCTGTAGAACCTGGTTTCATCTTAA
>Ga0307377_10005176_pt1 | contig 14045 bp, 29 predicted proteins | sample TR3MG_FD_202535 | JGI IMG/M metagenome (GOLD analysis project Ga0307377, IMG submission 202535) | Soil microbial communities from Risofladan, Vaasa, Finland - TR-3 | ecosystem: Environmental > Terrestrial > Soil > Coastal area > Acid sulfate soil | place: Finland: Risofladan, Vaasa | collected... | reverse complement strand
AGGCTTGCAAGACGAGTCTGAGTATATTGAAAAAAGATATTTTGATATAGGATAATACAGAATAAATACGATCGATGATCGATAATATATATGAACACTAAATAATAAAACTATGAACAAACAATATTTAAGAGCTGACGACTATGTGCAAGATTTTAATGAACATGCATGGTATGATTTCCATGGAGGTACTATAAATGACCAAGAAGATTTTTATGAGTATTTTACACAATGGATTGATAACAAAGTTATATATACTTTTGATGCTAGGGACATTTGTGATAATCTTGACGCTGATATATTTGCAGAGCACGATCTATATGGCCGAGCAGAAAATTGGTCTCAAGCTGGATACAATGCCTTATACGATTGCCTAATGGATCATGATGACACAGTAACTTGGGCTGAGATGGAAGATGTTTTAAATGAAGCATAATGGAAAATATAATACAACAGTGTGCAGACAAATGCATTAGTGAAATCAACCACCGTATTGATAGGATAATTGATATGCAATTAGATATTGATATAGAGGGTGACGACTTTCAAGAACTAACATTAAAAGTTAAACAACAAATATTATTTACATTAATTAAACAAGTAACAAAATGAGAAGATTTATTCAAGACTGGCAAATTAAAGGAAGCTTTACACAAAAGCATTGGACCTTAGAGGTCAAAGAGAAGAACGCATGGAGCGTCGAAGCTGAATCCGATAGCACCACAGAACTATTAAAGATTGCTAACTCACTAATAGATTAACACTATGAAAATAACCACAGACCGAATCAATGTAAACTCTAAGGCTATTAAATTGGCCGAGTACAACTATGAAACCAACGAGCTAAAGCTCATATTTATTAACGACAGGGAGTACATCTATGAAAGCGTTGAACCTTTTATGTTTGAAGGACTTCGCACCACTGAATCCGTCGGCAAGTTTTTTAATAAATATATTAAACCTTTAACCTTTGTAAAGCTATGAACCCAAAAGAATGGAAATATGATTGGTGGAACCACGGAATAAATCCGATAACAGGATACCACGAAAGAAAACAAACCTTAAACCCGAGAGGGCCAATGCCTAAACCAGAAGACAATGACAATACAACAGATTAAAAAATTAGTAGAGACTAGATTTAATTTAATAATGGATACTAAATCTAGAAAACGTGAGATAGTATATGCCCGCGCGGTTTATTATAAGCTATGTAGTGAATACACAAGCAAGACATTAACTGATATTGGCGACGTATTAAATAGAGATCATGCCACGGTTTGTTATGGCCTTAATCTATTTGACAATATACAAAGTATGAATAAAGTATACAAGGACAACCAATATTCCGTATATTTGGAGCTTAAACACAAGTTTGATACGCTGGAAAAGTTTAAACAAAAAGATTATGAGCCTGATGTATATTATAAAGACAAGTATCGAGTAAAACTATTGCAAGCACGTGACTTATATAATTTTAACAAAAGGTTATTGAAACAATTAGATTTGATGGACTATAAATATACAGATAAAGTACGCGGCGAGCTTGATAATATATTAAATATTAAAAAAAATGATTAACATTAAAGAACGTGCTAACAACAAAATCTATTCTAAGATTCAAATGCAGTATATAGAATTGCATGATCTTAGGAAAGAATTAAACAGCGGATTATTTCGTGGTGGTATAACCCATGACGAAATGACCAGGCTTGTTAGCGGAGCTCAAACAGAACTAGAAGTACTTAATTACATTTATAAATTAATAGAAACAGATGACTGAAGACGAAAAGCAAGAACTAATTACAGAAATATCAGGCAATGTAATTAATGCAATATTAGAATATCTTGAAGACAACGTGGCCATACAAGACCCTTCTAATATAATAAACGAATCTTTTGAATATGTAAGCGAAAAAAGCTTATTAGCAAGTGAAATAGAACGCTTAACCATACTGCTTAAAAACTATACAGAAAATGAGCTTTATGAGAAAGCTGCAATTATAAAAAACAAATTAGATAAAGTATTTAAAAAATATAAAGAGTTATGATGATTAAGATTGGTAATAAAACTTTAATTTGCAGTCGTAAGCGAGAGCATCAAGATTATTTATGGGAAAATATTAATATGTTAAGATTAGAAATTATCGAAGATGTATTGTCTTATAACAGAACAAATAAAATTCCAATTAAAGATTTAAAAAGAAAAGCAACGCTTATAAAAAAATATAGTAAACGATTAAAATTAATAAATACCTAAAGTGCGACACTAGGGTATTAATATATAATAGTAAGGGGCTAATGTCACATAGAAAACTTGATTATTTAAATCAAAGACGCATAATTTACAGGCGCTATCCAATAAGTGATAAACCAACTGAGGTTTATGATTGGGGCTGGTACTATGAGCATGGCACACACCAATGCTATGAATTGTTTAGAAGCAAAGCAAAGATAACAACGTACAAGGCCTTAAAATGGCATCTATTGGTATTGTGGTATTTGAATTTGAATATTGAAGAAAATAAATTTATAAGTTTATGTGAATTTATAGCGCATGTACCAAATAATTTTACTACATTCACAATGCCGCCAAAAGGTCTAGCTAATATGATTAATGAAATTAAGTTAATTGATTTAGAAGAACCACCAAGAAATAAGCTTAGAAAAGTTATATTTAAAGATGGTATTGGCTTAGCAACAATAGAAAAATTAAAAATAGTAGGTAGTTTAATAGGTAGAAGTAAGATATTAAGTGAGGATGATATTTATGATTGCATGATACACATTAATGAAATGAATCAAAAAATAACAATAAGCAAAATATCTAAACTATTAAAATGTTCTTCCAGAACAGTATACAGAACTATTGGCGATGAGTTAAAAATAGAAAAGGATTTATTGAATGAAAAAATACAATGTTAAGAACTATGTAAGATATAAGAATGATTTAAAGGCTTCAATGCCGAAAGATAAAGCTTACTTAGATTACACAAGAGATGAATTAATAATAAAGTTCTTACCACTTGTAGAAAATATGGCCCATAAGTTTGCAACATCGAAACAAGCTTCGGGTATATTAGATATAACAGATTTAATCCAAGAAGGAAGTAAAGGTTTGATAGCTGCAGTAGATAAATTAGAAGAATCTAAAATACAGGAATCACCTGACGAAGAGAAAACATTAAAGTCTTTCTTTTCTAAAAGAATTAAGGGTGCAATAAGAAGATCAATTGATATAGCAAGAGGTCATATTAGAATACCAGAGCATAAGTTAAATGAGATGAGACAAAATCCTGAAAATAAAAAAATGGTTGAGATATTCTTTAATAGTATATTTTTAAGCATTGATGAGCAGGTGGATGAGGAAGGAGATAATTATTTAAACGATATACCGGACAGATCAGAGCCATACAACTTACAGTTCTTAAATGTTTATTTAAAAAGTTTATTACAAAAACATTTAAATGGTAAAGAATATGAAGTTTTAAGACTATCTTACGGACTGGATTGTAATAAGCACCCAGCAAATGATATAGCAGATATAGTAGGTATTGAAGGACCTAGCGCATATGTAAGAATATCTGAGATAAAAAAAGTTGCAATACAGAAATTAATCGACAACGTAGATAGCTCGCAAGTGCTTGATTATCTATAAGTTAGGAGAGTAAACTCTAGTAAATCTATACCAAAACGTGTGATTATATTATTACACATAACCAATTTAATTTTTTATTATGAAAACAATTAATGACAAATTAGCAACCATTCAAACTAAATTTAAATCTAAGAAATCTAGGTTTAATTCATTTGGCAAGTATTACTTTCGTTCTGCCGAAGACATTCTGGAAGCTACAAAGCCTTATCTATTAGAGTTGGGCGTATCAGTAACAGTATCAGAAAAATACATTCACACAGAAAATTTACCAATCATTGAGACCACCGCCACAATATCAGATGGTGAGAATGCTATACATGCAACTGCTATAGTAGGTGTAGATTTAAATCAAAAGGGTATGCAAATGCCACAGAAGTTTGGATCAGCAAGTTCTTATGGTAAAAAGTATGCGCTAGGTAATCTATTTTTAATAGATGATACAGCCGATGCTGATGCTAGCAATACTCATGGAGTTGATTGGTTACCTGAAGCTAAAAAATATTTAAAGAATGGAGGTACTATGGATGCTATTAAAAAGAAATACGAAGTAACTGCAGATATTGAAAAGCAATTAACAACACTTTAATATGACTAGCAAGGAAATTATAGATAAGCTAAGAGAAAATAAACATTACTATGGTGAGTTTGGCCAACAGTATTTAAGCAACAGTAATATATCTACTTTGCTAGATAATCCTTTAGCTTTGCGTGAACCTCAAAAACAAATACCAGCATTTTTGGTAGGAGGTTATTTCCACACTGCTATATTAGAACCTGAAAAACTTAGAAGCTTTAAAGTAATTGAAGCAACAAATAGAAATACTAAAGTATATAAAGAATTATCAGGTGGCGAAATGTGTTTATTACAATCCGAAGTTGATTCTATTAATCTAATGACTGATAAGCTTATGAGTAATAAGTTTTGTGAATCTTTAATAGTAGGTAGTACAATGCAATACGAAGAACCCGGGTATACAATCTTAGAAGATAACCCGTGGAAAGGAAAGGCTGATATAATAAATCATGATGAAAATTTAATTATTGATTTGAAAACTACAGCAGACATAAAAAAATTTAGGTGGAGTGCTAAAAAATATAATTATGATAGCCAAGCCTATATTTATAGAAAGATATTTGGTTATGATTTAATATTTATGGTTATAGATAAAACAACACACCAGATAGGACTTTATGATTGCTCTGATAAATTTTATGAAGCAGGGGCAGAAAAAGTAAAACAAGCATCAGAAGTTTATGACTTATTTTATAAGACAGAAGGCTTCGAACCAAAACAATTTTTTATTAATCAAACTTTATAACAATGGCTACAATTTTAAATGCAAGTATCGATCTTACAAAGATCCCAAAAGACGCAATTTACGTTGGTAAAAAAGGTAAATATGCAAACATTAGTATAACTATTAATGACGAAGTAGATCAGTTCGGAAACCAAGGGCCTATTACAATAGCTCAATCTAAAGAGGAAAGAGATAGCAAGGCACCTAAAACATATCTAGGTAATGTTAATGTAGTGTGGACTAATGGAAATAACGTTGCTCCAGTTCCTAAAGACAATGCTCAACACCCCGGAGGATTTCAACAAGCACCTCCAGCAAAAGCAGTAGCAGATGATTTACCTTTCTAGTAAGCTATATGATGTTATAGATAACAAATGGGTTTACATTCATTACGATAGTAATAATAATATAATACTAAAAGAAAAGTAAATGCAGATAAACACTCAAGAAATTAACGGTTACTTGATTGATAAATTCAATCAGTACGGTCTTGAAGAAGGAAAGACGCAGGGGATTTGTCCCCTGTGTTCTATTGATAGAAAACCATCAAACCAAAAAACCAAATGTTCTTCTTATGATTGGGAACGAGGACTAGGCACTTGTCACAACTGCAATAGCACATTTCAATTGCATACATATGAACGCAAAGGATCAAGTGAAAAAGAATATATAAGACCAACAGAAGTAAATATTACTCCTGTAGAGAATACAAGGGTAGAAGATTGGTTTAAATCTCGTGGCATATCTAAAAAGTCAATTCAAGATCTTAAAATATCAGAAGGTAAAGAGTGGATGCCTCAAACTCAGCAGGTAGAAAACACCATAAAGTTTAATTATTTTATGGGGGGGCAACTTATTAATATAAAATATAGAGATGCTAGAAAGAATTTTAAATTATATAAAGGAGCCGAAAAGGTTTTTTATAATATTAATAATATTGTGGGTTATGATACTTGTATTATTGTGGAAGGGGAGATGGATGTTTTATCTTTCCATGAAGCTGGTATACATAATAGCATATCTGTTCCTAACGGCGCCACATTAAATAGTAACAACTTAGATTACTTAGATAACTGTATAGATTATTTTGATGATAAACAAAAAATAATTTTAGCGGTAGATAAAGACGAACCAGGTCAGGCTTTACAACAGGAGCTAGTTAGAAGACTAGGTGCTGAGGTTTGTTTTTTGATAGATTTTCAAGATTGTAAAGACGCAAATGAATATTTATTAAAATATGGAAAAGAAAAATTACATGGACTTGTACTGCAGGCGAAAGCAGTACCACTGGAAAACGTTACAACATTCAGAGACATTGAAGGGGAAATTACAGACTTTGTTAAAAATGGTTTCAAAAGGGGCTACCAGGTGGGGCTTTCTAATTTCGACTCTATTTTCAGTACTTATACTGGCCAGTTTATTACTGTTACTGGTATTCCAAGTTCTGGGAAATCTGATTTCGTGGATCAAATGGTGGTAGGGTACAATCAAAACTATGATTGGAAAACCGCTTTTGCATCGCCAGAAAACGCACCAACATATTTGCATGCCCATAAAATAATGAGAAAAGTGTGGCAAGATATGCCCAGAAAAGATGATATTGGTACCGATAAATGGAATGCTGTAGCAGATCACGTTAATGACAATTTCTTTTTTATAGATATGGAACGCTATACTTTAGATTCTGTGCTTAGAAAAGGTGCAGAGCTTGTTAAGCGCAAAGGTATTAAGTGTTTAGTTATAGATCCATTTAACAAAATTAGAGATGTTGATTCTAATCTTGAGGATGTTAATAGATATACTATGGAATATTTAAGCAAGATTGAAATTTTTGCTAAGAAATATGATGTACTTGTATTTGTTGTAGCTCACCCTACTAAAATGTATAAAGACAAAGACGGTAAAATGGAAGAGCCTACAATGTATAATATTAAAGGTGGAGGTGAATGGTATGATGCTAGTTATCATGGTCTATTAATACACAGAGACTATGAAAACAAAACTGTTAAAGCTAAAGTTCTTAAGGTTAAGTTTCAAAATTTAGGTGAGAATGGAGCTGAAGCTCATTTTAGATGGGAACCAAAATCTGGTTGTTTTATGCCACATGAACCAATTGATATGAGTAACGAACCAATGCCATGGCAGTAAAATATCCTGTAAGAAAAAAAAGCTATATAGGATTAAATACAGGCTTTATTCCAAGTGAAGAACAGCTAAAATGGTTTAAACATTGCAATGATAATGGTATAATTATAGCACCAAAGCCAATTGATAAAAGTTTTTTTCCAGAAAAATGGAAAATAGCTGTATCTTTTCAACATAATTATAAAAAAGTAAATTTAAGTCCAACTATATATACAAGTGATAACATTCACGAAGAACTTTATAAAACAATGAAATACTATTATGATAAACATACAGGATGAATATAGAGGATTACTATCAGGAGTACTCTACGGAGGAACACAAAAAAAGGATAGAACGCAAATTGGCACACGATCTGTCTTCGGAAGAATATTACGCCATAATATGGCCACAGGCTTCCCATTATTAACTGCCAAAAAAATATATTTTAAACATGCAATTACGGAATTATTATGGATATTACAAGGTCGCACTGATCTTAGTTACTTGCTCGACAATGGCGTTAGCTATTGGAACGATGATTATGAAAGGTCTGGTAGGACAGATGGTATTTTGGGTCCTGTTTATGGTAAACAGCTTCGGGATTTTAATGGTATTGACCAGCTTAAAAGATTACTCATCCAGATTAAAAAAAACCCAAGCTCGAGGCGCATTGTGGCAAGCTATTGGAATCCCGCTGATATGGACGATATGGTCTTGCCTCCTTGCCATTATGGTTTTCAAGTATATATAAATGAGGGTAAGCTTAGCTTATCTTGGAATCAAAGATCAGTTGATATATTTTTAGGATTACCATATGATATAGCTATGTACGGTTTGCTATTGCAAATGTTAGCTAAAGGTAATGGCTATGAGCCAGGTGAATTAATTTGTCATTTAGGTGACTGCCATTTATATAATAATCATATTGATGCTGCTAAGCAATACTTATCTGCAAGAGATTTAAAGCTACCTAAAGTGGAATTAACAAAAGGATTACGATATGAGCATAATCTTGACATACATTCAGTTGATATACCTGTGCATTCAGATATAATATTAAAAGATTATAAATATAACTCACCTATAAAAGCAAAATTAAATGTTGGAACATAAATATTGGTTTGTAAAAAACAACTATCCAGCCAAGTGGCTTAGCAAAAAAAGTTTAGAAATAATAAATAAGCTAAAAAATAAAACTAAAACATGAAAACTATTTATTATCTTTATCATATACCGGGTAAAAAAATCGGTGTTACACGTGATCTTAATAAGAGAGTTACGGTTACCCAAGGGTATAAACCAGACGAATATGAAGTTCTTGATTCTAGCGAAGATATAAATTATATATCTGATTTAGAGATAGAACTTCAAAAGTCTTATGGGTATAAAGTTGATAGACAGAAATATAATAATTTAACTAATCATAAATCTAATAAAATGAAATTAAATGTAACAGAACAGACAACAACTTTTCCCGTATCTAAAATACATTTGTTTAAAGAATTGCTAGATAATAGAGATTTAGAGTGGGAAACTTCTCTTGGGGTGTTTAAGTTAAGCTTAGAAGCTATACACTGGATAACCGCAAATTCTCATAAGTCTATGTATAACGATAAACGCTCCTATATCTATAATAAAGCCTTTCACGAAGCTTTTAATGATATTGAGCATACGCCTAAAGATATTAAAATATCGTCTAAATACGAGCTTATACGTGAATGGGCTAGAAACAGAGGTATTTATGACAAAGGTGATTCTAAAACGCAATATGTTAAATTAATGGAAGAAGCAGGCGAGTTAGCTCAAGCTATATTAAAGCGTGATACACCCGAAATACAAGATGCTATAGGAGATATGGTAGTTGTGTTAACTAATTTAGCAGAGCTTGAAGATTTAAAAATAGAAAATTGTATTGATTCGGCATACGATGTTATATCAAAGCGCAAAGGTAATATGGTTAATGGTACTTTTGTTAAAAGCGGAGAAATCCATATACATCAAACACAAAATGGTGCTCATAAATTTATGAAGTTATAATATGAAAACAAAACAAATAGGTTTTAGAGATCCTGTAGTTGAACGTGTTGTAAATAAATTTGTATCACGTTCTGATGTAGGCTTTAAAAAGTACGGAGTTACTTTAGATAAAGATCCATCAGAAATGTTTGCTTGGCTTAATCATTTACAAGAAGAACTTATGGATGCTGTATTATATCTTCAAAAAGCTAAAGAAGTATATTCTGAAGATTATCAAGAAGCATTATTAAAAAACATAGAAGTTAACAATGAAGAAACCTTATAAAAAACGCAGTAGAAAGCGTGGCCCAGTTGTTTCAAAAAAAGTATCATATGATGGTATTGATTTTGCATCGGGTTTAGAACGTTATATGTATATGGCTTTAAAAAAAGCTAACATTAAATGTAAATATGAAGGAGAAACATTTGTTTTAATAAATGGTTTTCATCTTGAAAACGAAGTATATGAAAGACAAGCTAATAGTAAAGGTGATTTTATAAATAGAGGTAGCAAAAGAATATTACCTATTAAATATACACCAGACTTTATTGGTGATAACTTTATAATTGAAACAAAAGGTAGAGCTAATGAATCTTTTCCTATTAGATGGAAGCTATTTAAAAAATTAGTTACAGAACAATTTCCTGACTACACTATATATAAACCTCAGTGCCAAGTAGAATGTCAAGAAACAGTAAGGCTCATTTTAGAAAACCGCCAAAACCCTAAAAATGAATAACTTAGACATTTGTAATATGAGGACTTGTAGAAAATGCAACAAAGAAAAAGAAATATATGAATAAAAACAAATTCAATGCGACCGAACAGTAGAGTTGATCCTAGAGAAGCAAAAAAAGTAGCTCGAGCACGATATGCCGAACGCCAGGTTGATAAGTTTATTAAATGGAGTTTAGAAACAAGAGGCAAGTTATTATATAAAGAATTAGTAGAAAAACAAAACGAAAACAATATGAAATATTATGGCTAAATTAGTAATCGGAAATTACAAACAAAAACAAAGGGTTAAACGACCTGGAGTACACGCAAAAAGTAAATCATCAAAATTAACATCAAGCAAAAATTATGTCAAACAATACAGAGGGCAAGGAAGATAAAATGTGGGAATTAAGCTTAGGCTTTTATCCAGGAGTTTTGTTAGGAATTAGAACCTATATAAATCACGAATCTAATGAGCATGTGTTATATTTGCCTTTAGTAGATATTTCTTTAACCATATATAAATAATAATTAATGGGATTATTTGATGAAAGAATTGCATATAAGCCTTTTGAGTATCCAGAGTACTATACTGAAGGATGGCTTAAGCAAGCACAGGCGTTTTGGTTACATACTGAAATATCTATGTCAGGCGATGTTAAAGATTGGAATGAAAAATTAAACAGTAAAGAAAAAAGTTTAGTAGGTAATATTTTATTAGGGTTTGCTCAAACAGAATGTGCGGTCTCTGATTATTGGACACAGAAAGTCGTATCTTGGTTTCCTAAACACGAGATAAAACAAATGGCTATGATGTTTGGGAGCCAGGAAACAATTCATGCTGTGGCGTACAGCTATTTAAATGAAACCTTAGGCCTTGAAGACTTTGATGCTTTTTTACAAGACGAAGCCACAATGCAAAGGTTCAATAACTTAGTTAGTTATGAAGGAAATAAACCCGTTGGAATTGCAACAAGCCTTGCAATATTTAGTGCATTCGCAGAAGGAGTTAGTTTGTATTCTGCTTTTGCTGTGCTTTATAGCTTTCAATTGCGTAATCTCCTCAAAGGAATAGGTCAGCAAATGAAGTGGAGCGTTAGAGATGAATCTTTACACAGTAGAATGGGATGCAGGCTATTTAGACATATGTGTGAAGAAGACCCTAATTTATTAAATGATTGTGAAGATGATGTTGTTAAAGCAGCGGAATCAATGCTACAAGCTGAAGAAAACTATATTGATAAAATGTTTGAAGCTGGAGATATAGAAGGTATTAAAGCTTCTGATCTAAAGCAATTTATTAGAAAACGTCTTAATGAAAAACTTACAGAACTTGGGTACAGCAACCGTAGGGAACACTTTAAATTTAACTCAGAATCCGCAAGTAAACTTGATTGGTTCTACCATCTTACAGGCGGGCATACCCACACTGATTTTTTTGCTGTTCGTCCTACAGATTATTCTAAAGCGAACGAAGGTCAAGACTTCGAGGATATATGGTGACAAAAAAAGGAACATCAATACTTAAGTCTTTAGTAAAAAAACGAAAGTTAACACCTATAGAAAGATTATCTAGTAGGTTAGGCTATATGGGTGCGGGGTTTATAATGATTTCTCCGTATCTTTTACCAAGTACACAAGGTGCTATAACTTATATTATAGGTGGTTTGTTATCTTTACCACAGGTATGGGTTGCTAAACAATGGAATTTAGTAATAGTAAATGTTAATGTAACATTAGGATATTTAATATATTTGTATAATTTTTAATCAACACAATGAAAGAAAGTAAATTAATTGAAATGCAAAACACCATAGACGCTTTAAAGCGAGTTATGCAACAAATAATGAATGAATTAGCTCATTTAAGAGAACTAAGCGTTGGAACTCTTGAAGTTGTAAAGCTTATGGATAGTTATGATCAAGCTTTAGAAATATTAAAAGATAAAGTTACTGTTAAACCAGAAGATAAAAAATTAGATTTAGATGTGGAATAGTGAATGGATAAGAGGTGAAGACTATCCTATGTGGGGTGAGACTGAAGTCTATAAAAAAACTATATCAGGGGGTTATTTAATTCAAGGTGAAACACCTAAAGATGCATATTGGAGAGTAGCTAATGCAGTGGCAAAGCGTTTATATAAGCCAGAACTAGCTGAAAAGTTTTTTGAGTATATATGGGCGGGATGGCTTAACTTAGCTTCACCAGTGCTATCTAATACCGGCACAGACAGAGGTTTACCTATTAGTTGCTTTGGTATAGACGTAGCAGATAGTGTAAATGATATAGGTCAAAAAAATTTAGAAATGATGTTACTAGCTAAACACGGCGGGGGAGTTGGTATCGGAATTAATATGATACGTCCTGCCGGAGCTAAAATAACAGGTAATGGAACAAGTGATGGAGTGGTGCCGTTTTGCAAAATTTACGATTCAACAATACTTGCCACTAATCAAGGATCTGTCAGACGCGGAGCTGCATCAGTTAATATCAATATTGAACATCCCGACTTTAACGAGTGGCTGGAGATCAGAGAGCCTAAAGGAGACGTCAATAGACAATCACTCAACCTCCACCAGTGTGCTGTGGTCGGTGATAAGTTTATGCGTAGACTTGAAAACGGAGATAAAGAAGCACGAAACAAATGGTCTAAGCTACTCCAAAAACGCAAAGCAACTGGAGAGCCTTACATCCTTTTTAAAGGAAATACGAACAAAAATAATCCAGCTGCATACAAGAAGAACAGTTTAAAGGTACACATGACAAATATATGTTCAGAGATTACTCTTCACACAGATGAATCTCATAGCTTTGTTTGTTGTTTGTCTTCGGTTAATTTAGATAGATATGAGGAATGGAAAAATTCAAATTTAATTTACGATGCTACTTGGTTTCTAGACGGTGTGCTAGAAGAATTTATTCAAAAAGCAAAGAATATGAAGGGATTCGAGAACTCTGTACGGAGTGCGGAGAAAGGGAGGGCTTTAGGACTTGGTGTCTTAGGATGGCATACTATGTTGCAGAAAAATGGGATAGCATTCGAAAGTATGTTAGCTCAATTCAAAACAAGAGAAATATTTTCAAAAATAAAAATTGAAACTGAACGAGCATCTAGAGCGTTAGCTGAAGTATATGGCGAACCTTTATGGTGTGTAGGTACTGGAATGCGTAACACTCACTTAAGAGCCGTAGCGCCTACAGTATCTAACAGCAAGCTTGCCGGTAATGTATCACCGGGCATTGAGCCCTGGGCCGCAAATGTATTTACAGAGCAATCTGCTAAAGGTACATTTATTAGAAAAAACAAAGAACTTAAAAAAGTATTAAGAAAACTTGGAATCGATACTAAAGAAACTTGGGACAAAATTTTGGAAGATGGTGGATCCGTTCAAGACATTGAACAACTCGATGGATGGAATTACGATCACACAGGAAGACTTACCGAAGAAGATGGTGAGTCAGTTAAAAACGTATTCAAAACGTTTAAAGAAATAAACCAATTAGAATTGGTTAGACAGGCAGGCATAAGACAAGACTATATAGATCAGTCTGTCAGTTTAAACTTAGCTTTCCCATCTGAGGCAACACCTAAGTGGATGAATCAGGTTCATATGGAAGCTTGGAAGCGTGGTATTAAAACTTTATATTATACAAGAACTGAATCAGTATTAAGAGGTGATATAGCTGCTAAAGCTATGGATCCAGATTGTTTAAGCTGTGATGGTTAATAAGTCCAAACAGATGTAACTCTATGTTTAGACAATCCTAAATGTACAAAATTAGATTTGCGGCTTATACCTACACGTTTGCACCCTAAGTTCATTGCATGCTTAACTAATTCATAAACAGGTGTTCCCCCGATTGCAGCAACATCAATTGCTAATCCTTCGGTATGTTCACCTGGTTTATTTTTTTTAGCCTCTATTGGGTGCTCAGGCGATCTATACGCTGAAGTAATAGTTATTTCATAACCTAATGATTCTTCTAAGTCATTTATAAAATGTAACATCTCAGTTTTTAAATCTGTTAAGTTAACTTCTTTATTAGCTTTTTTCATTTTTCACCACATTTTTTACTAGGGTTAGCAACTTGTCTCCAATCTTCTTTTTCAAACCAATCTCTCAGTGTGCCACCTTTTGTGCTGGCACCTTTAACATTTGTTTTAGAATCTCTTTTATACTTACCGGCTTTACCCGCTTTCTTTTTAGCACTAATAACTTCACTCTTTTGA
>Ga0307377_10005175_pt1 | contig 14048 bp, 10 predicted proteins | sample TR3MG_FD_202535 | JGI IMG/M metagenome (GOLD analysis project Ga0307377, IMG submission 202535) | Soil microbial communities from Risofladan, Vaasa, Finland - TR-3 | ecosystem: Environmental > Terrestrial > Soil > Coastal area > Acid sulfate soil | place: Finland: Risofladan, Vaasa | collected... | reverse complement strand
AGGAAAGCAAGATCATCAACAATATTGATAAGTTCTCTTCTTAAGTACCCATCTTCATCTATATTGCCGAGGATATATTCACCAAGAACTTTTTGGTCATTCGTAATTTCCCTAAGGCCCATCTGGGACTCAAGATGCTCATGAAATGAAAATCCTACAGAGAAGGGGATTTCTGTTCTCCTTTCCTCATCTTTACTATAGTTTTTCGCCTGAAGCCGATAATCAGGAATATCATCATCCTCAATATAATCATCGATAGTAAATTCCTCCTGATCTTTATCTGTCTCCTCGTATTCTTCTTCTACGTCTGAATGAATATCCTCCTCCTCCGAACCTTCTTCCAAAGCAGGGTTATCTTCAAGTTCCTTTTTTATCCTCTGCTCAATCTGCAATGTAGGCACTTCCAGCAACTTGATCATTTGGATCTGCTGCGGTGAAAGTTTCTGAAGTAACTTCTGCTGTAACCTTTGATTTAACATTATCTTCTCTTCAACAAAAGTGATCGATAATACGTTTTACTAAAACTCAGCATTCCTGGGTGTTCTTGGAAAGGGAATCACATCCCTTATGTTTGACATTCCTGTCATAAATAATATTAATCGCTCAAAACCAAGTCCAAATCCGCTGTGAGGTGCCGTCCCAAATTTTCTGGTTTCCAGATACCACCAGAGATCCTTCTCGGGCATTTTCAACTCTCTAATACGGGAAAGTAACCTGTCATATTGCTCTTCTCTTTGTGATCCTCCAATTATCTCTCCTATTCCCGGAAAAAGAACATCCATGGCACCTACCGTTTTGCCATCATCGTTCTGTTTCATATAGAATGCTTTAATCTCTTTCGGATAATCGGAAAGGATCACAGGCCTTTTGAAGTGCTCCTCAACCAGGTACCTTTCATGTTCAGACTGCAGGTCAAGACCCCAGCCAACCGGATATTCCCACTTTTTACCTGAAGCAGTAAGGATTGATACAGCTTCAGTATAAGTTATTCTTACAAATTTATTTTCAAGAATAGATTTAAGTTTATCCAGAAGTCCCTTGTCAATCATATTATTAAGAAACTCCAGATCTTCCTGACAGTTGTCAAGTGCATAGCTGATCAGATATTTTACAAACTCTTCTGCCAGATCCATGTTATCAGTAAGATCATAGAATGCCATTTCAGGCTCTATCATCCAAAACTCTGCAAGATGCCTTGGAGTATTTGAGTTTTCTGCCCTGAAAGTTGGTCCAAAAGTATAAATATCTCCCAATGCAAGAGCGCCAAGTTCTCCTTCAAGCTGTCCTGAAACTGTTAGATTTGTCTCCTTTTCGAAAAAATCATTTCTGAAGTCAATTGAACCATCATCATTATGAGGAATATTCTTTAGATCCATAGTTGTAACATGAAACATTTCTCCTGCTCCTTCACAATCGCTTCCTGTTATAATGGGAGTGTGAAGATAATAGAATCCTTTTTCATTAAAATACTTGTGAACCGCAAAAGCCATTGCATGCCTTATTCTGAAGACAGCACCAAAAGTATTTGTTCTGAAACGGAGATGGGCATTCTCTCTAAGGAATTCCATTGAATGTCCTTTCTTCTGAAGAATGTATGTTTCGGCATCACTTTTTCCATAAAGCTCAATTGTTAAAGCATTAATTTCAATACTCTGACCCTTCCCCTGCGACTCAACAACCTTACCGGTAACGGAGATACATGCTCCTGTAGAGATATCCTTAATAAGGTCCTCATCAAATGATGCTGTATCCACAACCACCTGAATACTATTAATCGTCGATCCGTCATTCAAAGCAATGAAAACAATATTCCTGTTTCCCCTCTTCGTTCTAACCCAACCTTTTACAACCACATCTGACCCCAACTGCGGGGAAGATAACAACGCTTTTACCTTTATTCTTTTCATCAGAAAATTATTAATTTATTTCAGGTCTATTTGCCTGTCCCGAATTAACAGGAAAACCACTCATGATACACTACATTGGGTTCATCCGTGTAAAATGAGCACCCGTTATAATTGTGATAAATCAAAATAGCTTCATCATGATCAGTTATTTTCTGCACAAATAATAGCGCAAAAATAATAAAATGTTAACCTCTATGCCCCATTATGGGTGTGTAATAAAACATGAAAATCACCATGTAGACGTAAGTGTCTCATAATCTGATCTATAATTAAACATAATATTGGTTTGAAAATTGATAAAATCTGAATAACTTTGAGTTTGAATTTGAAAACTGTTAAAAGCTATGGAAGTACATAATAAACTTATTGTTGTCCCATGGGATTTTACTCCTGTTGCCGGGAATGCACTACAGCATGCAGTTAAAATAAGCCGTATGGTGGAAAATGATATATGTCTCCTACATATTGCAGACCCAGGTATAAATCTAAAAGTTGAAGCCGAAAAAACAGGTAGCCTGAAACAATTAACTGAGGAATATACCAGAAAATACAATGTCCCCATTACTTTTCATATTTCTAAAGGAAGCATATTCACCGCAATTGCTGAATTTGTAAATGAGAAGGAAGCCAGTCTTGTGGTTATGGGTACTCATGGGATGAAAGGTATGCAAAGACTAACAGGCAGCTGGGCTTTAAAGGTTATAGTTAAATCAAAGGTCCCCTTTATTGTTGTTCAGGACCCTCCAGTTGATCAGGAGAGATATCACAATATTGTTTTCCCTGTTGATTTCAGGGGGGAAAATAAACAGAAGATCAAAATGGCTATATTTATGGGTAAATATTTTGAATCGAAGATTCATATGCTTGTAGCTATGACCACTGATAAAAACCTGTTGAAAAAGACAACCATTAATCTTAACTTCGCTATTAAATATTTTATACAGAACAATATAGAGTATGAGATCCATAAGGTTCCGAGGGGAAACTTTGCCGAGCAGACCATCGACTTTACCCAGAAAATAAATGCCGATCTACTTCTTATTATGACAACTAAAAACATCACAGTTGCAGATTATGTTATGGGCGCAACTGAACAATATATGATTGCCAACAGTTCCAGGATACCTGTCTGCTGCGTAAATCCCATGGCATCTTTCGCCAAACTTGGACAAGTTATGGGTGGTTGGGGAGATTAATTATTAGAAACCAAATCAAATGTCCATTGTCGTTCAGGGTGTTACAAAATTTTATGGAGAACAAAGAGCACTCGATAATGTCTCTTTCCAGGTAAAAACAGGAGAGATCGTCGGGTTTCTGGGTCCCAATGGTGCCGGGAAATCGACTATGATGAAGATCATTACAGATTATATACCGGCCTCATCCGGACAGGTGTATGTTAATGATTATGAGGTGGGAACCGGCAATCTTGAAGTAAGAAAACGAATAGGATATCTTCCTGAAAACAATCCGCTCTATCCTGAAATGTATGTGAGGGAATATCTGGGATTTGTGGCCTCAATATATAAGACAGCCATACCAAAGAAAAAGCAGATCGAGAAAATAATTGAGGTAACAGGACTTGTTCCCGAACAGAGAAAAAAGATTGGGGCACTATCAAAAGGTTACAGACAAAGGGTAGGACTTGCTCAGGCGCTAATACATAATCCGGAAATACTGATACTCGACGAGGCAACCACAGGCCTCGACCCTAACCAGATAGTGGAGATCCGTAATCTCATCAAGGAAGCCGGGAAGGAAAAGACCGTATTGCTTTCGACACATATCATGCAAGAGGTAGAAGCAATATGCGATAGGGTAATAATTATCGATAAAGGGATTATCGTTGCTGATGAAGAAAAAAGCAGTATCTATTCAGTAATCAAACACCCAAAGCAAATTATTAAAGTTGAATTCGATAAAGACACCGATGAGTTGTCAATAACAGCAGTACCCAATGTCAGAGTTGCAAAACTAATCGAAAACCATATATGGCTCATTGAAGCTGAGGGTGAAGAGGATATACGTCCTGCCCTCTTCACATTTGCAGTAAAGAACAGCCTGACAATTCTTTCACTTCAGAAGCAGGAGAATAATCTCGAGGATGTTTTCAGACATCTCACCAACGGGTAATAATGATGTGTGATTACAAAAAATCATTGATAATCGAAAGTCTTTTTTATTTGTTTTTTCTGAATATTTTTATTTATTTTGTACCATAATATTTAGGTGGAAAGATTTGTGCTGATTGCAACCACAGGAAAAAATGCTAAACTGCGTACAATTCGCTGTTTTCTATCAACCAAATTCCCCATCTTTTGTTTACTACTGTAAGGTATTTATACTTCTACTTTAGCCCTGAATAAAAAGCAAGCCAGAGTTTGGAGTGAGTAAAAATTTAGTTAACAATTTAAAATTAAAATTATGGGATATTTATTTACTTCCGAATCAGTTTCAGAAGGACACCCGGATAAGGTAGCCGATCAGATATCAGATGCTTTACTTGATGAATTCCTTCGCTGGGATATTGAATCAAAGGTTGCCTGTGAGACTTTTGTGACAACAGGACTTGTTGTATGTGGCGGTGAGGTCCGAACCAATGGTTGGGTAGATGTGCAGGAAACTGCCCGTAACGTAATACGTAATATTGGTTATACAAAAGCTGAATATCGTTTCGATAGTGATTCATGTGGGGTAATATCCACCATTCATGAACAATCAGGTGATATTCGTCAGGGTGTTGATCGTGCAAAACCAGAGGAACAGGGGGCTGGCGACCAGGGTATGATGTTTGGCTATGCATGCCGTGAAATGGATAACTATATGCCACTTACTGTGGAGCTGGCTCATCGTCTTTTGCAGGAACTGGCATCAATCAGACGCGAAGGGAAACAGATGAAATACCTAAGACCTGACAGTAAATCGCAGGTTACGGTTGAGTATGACGACAATAACAAACCAATGCGCATCGATACTATTGTTATAAGTACCCAGCATGATGAATTTGTTCTTCCTAAAAATAAATCGGCAAAAGCTGATCTTGAGGCAGAAAAAGAAATGCAAAAGAAAATCAGCGACGATCTTCAAAAAATACTTATACCCAGGGTTAAAAAATCACTGCCTGTAAGAATTCAAAAGCTTTTCAACAACGATCTTAAACTACTTGTTAATCCAACCGGCAAGTTTGTAATAGGTGGCCCTCATGGCGATACAGGTCTGACCGGACGAAAAATTATTGTTGACACTTACGGAGGACATGGGGCTCACGGAGGAGGCGCCTTCTCAGGGAAAGATTCTTCAAAGGTTGACAGATCTGCAGCATATGCAGCACGTCATATTGCAAAGAACCTGGTAGCTGCAGGTGTTTGCGATCAGGCACTGATACAAGTAGCCTATGCTATTGGTGTTGCTCAACCTGTTGGTTTGTATGTAAATACATATGGTACTGCAAAAGTAAAAGACAATAAAGGCAAACTAATCTCCGATGGAGAGATTGGCGTAACAATCGAGAAACTGTTCGATATGCGTCCTTACTCAATAGTTACCCGTTTCGGATTAAAGAACCCTATATTCCTGTCAACAGCTGCATATGGCCATTTTGGTCGTGACTGCACTGTTGAAAATGTAGAGGTATATTATGAGGTTCGTGGTAGCAAACCAAAATATGTAAATGGTAACGGGAAAAAAGTCTATCTTAAAAAAGTTGAATTCTTTGCCTGGGAGAAACTGGATTATGTGGATAAAATAAGGAAGGCGTTTAAGTTATAAAAAATTCGTTGGTAAAGTGTCTTCAAGCGGACTCCTCCAAATACTTTCCATTATTCTTCACTGTAATAAGTTCTTTGTCCATTCCTTTGTTATTACCCCCCATCCCCCCAAGGGGGGCTTAGGAGAGGCTTTCTGGTTTTCTAATTCCCCTCCTTGGAGGGGTTAGGGGTGGGTCATTTTATTCCTTTTCTTCCGGTATTCACTATAAAAACATCAAGACCTGGTAGTTGTTCCCTAATAGAGTAAAGTCTTTCGAGATTTACAACTCCTATAATATATTTAAAATTTCTGCCACTAAAGTATTCCGACACATCTTCAAATTCAAATAAATCCTTATCCTTTTCATTCTTATACCTCAGGTATATCTCAAGTTTATAGTCGCGCGTGTAGTTTGAGACCGTACCCTGTTGTAGCTTCTTATATTCATATCTGTAACCATACGAGTTTGCGGAGATATCTGAAAGAACCGCACTTCCTGTTGCATGACCACCCGCTCCCTTACCACAAAAAAATTGTTTGTCTGCAAAAGCGGCCTCAGTAATCACACCGTTATATTCATTATCCACACTAAACAAATACTTGTCGGATGAAATGAACCTTGGTAAAACAAAACTGGTTATTGTATTTTCATTTGTCTTCCCGACATATGGTACCAGTTTGATCTTATATCCCTTCTCTTTCGCATACTGAATATCGAATTCTGATATTGTATTGATCCCGTAATGAAAGACATCCTCCGGGTCAAGAAACAGTCCGTAGGCATGTCCTGTTATGATACATAACTTATATTTTGCATCCCAACCCTCAACATCAAGAGTCGGGTCAGACTCCGCAAACCCCTTTTCCTGAGCCTCTTTTAAAGCCTTCGAATATGAAATCCCTTCGGCATACATCTTTGTCAGAATATAATTTGTGGTCCCGTTAAGTATTCCACGCAATGAGTAGAGGAGCTCATTATCATAATATTCCTCAAGATTCCTTATAATTGGAATACTTGCTCCGGCTGAAGCTTCATAGAGAAGCGATACATTATACTTCCCCTGCATCTCAACAAGTTCTTTAAAATGTTTTGCCACCATCATCTTATTGGCAGTCACAACATTTTTACCGCTTTTCATCGCTGTGGTCACTATATTAAAGGCTTCATCGGCATCGTCAATAAGCTCAACCACAAGGTTGATTGAGGTGTCATTAAGTATTTCATTCTTATCGAAAGTAAAATTCGACATTGGGATCCTTCGTTTTTTCTCACGATCCTTAACACAAATCTTTACAATATCGGCCTTAAAACCTTTGCTGCTATTCAGTACATCATGAAGTCCCTGTCCAACACAACCATAGCCGAACAGTCCAATTCTTAATTTTTCCTGTGTCATTTTAAACTGATTTTTTGTTGACTCTATAAAACCTGCTTGAATGCCTGTTCAAAATCATTAATAATATCATCGATATGTTCAATACCTACCGATACCCTGAAGAGACCAGGATCAATACCCACTGCCAGCTGATCCTCAGGGGAAAGTTGTGAGTGAGTAGTTGTTGATGGTTGAATAATAAGTGTTTTAGCATCACCCACGTTTGCAAGATGACTCACCAGTTTAAGATATTCTACCAGTTTTACAGCTTTTTCCTTCGGGGCATTAAGAACAAAACTCAATACTCCGCCTGCACCTAAGGGAAGATATTTTTTTACCAGTTCGTTGTATGGATTTTCAGGAAGACCCGGATAGTTAACCTTCTTCACTCCACTTTGAGTTTCAAGCCATTTAGCGAGTGAAAGAGTATTTTGAACATGTCTTTCCATCCTTAATGAAAGGGTTTCAAGTCCCTGAAGCAATAGGAATGAGTTGAAAGGACTTATTGCCGGACCAAGATCCCTTAATCCTTCAACACGGGCTTTTATAATAAACGCAATATTTCCCATTGGTGATGTCTGTGAAAACATGTCACCGAATATTTTTCCGTGATAGCCCTCTGCAGGTTCTGTGAAGACAGGGAAATTTCCGTTATTCCAGTTAAAGTTCCCTGCATCAATAATTACACCTCCTATACTGGTTCCATGACCACCAATCCATTTTGTAGCCGATTCAACGACGATATTTGCTCCATGTTCAATGGGACGGCAGAGATAACCGCACGCCCCGAATGTATTATCAACTACTAATGGTAATCCATGCTTCTGAGCAATTTTTGAGAGTGCATCAAAATCAGGAATTTCAAAGCCAGGGTTTCCAATGGTTTCCACATAAAGAGCCTTGGTCTTTCCGTCAATAAGCTTCTCGAATGAAACCGGATCAAGATCTTTTGCTAACCTGGCTTCAATCCCAAAGTTGGCAAATGTAACCTTAAACTGATTATGACTGCCACCATACAGGAACGGCGAACTTACAAAATTTTCTCCCTGTCTCAGAATGGTTGTCAGAGCGAGGAACTGTGCAGCATGTCCGGATGAGACAGCAAGAGCTGCAACACCCCCCTCCAGTGCAGCCACCCTTTTTTCGAATACATCTGTGGTGGGGTTCATTATACGTGTATAAATGTTACCAAATTCTGCCAGGTCAAAAAGATTGGCAGCATGTTTGGCATCTTTAAACACATATGATGTTGTCTGGTAAAGAGGCACAGCTCTTGATAAAGTTTCAGTATCAGGTTGATGACCTGCATGTATCTGAAGGGTTTCAAATTTTATTTTATTCTCTTTCATCTTATTTAATTAAAATTTTTACAAAATACCGGATAGCCAGATATAACTATCTCATAAAGACCTCCGGTGGTTAACTGTGAAAATGTCTGGGTTTAAATCAAAGTAACTGCCGGTACATGCGCATAGGCATGAGAGGCATTATGAAGTTGTTGTGTGTCAGATGAATTGTATTCATGTTTCCCGTGTTAAATTTTTATTATCTCCCGGCTTTCCGGGATTAGGTTTTGGCACCGTTTCCCGCCGGCTGGCGGATTGGTTGCCAGGGTTTCGCAGAGCCTAATCTCTTCACCCTTCTTAATAAAAACCAAACACCCTTTAAAGGAAGGACTATTTGATTTGTGAGGTCAAAGGTATGAATGATTTTTAAAAATGCAATAATAATCCTCGTTTTGTTGCCCCCAAACCCCCTAAAGGGGGCTTGATTCTAAATCTCGTTTTGTCGCCCTTTCTTTTTGCCCCCAAACCCCCTAAAGGGGGCTTGATTCTAAATCTCGTTTTGTCGCCCTTTCTTTTTGCCCCCAAACCCCCTAAAGGGGGCTTTAAGAACTAATCTCCTGAAGTATGCGCTTTTTAACCATTTCAATATTCTCAATGACATCTTTGTTTGTAAATCTTAGGATTTTTATTCCAAGTTTTTCAATGTCATGAGATCTACCATCATCATATTCCAGCACTTCTTCTTTTAAATGAATCTCACCATCTACTTCAATTGCCAGTTTATGTTTATGACAGTAAAAATCAACAACAAAAATATCAATTGGATGTTGCCTCTTAAACCTGGCATTGAATATCTCTTTTCTTTTAAGTTCTTCCCATAACAATTTCTCAGCCAATGTCATATTATTCCTCAGTTCTATAGCACGGAGAAATATATTTTTACTCGCTCCATAGAACATATTTCTCTCAATAACTCGTTTACTCATTCAGAAATAATTTCATACAGCAAAGTATTAAATCTAGTCAATTATTATTAAGTAACCAATTGATCAAGCCCCCTTTAGGGGGTTTGGGGGCAAATAAAATATATATTGGGGCCATATTCGTTAATAGCTTAAACATAAAAAGTATTTTTTACCTTACTTTTGTCATACCAAACTATATATATAATGCAAAACAAATTTTTTATCTATAACAGTCTGTCAAAGAAGAAAGAACTATTTAAAGCACTTCATGCTCCTTTTGTGGGCCTGTATGTTTGTGGCCCTACTGCTTACAGTGATGCCCACCTTGGGCATGCGAGACCTGCAATAATCTTTGATTTGCTATTCAGATATCTCATCCACCTGGGTTACAAAGTCAGGTATGTCAGAAATATTACTGATGTTGGCCACCTTGAAGATGAAACTGCAGGTGAAGGGGAGGACAGGATAACAAAGAAAGCCAGAAAAGAACATCTTGAACCAATGGAGGTTGTTCAGAAATATACTAATACATATCACAAAAATCTTGAGCAGCTCAATACCCTGCCTCCTTCCATTGAGCCAAGGGCAAGTGGTCATGTAATTGAACAGCAGGAACTTATCAAGGATATTTTATCTAATGGTTTTGCTTATGAAGTAAACGGATCAGTATATTTTGATGTCCTCAGATACAATGAAAAGTATAAATATGGGAAGCTTTCAGGACGAATACTTGAAGATCTTCAGAGTAATACACGTACACTTGAAGGACAGGAAGAAAAAAGAAACTCTTTCGATTTTGCCTTGTGGAAAAAAGCTGCACCAGAGCATATTATGAAATGGCCTTCACCATGGAGTGTTGGCTTTCCGGGGTGGCACCTCGAGTGTTCAGCCATGAGTGTAAAATATCTCGGTGAAGTTTTTGATATCCACGGAGGAGGACTTGACCTTCAGTTTCCCCATCACGAGTGCGAAATAGCTCAATCAACCGCCGCTAATGGTAAAGAGTCGGTTCGCTACTGGATTCATAACAATATGATTACCATTAACGGACAAAAGATGGCCCGTTCGCTTGGTAACTTTATCACACTCGACCAGCTTTTTAGTGGCGATCATCCTGCTCTGCATCAGGCGTATAGTCCTATGACCATTCGGTTTTTCATCCTGCAGGCACACTATCGCAGTACTGTTGATTTCTCAAACGAAGCACTTCAGGCTACAGAAAAAGGACTTCAAAAACTAATGAAAGCTATTGAGACTCTCAATAAACTTAAACCTTCATCCGAGTCAACGGTTGATGTGGCAAATCTTAAGAAAAAAGCCTATGAAGCACTCAATGATGATCTGAATAGCCCCATCCTGTTATCTCATCTTTTTGAAGGTGTGAAGTATATTAATTCTATATCTGACGGCAGTGAGCTTATTGATAATAATGGTCTCGAAGCATTAAAAGAGCTTTTCAACACCTTTGTGTTTGAGATACTTGGATTGAAAGATGAAACAGGTGGAGAGAGTGACGAAAAGCTTACCGGAGAGTTAATGAAGATAATAATTGATTTAAGACAGGCAGCCAAGAATAATAAGGACTGGCCCACATCAGATAAGATAAGGGACGAACTTAATAATGCCGGAATTTCCATAAAGGATTTAAAAGATGGAGCTGAATGGGAACGGGAGTAAATGTATTATGTATTATGTATTATAGTATTACAGTCGATTGACGATATGGAAGAATGATGGGGGGGAGGAGAATATGAGACTGGGGAAAAAGGCAAAATAGTTCCCCTCCCTGGAGAGACTGCCCCGCCCTGGCTAGGGTTAGGGGTGGGTTTACACTCCATGGATCCCCTCCTGGGAGGGGCAAGGGGTGGGTTTACACTCCATGGATCCCCTCCTGGGAGGGGCAAGGGGTGGGTTTCTAAAAAATAAGGAAGTATGAAAAGAAAAATAATCCCATATAATCCTGAACTTAAAAATCTTGCCAGAAAATTAAGAAAAAACATGACCCTCTCTGAAGTACTGTTGTGGAATGAACTGAAAAAAAAACAAATACTTGGGTATGACTTTGACAGGCAAAGACCCATTGGCAATTTTATAGTTGATTTTTATTGCAAAGACCTTGCCCTGGCTATTGAAATTGATGGCGATACTCATATTTACAGATATGATTATGATGAAGAAAGACAACATTCTCTTGAAAAGCTCGGAATAAGATTTTTAAGATTTGAGGATATAGAGGTTAAAAAGAATATGAACAATGTCTTAAGGGTTCTTGAGGATTGGATAAAGAAAAACCAACCCACCCCTGGCCCCTCCAGGGAGGGGAACCTAAAAGAGCAGAATTGCAGTCATAACACGAAAGCAAATCTTAACAGTGAACCCACCCCTAACCCCTCCTGGGAGGGGAACCTAAGAAATGAATCATGACAACATTTCATATATCAACTCCATACATTTCCACCCCCATATCCATCGGCTCCACGCCACTTGGAGGCAACAACCCGATCCGTATTCAGTCCATGACAAACACCGATACTCTCGACACTAAAGCATCTGTAGCCCAATGCATAAGAATCATTGAGGCCGGAGCAGATTATGTGAGGCTTACTGCACAGGGTGTCAGGGAAGCAGAAAACCTTGCTGTTATAAAAAAGGAGTTACGAAAAGCCGGCTTCAATACACCTCTGATTGCTGACATACACTTTAATCCGCTTGCAGCCGAAACAGCCGCCAGTCTGGTTGAAAAAGTAAGGATTAACCCGGGCAACTATACAGACAAAAGAGCCTCGTTTGAAAGACAAGAGCTTACAGATAAGGAATACAGTCTGGAACTTGAGAAAACCCACACTAAACTCCTTCCTTTGATAAATATATGCCGCGACAATAATACTGCCATCCGAATTGGTATAAATCATGGCTCTCTCTCCGACAGGATTATGACCCGTTATGGTAATACACCTTCAGGAATGGTATTTTCTGCAATGGAATTTATAAAAATCTTCAGGGCAGAGAATTTCCATAACCTTGTCCTTTCAATGAAATCATCCGACACCGCGGTAATGATTGATGCTACCCGCAGACTTGTCAGCATGATGCAAGATCTGGGGCTGTCATATCCTCTACATCTCGGAGTGACTGAAGCAGGGGAAGGTGAAGATGGAAGGATAAGATCTGCAGCAGGTATCGGAGCTCTCCTGGCAGTGGGTATAGGCGATACAATAAGGATATCATTATCTGAAGATCCTGAGAAAGAGATACCTGTGGCACAAAAACTTGCCGGGTACTATCCAAGAGGTATAGACAAAATCTTACCTGAGAAACCTGTTAACTATAATGCACCATCAACAAAACCAGAAATACTTAAGCGAATAAACGGGCCATTGGTAATAACAGATCTGACATCTTGTCGTGAGATAAATGCAAGTGTTTACAAAGATGCCGGATTTATTGTGGACACAAAATCAGGAGGTATTAAAAAAGCAGATAGCTCAGTAGATATGATAATAACTTCCGGATTACCTGAGGTTATTGCTGATGATGTTTCTGTCATTTTACCATATAAGATGTGGATTGAACATCGCGATCAGGAAAAATTGTTCCCTCTGTTTTCTCCTGAGACATATAACGAGTGTATTCTCAGATCAGAAAAACTTAATTTTATTCTGACCGGATCACACTTCAATATAGAATATCTGAAAAAACCTGATCGGACCACCACTATTATCATTTTCACTTTTAATCCGGAAAAGGAAAAATATGCTCCCGACATCTTTCTGAATACTCTTGAAGAAAACGATCTGATTTTCAATATTGTACTGAATCCTATATTCCGGGAAAATAATATTGAAGTGCTTCAGATCAAGGCTTCCTCACTCCTGGGCCGTTATGTTATTGATAAAAGAGTATCTGGTATTTCCATAACCAACATTGGAGAGGTTGAACTAAAAGATGTAACAACACTTGCATTTTCGATACTACAAAACACCGGGACCCGCATTACACGAACATTATATCTCTCATGCCCGACTTGTGGTCGTACAAAATTCAATCTGCAAAATTCTGTTAAAAAGGTTAAAAAGGCCACAGCACACCTTAAAGGTTTAAAAATTGCTGTCATGGGTTGTATTGTAAATGGTCCGGGAGAGATGGCTGGAGCCGATTACGGATATGTTGGAGCAGCTAATAATAAGGTTCATATATACAGAGGAACCACACCAGTTCTGAAAAACGTATCCGAAAAAGATGCTGCAGATGAGTTGTTGAGGCTTATTGAGGGAGATCAAGCCAGCTTATAATCGAGCTGTTTCTTTTGAAGATCAGCTTTCACAACCACTATATTAACCTTATCGCCAAGGGTGTATACTTTACCTGTTGAACGTCCCTTTATACAATAATTATCTTCATCATATTCATAGAAATCATCTGCAAGCTCTCTGATAGGGATCATCCCCTCGCAATGGTTCTCAACTATCTCTACATAGATACCCCATTCTGTAACACCAGAGATAACTCCTTCAAACACCTTCCCTGTTTTATCGCTCATATACTCGACCTGTTTGTACTTAACAGATGCTCTTTCAGCCTCGGCTGAAAGCTTTTCCATCTTAGACGAGTGGTCGCATAACTTCTGGACCTTCTCCCTGGTGCCAGGATTCTCCCCGGCAAGATAAGCCGACAAAAGTCTGTGAACCATCATGTCGGGATAACGACGGATCGGTGAGGTAAAATGAGTATAGTGCTTAAAAGAGAGCCCATAGTGGCCAATATTGTCGG
>Ga0307377_10005174_pt1 | contig 14051 bp, 11 predicted proteins | sample TR3MG_FD_202535 | JGI IMG/M metagenome (GOLD analysis project Ga0307377, IMG submission 202535) | Soil microbial communities from Risofladan, Vaasa, Finland - TR-3 | ecosystem: Environmental > Terrestrial > Soil > Coastal area > Acid sulfate soil | place: Finland: Risofladan, Vaasa | collected... | reverse complement strand
AAAGCAGATAGCCGTACTTTAGTGATACACGCTCCCACATGGGCCACAAAGCCAGAGAAATATTCTGACGAGGTTTTCTATGTGTTCAGCGGAAGTAACTTCATAGAGCCCCAGATAGTTGATGCATCCACCCAGATTATTCAGTTATTTGGGGAGGTATACAGGGAGCCCGTTGAAAGTATTATCAAAGATAATCCGTATGCTGATAATGGGTTTTTAATCAAAAAGGTTGTTGCTGAGATACTTCCACCGGAGATTCGTATGAGGTTCTTGGAGCCTCCAGTGGACCTTAGGAAGTCCTTTGAGGAGAGTCCGGGGATAGCCTCCGCAAACTTGGGTGGAATCTCTCAGATGGCTCATGGGAAGCTGTTTACGGATGTTAGGGCATGGAATGATTGTGTTACTGAGGAAGTAGAGCATCCTTTTATGAGGGATGATATTTGTGTGTCCGTAAAGGGTTCTGAGGAGGTAAAGGACTTCTTGAAGAAGCCACTTATAATAAACGGAACAGCAATCAGACATCCCGGACTCCCTAGATTTGTTCATATTGACCAGAGTAGGACAGGGGACCGGACAGGAACGGCCTGTTGTCATTTGAGAAACTTTGAGTATGATTCTGATGGATTGGCTTATCCGGTAGTTGAGATTGACTTTCTTTTGGAGATTTCACCCCCTAAAAAGCCAGATGAAATTTCTATATCCAAGATTCAGAATTTCTATTACCAAATGCATCAGTCTGGGATGACTTTGGGTATGTTATCTTACGACCAATATGCTTCAGACCAAGCCTTACAGTTCTTTATGGCCAATAACATACCATGTTCACGACAATCAATGGATAGGAATGATGCCCCGTGGATAGAGGTAAACAGGCTACTTAAGGCAGGTCGAATTTTTATGTATGAATACACTCCATTAAGGAACAGTTATTTTGGTTTGGACCATGACCGTGATAAGCGGAAGGTGGACCATGTTCCCGAAGTGTTTAAAGACATCAGCGATGCCTTTGTTGGGGCCGTAAACAACTGTATTAGTTATTACACTGAACATGGGGATTCTGGTCAGGATGTAGATGACTTGGTTGATGCGTATGGAGACGGTGGCGGTGATTTTGAAGCAACCAGAATAGATATGATAGTTAATGATTGGGCCAAAGGCAAGGAGATATAGATGAAGCTTCCCGGATTTTTAGGTCGGTTGTTTGGTCAGGAGGGACGGGACTTAACTATTATTGAGGGTGACTCAGACTTCAACACTAGGGTAAAAGAAATAGACGAGATGAAGGACCTGCCCGTTAATGACAGCCCCGAGCTTGAAGGCTCAGAGCTTCTTGCTTTTGTAAATCAAGATGGTAGGTATGCTCAGGTACTCATGGCCACTTTTTCAAAAGATAAGAACCGGATGGGTAAAGAGCTAAAAGAACTTTCCTCAGACACATTCGTTAGCGGAGCCTTAGAGATATACACTGATGATGCTGTTCAATATGACCGTGAGAGAGGGAGAGCCCTCTGGCCTAAATCAGATAATAAATATAAAGATGATATCATTCAGTTTATGGATGATTTTGATGTTGAGAATAGGATATGGGGATGGGCTCATGACCTTGCTCTTTATGGGAACGTATCTCATAAAGTTGAAGGGACACCTAAGAAGGGTATTACAGTACTTGATGATGTCATAGACCCTTTTAATGTTTGGAGAATAGAGTCTAATGCGAAGTTGATTGGGTTTTGGTATTTACCTCCGGCAAAGTCAAGTTCTCCGGGCTCACCCCAGATTAAGAGGGCTGAGATGGCCGCTCCGTATGAGTATGTTAATTACATGATGCGGACAAAACATGACAGCAAGGCCTTTGTTAATGTGAATGATGAAGCTGGAAATATGAAGGGTAAGTTGACAACTCGTAGGGGTGTTTCTTTGATAGAGGATGCAATAATTCCTCTTAAGTCCCTGAGGCTTTTGGAACAGAGTATTGCTCTTGCCCGGGTATCTCGGGCAGGGTATGTTAGGATTTTCCATGTTAATACGACAGGGCTTAATCCAAAACAGAGAAAAAAGCTTATTCATGCAATTCATAATAAGCTTAAGAAGGATGAGTATGTCAACACTCTAAATAAGAAGTATCAGACAGACTATGCACCAGCCGGATTCTCGGATGACATCATCATGCCATATACTGACAGGGCTGGTGAAATTAGAGCTGAGGGTGTTGGAGGAGATGTAAATATCAGGGATATTGTGGACCTTGAATATATGAGAGACAAGGTGTTTGCGGCCCTTAGAATTCCAAAGGCCTATCTTGGATTTGAGGAGACTCTTCCCGGGTCCATGGGCTCCACGACATTGTTGAGGTTGGATATAAGATACTCACGCTCTGTAAAGAAGCTTCAGAGGTTTTTACTTCAGGGAATTCAGAGGCTCATCCAGATTCATCTTGCCTATAAACTTGAAAGAGTGGTGGACCCTAAAGATGTTCAGCTTCAGATGGGTGTTATTTCTGGAGCTGAAGAGGCTGAGAGGGTCGAGGCTTTTGGGGCCAGAGTACGGAATCTTCAGGACTTCTCTGCGGCACTGGACACTATGAATCTTCCACCTGAAAGTAAGAGAGCCATTGACAAAGAATTCGCAGTTAAATGGGCTCTGGGTCAGTTTCTTCCTGAGATGCCCTATGAGAAATTATTTAAGATTAAAACAAAGGATGAAACACCAGAACCAAGTCCCGATTCATCTGATGACGGAGGAAATGATTTGGGAGGGCTTCTTGGGTTTATGCAGAGTACAGAGCAGTCATTTTTAGGGGGAGACTTGAATGCCTTTCTACCAGTGCAAGCCCATAGAAAGGCTTTGAAAGAGATGATGCCAGATAATAAACGATATGATGAAGAATCAGAAGCTCCCGAGGAAACCTCTACACCCAAGGTGGTTCAACCACTAAGTGAAGAAATAAGGTTAAATGAAAATAATTCAGGAAAGAAATAACTTTAAAAAGGAGGTCACACAATGGCTACCGAAACAGGTCAGGTAATCAGTAAACAGCTTGCTAATAAAACATTCGTTAAGAGTGTTGAGGAGTTGCGTAAATTCTGGGATGAGTTCCTTAAAACGTATGGAAAAGGAACTGTTGAGGGGATGAAGGTTTCGTTCAGCTCAGATTTTATGGAGAATGTCCGGGTATTTAATCGTGTAAGAGAATACGCTGTGAAACATGGGTCCGAGGATACCTTGGGTTTTGTTGAGTGCGTTGATGTTCTTAGGGAGAAATATTCAACGGAGCTCATAGAAGACTCTCATCTTGGGGAAGTGGCCGAGTTCTTTGAAAAGATGACATCAGGGATTAAGAATGCTTTATCCAAGAATGCAAAGATGACATGTGGGTCATGTGGATTTGGGATGCCTAAGTATTCCGGAAGATACCCAAAACACTGCCCTGAGTGTGGGGAGACTTTCGGAAGTTCAGGGGACACTCCAGAGGCCCCTCCCACAGCCGAGGGTTTGTTTGCTGGGTTTGAGAAGGACCTTGAAGTTATTCAGGAGGAAGTACAGAAAAGGAAGAACCTTATTTCAGCTATTGATGAGCTTGGTAAGTGTCCCTTTAATGATATGAAAGCTATCAATTCTGCCATGACTAGGTTCCTTATTCAGGCAGAGTCAAAGCCAACTCTATTCAAAAGATTCAGACCATTCTATCTCAGGATGTTAGAGAAGGCCAGTAAGCTGAGTCTGAGTCTGGCTGACTGTGAAACTTTGAGGGAGATATTCCTTGGAGAGAAGAGTCGGTATGTTTATCATGGAACAGTTAAAAGCGGCCTCCTTGCTTTTACAACCCCGGCTGGGTATAAAGAATTTGAGGTAACATCACGGGGAAAGAAGGTAATGAAAGGGCTTGATAATATGAATTCAAGCCTATTGAGAATTACAAATGCTCAGGGAGGAAAACAGGCCTTTATTGAGTTACAGAGGTATCTTGATGATGGTTTAGTCATAGCCTCTTAAAGGAGAGTTAATGGACAATTTAATGAGAGACCGGATAGCCCAGTCTATGGGTATGTCCACAGAAGAGGTTAAAGAAAAAGCTCATGAGTTTAAAATGAGTAATCACGCTGTGAAATCTGAAAGTACCCGGGGAGCTTCCGGGCCGCTTGGGGATGGCGTGGATGCAAGAACAACTCAGGTTTTGAAAAAGCTCCGGGAAAAAAGAAATAGAGGAGCCTCTATGCCGGGGAAGGATTCCGGTATGAATATGCAGGAATTCATTGGTGATAAGGATGAGTTAAAGCCTCAAGGAGGCCAGAAGACATTTAGAGAGGCCGTAACCACAGGTACAATAGTAAAGTCCTGTGCTGATGCATCCTGTAAGCAGTGGAAGGATAATGAGTGCTCTTTACCTAGTATTGTGATGGGTCCGAGCCATAAGTGCCTTTCTTACGGGGAAATTTGATGCTGGAGCTTCTTCAGAGGTTAAAGAAGGTTGATGAGTTTGTTTTAGCCGATTTAAAGAAAGAAATTGACGGAAAGAGCCGTCCTCACAACGGAACCTCATCCAGAGCCAAGGACCTGAAGTCTTTCTACCAGAAGACCACAAAGCGTGGGTATATCTACTTTAAATCAACAGCGGCCACCACACCCGGAAGGGATTTCTGGAACCAGAAGATTCGTCTGGTTGATTGGGATGTGGTTCTTGGACTTCCTGATAAAAGCCTAAGTTCTAGGGACCGAGCCCACATGGCTATCTTTGGAGACCTTGCGGTTCACTGTGATTGCCCTGCATTTCTTTACTGGGGATATGCTTTTATAACTACTCAACTTGATATGAACGCAGGGAAGGCAAAAGAAAAAAGACCTCCTAATATTCGTAATCCGAAACGGGAGGGGATAGGATGTAAACACATAGCATCCGTTCTTGGAGTTCTTCCCTTCCATATTTCAGAAGTAGCTAGAGTAATCAAAAAAATTACTTGATGCATACATTACAATGACCCTCGTCTATCGTGGAGATGTTCTATGGTTAATGCTAATACGGACCTTCGGAGGTTTCGTGAAAAGAGATTAAGAGAAGAGCAGAAGAAGAACGAACAATCTCTTGAGCCTCTATCAGCGGATATGCCTATCCCCGGACCATCTATCCGGGTTGGTGGGATAGACGCTCCTAAAACAGCTACGACACCCGTGGCCATGCCTGTTGTAAAAGATGTTGAGAAAGACGAGTTTATTGACAGCCCGTCTTCTTTTTATTTTAATATAGATAGAATCACTCAGCAAGCAAATCTTTTTGCAAAACACTGGGAGACCAGTATTTTTATTGAATCGGTTGACCAAAGAGACGGGTTGGTTGCCTTTCAGGTTATGGTATCAGACCCGGTTCAGTATGCTTCAGGTGTTATACTTACAGATGGCCTATCTGTAAAGTATGGCATGAAGGAGTATAAGAGTATTGGTGGATTAAAGAGAATATTTTATGACATTCTTGTGAAAGCGAGGAGCTGAGCATGTTTACAATCAATGGATTTCTTTACGGAAGAGAAAACAATAAAGGGCAGGTGTTCTTTATTGACAGGGTAACTAACGGACACATTTATTTTGAAAACCGTTCTGGTGTTGCAGTAACGGTAAGCCTTCAGTCTTCTGATGCAGAAGCTGGGACTTATACAGAGTTTGACACCATTGACCTTGTTCCTTGGGGACGGGGATTTCATACTATGGAGACTGATGACCTTGCATCACCGTTTATTCTCGTAACCATTGGTGCTGGGGAGGTTCACTATAACGTGGTAACCTTTGAGCCTATACGGCTGATAGACCCACGGATGTAAGATGCCGGACCAGACATTAAAATCTTTTGCTAAGAGGGTTGGAAAGTCAATAGAAGAGGTGGAGGATGCTTGGCTTAAGGCAAAAGAGATTGCTAAAGATGAGAAGCTTAATCCTAAAGATGGAGAAAAATACTGGTCGTTTGTTATGGGAATGACTAAAAAATTACTGGGAGTCAAACAAGAGTCCATAGCTGAAGCTAAGAGACTGGTATTTGGTTCCACCACAGTCGGAGAGGCTCTCCACGCTGTGAAGCGTAAGATGGAAGAATCCGACATGTTCACCCGTAAAGGAAAGTAGTGATATGGCTAACTATGCGACATTTCTAGTTGAGAAGTCAAAATTTAATTCAGGTGACTTTCCACTATTTGGGGGAACCTATAACGGAAGCCCTACAATGTATGCCGAGCCCAGTGATACTGAACCTGATATGATGCTTATTGGGGCTCAGTTTGCACCTATAATTGGACCATCAGTTCCTTTTGGAAATCTTATTTTTGACAGGGCCACAGGACTCATAGGACATCCATACATGATTCAGGGTATGGTGGTAGCCTATGCTGGATTTGCTGGGAATTCTTTGATATGGCAGACAATAGGGGATATGCTTACTAAGGGAATGTGGAATCTTTCTTGGGATGAACTTAACAGCACAGACCCGACAGGGGCATTGGTTAAGGTTGCTAAAAAGGCCTCAGGAAGAGCCCCTATAATTAAAATGATTTTAAACGCTCTGATTGCAGGTAGTCAGACAGCCCCCATGCAGAATGCCCCAGACCCGTCCAAGTCAGGTGGATTTGAGTCTCCTAAATTAAAGAGGTTCGGTTCTTTTGGAGAATTGATTCGTGAGCTAATTTTTTTGACTTGGAAGTACCCTCTTGTACCAACAACAGAAGGACTAAACACACCGGATGTGGATGATAATATAATAGCGGTAAACGAAGCAATGTTCACTTTCAACAAAGGGCGGTTTGGAATGAGGGATGCAAACAAGGCTATGGAGTCTGTTAATTCCCCAGATGAAATCAACACAACCACACTTCTTCAGATGACATTCGGAGCTTTCAGAAAAGGGAAAGACATTCGGATGGCAACTAATCCGGATGAGCCCGGTATGAATCCTCAGCTACAGAAGAAACTTCGTGGTCTTGAAATGCTTAAGGTGTTTACGGAGTTTAATGAACGAACTGAATTAGAATCAATAGAGGGAGGGTGGCAAGCATTGAGTCCTCAGGATAAGAGGTCAACTATGGATAAGATGCTTACGAGGATGGCCCCTGCGGTGGCTAAAGAAATATCAGATGTTACAGATGATGCAAAAGTAAAGAGTGTTGGAATGACAAACATGCTGGTAAACAAGACGAGCCATACAAAAAGACAGGCCTCTGGAGCCCCTGAGTTTGTCGCTAATACTTCTGAGGACAGGGCTCTTTGTTTGAGAGCATATATGAATATTGCAAGGAGAGTGTCCTAATGGGTAAGATGCAACAGTTTTATAGAGAGAGAGTTGAGTGGTTAAATTATTTTTTACCACAGATAAATGATGCAAAGATATACAAGACAAAAATAAGGAAGTTCTTGAATATGGGGGATGGACTTACGATTCTGGGAGTTCTTGAAGATGTAAACCTTCCAGCAGTGTCTTCATACACATCAAAGTGGATGATAAACCAGTCACCAGATACGAACACTGAATTTGATATTTCACTTATGGCAACCATGCTGGCTGAGCTATGCTTTTTTTGGAGCGTGGGGCTTACCGGGAGCCGGAAAGCAAAGAAATATAGGGATGATGCCAGTATTCCAAAACCACCGGATAACATTGGGTGGAAGGATGCATCTCAGGAAGAAGTTATTATGTGGGTTGAGGCTCTTGTGTTATTCCATAAAAAGAAGGCCAAAGTTGGTTGGGAAAAAGCACTTGTGTCTGAGGGAGACTCAAAATTTTCTCAGATGAGAGAGTACACAAAGAAGATGCTGAAGATTTTTGAGGCCAACATGAATTTCGACCTTTTCTTGAAACATACGACCTAAAAAAGGATATTCTATGGCTATTGATTTTGATAAAGTTTTTCCTTTCATAGGATTTTCTCCAGCCATCTTTAGTGGTTTGGTTGAGGTCAGTATAGATTCATATTGGGGACCCCTTAACATAGACATACCCGAGCAGTCTTTGAATTCATTGACAAATAAATCCTCAAGGCCCAAAGTAATTGAGCTTTACCCGTTTGGAATTTTTATTCCAAACCCGAGGGACTGGTCAAGCCAGCTTCAATTTTCTCATGAGGCTTATCAGAGAGGGAATAGTGGAACCGTCATGGTAAGTCTTCTCAGAGTTGATTACAGGGATGTGGCTGAGTTTGCGGAAATGGCAAATAATAATCAGGTTGCTGTTCTTGACTTGGGGAGGGGTGGATATAAAGCTGATGCGGATGGTTTTACAGAGCTTGTACTGGATGTTCTTAGGGTTGGGGTTAGTCCTAAGGAGGTAAGAGAATCTTTATATGAGCTTAAGACACTAGCAAATACTCCAGATACAGTATCTCAAGAAGAGTTTGATGCTCAGGATGTATCTGTTCCAGAGCCCAGCGAAGAAAAAATGTCCGAGGCTTTTGACACGGACCCAAACTCAGGAACCGTAGTAGTTAAGGCTTCTTCATCGAGGTCTCATATTCATGATGTATTGTATAACTATCTTTCAGCCCCGGCTGATGGTGAGTTGAGGGGAAAAGTTCCTCTGCTTATAGGGGATGCTGGAACTGCAAAATCAAAAACAATTCAGGCAATAGCCCGTGAGCTTGGGTATAGAATGATTGATTTCAGAGCCCAGTTTCTTGATAAACTGGACCTTGAGGGTCTACAGTCTTTTGAGAGGGATGACGAAGCTCAGATGCTTGCCTTTGGAAGCCCCCAGTCAAAATTCTTTTCGGTAACTGATGCCGCTATAAAAACTGCCAAGGTAAAGCTGGAAGAGCTGAAGAAATATGTCAAGCTTGACGAGATTGAGGATTCTTCTGGAAAAGTTCATCCTGTTTCCCCTGAGGAGAAGCAGGGGCTAAACAAAGTAATTGAAGTTCTTGAGGAGCTTTCAAAACCAGCAGTTCTTTTTTTAGATGAGATTTATAGAGCTCCGTCATCAGTGGCTCAGGCACTAACATCAATTTTGAATACAAAGCAGTTTATTGGATTTAATATAACGAAGTCTCGTGTTGTATGTGCTTCCAATGTTCCTGTTGAGGGAGGGATGGACCCGGACAAGAGCCTACCAGATTATTTCTACCTAGGAGGGGAAAATACTGGGAAGGCTTATCTTGATAGGTTTACAAAGATTATAGTGACATCAGGTGATATGGCCCCATCGTGGTGGGAATACATATCTGACCCGAAGAGAGGAAATTTTCATGAGTCTATTGTTAAGTTTTGTAAGGGAAACCCCAAACATTCTTATGATATGAGCTCTATTATAGACGCTGTTAATGTGGATAATGTTCCCCAGTCTGAGGCAGTTTCAACACCGTACCCGAACTTTAGAAGTTGGGAACTGATAAGTAATTATATAGTAAGTGTTGAAGCCCAAGATAGCTATTATGATGATTCAATGATTTACTCTCTTATGGGAAAAGCGGAGACTGCGGAGAAGTATGTTCAGTCTCTTCATAAGGGATACCCACAGATAGTTGGTAACGTTGCCCCAGCCGACCCATCAAAGAGTGAGATGGACATGGTTATTGAAAGGTCCATGACATCAAACACACCGTTGATGTTGCTGGGGGCCTCATCGCTTGGAAAAACAACTAAGGTTGCAAAGTACGCTCGGGAGAATAGTTGGCCAAGACCCTATATTATTAACCTTTCCCAGAAGAGTAGAAATGATATTCTTGGATTCCCTGTACGGAAAGAACCGCTTTCTGATGTAGCCGCTCTTCTTCCTCAGGAGAGCCCTGCCAGAGGAATTCTTGTTGGAGATACACCTCTTTTATGTCCTCGTTGTGATGCTACTCAGACAGCTCTTAGGCCTAAGACACGGCCAATAAGTGATGATAAAGATTATAAGGCACTGGAGGGAGAAGACTGGACCTGTTTGACATGTGGAGAAGTTTGGACTCCTATGGAGAGGAGCACTACTGATACACGAGGTATCCCTTCTTTTGTTTCTGATTATGCTCCTAACGGCAGTTTGAAGGATGCAATAAGAAAAGCAGTTGCTAACAGGCTGGTTCAGATTATATACTTCAATGAGTTTAATAGAGCTAAGGATGAAGTACGGTCAGCTATTTTTGAGGCTGTTAGTGAGTCCCGTCTTGCAGGTGTTTCATGGAAGGGTGACGAGCAGTATATTCGTATAGTTTGTGATGGAAACTTTGGTGAGGGGTACGAGGTTTTTGACCTTGACCCTGCCTTTGCAACCAGATTTTCTGTATATAAAAAAGAGAAGATAGAGCCTGAGGATATTCCAAGTATTCTTGACTTCATGAAGGGTGACCCTGTAACCGGGGAGGGTAAGTGGAAGAATGTTATAACAAAGTTTTTCTCAACCCACCTAGATGAAGCTCAGGCCGCTGAAATGCTTAATGAAGTAGAGCGTATAAATGTTAGAAGAGGAACAACTAACCTCAGGTCTTTCAATGAACTAAGCGTGGCTCTTAAAGAGTCAGATGATGTTGCTATTAAGGGAAGAAATAATATTCTTCAATTAGACCCCATTACCGTTAATGATATTAAGGAAGTCCCATCCGCTCTGGATAAGATTAAAGCCCATATTCCCCATAATTGGACCGGGCTTTCTCCCCAAGAGTTTTTCCAGCTAGGAAGGAAAAAAATTAGCGGTGCTGATATAATGAAAGAGTTGCAGGAGTCTATTGACCTGATAAAGAAGATTACTGATAAAGCGACTGCAAATCAGCACATAGCCCGTCTGGTCATGACTATGAATGAGATTATAACTCAGGGGCAGGATAATATTAAAGGAAGAAGGGATAAGTTCATAGGAACCTTCTTGGGGTATGAGGATACTATGGGAACAACCACCATGTCAGGACTCCCTGAAAATCCTTGGGTAAGTCAGTTTACAGAATTCTTTGACCGAGAAGCTGGTGAGGATGATATTGACTTTAATCAGATTGTTAATTATGACACTGCATATTCATGGGCCTCAAGTAATGTGACACCTCTTACAAATAGCAGAGATGGGTACATTCAGACATTGGCCGCCGCTCTGAGAATGATTCCTAAACAGATGTCGGGAAAAACCCCTGCCTTTTTACAGAATATTGTAAAAGGTCTTTTTGCTACTGCAACATCAAAGGATGTTAATAGAGATGTACTGGCTTATGTGGAGACCGATAAAGCTATTGAGGAAGCTTTTATAATGTGTCAGACAGGAGATTTTAAGATTGACAGGGCATTCCTGCACGACCTAGCTGGGATAAAGAAACATATTCCGGATAGCTGGGAACCAGATTACTTGACCTGATATAAGGAAGGTAAATAAAAATGTATGAAAGCTTAGATAATCTTATCAGGTCAACTCTTTGGAGAACTGTAGATGACCTAGGGGTTTCAGAACAGGCTAACGAAGAGGGTGGTTTTGTTGAGACCCCAAGAACTCTTAATATAAACTCAGGTGGTTTACGTTATGAAGAGATGGTGACTCTTATTCGTGAGCGTATGTTTGGAGAGAAAAAGTACAGGCCCGATAAAAGAGCTGTTTGGGTAAGGAAGTCAAGTCAGCCTGTGAGAGATACTTTGTATGTTACTTACGATATCATGATTCAGCTCATGCCAGAAAATATTTTTATTGAGTTCATACCAAGAATGTTCTCTCTTTTGTTTAACGGTAATGTTGAAGAGTACACCAGTCAGGGTGCATACAATCGAAGGTTGGGGGAGCTTAATCAGGACAACTCAAAGGATGTTCCCTTCCTTACGAGGGACGAGGCTGAGGCTAAGGCTGAACTTAAAAGAGAAGAAGGAAAGGAAGAATAATGGCGGTTAAGATTAACACCCTAGCGGACCTTCTCTCTTTTGTAGAGGATTTATTTTCAACTTACGAGAAGAAGAAAGTTATACAAGACCCTCCTAGCTTTGAATCTATTGCAAAGTCTGGGTGGATGTCAATACTTACAACCACCTGTAGGATTGAGTTACCGTTGAAATCAGCCATCCCTTTTAGTGAGACACCCACGATTACTAAAGGAACGACATTTCTTGATGATGTAACGAAGTTAAAAACAGAGGCCTATGAATTTAATGCAAAGGCCGATAGCATAGCGTTTCAGGCTATAGAGGTTAATCCATCGTCATTTTATACTGATTACACCAGAAGGTTATCTGGAATGCTTGCTAAGGGTAAGTATGCTTTTATGTGGAGCTCATTACCTAAATTTCCGATGCCAAGATTTTATATGACCGAGAAAGGTCCTCAGAGAGCGACCCTAGCTGTGGGGACAACTAAGGATGGAGTTCTAACCATAGGATTAAGTCCTTGGTTTGTTGCTGAAGGCATTCTAAGCATGTGCCTACAATACTGGGGAAGAGTTCCGGGAACGGTTGAGGAAGTTTTTAATAAAGCAATGCTGTTCTTTGTTGAACATGAGATGCTTCATGTAGTCTTTGACCACACCAGACAGGATGCTCAGCTTGAGAGACACCAGACTGAATCCAAGAGGGGTACAGTCAATCAGATGATGGATGCTTTTATCAATTCATACATAGCCCAACAGAAAGGTCTTCCTGAACCCCCAATGACTGGGGTGCAGGGAAATGTTGGTAAGTTTGGAGTTGCAACGAGAAAAACAGTTTCTGAGCTGGTAGATTCGTATGGACTTTCTTTAAATGATTCACAGCTGAACTCTCTTCCCGAAGAAATTGAATTCTCCGTTGCTTGTTTCTCAAATGTAAATCCTCCGAATGAATATCAGCAATATGCAACCACTGAGGTTACTGCCGAGCTCATGGATATCTATGAGGTTTTAATTATCAAGGATATTCAGCTTCCACAGGATGATAAAGGTAATGAAGGTGGTGGACAAGGTGGTGGTGGACAAGGTGGTGGAGAACAAGGTAAAGAAAAGAGTGGGGGAGAAGGCGGTGGGGGTGGTGCAGGTGATTCTGGTAACCCAATAGAGATTGGGGATGCAGTGCTTCTTCCTAATAAGGAGGTGGGTATTGTTATTGATGAGCCTGAGCCGGGAGTTTATACTATTGAGAAAGCAGAGAAGATAGCGTATGATGAAGCAACACTTTTGATGAACAAATTTATTTTTGGGGAGGATGCTTCTGATACTAATATGAATCCACATGGAGATATGGGGGACGACCCAAACTTAGCCGATGATGATTCAGAAAGACGAGCCTCTAGTGGAAAATCAGGAACACCAATATGGAGAAAGTCTGGGGAAGTTCTTGGACAGTATTCAGGAGCTGACCTTAAGAAGCTTGTAAATAAAGTTCTTGAAAAGGAACCCGGACAGGATGGTGATGATGGTGGGGGAACCTCTGGTCAGAAAAATGGTGGGGGTTCAAGTAAGGAGAATAAATGTCCTCAGTGCGGAGGCTCTCTTGAGGATGCAGAGGTTGATAAAAAGAAGAAGGTGCTTATCTGTGCTATTTGTAAAGCAGAGATAGCACTGTCCGATGAGAAATCGGGCGGTGGAGGTGGGAGTGGAAAAGGTCCTAAAGGTGATGATGATGAAGAGGGAGAAGAGGGAAATGGCGGTGGTGGAGGTGGTTCACCTGATGAAAAGGGTAAGAAGGGTAAAAAAGGAGCTGGGGGAGGTGGAGGCGGTGAGCCGGGTGATGAAGATGATGAAGACTGGGATGATGAGGAAGAGGGAGAAGATGGTGAGGATGGGGGAAGTGGTGGTAGTGGGAAGAAAGCCGTTTATCAGCCCGGGATGATAGTAAAGACCGTTGATACAGGTGATTTTGCAAGGGTCCTATCTGTTGATGAACCTGATGAGAATGGAATCCAACATTCAGTTGAGATTGAGATTATAAGTGCAGAGGAGGCTCTTGGGGACAATGCTAAGGCATTCATGTCTTTTGAATCAAGAGGAGGCCTTCTGTCTGATTTCTTAGCAGAGGCTATTGGGAGTGTTATAATAACGACAAGTCAAAATCTATCCCCAATATCTCAGACTGATGGACAGCAGGGAGAACCCGGACAGCAGGGAGAACCCGGACAGCAGGGAGAACCCGGACAGCAGGGAGAACCCGGACAGCAGGGAGAACCCGGACAGCAG
>Ga0307377_10005173_pt1 | contig 14051 bp, 14 predicted proteins | sample TR3MG_FD_202535 | JGI IMG/M metagenome (GOLD analysis project Ga0307377, IMG submission 202535) | Soil microbial communities from Risofladan, Vaasa, Finland - TR-3 | ecosystem: Environmental > Terrestrial > Soil > Coastal area > Acid sulfate soil | place: Finland: Risofladan, Vaasa | collected... | reverse complement strand
GGGCCAAGGTCGTGGGCCTCAAGGCCATGAGCTACGACTACGGCGGCGGCCCTATTAGCGAGCTGTCGCGGACGTCGTCGTTCGACATGGGCGGCGGTATGGACGGATACAACCAGATGATCGTCCCGCGCGAGGTAACGACGACGGTGAACGTCCGCGCGACGTACGAGATATTGTACCTGGGCGAAGCCGGCTAGCGCCGGCTCCCGCGTCAACAAAATAAAGCGCCCCGTAAGGGGCGCTTGTTTTTTACGCGCGGAACAATTTTCGGCTGAATATCAAGTACGCCAGCGCGCCCGCCGCGGCCAGCGCCGCCGCCACCACCAGCGCCGTGGTATAGCCGCCGGTGACGTCGAACAGGCGGCCGCCGAACGTCGGCCCCAGCGTCCCGGATATCCCGTACGAGAGGAAGACCAGCGGGTAGCTCCGACCCACCTCGCCCGGGCCGAAGACGTGCGCCACCGCCGCGGCGTAGAGGACGAAGCACGCGCCGAAGCCGAAGCCCACCGCGAACGCCGTCGCGACGAAGGGCCAGCCGAAGCGCGAGAGCGGGACCAGCGCCGCGACCGCGAGCGTCAGGAAGCCGAGCGAGAGCGGGATGGCCCGGCCCTGAATCTTGTCCGAGATGACGCCCCACAGGATGCGGCCGCAGGCGTTGCCGAGCGCGAGCGAGCTTATCGCCGTCGTCGCCAGGCCGGCGGCCACGCCGCCCGCTAGGCCGATGGGCTTGAGGTTGCCGATGGTCAACAGGCCGGCGAAGGTCCCGGCGAACATCCCGCCGAACAGCAGCCAGAAGCGGCCGTCGCGGAAGAGCGCCCCGGCCGGGATGCCGGCCGCCTTTTGGGCCTCTTCCCGAACCTGCGCCGGAACGAAGAGCAAGAGGGCGGCCAGGATGATGGCCGCGCCGTACGCCAGGCCGACGTACCGGAATATCTCGAGGACGTCGAAGCCCCGGGCGAAGAGGGCCGAAGCGAGCGAGGACAACAGCACCGCGCCGCCGCCGAAGCCCGCGACCGCGAGCCCCGTTACGAACCCTTTTTGCTTCGGGAACCACTTGATGCACGTCGCGATGGGGCACACGTAGCCGAAGCCGATGCCGGCGCCCGCTACGATGCCCACACCCAGGATTAACAAAAACAGGTTGCCGCGGGAAGCGGCGGCAATTACGTAACCCGCGGCGAACAGCACGCCGCCGAGGGCCGCGACCAGCCGGGGGCCGCGCCGCTCCTGCCAGCGCCCGGCGAAGATCATCGCGAGCGTGAACGAGGCGATGCAGATGCCGAAGATGAGTTGCGTCGCGCCCATCGAAAGGCCGTAGTCGCCGTGCAGCGCCGGCGCGAACACGCTCCACGCGTAGATGCCGCCCAGGCAGGTTTGAATCAAAATCGACCCCAGCAAGACTAAGTATTTTCTCATGGACCCTTTCCTTCGCCCGGTTCTTTGGGGGGTTTTGAAAAAAAGCCCCGGGGCCGGCCGGGGCTTTATCCCATCCTCCTCAGGCAGGACTCGAACCTGCAACCCTCCGGTTAACAGCCGGATGCTCTGCCAATTGAGCTACTGAGGAATCGCGCCGTTATATATCATAAACGGCGGCCGTTGTCAAGCGGCCGAAGCCGTATCTACCAGTAATAGTAGTTCAGGCCGAAGTCCAGCTTGACGTACTGCGTGTCGCGGTCCGAGGTCCGGGCGTTGTCGAAGGTCCGGTTATAACCCAGCATGCCGAAGGCCGAGAAGCGCTCCGTGAAGTAGTACTCCAGGCCCGGGCCGACGTAGAAGCCGTGGGACGCGACGTCCTCCCACCCCTTCTCGCGCTTTATGCGCTCGTCGAAGACGGCGTAGCCGCCGGCTACGAACGGCATGAACACGCCCATATGGACCTTGTAGATGAGGCCGACTTTGTACGACGTCATATGGGTTTCGCCGACGCCGTCGTCCCTCTCGGCGTCGAACGGGAGGTACAGGTCGGCGCCTCCCTCGAGCGTGAGCCAGTGGAAGAGGTTGCCGTAGAGCCGCACGCTGCCCCCGGGCGCGGCCTTGGCGTCGTGGTCGAAGGCGCCGGCCGGAAACGCGAACCCGGCCGAAGCCCCCGCGCCCAGCCGGACGAGCGCGCCCGCGGCCGCGGCGGCGACCAAAATCGCAACCGCGGCGGCGAGGGTTAACCTAAACGCGGATTTAATAGTCATATTCTTCGGGTGGAACCGTTCGGCGTGTCGGTTTATGATAGTTTTAGATATTATAAGTTAACCGAAGGCCGAAGTCAAAAAAAACCCGGCCCGCGGGCCGGGTCTGAAACTACGGCGTTCGTCCTACATGAAGTAGTAATTCGCGCCGATGAGGACGTCGACGTACGTGTCTTTGTAATCTTTATCTATGCCCATGGCTTGTATCCAGGATTTATTGCCGCTCGGGACCCATCCCCACGCCTCCATGTCGAAGCGGCCGTCGTTGAAGATGACGTTGTACCGGGGGCTGACGTCGAGCGCGAATCGGCCGAACGCGTACGTTACGCCGCCGCCGACGTAGAGGCCCGGGCCGTTGAGGGAAACGTCGGTCGTAAAGTATTCCGGCTCGCGTAAGGCGGTGTTCCACCATACGCCGCCCTTGAGCTTCTCGAAATAGTAACCGCCGCCGGCGCCGGCGTACAGGCCTAACTTGCCGAAGTTAAAGCGGTAGTTCGCGCCCACCGTCACGGGGATTAACGTACTCTTCGGCTCCTCCAGGAAATCGTTTTCTTCCCAGTCTTTAACGCCGTGGCCGAGGTGGTACGCGACCGCGGCCTCGGCCTCCAACCCGCGCCAAAAGCCGATAATCGCCTTTGCGCCGAACTTCGGACTTAAGGCCATGTCGCTGCCCGTGAACGGCGAGTAACCCGGCTGCCGGGCCGGCACGTCCGGTACCTCCCACGTCCCCATCTTGCCGGTGGGCATCGCGACGCCGCCGAAGGCGCCGACGCCCACGCCGACCGCGAAACAGGCGGACGCCCAAAGTAACATCCCTGCCGCGATTCCTCTCAGCATAGTTATTTCCTCCTTTGTCCCTTTTTCCGGCCTTTGGAAACCATACCATCCCTTTCGCACGTCGCCGCGCGTATTTTAGACCCGAGAGTCCCCACGGAGGTTTAACTTTTTATTGTAAGTTGCTTGTCGAGGAATGTGGCGGCTGTTTTCTCGTCGTCGTCGCCCGTCGTACCGGCGCGGGCCCGTAAAAAACCCCGGCTTGCGGCCGGGGCTGAAACGATGAAGCCGGGGAATTGTCGTTACATGAAGAAGTAGTCCACGCCGAAGAGGACGTCGACGTACATGTCTTTGTAATCTTTTTCCCACGGGACCGTACCCGTATAGGTCTTGCCCTCGTACGTTACCTCGACATCCAAGTCGTAGTCGCCGCTGTTCATGACGTAGTTGAAGCGGGGGTTTACGTCCAACGCGAGTTTGCCGAACGAATACAGGAAGCCGCCGCCGACGTAGATACCCGGTTTGTTCATTTTCTCTTCCGCGCTAAAGGTAACGATTTTGTCGTTAACTTTGAACTTCCCGGTGACGTCCGTTGTCATCATGTAGAAGCCGCCGCCACCGCCGGCGTAGACGCCCATGTTGCCGAACATGACCTTGTAGTTGGCGCCGAAGGTTATGGGAATAATAACCGTCTTCGGTTCGTCGATCCCGGGGGTCTCTTCCCAGTCTTTAAACTTGTGGTTCAGGTGGTAGGCGAACGCGACCTCTACGTCAAGCGCCGGTATGACGCCTATTAACGCCTTGCCGCCGAACTTCGGGCTCATACCCAGATCGCTGCCATCCTCGGAAGCCATATCGCCCATCGGCAGCGCGATCCCGCCGAAGCCGCCCGCGCCCATGCCGATGCCATAGGCCGAAGCGGCCGCCAGCCCGAGCACAGCTAATACCGTCAATTTACGCATTCCTCAAATCCTCCTTGGGTATAGGAACGTTATTAATGCCTACGCGCGTAAGCCTCCGCCGCTTTTCGGCGGTGGCTTAAACTTGTGTAAATATTTAACACAATGAGAGGCCGTTGTCAAGGCTAATCTTTTCGTTTGCTAAATATTCCGCCGTCCGCGTTATAACGGTTTCGCCCTAAAGCCGGAAGCCTAAACCCCCCTTACGCGCGCCGCGTTTGGCCCTTGTCGTCGTCGGCCCGTTGTGTTAACGTTACGCTACTAAGGGCGACCCGTCAACCGGTATTGGAGGCGCATGTCGGCCAGCGCCGCCGGGAAGTTGCGGAACCACGTCGCGAGCGGGACCAGCGGCGGCGTTTTCCGGCCGCCGGGCACCGCTTTCCGGAGCGATTCTAAAAAAGAGGCGGGCCCGTCGAAATCGGCCATCATTACGAAGCCGCGGCCTATCTCGCCGCGCAGGTGCGCGTCGGAGCCGGCGCTTCGGCCGAGGTTGTAGCGCCGGGCGAAGTCGAGCGCCAGCTTATCGTCGTCGGCGTAGATGTTGCGGGCGTTGTATACCTCGACGACGTCGACGTCGCCCGCGTAACGCTCCATGAAATCGAGGCGGGGCCGCCGGTGCGCGATGCGCGCGAACGGGTGCGGTACGTTGACTAAGCCGCCCTGCTCGTGTATCTCGGCGATGGTCTCGGCCAGCGGAAGGCCGCGGGTCAGCGGCCGCGATATGAACATCCCCATCGCTTCGCCGTCCAGGGTGTTGATCTCTTGCGCCACGACCGCCTTGGGGCGCGGCCGGCCCGGGTAATGGAGCTCCATGAAGTCGGCGAACTCGTCGGAGGCGACCAGCTCCGCCGCGGCCAGCGAGCCGTCGAGGGCGTTATGGTCGGCGACGGCGAAGGCGCCCAGGCCCCGTCGCAGGCAGGTGGCCACGATAGCCCACGGTTCCGAGCGGGAATCGTAGGAGGCCGAGGAATGGATATGAAGGTCGGCTTTTACCAACATGGCTCGAGCTCGTACCGTCCACGCCGCGTCCGGCGCTATCGCTGCGTTCCGTTCATAGCGGCGGTCGCGTTGTGCGTTTTTGCCGCAGCGTGCGGCGACCGGGGCGACGGCTACTTCAAGGAGGCGCGTCGTCGCGAGGCCGACTACGAGTTCGAAAAGGCCGCGCGGCGCTACGAGCTGGTTGCGGTAGGCTTCAAGCGGTCGCCCCTCCGCGACGAGGCCGCCGCGGGGCTCGCGCGCTGCCGCGCCGAAATGCACTTCAACCGCGCCGAAGAGCTGATGTACGCCGGCGCGGCGTACACCGCCGTCGCCGAGGCCGAGGCCGGCCGACGCCTCGACCCCGAAAACCCGAGGGGTCTATACCTCGTCGGCCTCGTTCACCGCTTTATCGGGCCCCGCGAGTTGGCCCTCGAGGAGTTCAACGATTGCATTAAAAAATATCCGGCGAGCCCGTACGGCTATTTAGGTCGGGCCGAATACTTCCGGTTCCGAGTCGAGCGCGAGGAAGCGTTGGCCGATTACGTAAGGGCGTTCCGGGTTGCCGGCCGCGACGTACGTAGCCGGGGTGCGGCCTTTCGCGGGATACGCGACATAATGCTCAAACTGGGGCAACCCGAAGGGGCCGTTAATCGTTACAAGCGCGAGGTCAGAGACGCTGTTGCCGCCGACGCTTTTAATTATTGGGTAGGTTATTATTACCTACGGAAAAGGCCCGTGGTCTACCGGACCGCCCAGGGATATTTCGACAAAGTCGTCGCGCGGCCGCGCCCCGGGGCGTACGAGGCGAGGGCGTACGCCGCCCGCGCCGAATGTTACTTCGCCTACAAGGAGTTCGAGCGCGCCAAGGCCGACGCCGACGAAGCTATCGCCCTCGACGCCGAGAACGACGCATTTTACAAAACCGCGGAAGAGATATACCGCAAGCTCTCGCTCCCGCCGCCGCGAAAAACTCAGAAATGAGCGTACCCGCGCGGCGCCATCGGCTCGACGTCGCCGTTCCGCACTAGCACGACGCCCTCCGCCTCCTCGGTAGTTGCCCCTATTGGCGTAACCTTTATGCCTTTTTCGGCCGCGGCCTGCGTAAGCGCCGCGGCCTCGGTTCGCGGACAGGTGAATAGGAGCTCGAAATCCTCGCCCGCGGCCGTGGCGTACGTTACCGCATCCTCGCCCCTCGAGCCGGCGACGTCCCGCGCCGCCTCGGCGATGGGTAGCGAGGCCGCGTCCACCGCTACCCCCACCGCCGACGCCCGGGCGACGTGCGCCGCCGATTCGGAGAGGCTGTCGGAGGTGTCTATGACCGCGGCCCGGGGCACCCGCCGGCGGAGTAAACGCCCCAGCTCGAGGCGCGGCGTGGGCCGCCGGTAGCGCGCCGTCGCCGCGCCCGCCGCGGACGGCCGGCACTCCCCCTCCCCGGCCAACAAGTGCAAACCCGCCTGCGCCAAACCCAGCTCGCCGCTTACGTAGAGCAAATCCCCCGGCGACGCGCTCGCCCGGGTGAGGAACGCGCCCCCCGGCGCTTTGCCCAGTATCGCCATCGCGAAGAACAGGTGCGAAGGGCTGGCGACGACGTCGCCGCCCACCAGCGCCAGCCCCTCGCGCGAGGCGAGCGCCGCCGCGCCGCCGAAGAAGCCCTCCAGCTGCGCCGCGGGGGTGGCGGCCGGCGCCGCAACCGATATTACCGCCGCCCACGGCTCGGCGCCCATGGCAGCCAGGTCCGACAGGTTGGCGCACGTCAGACGCCACCCGACGTCCGCGGGCGTCGTGAACGCCAGGTCGAAGTGGACGCTCTCCACCATCGCGTCGGAGGCGAAGACGACGGCATCGTCGCCGCTGGCGGCGAGCGCCGCGGCGTCGTCCCCCGGCCCCACCAGGACGCCGGCGCCCTGAGCCGGCAGCCGCTCGAATATCCGGGCCAGTATCCCGGCCTCGCCGACGTCGCGTAAATTTATTTCCTTTTTCACCACGAATTAACCCGCGAAGAAGAACGTTACGGCGATGATGGCGTACAGCGCCAACAGCAGCAAACCCTCGAGCCAGTTGCTCTCGCCGTCGGCCGTGATGAGCGGCACGATGAGCATCGAGAGCGCCACCGCGGCGACCTCCAGCGGCGTGAAGATGAGGTCGAGGGGTTTGGGCCACACGTAGCTGATGATGACGACGAGCGGCGCCACCAGCAGCGCGATTTGCATCGACGAGCCCTGCGTTATGGTGAGCGCGAGGTCCATGCGGTTGCGCCAGGCGACGAGTACCGCCGCGAAGTGCTCCGCGGCGTTGCCCGCTATCGCGATGACCACGATGCCGATGAATACCTCGCCCCAGCCAAGCGCGTGCGCCGTGGCCTCGATGACGCTTACCAGGATTTCGGCGGCGGCGACGATGCCCGCCGTCGTGAGAACCAGTACGGCCACCGCCCACGAGAACCGCTTGCCGCGAGGCGGCCGGGCGTCGCAGTGGTGGGGGAAAGCGTGGCGGTGGGTTACGAGCGAGAAGACGATGCTCGCGCCGTACGCGACGAGCAAGACTACGGATATCGCGAGGCTAAGGCGGTGCTCAGATATCTCTCCCGCCCGGCCGATGAAGTGCAACAAGGACGGCATAAGGAGCGCCGACACCGCCACCACCATCAGCGTCGCGCCCATGCTCGCCGCCCGGGCGTTGAACTTCTGTTCCTTGTGGCGCAGGCCGCCGGCGACGAAGGCCGCACCCAGGACCAACAGCGAGTTCCCCAGGATGGAACCCGTCAGCGACGCCTTGACGACGACGGCCAGGCCGGCGCGGATGCCGACCAGCGCAATTATGAACTCCGCGGCGTTGCCGAGCGTAGCGTTGAGCAGGCCGCCGACGGTGGGCCCGGCGCGCGACGCCAGGACCTCCGTGGCCCATCCCATGGCCGCGGCGAGGTACACCAGCGCCACCGCGGCGGCGAAGAACGTGAACACCGCCGGCCCGCCGAGATATAACGACGCGGCCGCCGCCGGCAAGAATACCAGGAGTACGGCGCCGTATTTCACGTCTTAGTCCGCTCCACGTCGCCCCAGGCCGTCAGGAAAGCTCCCCCCAGGGCGCCCCGCCGCGTCAACCACCGGTCCGCCGCGGCCAGCGGCCGCCGCAGCCGGCGGACGTAAAAAGGGAAGAAATGCAGCGTCGTCGCCATCTCGAGGGGCGTCTTTAAATAGCGCGAAAGAACCCGGCGCAGGTCGTACGGGCCGTAGAAGCGAACGGCCCGGAAGAGCGTGGCCCCTAAATTCCTCTTCACTCGCCGCAAAGCCGCGGACAGCGACCAGGCGTTGAGGACCGCCACCGCCACGCGCCGCCGGCAGACGCGCGCCGCCTCCGCGAACGCCGCCTCCGCGTCGGCCACGAACTCGACGGAGGTTATCATAGTTACCAGGTCGAAGGAGCGGTCGCGGAAGGGCAGCGCCTCCGCCCGGCCCTGTACCAGGTGTACGCCCCGCCCGCGCAGCCTCTCTTGCGCCCGCGTTATCATGTCCCGCGCCGGCTCGAGCCCCACGCCCCGCGCGCCCGCGCCGGCAAAGAGCTCGAGGTGAAGGCCGGTGCCGCTGCCGACGTCGAGCACGCGAACGCCGCGCACGTCGCCCGCGGCCCGGGTCAGCAGTTCGTCCTCCAGCTCCCGGGCGTACCGGCCGGCGGGCGTTTCGAACCAGGCGTCGTAGCGGGCCGCGGCGTCGCCGGCGAACACGCGCGCCCCGGAAGGCCCCGGCCTTTCATCCCGCGACGGCGGCAACCTTTCCCTCTAAGGTGCTCGGCTTGTCGCGCCGGTCGTCCACGTTGAGGAGCGTCATAACGCGTTCGACGCCGGCGGCGAAGGGTGCCTCGTGCATCTCGCGGATTACCGGCCAAAGCTCGTCGAGGTCGCCCTCGAGCGCGGTCCCGTTGGGGCCGACGTGGGCCTTTATTTCCGGGTGGCGTTCCAGTACGTCGAGCACTCCCCTGACGTACGGGCTGAGCGACGTCCCGGCGGTGCCGAGCGGTACTACCGTGACCTGTACGACGGCCATATCGTCTCTCGCTTACGGTTTCACGCCGCTAAGTGTTGTGTTAAAATCGTTTTAATGAAGAGGACCGCCACGCCGTTGACCGAGGCCCGGTTGTGGGCTACGGCCGAGACGATAAAGCGCGAGCTGGCGCGCGGCCCCTACCGCTCGCCGGTCGTTTCCAACTCGATGGCGCCCGTGGCGCGGGAGGGCGACGCGTTCGTCGTCGTACCCCCCGGGCGCCGCGGCCCGCGCTTCGGCGACGTCGTCGCCGTGGTCGCCGGCTCGCGGGCGGTCGTGCACCGCGTCGTCGGCAAAAGGGCCGGCCTCTATATCACCAAGGGCGACGCCTCACCCCGCGTCGACCCGCCGGCGCGGCGCGCGGACGTCCTGGGGCTCGTTCGCGCGGTGGAAAAAAGCGAAGGCTCGTTTCTACCTCTGGATACGGCCCGGGGCCGCCTGGCCGGCGCCGCCCTGGCCGCCGTCTCCGCGCTCGAGAATACCGTAAACGGCGTCGCGTCGCCGCCGCCCGCTTTCCTCCGAAGGTTTTTCTACCTGGCGCTGCTCCTGGTCTGGGCGGCGTTCTACCCTAGTACCCTTCCCCGGCGAAGCTGAGCTGGAGCACGTCCGCGTTCTCCTGGTCCACCAGGAAGACGGCTCCCCGGGCGCTGACCGCCAGGCGGCCGGGTCGGACGGACCGGCCTAACTTGTCCGCCAGCCGGGCGAAGTCCAAAAGGCCGAGGTAGGTGCCGTCGGCGTCGAAGAACTGCAGGCGGTTGACGTCGCCCGCCTCGGCGGTAACGACGACTTCCGGCGGGCCGCCCGGCACCGCCACCCCCGCTTCTCTAAGCTTATCGGCCAATTTGCCGTAACGGTCCACCGCGACCGCGGTGACGCCTTTGAACCGGCCCGCGTCGCCCGCCGGCCCGGGGCCGCCGATGGCCTTCAAGAAACCGCCGGCTTCGTCGAACTTCTGGATAACGCTGTTGCCGGCGTCGAGCACGTATATGTTGCCGGCGCCGTCGGCGGCGACGTCGCGGGGGTCGGGTTGGTACGGCGGCGCGACGTCCGCGGCGTCGAGCGGGACCTCCAGGCCGTCGAACTCGCCCGCCGACGTGAACCGCTGGACCCGCCGGTTCATCCGTTCCACCACCAGCAACCGGCCCTCGCCGTCGAGCGACGCGGCCACCGGCTCGTTGAAGGTCCCCTTTACGTAGCCGAAGATGGGGGCGCCGTCGGCGTCCCGGCCGCCGATGAACCCCAAAAATTTGCCGGCGCCGTCGAAAACCTTCACGGCGTGGGCGGGGGAGTCCACGACGAACACCCGGCCGTCCCTGGCGGCGGCCACGTCCACCGGGCCCTCGAGCTCGTGCACGGCCTCGCCCCGGCCGCCGAACTCCACCGTGAACTTGCGCGCGCGCGCGTCGTATATCTTCACCAGGTTCGTGCTGCCGTCCAAAACGACGAAGCGCGGGTCCGCCAGCGCCAGCGCCAGCGGGAGCTCCGGGACCAATCCTCTTTCCCGGAGCGATTGTATTACGCACAGGTTCTCGAGGTCGCGCAACGGCTCGAGCGTCCCCGTATCCACCGTTTCCTTCAATTTTTTAAGGCGCACGTCCGGCGCGTCGAGCGGGTACAGCTCGACGCGGTTGCGGCCGCCCTTCTTGGCCTCGTACAGCGCCATGTCGGCGATGCCGACGAGCGTCTCGCCGTCGGCGCCGTGGTCGGGAAAGAGCGCCACCCCGGCCGAGCACGCCGGCGAAACGAACTTCCCGGCGCCCTTGTCCACCGAGATTTTTAACTTCTCGGTCTTGGCGCGAACCTCCTCCGCCTTGGCCCGCGCCCCGTCGGCGTCGGCGTCCGGCACGACGGCGGCGAACTCCTCGCCGCCCCACCGGCCTACCAGCGGCCCGCCGACGAAGACGTCGGCCAACAGGCCCGCGAATTCGAACAAAACCAGGTCCCCCACCGGATGGCCGTACGTGTCGTTGACCTCTTTGAAGTGGTCGAGGTCGAACATGAGCACGGCGAGGGGGGCGTTCCCCTCTTTCGCCTGCTCGAGCGCGCGCTCGAGGCGGGGCGACAGGCCCTGGCGGTTGTAAAGGCCCGTCAGGTGGTCGCGCTCGTGGTAATCCTTGTTTACGGCCTGGAGGAGCAACTTGCGGCACTCGTCGAGGAAGCCCGCCTCCGCGCGGCTGAACTGCGGCGACTCGAACGAGTAGACGTCCAACGTGTAACGTATCTCGTCGTTGGTCAGCGCCAGCGGGAACGAGAGCAACGGCTCGGAGCGCGCCTTGCCCTTCCTGGGCGCCGGCGCGGAAGGGATGAGGGGCCGCTTCTTCAGGTCCCGGCCTACCACCGACAGCCGGTAATCGCGGAAGGGGGTCTTCTTCTCGAGCAGCGCGAACACCGCGTTCACGACGGCCTCGAAGTCGAAGTCGTAGTTGATCTGTTCCTGCAGCTCTTTTATTTCGGGGTCGGTCTCGCGGCGGGTCCGCGCGTCCCAGCTGAGCTCCGTCATCGTTCCTCCTATTATTTATATATTATGCCGGTGGGCGGCCGTTGTCAACGCCAAAGCAAAAAGCCGCCCGGGTGGGCGGCTATATATCGTCGTATCCAACCCGAGGTTAATTGAACAGCGCCTTGACGCGACCCAGGGACGTGGGGGAGACCGCGGGCTCGGTCTCTTTGAAATACTGGATGCGGTTATTATACCTGTCGCACACGTATACTCGCGTACCGTTAGGCGTTGCGGCAACGCCCCAGGGGTATCTGAACTCGCCGGGTTTACCTCCCGCCGTTCCCCATTTACCGAGGTAGCTTCCGGTAAGCGTGAAGTATTGAATCCTATGGTTTTCTCGGTCGGCGACGAAAACTAAACCGTCTGAAGTGATCGATATTGCCACCGGGTAAGCGAAGTGACCTATCCAGCCACCATATGAACCCCACTGGCCTAAGAAACTACCCGTCGGCGTGAAGTACTGTACGCGGTGGTTACCCGCGTCGGTTACGTAGACGTTGGCGTTGGGAGCGACGGCGATGCCTTCGGGCCAGTTAAATTGCCCCTCTCCGGAACCGTAGGAACCCCATTTTCCTAAAAATTCGCCTTTGGCGTTGAAGTATTGGACGCGGAAATTGTCTTTATCTGTTACATATATATAATTAACACGGGGATTTACGGCCACCGAGCAGGGCTCGTCGAATTCCCCGTTTCCCTTTCCGCTATTACCCCACATGCCTAAAAAGACGCCCGCAGCCGTGAAATACTGGATCCGATCATTAAGAGAATCCGCTACGTATACTAGTTCCGTTGAACGGTGTACTGCGACGCCGAATGGACTTATGAATTGCCCGGGTCTCGCGCCGGTAGAACCCCATTTGCCTAAGAAGCTGCCGTTCCGGGTGAAGTATTGAATGCGGTCGTTACTAACGTCGGCTACGTAAACTTTGCTGTTCGGGCCCAGCGAGATACCGCGGGGGCGTCTAAAGCGGCCATCTGCGGTACCCGCGGACCCCCACATACCTTCGAATACGTATATGCTTAAAGCAGGGAGGGCGGAAACCCCGAGCCCTAAGAAAAAGGTAATTATAATCTTTTTCATTTTTCTTGCCCGCCGGCGTTTTACCGGCTGACTACCACTTTACCGATGTGCTTCCCGGATTCCGTTTCTAGCGCGTATAAATAGAGCCCCGGCGTTACGTTAGCCGTCCACGCCGCCGTCGCACCTGCCGTCGTTACGTAATCGTCGAAGACCGTATCGACTTTACGCCCCGCAAGGTCGAATATCTCGAGCTTTACCCGGGTCGGTTGCGGCGGCGTGATGGTGAACGTCGCGGTGCCGGTCACGGGGTTGGGCTTGCAGGTGATTACGCGGGCCGCCTTCGTCCGGCCGGCGCCCCAGCCCGTAACGGCAAACGGCGCGGCCAAGGAGCCGCCGCCGCGCGACGGGTCCACACCCGTGACCCATCCGAAGGCCACGGCCGCTAAGGCACACACGCTACCGGATATTATTATTCTTAAGCGAATGGGGTACATACCGTCCGCTAATACGGGTACGGGTCGTTCTTTATAAAGAGCTTAAAAAAGTCCTGGTTCCCGAAAGTCGGGATATCCCTAATTAAATATTCGCCGGTCCGGCTTATCTTACTCATTTTATAAACCCCGGGGTCCCGCCGATAAATGACCCAACAACTACCGTCGTAATCGCAAATGCCTCTCGGGCCGTACGGTTTCGCGGGCTCCGATTGCCAGAGTAACTTGCCCGATTTATCGTATAAACGGGTATAACTGGGCTTCTTGGGACCCTCGGACGTCCCAATTAATACATCGCCCGTCGTCCTCCCCACGTCTACAAGGTTGACTAATAAGTTGGCTCCGCCTCTATAGAGCATTTGTACCGGTTTGCCGTCTTGGTTGATTTTCAGTAAAAACGGCGCGAGGGTACTACCCCCTCCGTCAATCCAAACGCCGCCGTCCGTTTGGTCAATGCGTACGCGTACGAACTCGTAATCGTAACCTAGTTCTTGACCCGTTTTAGTAAATACAACGTCGCCCCGCTTGTCCATTTTATGTATGTAACCCCCTCGAGACCCGCCTCTCGTTGTTACCCACACGATTCCTGTTTCCTCATAAACGGCTATATCGGTCGTATTAACGAACGCCGAACCTAACGGTTTATCGAAAATGATATCGCCGTCGCACGTGAGTTTCGTTAACCAAAAATGGTTAAATTCCGGTTCGTGTAATACCCAGGCTTTTTTATCCTTCGTATCGAACGCCATACATTCTACGTATCCCTCCAGCTCGGTGTTCTTCTTCAGCGACGCGGACGAATTGTATATTTCAATCCCGCCCGAGCCGGCGGCCCAAATTTCGCCTTTGGCCGGATTCAAACCTAAAGCCCGGCCGAGGTCTACGTCATCTTTTTCCAATAGCTTGCGGCCGTTCTGGTCGTACTTCGCCCACTTATGTATTTCAAATACCCACACCGGATGGGGGTCGTTGGGGTTGGGGTCGCCGCTCGGGCCCCCTTCGTACTCGTCGTCGCCGCAGCTTAACGCCATCGCGAATACAAAAACCCCCACGCCGGCCCACAGGGCCAACCTGGGTATCAAGGTCTCCCGCGCTGAACGCGCGCCTTGGC
>Ga0307377_10005172_pt1 | contig 14053 bp, 13 predicted proteins | sample TR3MG_FD_202535 | JGI IMG/M metagenome (GOLD analysis project Ga0307377, IMG submission 202535) | Soil microbial communities from Risofladan, Vaasa, Finland - TR-3 | ecosystem: Environmental > Terrestrial > Soil > Coastal area > Acid sulfate soil | place: Finland: Risofladan, Vaasa | collected... | reverse complement strand
GTCATTCAGTCATAGAATTGGTAAAGAAGATATCCGCCCTTCGCGCATCACAACTAAAGCGAGTTAGTGAATGAGTTCAACAATTAACAATCAACCATCACCGAGCACTTTTTTCCAGGGAAAAAAAATGTTCATCACCGGGCACACCGGTTTCAAGGGAAGCTGGTTATCGCTCTGGTTGCAGTCCATGGGCGCGCAGGTGATTGGTTATGCACTGGTCCCGCCGACGAACCCCAGCCTGTTCGAGGTCGCCAGGGTCGGCGAAGGCATGACCAGCATCATCGGCGATATCCGCGATTTGGCCCATCTGCGCAAGGCATTTGCCGAACACCAGCCCGAGATCGTGATCCACATGGCTGCACAACCGCTGGTGCGTTATTCCTATATCGAACCGGTCGAAACTTATTCCACTAACGTGATGGGCACGGTGAATCTGCTTGAAGCAGTGCGTGGCACGGACAGCGTCAAGGCCGTGGTGAACGTGACCAGTGACAAATGTTACGAGAATCGCGAGTGGGTTTGGGGTTACCGCGAAAGCGAAGCGATGGGCGGCTACGATCCCTACAGCAACAGCAAGGGCTGTGCGGAGCTGGTGACAGCCGCCTATCGCAACTCATATTTTCATCCGGACAAATACAAAACGCATGGCGTCGCCATTGCTTCCGGACGTGCCGGCAATGTCATCGGCGGCGGCGATTGGGCTGAAGATCGCCTCGTTCCGGATATAATGCGCGCCATCACGCAAGGCAAGCCGGTCAATATCCGCAACCCGCATGCGATCCGCCCGTGGCAGCATGTGCTGGAGCCGCTGTCCGGCTACCTGGTACTGGCACAAAAGCTTTACGAAGAAGGTGCGGCCTACGCCGAAGGCTGGAATTTCGGGCCGAACGATGAAGATGCCAAGCCGGTGCAATGGATCGTGGAGAAGCTGACCGAGTCATGGGGTAAGGGCGCAAGCTGGGTGCTGGATGGAGGTGACCATCCCCACGAGGCGCATTACCTGAAGCTGGATTGTTCCAAGGCAAAAGCACGCCTGGATTGGCATCCAAAATGGCATCTGGATGAAACGCTGGAACAAATCGTGAAGTGGCATAGAGATTATCAGCAGAATAAAAACATGAATGCAGCAACGCTGGAACAAATTGAAATTTACGCAAAAGGGTTACGAACATGAGTGGCGTATTACGCAAACAACTAACGGCAGACGCAAACCATACCATTCATCTGGTTCTCCCGCCCGAAATGGGGGACGAAGTCGAGGTTGTCGTTTTTCCTCGCGCATCTTCCAAAGCGGCAGCGCAGCAAGAAGGTTTGGCTATGGCACAGCTGATGGATGAAAGCGGTTTTGCCAGGAATGTCCTCAACAGTACAGAAGAGGATTGCTGGAATGACCTTTGAGATTATTCCGGGCACGATTTACAGTGCGCATTTCCCGTTCAGCGATCTGAGCAACAAAAAGAAAAGACCCGTGCTGGCATTGTCCGGCAAGGATGAAAACGATGATGTACGCATCGTGTTCATTACCAGGACAGCGGTTAATGAAGCACATGGTTTCGCCCTCGAATCAGCAGACTTTTCGGGAGAGCCGCTCAAACACCAAAGCCACATACGAGTGGACAAGATTTTTAATTTGCATGTCAGCCGAATTGAAAAGCCGGTCGCACAACTTAGCGACAAAGGATTTGAGCAGGTACTGCGCCGTTTGGTGACGTTAGATATCCCGAATCTTGCAGCACTCAAATACCGTGAAAAGGAATTTCAACCCGGCACCAGCGTCGTTCCGCCTTCCGGCAAGGTGCTCGGTGCTGCCGAACTGACGAACATGGTCGAGGCCTCCCTGGACGGATGGCTCACCACCGGGCGCTTCAATGAGGCATTCGAGAAGCGCTTCGCCGAATTCGTCGGCGTGCCGTACGCCTTGACCACCACATCCGGTTCGTCGGCCAACCTGCTGGCCTTTACCGCACTCACTTCGCACAAGCTGGGGGCGCGCGCACTCAAACCGGGCGATGAAGTCATTACCGTTGCAGCGGGTTTCCAGACCACCATCGGTTACACACAGATAGCTGATTACCATTCAGAGGGGCAACGCGGATAGCCATGTCACACTTTGATTTTATTACGACTCCTTTGGCCGGGTTGATGCTGGTGCAGCGCAAAGCGATAGAAGACAATCGCGGCTTCTTGTCGCGCTTTTACTGTGCGGATGAATTTCGCAAGGCAGGCTTTATTAAACCTATTGCTCAAATTAATCATACCCTCACACGCAAGAAAGGCGCGGTGCGCGGGCTGCATTTTCAGCATCCACCGCATGCTGAGACTAAATTAGTGAGTTGCTTGAAAGGTGAGATATGGGATGTAGCAGTTGATATCCGGAATGAGTCACCGACCTTCTTACATTGGCATGGCGAAATCCTTTCCGCCGCAAATCGCAAGAGCCTGCTGATCTCGGAAGGATATGCGCACGGTTTTCAGGCGCTGACCGAGGATTGCGAGCTGATTTACTTGCACACTGCTGCCTATTATCCCGAGGCCGAAGGCGCGCTTAATATAGCAGACCCAAGGCTAAGTATCACTTGGCCTTTGTCCATTGGCGACCTTTCCGATCGTGATCGCAACCATTCACTAATAGACCAAAATTTCCAAGGAATCGTTTTATGAAGTGCCGCCATTGCCACGCAGAGTTAGCGTTGTCTCTGATCGATTTAGTTACGTCTCCGCCATCCAATGCCTACCTAACTGAGCAAATGCTGCATGCGCCGGAAAAGTATTTTCCTTTGCGTGTTTTGGTATGTAACGAATGTTGGTTGGTTCAGACTGAAGATTATGCTGGGGCAGATGAACTCTTCTCGTCAGATTACGCATACTTCAGCTCATTCTCGACGACTTGGCTGAAGCACGCTGAGCAATATATAGCTGATATGGCAGCTCGATTTGGGTTGAACGAAAATTCCCACATTGTGGAGGTGGCCGCGAATGATGGGTATTTGTTGCAATATGCTAAAGCAAGGGCTATTCCGTGTTTGGGCATTGAACCCACGACCAGCACAGCCAATGCGGCGCGCGCTAAAGGCATCGAAATCGTTGAAGAATTCTTCGGTGTAAAGCTGGGTAAGCAACTTGTCGCGCAAGGCAAACAAGCCGATCTGACGACAGCCAACAATGTGCTAGCACATGTGCCGGACATTAATGATTTTGTGGGTGGCTTCGCTGCGATATTGAAACCGGATGGTGTATCCACTTTTGAGTTTCCTCACTTGCTGCGCTTGGTTTCAGAAAATCAGTTCGACACCATTTATCACGAACACTATTCCTATCTTTCACTCACTGCGGTAAAGCTCATATTTGAGCGCAATGGACTAGGCGTGTTCGATGTTGAAGAGTTACCTACGCATGGAGGCAGCTTGCGTGTTTATGCACAGCGCAAAGACATAGGCGCGCGTGAAGTAAGCCAAAATGTAGCCAAACTATTGGATCGAGAAACGGCTGCGGGCATGACAAGTGTTGCGTTTTATGCTGGCTTTCAAGATAAAGCTAATCGAGTAAAAAACGATTTCCTAGCTTTTTTGATCGAAGCAAAACGGGCAGGCAAAACAGTAGCCGGTTATGGCGCTGCCGCTAAAGGCAACACCCTGATGAATTACGCCGGAGTACGTCCGGATCTGCTAACCTACGTGGCGGATCGCAACCCTGCGAAACAGGATAAATTTTTGCCCGGCTGCCGAATCCCGATCGTTGCCGAAGACCAGTTAAAGCAAACTAGGCCACATTATGTGGTAATTCTTCCTTGGAACTTGCGAACAGAAGTGGTCGATCAATTGGCCTACATTCGAGAGTGGGGTGGTCAATTTGTTACGGCAGTACCTTCACTGAAGGTGAGCTGAGGCGCATATGAGGGTAGCGGTTACAGGAGCCAGCGGTTTTATTGGTCGCCATGTGCTCGCAGAATTAAGCCATCACGATGTTGAACTCGTTGCGGTAACGCGTGATCCTGCGCGACTGCGCAACCTGGGTGAATCCGTTCGAGTTTTGGAGATGGATATCGCCACGCCAACGCCAGATAGCTACGAGCGTTTAGGCAAGCCGGATACGTTGATCCATCTTGCTTGGGATGGATTACCTAATTACAAGTCATTACATCATTTTGAAACGGAATTGCCTAAACAGTATCAGTTCCTGAAAGCCATGGTTGAGTCCGGCCTGCCGTCACTGCTTGTTACGGGAACCTGCTTTGAATATGGTATGCAGTCCGGCGCTCTTTCGGCAACGATGCCAACCGAGCCGACCAACCCATATGGGTATGCCAAGGATGCATTGCGGCAGCAACTAGAATATTTGAAAACGGCACTACCTTTCAATTTAACTTGGGGGCGGCTGTTTTACATGTATGGGGAAGGTCAACCCAACACTTCGCTCTACCCCAAGTTAAAAGAAGCCATATTGCGTGGTGATAAGACTTTCAACATGTCAGGCGGCGAACAACTGCGCGATTACTTACCAGTAGAAGAAGTTGCGCAACAGATCGTTCAGTTGGCAATGGCGCAAGGCGATATTGGCGCGGTCAATATTTGTTCAGGGAAGCCTATTTCCGTGCGTAGATTGGTTGAACAATGGTTGCTCGAAAACAACTGGAAAATTGAGATGAACCTAGGTCATTACTCTTACCCGGATTACGAACCGATGGCCTTTTGGGGTGGGAGCACCATTGGTGAAAACAAACAAAATACAATTAGGTTATGACTGTTCAGACGACAAGTCATTCAACAAAGAAACTGGCCGAGTTACAGGTTGAAAACTTTTTCCCAACTGGGAAAGATGGAACAATCGATGAAGAAATTGCCGAAATTGCATTTCAGCGAACAGTTACGTGTATCAATTCGATAAAGAGTTGGAACGACTCTGGATTTGATCGTTTGATCTCTTGGCAATATGCAACCTACTTATATTTTTTAAGTAGAGAAGTAGCTTCGCGATCCGAAGACACCGAACTTGCAACTAGATTATTTTTACTAAATAAAGCGCTTAATGCAGTCGAGATGTATTTTCAGATTGAGTTGCCCGATTATATTTTCTTGAGCCATACTACTGGACTAGTTTTTGCTCAAGCAACCTATGGGAACTATGGTGTCTTTCACCAAGGATGCACAGTGGGTCGTAACGGATTAGACCGACCAACGCTTGAAGAGGGAGTCATTCTCTATCCAAACTCATCTGTAATAGGAAAATGTCTTGTACGAACTAACTCAGTCATTGCCCCTGGTGTCCAATTAGTGAACCAAGATACTCCAGGGAACTGTTACGTCTTTATGGGAGAAAAGGGTAAACCGGTCTTTAAGGAAATAGACGAATTTTACGCAGACCGATATTTCGACCGATCAATAGTGACTCAATCAATTTAAACGGAGTAATGATTTTGGCAGTTTTATATCAAAATTTTGATCTATTGGTTGAGGGACAGCTACAACGATTTCATTTCGTCAGTATAGGGACACGTAATAGATTCAGTTTCGATGGATGGCTTTTTAAAAATTTCTTCGCCGGGGGTGATTGCTGATATTAAAGTTTGAGTCTTGAGAAAATTCTTGTCGCCAATTATCTACGCGTTGGTTGACCTTCATTAATGCACATCGTCATCGTACCTATTATTAATAGTGCCCTCTCAGAGTATTTCCCATGGCTTTTAATCGCAACGTTATCGTCAACTATATAGGCTATAGCTGGTCCGGCATGATGGGGATCGCTTTCCTGCCTAGTTATGTAAAAGCGCTAGGCGCAGATGCTTACGGCCTTGTTGGGGTATATACGGTTTTATACGCCTGGATTGCCATGTTGGATATGGGCCTAACACCTACCTTGAATCGCGAAGTGGCACGGTTGCGTGCCGGGGAGCACACGGCGGAGTCGATCCGCGATTTATTACGATCCATTGAACTCATCTTCGCAGTCATCGCCACCCTTATGGTCATATTGGTCTGGCTAGGCTCAACCGTGCTAATGGATTATTGGTTAAAGTCTAATTTACTACCGCGAATTATGGTGATAGATGCTATCCGGATCATCGGATTTGTCTTGGCTTCACGCTGGCTGGAGCAGATATATAGGGCGACAATTCTGGGCATGCAGGACTATGTCTATTTGAACTTGGTCCAAAGCGTCATTGCCACCCTTCGCTGGGGCGGGGCGTATGTCGTTGTCACCTTTTTCGCCCCGTCCATTCTGTATTTCTTTGTCTGGCAGGGTGTGGTATCTATTCTTACGGCGATCATGCTAATGCACAGAACTTACCGGCTGCTGCCGCAGTCAAAAAGGGCAGGTCGCTTCAGTCTGACCACCCTGGTAAAAATAAAGAAGTTCGCAGTAGGGATGTCGATGAGTACGATCTTGACGTTCGCGCTAACTCAGACAGACAAGATCGTCATCAGCAGAATGCTTCCTTTAGATCAGCTCGGTTACTACATGCTCGCGGCAAGCGCGTCCGGTGCCCTCTTGTTGCTGGTTACCCCTATGAACAACGCGATCTATCCGCATTTTTCTGAACTAGAGGCTAGAAAAAACTGGACGGGCCTGGAGGACGCCTATCGACTTGCCTGCGAATGGATGTCCGCCATACTCATACCGGCCGCCACTGTATTGGTCTTATTTTCTGGGCCTGTATTGCTGTTTTGGACAGGCGATGTTCATATGACAAAGAAGGTCGCTCCTCTCCTTGCGGTGTTGGCTCTCGGAACTCTCTTCAACGGTCTAATGAATGTACCCTACATGCTACAATTAGCACATGGTTGGACTTCCCTATCTGTGAAAATGAATACATTGTCGACCATGATATTAATACCCGTCATTATCGTGGCAGTTTCTCGCTATGGTACCCTAGGTGCCGCCTCAGCATGGCTGGTGCTAAACCTTGTAAGCTTGGTAGTTTCTTCTCATTATATGTACTCAAAGATATTTCCGCATGTGAAATGGAAATGGTATCGCGAATCGATTGCAGCTCCGCTGGGGGTGGCAACGATCGTTGGTGTAATTTTGCTTTATATTACGCCTGAAGTAACAACTCGTAGCAGCTCAGCCGCTGTTGTCTTAGCTTCCTTTCTACTTATTCAGACTGTCGTAATATGCGCCTTGCCAAACTTGAGGAAAATTACATACGCGAGATTGCGAAAGATGCTAGCTCAATCACAGTCCAATGAGTAATGCATGTGCAATTTGCTACATAGTTATTTGATATTTAATTTCCACTGAAACTAGATATGCATTTCACTATAGTCATTCCCACAAGAGAACGAGCCGAAACACTGAAGTACACTCTTGAGACCTGTGTAGCACAGAACTATGATCAGCTCGAGATATTGGTCAGTGACAACGTGAGCGCAGACGAAACCAGGAATATCGTTCATTCAATAAATGATAAAAGGATACGATATATTTCTACAGGTCAACGTTTAAGTATGGCAGAAAATTTTGAATTTGCCCTGAGTCAGGTTAAACCCGGTTTTGTGATTACCATCGGAGATGACGACGGCCTGCCCGCGGGTGCGATCAGCAAAGCATGCCAGATAGCCAAAGACGCTAGAGTCAAATCAATCACGACCGAGCGCGCACAATATGACTGGCCGGGTATGTCGCCAAAGCGTGAAAACCAAATACTTTTCTCGACTAGGGACGGATGTGAACTTCGAGAGACGAAGAAATATTACCCAAAAGTTTTGAATGGCTGGAAGTCTTATTACCAGATACCCCTACTTTATCATTGCTACTTCAGTACTGAGATCCTGGATTTAATAAAGGCCAAGTCGGCAAGGCTGTTCAATTCACAGCAAATTGATATCTATTCATCGATGCTGCTGGGGGGGCTAGTCAATACATATGCACACTCGTTCGACCCGCTTGTCATAAATGGATCGTCGGTAAAAAGCAACGGTGCGCAGCATTTCGGCCAAGTGAAGGATACAACAGAAGTAAAAAAGTGGCAGGTTGAAAATAATATCCCACTGCGGGCGCCATTTGTCTTCGCTAAGTCGATAAGGTATCTCATCTTGGAATCCTATCTTCAGGCCCAGGAAGTGCTCCCCGAATTATCGTCCTACCGTTTTGACCTTAAGGGTATCTTTCTTAACGCGCTTGCTGAACTAGAATTATCATCTAATCTTAGCGACAAGGATGTAGTAATTTCAGTTGCCAAGCGCATGGGTGTCAGCATTTCTGAACATGACATTCAAATCATAATAAGGGCGCTATTGCAAAAGCTGAACCGGTACGCCAATCGCGCCTTGCACCTGCTTGACACTGTCGTCATTGATTGCGCCGAACACGGTGTTACCGACATTAATGGTGCGTCCCAGCTAATGGACTCTTTTAAGACGGCTGATGACTCAAAGAGTTGTAGTTTGCTACAACAGATTCGTCTGGCTATGCACAGAAGATGAAGCTGTTTCCATCTAAAAGTTATGCCTAAACCGACAATTAGATCTGATATAACTTTAAGTACAACTCTAATTGCTCTGGCATGCGCCTTTTTGACCATCAAAGATTTTCAGGAGGTTCAAGGGATTCGTGTGGTTTCGATTTTGATTCCAATGCTCCTATTAATTCTTCATATTAGGAAAGCCAATAGTCTGAAGATTCCCCGCGTAGTAATCTTTTATTTCATCTATGGCTGCGTATTGCTGCCATTCGTTTCAATATATACGCAGGGATTCGTTTCACTGTATGTTGCCTATTTGGTTACTACCATTGTATGTGCGTACATCATTATAGCTGTTTCGTACTATTCGCTCGGAAAAGGTATGGAGTGGATCGGCAATATATACACCAAAGCTATTGCGGTCGTGTGCGTCTTTTCCTATCTAACCCTTGAGCATCAGTGGTTTGGGGGCTATTCAATAAGGTCATTCTCGGATTTCAGCACTTTTTTTGCTTTGCAAGTGTCGGTTGCGATTCCATATCTGAAAGGAAAATTCCGTGATCCACTTCGCATTTTTTTCCTGCTAACCTTGTTCATGACATTTTCCAGAGTAAGTTTTTTCCTGTCGTTCGCAGTTGTCATTTTTCAGATATTTAAGGAGCGTAAATCGGCTGCGATTTTCATATTTCCCGTATTTATTGGCGTACTCGCAGTTTTACTGTCATCCACTATTATTGGAAACATGATGCTGCATAAAATGAGTAATCTTGTAGCCTTTGCAGATGTGGGTGCACCAGTCTCATCACTGGATGCATCGGATATTGGCAGGGTTGCTTACATGTCAGTAACATTGGATAGCCTGTCAGATGTAAAGTTGATTTTGTTTGGGCATGGTATTAAAACCAACAGCAATATTATCGATCAAAATTTAGATATTTCGAAGTGGGGATTGGGGGAGTCAATGGCCCATGCAACGGTGCACAACGTTTACATCGAATTATTAAGTGACACCGGGTTGTTTGGATTATTCCTTTTTTTAGCAACTCTGACTTACATTGGCCTCTATATCTACAAATATAGAGGATGGCAGTCTAAGTATTTTCTCTCGTTTCTTATATTTGTCATAAGTTATATGTTTGAGGCGAACTATGTAAGCTTCTTCTTTCAGTTTTTTGTTATGTATTTCTTGTTTGTAGCTTTTGATGGAAAAAAAGGTGTTGCTCATGTTTAAAAAACGCTCTACTAAGCCAGTTGTTATCATAAAGTTTGGTGCTTTGGGGGATGTCGTTCGTACCTCATATTTTGTCGAGCCGCTCGCTGCAAAACATGCTGCTGATATCGTCTGGATTACGTCATCCGGCAGTAAGGATCTGCTCCGGTTCAACTACCACGTTACAAATGTGGTATGCCCCCCTCTTGACAAGATACCCAATGAAGCTTCGGTCGTCATTTCGCTGGACGACGAATACGAAGCTGCACGCATTGCTTCTTCCATTCGCTGTGACACCTTGATCGGCTCATTTATAGACGAAGGCGGACAAATTAAGTACTCTGAAAATGCTTCTCTCTGGTTCGACATGGGCTTGATTTCCAAGCATGGCAAGGAGCGGGCTGACAAATTTAAGCAACTTAACCGGATGAGCCACGCTGAAATATTCGGCTCTATACTGGGAATTTCTAGGATCAGGCCAGCCTTTTATGGTAATCCGCTGATTGAGCAGGTGTGGAAGACCAGGCGGGGCCTCAACAGGGTCATTATCGGACTAAATCCATTCGCCGGCAGGCGCTGGCCTTCCAAGGAAATGCCATCAATAGAGCTTGCGACCTTGATTCAAAATATATGCGACCATTTGGAAAGTGAAACCGCTGGGGCATTTAAGATCTGGGTATTTGTCGATAACGACACTGCTGAAAAAGCGAACATGCTTAATGCGAATTTCGACAAGGTCGAGATATGGAACACAGGGAGCGGCATTCACCAATTCGCAGCCGCGATCTCGGTTTGCAACTACGTTATATCGACAGACTCCCTAGGCCTCCACTTGGCTATCGCTCAGAATGTTCCCAATCTTTCATTTTTTGCGCCAACGTCCGCGGACGAGATTGACACGTTTGGAAATGGGGTGAAAGTCAAGTCAACAAGCTCAGATTACTGCAACTATAATCCCTATGCGGATAACAGCACGCTGACAGCGAAAGTTGTGTTTGATCGATGGGTTACGCATTTCTGTTCGGTTGTTGACGCGAGAGTTTGAGATGGCTGCGAGACAGAAACTCCTATACGTCGTTCCGCATTGTCCATCCCCTGATGCGCATCAGGCTGGACAGAAGACAGCATTCCAGTTCCTAGTCGAGTTGTCGAAGATGTACGATGTAGATCTCGTGATCTTGTGCAAGTCTAATGAGTTGCTATTGTGCCAAGAGACATATCCAGCGCTCAAGGCCCATGCAAGGCATATCGTTGTGATATCGATCTCGCCGGTAGGCCGCATTCTGGGCATGATATTTGGCCTGTTGTTTGGCCTACCCCCAAGGTTGAGTACAAGGGTCTCACCGAGCGTTATATTCAAGATAAGGCAGTTGATCACTGTAGAGAAGAAGTATGACCTATTATGGCTGGAATTCTCGCAGGCATTTTGGGTCACCAAGCTTGCAAAAGCCAATACCGAAGTTGTCCTTTCTGCCCACGACATACAGACCCAACTCGTGGCTAGTAAGACCTTGATTGAACAACTTGTCTTCCTCGGTTTTACCTTTTATACAGAAAAATTATTGTTCTCCTATGCATCTCGGGTTCGAGTGCAGTCGCTGAATGATAAGTGGCTTTTACATACGTTGTTTAAGGTGCCACTCGAGAAGATAGAACTTGCCGAACCAGTTATCAGCTCTTTCGTGACCTCTGTGTTGCGGTCGGTCGAGAAAGTCGAACCACACAGTCTTCTCTTTTGGGGTGCGATGGGTCGGGAAGAAAACTCAACAGCAATTGTTGACTTTGTTCGATCGCAATTCGTAGTGCTGAAGAAGAGTTATCCTGCTGCAAAACTTTACATAATCGGCAGTAATCCACCCAATGAAGTCCGTTCTCTAGCGAATGATTCCATCGTGGTGACGGGTTTCGTCGATGATCCCACGAAGTATTTCGAATTGGCTTCAGTGGGTATAGCGCCCTTGATTATGGGGGCAGGAATCAAGGTGAAGGTTTTGGAAATGTTGAGAGCCGGCATTCCTGTGGTAAGCACTCCCGTTGGCGCTGAAGGCATCAGCAATTCTGATTTAATGACCGTCGTACCCATTGGATCATTCCAAGATGCGATAATCAGTTCTTGGTCAAGACACTATCAACTCTAGAAATGTCCCTTATTCGCAAAGCTTTTACTACTGAGATGCAAACAAGTAAGGCCGTTAATTTCCTGCTTAGAGCGGTACTAAAACTGGTACCGCTTCAATATATATGTTCATATTGACATGACACTCTCAACTCGATTATCGGTTTGCATTCCAACTCTCAATCCTGGGCTTCTAGCTATGCACATGGTTGAAGCTCTAAAGTTACAGACCTTACAGCCAGATGAAATTCTGATACTTGATTCGACATCAACTGATGGTTCTATTCATGTATTTAAAGAGATTCACGCGAAAATATTAACAATTAACCGTGAGGATTTTGATCACGGTGGTACCCGTAATTTGGCCTTTCAAGAATCACTAGTAGATATTCATTTGTTTTTGACACAAGATGCTATTCCCAAAGATATTCATGCAATTGAAAACTTAGTTCGCGCTTTGTCCGATAATTCAAAATGTGGGGTGGTGTATGGCAGACAAGTTCCATCTGATCGTGCAAGTGTGTTTGCTCAACATGCAAGGCTTTTCAACTACCCAGCGGGTGATGGCGTTGTGCTGAAGAGAAAGGAAGATATTCCAAGGTTGGGTATTAAAGCAGCCTTCTGTTCCAATTCGTTTGCTGCTTATCGCCATTCAGCAATCGAAGAGATAGGTTATTTCCCCGTTAATACCTTGTTTGCGGAAGATAGCATTGCTGCTGCTAAATTATTACAACGTGGTTGGTCAATTGGATATGTTCCGCAAGCCGTTGTTACTCATTCGCACGATTACTCATTAATGCAGGATTTTTGCCGCTACTTTGATGTGGGTGCTTTTCATAGCATGAATCGGTGGTACATAGACCTTCTGGGCAAGGCGGAGGGTGAAGGTAAGCGTTTTGTACGATCTGAATACGCCTATCTCAAACAAGAAGGAGTTACGTTTTCCTTGGTAAGATTAATTGTTCGCAATGGTGTCAGATGGTTTGGATATAAGCTTGGAAGGCTTCATTACCATTTGCCTTTGGTGCTGTGCCGTCGCTTTTCTACTAACAAGACTTTTTGGAAACGCGCGGTTACTAGATGAAAGTAAAACTGACACCGAAGTGAAAATTGCATTTGTAATTGCACATAATATCTGTGAAGTGCATGAAGTGAGATACATGAAGGCGATCATGTGTACTAAAGTAATTATTTAAGAAGGTGTGCATTGAGATATCTGGACTCGTCGCTAAAGAAACATTCTAGTGTGCAGAATGCGTTTTTGCACGCCCTCGATTGGGTGGGTATTATCTTTGCTGCATGGGTTGCACACCGCTTCTATCTGGGTAGTTGGGCTTTGCCGGCTTCATACGCAAGCGTAGTTGGGGTAACGGTGTTGTTGGCCGCGCTGCTGTTTCCTCGCTTCGAGCTATATAAGGTATGGCGCAGCGCATCAATTTTCGATGAGGTAAGAGCGATTTCATTTGCCTGGGTATTGCTATTATTTCTGTTGTTTGCTTTTGCCTTTACCACACAATCTGGAATTAAATATTCTCGGGGTTGGATTGCCATATGGGCAACGTTGTGTTGGGTTATGCTGGTCTTTAGTCGAATTTTATTGCGGGTATGTTTGCGCTGGTTGCGCAGTCTTGGGTTTAATCAGCGGCACATCGTGATTGTTGGATCGAATACTCTTGGTGGAGAAGTGGTCAGGCGTTTGGTGAGCAGCCCATGGATGGGCTTGCGGGTTGCGATCTTCTTCTGCACCGAAGCGCATATTCCTCAAATGAAAGCTTACCGTGTACCAGTCGTTGTGGGTACTGCGAATGTCGCTGAGTATGTGGTGAGTAAAGGGATCGACCAAGTGTGGATTGCGCTTCCTTTCAAGGATGAGGATAAAGTCAAGAGCCTGCTTCATGATCTGCGCCACAGTACGGTGGATATCCGTTATGTGCCGGACCTCTTCGGTTTCAGGATGTTGAATTATTCTGTTTCTGAAGTTGCCGGACTTCCTGTTATGGATATATCGGTAAGCCCTATGGATGGCACAAATCGTATATACAAGGCATTGGAAGACAGGGTGCTCGCATTGTTGATTCTCTTGTTGATTAGTCCGCTTATGTTCTTTCTTGCCATAGGTGTGAAGCTTAGTTCACCAGGGGCAGTGTTTTATCGTCAGGAGCGGGTGGGGTGGAATGGTAAGACATTTATGATGTTCAAATTTCGCTCCATGCCGGAGAATGTTGAGCGTTCTGGCGTTCAATGGGGTGGATCCAAACACAAGCAGGTTACGCCATTTGGGGCTTTTATTCGCAAAACCAGCCTGGATGAATTGCCGCAATTTATC
>Ga0307377_10005169_pt1 | contig 14055 bp, 23 predicted proteins | sample TR3MG_FD_202535 | JGI IMG/M metagenome (GOLD analysis project Ga0307377, IMG submission 202535) | Soil microbial communities from Risofladan, Vaasa, Finland - TR-3 | ecosystem: Environmental > Terrestrial > Soil > Coastal area > Acid sulfate soil | place: Finland: Risofladan, Vaasa | collected... | reverse complement strand
GAAATCGTTATCACTCGTCGTCGTGATCGTGCAGCGTAGTAGCGTGCTAACACGCTGATACGAGTGTCCGTTAGAAACTGTCGAGATGCATAAGGGGCTCAGCGTTTGACGGCGGGCCTGCTTTTGTGCTACGCCTCGAGCGCGGCTTCGGCTGGAGTATGCGTTTGTAACCACCGTGGAGATTTCTACCGGGCTGATTGGGAAGTGGCATATTAGCACGCATGGCCGGGTCTGTGTCGGACTCCAGCAACTTCGCCAGCGTCGGGACTTGGTACGTCGTCAGTACCTCATCGGCACCGCGACCCCATGACCGCGACCACGGCTCTAGGGCTGTGTGTAGATCGTCGTCTAGTCGGGTCGTCACCGGGATTGTCTCGCCCGAGTCCAGCACCCAACGGCGCACGTAATGCTCAGAGATCACCGCTTCACGTTCTGGCCGGTGATATTCGCCGGTTGAGCCGTGTTCTAACTGCCAGCGCAAACCCGGCCAATCTCGCCACGTCATCGTGAGATCGTCGTCAGAGTCGGCAGTGCGCGGGATACCGGCATAGCGCCTCTCGTGGGGAGTCATGACGTGATTAGGCCCACGGACCAGCAAACGCCGTTCTAGAGCCTTTCTGGTGACTCTGTACGGCCACGGCACCTGATCGGGTGTGTGATCGTTAAGCCGGTTCGCTCTCATCTCCCACCAACCATCCGTGTTGCATTGCAGCAGATTCGACGGGTCTCTCGTCGCCATCATGCGAGCCAACCCAACTCGAGTGTGAGCCTCTACGAAGGCCAGCACTGCCGGGAACACGTCGCCGCCGTCTAGGTCTTTGGCGATCGTCTGCTCTACGCCTCCCATTGACAGCCATTCGACCGCTGCGCCGGTGTCTAGGTCGTGTCCGGTCTCAAGGTGCCAACCTAGATGTGTCGATGGCCGCGTGGAGATCACGCGACTCGTCCGACTAGCGAACCGTCCCGTTACCGATCGACCCCAGCCCTTAGCGATGCGGCTAACCACTGGCGGCACCTGATGGGGCGCTGCGCTCTGAATCTTGAGGCACCACGCCGCCCAATCAGCCAGGGCGAAACCTGTGCGGTACGCCTCCCACGTAATGATCTCCACCGACTCCGCGACCTCGAGCGCGTAGCGAACCTCTGGACCGGCGAGCGTGGTTCTGAACGTGCCGACCGGCCACCAGACCTCGCCATCTATCCGAACCGGAGCGCACGGAATCCGTGTAGTGATAAAGACCTCTGCGATGTAGTCACGCTGTGGCGGCGGGTCTGACTCCAGCAGTTTTGCCGTCGTGGTCCACCGCTTCGCGGGCATCGACGGCAACGGGAATGCCGCCGCAGTGGTCGGATACGCCGCTACGAAATCGTAATCGGCTATCCACGTATCACGGAACTCGCCAACGCCGTAGACCTCTTTTCGACCGCCGAAGATGGATTGTCGCTCGAAGTCCGTTCGATCTCCGTCACGACCGACTAGAAGTCGCTTGGGCTCGATCACTGAGCGCAGGGTTCGCCAACCGCACGCCGCGCCGGTGATACCGAAGACCCCTAGTTGCTGCTCGTCCCACCAATCCATGAGCGTCGTCATGATCTCGTCCAGTATCTCCACGTCATGACGACAACGCCGGTGCCAGAGGGTGATCTCGTCGGCGGCCTCTGGTAGCGAGATTTTGCGTCGCCCAATATCCTTCGCCGCTTCACCGAGTGAACACCGCAACCACGACCACGAGTCGGTGATGACGATCTTGTGCCCGTTGCTCTTGAATATCCACCACGATGATTCGTCGCCCAAGTGGACCGCCTCGAGTTGCCATCCACGGGCGCTGAGTATGAACGGCAACGAGGTCACCGCGAGATCGAACCCGACGTTATGCGCGATGACCCAACACTCTGAGTCGATCTGCGCGGCCTCTTCCACGACGTTTGCGAGAGTGGCCGCTACCTCTCCCTCGTGATACGTCACGGTCTTTTGTCGGCGGCTCTGTGACTTGCGAACTCTCACCATTGCATCCCAGCAACGGAGTTTCTGTACGCTGTGATCTCCTTCGTCAGTCTCGCTCGTTTCGGTGTCGAAGGTCACGACGACGTTGGGAGTCTTCGTCTTGCCACCCGGCGAGAGCCAATGCGGTCGGGAGTCCATAGTTCATACCGCCTCAATCGTGTAGTTCAGTATCTCGTTGATACTGGCGCGTGCGTTGTAATCGGCTTGGGCAAACAGAGTGTTGGCCTGCTGGAGCGCGTCGGCCACTGACGTGAGTGGTGACGTTATCTCGTAGGTACTCCACTCCTGACGATCTATCGACGTGAAGCCTCGCACGTTGATAGATCGCAACACTCGTATGCGGTATCTCGTCGGCACAGCGGGGTTACCGATCGTCTTAGCCCAGGGTGGACTAAACACGGCATTGCCGGTGATCTGGTCTGTCTCACCGAGCGACTTTAGATTCTGTCGGGCCTTTAGATATTCGCCCGCGAGTTTCGCGTAGCGGTTCATGTCCATGATGGTGACGTGACCAATCAGTGCGCTTGCTTGGGTCTGTATTTCCTCTTCGGTCGGTGCCGTGACGCTGGTGACGCTTAGCAAGCCCCTTGCCCAGTCGTAGGCCCCACTGCGTAACGCTGTCCACATGTTTGATGCAGAGCGACCACCTTCTGCCGCACTTACAAGGTTGCCCCACAACCCTCTAAGTACGGCATCGGGATCGCTCGTCCAATTTCCGGCCATCCCAGTGACCGCCGACTAGTCGTTAACAATTGCGGAGCCGGACTCGTCGTCGATCTCGTCAGCGTTGGCGCGGTCGGTCATTACCGACTCGATCTCCATAACCTCATCGGTTGTGAGATCGCCGTCAGCGACTAACTCAAGTTCACCGGACTGGGCTGCGTCGATCAGCGCCGCAACCGGCACGCCGGTCATGCCTTCGACGATCGTCGCGCAGAACGACACGAGGCACGGCGGGCAGACGGTGATTGATTGCCCGGTATCGAAGTTGGTGCCAACGAAGATCGCTGCGTTGCCGTCGTCGTTCATACAAGGTGGATTCGATGCCATGACTTATCTCTGTTCCCACGGGCTCTGCCGTGACTCTGAACCGTGACTAGGCGTTAGATCACGGGTACTGCGTAAAGCGTCGATGCATGGTGAACATAGGGCGATTGTACGCCGTCCGGTCGTCATGCGGAGTAGCTGGATTTCTAGCCTAATGCGGTCGTCTAGCGGAATCGAGGGTGAGAAATCGGTCTCGCCCGAGAAACTGATTAGGGCAGGTTGGGTGATCTGGCAGTTAGCGCAACGGTCATACCGACGCACCCACGGACCAGAAGGCTCCTTAGCGGCCCGTGGTGCCCGTTTTGCGGTTGCTGTGCCGCTGAACAGTGCCTCTACCTCTTCGGGCGTAAGCGGTTGCTTGGCGGCCACTACAGCACGCCCGAGCAAATGGTCGATGCGTAACTGTTCCATGACGCATTTGACCATCCGTAGGGTCGTGGTCCCGGTGAGCAACCCTGATGCACCGTCACGAAGGTCACGACCATGTTGACGATGACGATTACCGTCACCAGTGTGAGCAGCGCCGCCGCGTATCGGAACCGCCTGCGCTTCTGAATCAGCCGTTCCTTCTGTGTCCTCGTTATGTTCCTATCTTCAATCCGGTTCACTTCACTACCTCCTAGTAGTTGGCACTGCATAGCGTCCCGGTGCCGATCTGTGAGCGCACACCGGGACAGTTGAGGCTTACACGCGGTCGAAGTTAAGTGCCTTCTGACCTCGCTTCGTCGTCTTCTCCACGATGCGAGCCTTGAAGGGAAATGCCCCGATCACTTCGGCACGCCGTAGAAACTCCACGAGCATGCCCGCCGTCGTCACGAACTCCGTGGCTTCGCCGGTGGACAGATCAACCGCGTCACAGATCGCTTGCGGAATGATGCCGCTTTCCGCTTCGTAGGGCTGCCATACCACGCCGGTGAACTCGAAGGCACGCCCGACGAGTTGATCGCTGGAATTGCCGGTGAGCGAGTCAAACAGTGCATCAAGACTGTCAGCCTTACGGACGCGGCCCTTCATGCGATCGAGGACCGCTTCGGGGTCGGGACTCAGAACGTCGGTGAACATCGACGCGGCAGGTTCTACGATCTGCGCCTCCGTTGCCTTCGCGCCACCGTTACCGGCACCCTTGCCCTTTGTTGGTGTTGCCATTGTGACTACCTCCTGTTACGAGTTGCCCGACGATCTGACGGACAACGTGATTACTGCGCGGCTGGTGGCCGATCTGTGAGCGCACCACCAGCCTTACTACGGTTAGACCTTGCCGACCTGCAGCGGAGCGAACAACTCCGGGCGGCGATCATACAACTTCATGAGTCGGTTGTAGTGATAGGTACATGAGACTGATGACGTGCCGTCGATGCGAGTCAGTCGCCACGTCGCCGTGGTGTGACAGTCGTCGCCGTTCGGCTTCATCATCTCGCAGGTGACCCGATTGGCGACCTTCTGCGCGGTCATGATGCGACTTCGCTTTCTGGCACCTTGTAGTTGCCGTTAACCGTGGCGTACCTCTCATCGTTTGGATCTAAGGTGTGATACTGGCACCCGTAGTAGGTCAATTCGCCGCGATCGATAACCACAAGGTGCTTATAGTCGCCATCTTCGACCACGACCGCGCCGCCGCAGTTGTCACAGACCGTCGGAGCATCGACGACAGCCTCGACTTCGCTTTCTGGCACTTGCTCACTGCCGCCAATGCTGGCGTACTTGTCGGCATTCTGCGACGGGTCGACGTAGCGACATGTGAAGTAGGTCTCCTTGCCGCTGCGGCCATCGACAAGGTGCTTATAGTCGCCATCTTCGACCACGACGGTGCCGCCGCAGTGGTCGCAGATCAGCGGAGCATCGACGACAGCCTCGGCTTCGACTGGCGCGACGATCTCCGGCACTTCGATCGCGTCATCGCCGCTAAGTGCGCCTAGCGCCCGGTACGCGATCATGGACAACTGGTCACGGGTCAAATAGAACTCCGTAGCGACCCCTTGCTCGGTGAAGTCGATGCAAAAGAACTCGTCCGGGTTGCCGACGCGGTAACCCCTCACGATGATTGCAACGTCACTGTGGTTTAGGTGAACTGTGGTTGACATCATTACCTCCTAGTAGTTGTTCGTGGTGCTGAGTACTCACCGGGAGTCGGCTTTGACTCACCACCACGAAACTAAGGTAGCACGCTTCACCGTAGGGTGCATGCACCCCTACACCGTAAATAAGGAAACCCTCAGATATGGACTCCACGTCATATCTGAGGGTTTCCCGGAGGTAGTGTCGCAAGACACCACGGCCAGACTAGCGCAGGCTCTTCGTCCTAGTCCGCACCTTTGGAGTCAGTGCGGTCGTCAACTGGGCGAGTATCGGAGCGCCCGGACAATCTGGATGATCGCCACCGGCGACACCTAACTCGCCGTGACCGATGACACCACGGCCGGATGGACTAGCAATCCGGTGAAGCGGCACCTGCGGATACTGACCATGCAGCCAGACGAGTAGTCGGAGTGTCGCCCGCTTCTGCAAGATCGTGAGTTTCATTCCCGAGTACCCCAAGTGTTCAACAGAGATCGCTACGTCGTTGTATTCCTCTTCGGCCCACGCGATGCGGTCTAGTTCTACGTGCTGGCATATCCGACCGTACCGACTCACCGAGAAATGCGAAGACACCAGCGCCCGTGGATTACGAAACCACGCGATGATGCCGCGCTGATAGTTGCCCTGGGCGATGTGAACGACGAACAGTCGCACGCGGTCGTGTTCCATCGTGCCGCCGATGTTGGTTGGTGCTGCGGGCGTGTAACGAGCCTTTGGATACCTCGTGAGCATGGCCTAGTTCCCTTCGTCGGTGTCGGTTGGTATAGTCGATGCGTCGTGGCTCTCGATGTGTTGTCCTACGAGCCCTTGCACGATCTCGCGGTGCTGCCCGAGAGCCACGACACCATTCTTAAGTCGTGCGATCATCTGCGCGTGTTGAGTGATGTCAGACACCGAAGATTCCTCCCTTTGGCTTGGCGGGCTCGCCCGGTAGTGATCCGTGCTGACGACCACTTAGGACAAACCACGCCGACCATGCGTCGTATCCCATACCTTCAAGCATGCTCTGTGCGGTCGCCTGATCTATCACGCCGTAATGAAATCCTGCCTCTACCTGCGAAGGGGTCGGAATGAGTACCTGTGCTTCACGCTGGTGCGTCAGGGTGACCAGCAACGAGTCGATTTGCTTGGCGGGCATTCCGAGACCTTCTAGACCGGCCTTCGCTTGGGCTGCGTCGATCTTACGTCCGGTGTAGAGCGTGGCGATACGACGCACCACACTTCGCAACGCTTCCAACTCGTAACGGAAATGCGCCATCTCGAGCAGGTGTTCCGCGTTCGGTCCGGTGTATCCGATCTGGCCGAGCATGTCCAGAGCGTCAGCGTCACTAAGTGCCTGCTCTTGTACCAGTGTGAGTATGTCGCCCTTAGCTAGTGCCTTGTCTTGGGTTACCTGCTCGATCTGTGCTAGGTGGAGATACGCCTTTGCGAGACCTTCTGGCACGCCGTTCTTCTCCCACAGTGATACCGCTTGGGCTTCGTCGATGCCACCGTGCATAAGCAGTGTTCTGATCTCACCGTTAGGTGGATAGTACTGTGCCAACTCTTCGAGTATCGGAGTCCACTTCGTCTTAATGTCGCTCTCCGCGATCGCTTGCTCGAAGGTGAGCGCACTAGACCCGGTGCCTTTCCACTTGATGATTCCACGGTTCGCCGCGCGCCCCATCTCCACTGGTCCGGGTGGCCGTCCGGCAGTGTCGTAGAGCAACTTAAACCAGTCAGGATTTCCTTCTAGGTAGCCTTCGGGCTCGAGTCCCAATGTACCGGCCCACTTCTTAGCCTCGTCGTAGATACTGCCGCCTACGTCGGTCGGCCACTGCTGCTGCACGGCAGCCCGGACCATATCAATCGGTGACGGCTGTACGTAGCGCAGTTTCTCCACGTAGGGAATCCACTTGTCTTTAACGTCACCCTCTTTGATGCCTTCGGTCAACTGCTCTTCGGTGATGATCTGTCGCCTAATCATCTGGAAGAGGTCTTGCATTGCCGGTGCCATTCCAGTGACCCCAACCATCGTGTTAAAGGTCTCTGCGTCGATACCGGACTTCGCCGCTTCGGTTGCCGCCCAATCGGGAACGGTAACGCCCGCCGAACTACCGAAGTCGATGCCGCGCACGACTGCCGTTGCAATGTCGGGCGGGCTCAGTGGTCGGTCAGGGTGCGCGGTCCACACGTCATTTTGTACCTGCTGCACGAAGGGCGCAAGCATCGACTGTGCCAACGTGAACATGACCCCGAAGACGAAGAATTGCGAGATAATGCCGGTGAATTGTTCCGTCGGCATTCCCAACTCTTGTAGCATGGCGGTTAACTCTGCGGGTATCTCGGTGGAGCCCGCAACACTCGTAAGCATTGGTCCCATGAGTTTCGCGCTGTGCTGCTCGAGCCCTTCTAGGAACTCTTTGCGGAACTCTGCCTTTTCATTCTCAGCCATCTTGTGCACGTGTGGCTGTAGGTTAAGGATTGTCTCACCGAGTATCTGCGACAGTTTGCCGCTGATGCCGTGGAGATCGGCTGCTGGTGGAGTTGTCATTACAGAGACAGTAGCGCGTTCAGCGTATCGACGGCACCGGAGTCGATGAGGTTAAGTTCCGGTGCGAGTGTGTCGGCGGTTCCCTGCGGATTCTGCACTGCCTCCGCAATGAAGGCCAACTCACCGGCTGCACTGAGCATGCCGAGCCAGTCTTTGATCTGGTTCTTGATGTTGTTAGGGCTCGCCGGGTCGCACGTCGTCACCACGCAGGTATCAACTTTCGTCTGTAGTTTCGTGAGTTGGCCCGAGAGCGCCGCGATAATCGTGGGCAGTGCGACGGACCCCGCGATCTCGAAGGGTGCGAGTTGGCTGGTGTTGAGCAACTGAGCCGCGTGGACCGGAGCAAGGGTTGACGATATGCCGGTGATCTGATCGTGCAGAGTAGAGATCATCGTCGTGCTGGTCGCAATGTCGGCCTGTGCTTGGGCAATCGTCGCTTGCTCTGCCGCTATTGCCTGCTCGTCGATCGTGGACTGACCTTGTAGCGCGGCGATGTTGGTCTGTGCAGTAACGATCGCGGCCTCGTTCGATGACACGATTCCGGTCAGTGAAGTGATCTGCGGCTGTATGCAGTCTATCTCTGATTGCAACGTGCTTGCTGTCGCAGTGAGTCGCTGATTCTCTGTCGCCACGGCCTTATCGACGGCGACGGCGATCTCTAATGGAATCTGCACGTTCACTGTCGTTGCCAACTGCGAGAGCAACGATTCGTCACCCTGGAGCATGACGATCAGATCATGGTTCACCTTCGCTAGTGCTGCTGCGTCGTGACTCTTCACCTTCGACGCGCTGTCGGCTATGGCTTGCGTGGTGTCGCGTCGTAGTCGTGCGATCGCTTCGCGCTCGGTCGTCGTGAGCGTGGCGATCTGTTGGTCGGTGTACGTCTGCGCCTTCTGCTGAATGCCCGACACTGCGTCCGGGATTGTGTGGTTAACGACGTGGGCAACCTTGTTATGGGCGCTCGCCGTCGCGTTGCCGAGCCGCTGAAACAGTCCCATGATCTGACGAACCGGCTGCATGAAGACCACCGAGAGATCGTGGCCGAGACCTCTGGCCGATGACTCGAAGGACTTACCGAAATTATTTATACCGCTAACGATGAAGTTCAGCGGTCGCCACCCGAAGATCGACGGATTGGGGAAGAGTAGAGCCACCTTCGTGACCACCCAGCCGAAGGCATACTCGCTCAGCAACAGTGCTGCCGAGAATCCGACGACCTCGAGGCTGCCCAGTCCCTCAGTGACCCCGAGTCCCACTTCGCCCAGTGTGATCGCCGTACCTGACGCGAGACCGGACGACGTGATCTCTTCGAAACTGATCTCCGCGTCCGTGGCAATCGTTTCGATCGTGTTGCGGAAATAGTCCCAGCCGTCACTAGCGGCATTTGCAGCGGGCGACGCACCGACCGCGCCGACGAGACCGAGAGGGAGATTCTGCCCGGATAGGTCGATGGGCGACGGCGGCCCGTACGTACCGACGACACCACCGAGAGGCGTAATCGTTGCGGAACCACTGCCCGCGCCGGTTGGCGTACCAACGATGCCGGGACTAGCCGTCCCGATCGGCGCGGGCAGTGGTAGTGGACTGTAGATCACGCCGGGGTCTGCCAAGATCGCGGCGGCTACTGTCGCGGCGGTCGCGGCCTTCTGGTTGGCGACGATCTGCGCTACCGTTCCCGACCGACCTGCGGCAATTTGCGCCAGCAGGTCGGCCTTCGTCGGCGTGGGCGCTTTGTACTTACCCACCGAGACCGGAGACCGCATTGATCGCGGCGACTCGCTGCGCGAACATCTGCGATACAACGTCGGTCTGAGTCATGATGGCGTAGGGAACAAACACCGAAGTCGTCGCGCCGTTCGCCAACGTCAGGGTGAAGATCATGCCCTGCACCGGCTGGTTGCTCGAGCCGGTCTGCACGGTCTCGCGACCGGGTGAGATCGTCACACCGGGCGGCAGAGTAATCACGCCGGTGCCGTCGTTCATGCTCATGTGAGACTACCGGGAACCGTTGCCGTCGTCACTGTCGTGCTCGTTGATGGAGCCGCTTCTATTGGCGCTATTACCGAAGGTGCCGCGCCAATAGAAGCGGGTGCGCTTGCCGAACTTGGCGCCGGCGTGCCACCCGAACTCGACGCCACGCTTCCCCCCAGTGAGACACCACCAGCTGCAGTGATAATTAACGCCGCTTCACTCCCGGCGATCTTATTGAATGCGGCGAGTATGACGACCGCCGCCGTGATAATGAACAACGTGACAATGTGTCCGATGTTCCCTGTGAAATTACCCATGATGCCCTACTGCCTTTCTGTTGGTGTTGCGCTTAGTAGAAATATCTTAGACAGTACTTAATCGGTTGGTCGGTGATAATCGATACCGCACTGTACGCCGTGAATCCTTTAATGTCGATTGATTTGCTCTCGCCCGTCGTCGGTGTGACGATCATGCCAATGAAGTCACCGCCTGCGTCGATCAGCGTCACCGTCGCTTGCACCCCGACTGCTGCCGCAATGTCTAAGCCGTAGAGGTACTTTGGAGAAGGGCTCGTGTCTGGTGCAATCTGCGTGGTGCCTGCGGCCAGCGTACCGGTGAGACCTTGCGTCGGCACTTGCGGAATCAGCCGACCGTTGTAGTCGGTCTGTATCGGCTCGAGTGTCCCGGAGTACTGACCACCCATTGCCACGAGTTGACCGGGTGCGCCCCAACCGGGCTGAGCCATTGCCTCAAGTACGCTCTGATCTCTCACCAGCAGTTCACCAGTGTTGTCGGTCTTCACCGCTTGATAGTTCGTGCCGTCGTAGCCGACGATCAACACTCCCTCTTGGTCTGTCTCATTGACCGGCTGGACAAGTAGTCCGGCCAACTCGGGCACATCGACGATCTCCGTCGCGGTCATGGAGTAGATGTAGGTAGGCACCGTCAGCACGCCGGACCATGTAACGATCACCTGGGCATCTAGCCCGGGCAAGACCGAGAATAGGAATACCGGGTCACCACCGAGGCCGGATTGCCAAGTGCGTTGGATGCCCGGATAACTGAGGCCACTGGTTACGCCAACGACCGTCACAGACGGATTGATGACGAACTCTCTATATGAGATCAGCACGGTTTGTGCGTTCGGTGGCACGTCAACCGTCGCCGTGTTCGTACCGGCTGCGATCGTCGCCAGCAGTTTGCCCGCGCCTACAACGCCACGCTGCCAGTCTGGTGTTCCGGTGTTCGGTGTCGCGGTCATAGTGTCGCCACTTTCGTAGGTGTGTTGCTCGTCGCAAAGGTTAGCGCCGGAACACTCACGGCGACTGATTGCACGATCAGGTTGACGTGGAATCTCACCACGACATCGTGCGCGTTGCTGTCGTTGTTGTAGCCGACGATCTCCCAACCGCCGCCCGTTGGCTGATCGGTGAGAATCCAATTCTTAAAGCGGTCGTCCCATACAATGAACTCTCCACTCTCGTAGGGGATGACCTGCTGACCGCTGCGGGCGATGTAGAAACCCATGAGACCGCTAGGACCGGGTGGCACCTCTAGGTCAATGCTCTCGATCTCGAAACCCTCGAGCGCCAGCGGCACCGTGACCAGTGCGCTCGTTGGCGTGTTGGCGGGAATCGTCGCCGTGAATTGGCGCACCATGACGGCCATCTCAGCCGCCGATCGTCGCGGCGATCTCTTCAAGTAGGCGAAGGTGCTGCCACTCTTCACCGACTAGCGCAGACCAGAAGACGTTTGACCACTGATCGGCGGCTTGAAGGCCGGTAGTCAGCGTGCGTACTTTTGTCCCGGCAGGAAACCAGAAGTCCGGCAGTGACAGTGACGACACACCGTCGTTAAGCGTGCTGCCTTCGTTCGCGGAGCCGCTGCCGCCTACGAGGTCGTAGGTGACCGTTGCGCCAGCCGCCTGCGCGGTCTGCGGCACGATCTCGTGGATTACGTCACCGGACGGACTCACGAACTGGAAGTGTGGATAACGGTTCGCCACTGCCGCCGCCGTCACGAACTCTGCCCGCAACGTCAGGAGCCGGAACGTATCGGAGTAGTTCGGAATCTCCGCGATATCGAGTCCTGCCGTGGGAGTCGCAACCGACCCCTGAACGTAACGATGCATTGCTGTGTCCTAACTGTGAGTGGTGATCGTACACGTCACGGTTGACACCGTGCCGTTGGCCGTCGCGCTGGTCTCGGTGACCGTGACGACATACTGCTGCCCAGCGACTTCGCCGGGTACATCTTCGACGTGATACGGGACGACTCGCGGAGCCCCCGCCGTGCCAACCTGTGATGTCAGCGTGCCGACTTCGGGACCGGCCACCGTCGTGCCTCGTCGCACCTTGATGATGACTGCCGTGGCCGCCGTTCCCGGTGTGAGCGCAACGATGCCGGTAATCAGTACCTTGTCTTCGTTGGTCGTCGTATCGATGCCGCCAGTGGTAAGGACGGCGGTCTCGACTGCCCCGCCGTCCGTTACCCCTGTGGCTCGTGATTCCGACCAGACGTTAACCTCGCCGGACACCTGACTAGCTCGCTTGAGATAGTTCGGTGGCCGTCACGTCAACGGGCGCGGGTGAAACCGTGCCGGTCATGACGGACGAAGGGTCAGGAACGACCGCGCTAGAGAGCGCAAGATCGTAGGTCTTGCCCTTCTCATAACGTGCGTCGTCACTGATCTCGACGGTGAACTTCCCGAACACGCTCATGGCTGCCACGTTTGCGGCATGACCGCGACGATGAGCGTCACGTTCACAGCGGTAGAGGCGGCCACGTCAACAACGGCAATGTTTGTGTTGCCCTTGTTGGCGCTGTTGAATACCGGGATGCACGGCTTACCGAGCGACAACGACAGGTCAGCGAAATACGCCTTCGTGCGGAATGGCTCGGTGACACCGGGACCGCCAATATTGAAGTTGGAAGTATCGGCACCGTTCAGCGCGATGCCCAGCACGGGAACGTCAACGACGTACCCGAGCAACGCATACCACGAGTTAGCCTTCGACTCGTCGTAGGTCGCCGTGATGAGCGTGCTTCCCCAGTCGCCTTCGGTCGCTGGCGCTGCGGCGGCTACTTCCCAAGTGGTGATGTAGTCGGCAGCACCGGCAATGTCTCCCGGCATTTTCAACTTGGGAGAAGCGCCGGAGAGGTCGTCGTAGTAGGACGTGAGCAATGCTCCGTCAAACTCCGCCGCGCCGCCGGTGACTTCCACCGTGAGCGAGTCCTGCGGGACAAGGTTCTGAGAGCCGATCAGTGAGAGCAAGTCGTCCTGAATGCCAGCTGCGACGGCATAACGGATGCCCTGCACGTTGTCACTGAGGTACGGGCTGCGAACCCTGACCAGACCTTTAGTCGCGCCGCCACGGGCGAGACCAACCAGAGATTGCTTGGTCGATGCCGAAGTGCCGCGCACGGTGAACGTGCTGCCAGCGCCAGCAGGCACCGCCGTGATCGCTGCGCCGGGGTTGGTGACCGCGCCCGCGTCAACTACAAGGAGTTGCCCCATGATTTAGAAGCCCCCTTTCTTCGCGTGCAGCGCGTCAGCATACGCAAGGAAACGCTGCTTATTCTGCTCGTAGGTTCCGCCCTGGGGCAGACCGGCGACGATCGTGGACAACTGCGGCAGGAAATTGGTCATGAATGCGGCCATCTTCGGCTGTGCAGCAGTGGCACCAGTGCCGAGGCGCTGCGCTCCCTTGCTGGCGGCGGCTTCCTGCCACTGCGACAGAGACACCTTCGCCACATTGGAGGCAAACTTGCTCTTGGCTGCAGCCACGTTCTGCGCCCACAGTTCGGCGCGGCTGGCCGCTACCTGACCGGGTGCCACCTTGACCGACTGAACACCGGCTGTGTACTTCGCACCGGCTCCCTGCATTGCATTTACCCACGCTTGAGCCGCGTCGGTAGGATTGGCCTTCACAGCCATGATTAACTCCCTTCGGCCCGAGTGTTTCTCGTAACCATGTGGAGTCTCAAGGCTGAGTGTATCACCGCGACACGGTGACGTGTCAACTACTACCGGATACCGAGTCGCTTTGCTTCGGCTTTCCAGTAGGTGAGTTGCTTACGCACGCTCTTCTCATAGAGGGGTCCGGTCTTGTTGTGCATCTGGTCAGCCGCGCACAATACTGTGTCAGTCGCGCACTGTTGGCAGAGGCGACGGTTACGACCAGACTCTCGCTCGAAGACAACGCCGCAACGCTCGCACGTCGATGTGTAGATCGGTGTTGTCTCGTCGTTCATGTCGTCATCATAACCGCAGGGTGTACCCACCCTCCCCTATGACGGTGAGCAGATAGCCCCTTATGCATCTCGACAGTTTCTAACGGACACTCGTATCAGCGTGTTAGCACGCTACTACGCTGCACGATCACGACGACGAGTGATAACGATTTCCTATAACCCCTCGCAT
>Ga0307377_10005167_pt1 | contig 14065 bp, 14 predicted proteins | sample TR3MG_FD_202535 | JGI IMG/M metagenome (GOLD analysis project Ga0307377, IMG submission 202535) | Soil microbial communities from Risofladan, Vaasa, Finland - TR-3 | ecosystem: Environmental > Terrestrial > Soil > Coastal area > Acid sulfate soil | place: Finland: Risofladan, Vaasa | collected... | reverse complement strand
TGCCGCGCGACGATGCGGCGCACGCGCCAGTTTCTGATCTTGTCGAACATGGGCACCTGCTGCAGGGTGTCGCAGGGTCAACAGCATCGGGGCCAACGTGCACTTTCTCAAGAACGAACACGCGGGTCAGCCTGTCGCTGGCTGGGCCAATCGGCGACAGGGTGACCCCGGGTTGCGCTGACCGGCGGCCATCACCGCCGTGGGCTCGACAGGCGCACACTGGCCGAGCGTGTCGGCCGGGTCACGCGCATCCGCTCGCTTGAAGAGGTCCCGGGCGGCTGGCCATTTTTTCGGGGCCTCGAAACCCTTCACTGGCCGGGTCGGCCGGAGCGGGCGCCGCGATGCGCGCTATGGCCATTTCGTCGTCTCCGGCGATGCGCAGGGCTATCGGGACGAGCTCGACGCCTTGCGCGCCGAGGTGCGCAAGACGCATGACCAGTGAGGCAAGAAAGCGGCTGACGACAGCGGGCAGGGTGCACGTTCCGGTGGCCCGGAACAAACAGGGAGCCCTTTGTTGGTCAGGCGCCGACGCTGGCGAGAAAGGTTTTGCCCACCGCCGCCGGGCCGCCGCCAGTGCGCGCGCCACGTCCAACCACCATGGCGCCTTCCAGTGCGGCAAGCAGCGCCTCGGCCAGGGCGCCGGCACGCAGGTCGGCGCGCACCTGTCGCGCGTTCTGCGCATCGCGGAACGCAGCGGCCAGCCAGGTCAGATTGAGGCGAAAGAAAGCTTCCACCGCGTCGGCCACGCCGGCCGGCAGCGCATCGGCCTCGGCCCCCAGCATGCCGCACACACACAGGCGCCCGTCGTTGGCATAGGTCCGCGAAAACAATCGCACGTAGGCCCTTAACCGGGCCAGCGGCTGGCTGCGCGCGATATCGATGGCCGCCAGCGCGGACTTGAACCGTTGGGTATAGCGATGGGCCAGTTCGGTGACCAGCTCGGCCTTGGTGCGGAAGTGATGATGCACGCTGGGCTTGCGGATACCGACCGCCTGCGCCACGTCGTCGTAGGAGAAGCCGCCATAACCGCGCTGCTGGATCAGCGCCTCGGCCGCGTCCATCACCCGCTCGGCCGTCCCGGCCGCAGCGCCGTTCATGCGGTGGTGTCCTCGGTCTGCGCGATCAGGTGCCCGGTCTTGACCAGGATGATGCAGCCTTCCTCGCTGAAGGGCTGGTGCGCGCTCAGGTGCGGGCTGCGGATCCAGCTGCCGGCGGGATAGCGGCCGTACTCGTCCTCGAACACGCCCTCCACCACCAGGATCTCCTCGCCGCCGTGGTGCCGATGCGGGTTGAAGTGGGTGCCCGGCGCCCAGCGCACCATCGCGGTGTGTTCGGTGCGGAAATCGTGCAGCGGCATCACCGACAGCCCAGGCACCAGCCCGGGCAGCCAGGGCTCGTCATGGGTATGCACGACCACACGGGCCTGATCGGACGGGTCGAAATAGCGCAGTTTGACGAACAGCGTGCAGCCGCTGTCCGACCACGGCGCATGCGCCGACCCCGGTGGATTGCGGATGTAGGAGCCGGCGCCGAAGCGGCCCGTCTCGTCGCAGAACTCGCCGTCGAGCACGAACAGCTCCTCGCCCTGCTCATGCACGTGGCGGGCGAAGTGCGAGCCCGGCTCGTAGCGCACCACGGAAGTGGCGCGGGCGACCTCCTCGCCGTCGCGTTCGAGCATCTTGCGTTTGACACCCGGCGATGGCGAATCGATCCAGTCCATGGCGTTCGCATCCATCACGACGCGCTGCGACCAGTCGGCGTTGATTTTCATGGGTAGCCTACCTACTGAAAGGTAGGCAGCATGAGCCTGGCCATCGGCAGGGTCAAGTACGCGGGCAGGCTTTCTCCCAAAAACTGGTGGCAGAGCGCACGCTCTCTCTTTGTCCGCTCTGGCCCTGAGTTCTCCGCGCAGTACCATCGTCGCGCCATGGGCAATGTCACCGACAAGATCCGTTTCAAGGCCAAGCTGCTGCGGCCAGCGGCGCCGAAGGGTGCGGCCTGGACCTTTCTGGTGCTGCCGGTGGAGGCGAGCGGGAAGCTGCCGGCGCGCAGCATGGTGACGGTGGACGGCACGCTCGATGGCCATCCCTTCCAGGCCACGCTGGAGCCGGATGGTCGAGGCAGTCACTGGCTCAGGGTGGACCGGGCGCTGAGCGAGGCCGCCGGCGTGGCCGTGGGCGACAGGGTCGCGTTGGCGATGGCGCCGGTCGACGTGGAGCCGGAGCCCAAGGTGCCCGCGGATCTGCGCAAGGCGCTCGCTGCCCATGCGGCGGCTCGCGCGCAATGGGACGACATCACGCCAGTGGCGCGACGCGACTGGATCCACTGGATCAGCTCGGGCAAGAAGGCGGAAACCCGCGCGCGCCGCATCCTCACCGCCTGCGACATGCTCGCCTCCGGCAAACGCCGCGCCTGTTGCTTCGACCGCTCGGGCATCTACAGCAAGGCTTTCAGTGCGCCCGAAGCGGCGATTTGAGTCTGCAGGGAAGAAACAGGGTCGGGTTCACTCGTTTGCGATCGCGGAGGCAAGGCCCGCAACCTGTCTCACTCTCCGCACTTGAATCCTCTCCCCGCCGGGGAGAGGGCAGGGTGAGGGGCGCACGCTGGTGAATGGCGAACTGCCACGACGAGCGCTGGCCCTGGTGCGCCAATGATGCCTCGACCATCGCACCGAGCTGGAGCAGAATTGGGCGGATGTGCCTGCTTTGCAGTGGCGGCTTTCGATGAGCGCACTGCACTTGGAATGGCAGGCTTCGGTCGCAAGGAGGGTGCCTTGGGCGCTTCCGCGCCTTTGCTCGAAACGTCACTATGGATGGCTGAATCGCATGTTGATCAAGCAAGTTGATGACCGGTCGGAAGAACTGGTTCAGTTGGCGCGAGTAGCCAAGTCCGGTACCGGCGATGCCGCGAAATGGGCGGCAAAGGACCTCAGCCTTCGTCGGGCCGGCATCAAGGGAGAGACTGAGTCGGCGTATCTGATCGACTTTCACTTCAGGGCAACGCTTAACTGGGCAGTGATTCATGACTTGCGTGTAGAGCATAACGGCCGCGTGGCACAGGTGGACCATCTGCTGATCAATCGCTGGATGGAGTGCTACGTACTGGAGTCCAAGCACTTCAATACAGGTATCAAGATCACCGAAGCTGGCGAATTCATGCGCTGGAACGACTACAAGCGTACCTACGAAGGCATGCCCTCGCCGTTGCTGCAGAACGAACGCCATATTGCCGTGTTGCGCGACTTGATGAGCACGCTTGAGTTGCCCACCCGGCTGGGGATGCGCATTACCTTTGCCTTCCAGACTCTGGTGTTGGTTTCGCCCGACGCGCGGATCGACCGGCCCGCAAAGTTTGACAGCAGCCGTGTGATCAAGGCCGACCAGATCAAGGAAAGCATCGGGCGCGACATCGAAAATGAAAACGGCTTGCTCGGCATCATGAAGACGGCAGCCAAGATCGTATCAAGCGATACCGTGCGTGACGTGGCGCAACAGCTGGTGAACTTGCACCGGCCGATGAAGTGGGCGATACCGGAAGTACCTGCCAAGGCCGCAGGCGTTACCGCCAAGCCGGCTTCACCGATTGCCACTTCGAAGCTGACGGAACGAGCGACGCCCCGCATTCGCGAAGAGCCCGATTCAACGGCCGCAGGGGCCGCCTCAATTGCCGGCCCCCAATGCAAAAGTTGCCAGAGTGAGGAGGGCAGGATCCTCTATGGCAAGTACGGCTACTACTTCCAATGCAGGCAGTGCGGCATCAATACCAATATCAAGTTCGACTGCCTTCCCGGGCACAAGCCGCGCCTTCGCAAGGCGGGCAACCAGTTCTACCGGGATTGCCTCGAGTGCGGCACGACGCAGCTGTATTTTACGAACGACTAGGAAGGCTGGCGCAAGCAGGCCCGGTTCTCTTATTTCCCGGCCCAAGCGAACCTGCTCCGTTCTTTCAATCGCCCGCTTGTTCGTGCCGTCAATCCAGCAACAAACTTTCCAGGAAGCGCTCGCCCTTCGGTGTCACCTGCAGCGCGCGGCCCTGCGGCTGGCGGCGAACCAGCGCCAGTGCCAGCATGCGGTCGAGGATCGCCGCGCCCAGTGCGCCGGCCAGGTGCATGCGGCGCTCGCTCCAGTCCAGGCAGGGCCGGCACAACGGGCGGCGCGACGCGCGCATGGCGGCCAGGTCGACGCCCAACCGGCGGCACCACGCTTCGCCTTGTGTGGTCAGCACGGTCGCGCCGTCGCGTTCGGCGAGGTGGGCATGGGCGTGCAGGCGATCCCATAGCGCGACGCCGCACTGGCCAGCCAAGTGGTCGTAGCAGCTGCGGGCGTAGCGCAGCGCCAGGTCGGCCGGCCCGGTATGCACGGCGGCATGCCCGTCGCGTGCGGCAAAGCCCAGCAAGCCTTCCAGCAGTTCGGCCACCGGTGCGCCGGCTAGCCGGAAGTAGCGCTGGCGTCCCTGCCGGAGCATGGCCAGCAGGCCGGCGTCAGTGAGACGGGCAAGGTGGCTGCTGGCGGTGGAGGGCGCTACCTGGCCCTCGATCGCCAGCTCGGTGGCGGTCAGTGCGCGGCCGTCCATCAGCGCCAGCAGCATGGCTGCGCGTGTGGGATCGGCCAGCAGGGCGGCGACGGTGGCGACGTTCGGCGTCATGGTTCGATCCGCGTCGAAGCGAGGTGGTGGGGAGGCAAGCATTATGGCGCTCCGACACCAGCGAGGGCGATGCGATGGCAGGCACTATTCACCGATACGGCGCGGCGCTGGAATGGCGCCGCAACCAGGGCAACGGCACCCGTCGCTTCCCGCACTTCCCGGTCGGGCACCGCGCAAGCGTCAGCGTCGAAGCGGCAGAGACCACGGTCGCCGCATCGGAGCGCACGTCATGAAGGATCTGACGATCATGCTCGACGACCACCCCGGCGCGCTGGCGCGGATGGGCGAAGCGCTCGGCCAGGCCGGCATCAGCGTGGAAGGTGGTGGTGCCTGGGTGGTGGGCGGGCAGGGCGTCGCGCATTTCCTCGTCGCGGATGGCGAGGCGGCGCGAGCCGCGCTCGCGGCCGCCGGCATCCGGGTGTCGGCCGTGCGCGAGGTGTTGATCCAGCGCCTGCAGCAGGATCGACCGGGCCAGCTCGGCGGGTTGTGCCGGCGCATGGCGGAGGCCGGGGTGAACATCGAGGTGCTCTACAGCGACCACGCCAACCAGTTGGTGCTGGTGCTGGACGATCCCGCGGCCGGGCGCCGCGTATCCGCGGCGTGGATGCGGGACAGCGGGATGTGAAGCCGACCCCGCCGTGCGTCACATCGCCGTCGGCGTCGCGCTCCATCCATGCTCCGGGTAATAGCGCTGCATCATGCGTGCGACGTAGCCAGCGAGTGCGGGGCGAGCCTTCACGGCGCGGCGCAGCGGGGTGTCGAAGAACGGCGTGACCACGCTGGCGAGCATGCCGAACGCCGTGGCATCCACGCCGCTGGGCGTGTCGCGCATCAGGTACGGGCGATCGCCGAGCCACTGCGCCAGCGCGTCGATCGAGCGTTCGCCAAGCTCGGCAATCTTCGCCGGCGAATGCCGGCCTGTTCCCTGGGCATGCAGGTCGGCCGCCTTGCGCGCCTGCATCTCCTCGCGCAGCCGGGCGCGGTCCGCCTCGGGCGCGCGGTCGACGAAATGCGCCGGCCCCTTGGCGAAATTGTCCGGTTCGATCCAGCGGAACCAGACCATGGCGAAATACAGATGGTCCTCGAGCAGCCGCTCGATCGCCCAGGCTTGCGCACGCTGGCGCGCGTCCAGTCCCTGGTCGAGATCGAGCCCGTACTTGTGCTCGATATGCGCGCGGATGAAGGTGGAATCGGTAACCACTTCGTCGTGGTCGTTGATATAGGGCAGCTTGCCGTTCGGCGCCTGCGGCGGGGTAGTCGATACCTTGTCGTAGGCCAGGCCGGCCATTTTCAACTGGACCTCGGTCTTGATCACGAACGGGCTGCTGTCGGGCAGCCCGAACATCGGGTTGGTGGCGAACAACGTGATGCCGGTGGCGGACATGCTCAGGCTCTGCTGGGGGAAAAGGGCGCCCAGCATGGCGACCTCCTGCTGACAACGGCATGTCAGCAGGTTCAGTCCAAAAGGCGGAAACCGCCCCGCAGCCAAGCCGGCAGCGGCTGGTCGCAACCTTGCTTCAGGCCGCTCCAGTCGCGCCGGCAAGGTTGCCGGCTGCCGATCATCGGTAGTGATGAAGGTGGACAGTTCCTGGACGACTACAGCCCCGAGCAACTTGTCCCTGACGCGGTTCCCGGCAGCGCCTCGCGGCGGGCGTCGTGCTTCTGCACGTGGCACAGGTGTCTGGCGAAGTGGCCGTCAAGCACGAACGGCTTGCGAGGACATGCGATGCAGCCGCACCGCATGCCCCACGCTGTTCGCCGCGCCCAGGTTCCCAGCAGCCCGGCCGACCAAAGCCCGACAGGCTGCTAGAACGAAACCCGAGCCGACAGACCGGCGCCGTAATCGGGGCTGCCATCCGAGAAGCCACCGAGGAAATAGCCACGCAGTGCCCATGCGTCGTTGATCTTGTGGCTGAAGTAGAGCGTCGCTTCGCGGCGTGTATAGCCTGTGTCCGCCGGTCGCTGCTGGTAGAAGAATTCCAGGCCGGTGCTATCGCCCTGGTCGAGCGCGTAACTGACGCCGGCATTGGCGCTCCAGACATCATTCAGCTGGATGTACGTGGAGCTGCCCAGTTGCGTGTAGGCGACGCCACCGAAGACCATCCATGCCGGCCCCAGCGTCTTGTAGAGGTCGACCGCGGCGCCGTAATCGTTCTGTCCCGTGCCGAGGCCCTTGTCGGTACTGGCCGTACCGAACTTGATTCGTCCGGTTAGGTCCAACGCGAAGCCGGTGTCCTTGTTTTCGATGGCGTGGAAGGTGGCCTGGGTCGTGATATCGCCCATGCCCGAAGCCGTCCCGGAGGCGTAGGTTGCAGGTGTGACGATGACGGTAGTTCCGCTACCGCCACGGCCACGGCCCTTCGGATTCGTGTTGAGCACCACGCCGACGCCCGGAATCACGTTGCCCGGACCCGACACATGCAGGTACGGCAGGGTGACGCCGAAGGACCAGCTGCTGCCGCTGTAGCCCACGCTCAATGGAACATCCCAGATGGTGGTGGTGGTGTCCAGGCCGTACTTGCCGCTGCTGTAGTCGGTGCCCACGCTGACATACGGAGCGCCCTGGTCGGCGGCATGGACCAAGGGCGCCGTGCCGGCGAGCAGGCTGGCGACGAAGGCCAGGTGGATTGCCTTGCTGAGTTTCATGGTGGGTGTCCTTTGCATGCTTTGGGTCGTGTGAATGGGGCATATGACGCATAGCTCCCCGGGCCACGATGGTTGCGAGCGGGAGGCACGCGCAGCCGGGAAAGTTCGTGCCTGCAGACTAATTACAAGCGACGTTTCGTTATTGACGTAGGTCAACTTGCACGCGTCCTGGCGTTCCTAGACTGCCCTTGCCGCGGAATTCCGCAGGCACAACTCGACCTACTGAGGACAGTCATCATGCGTAAATCCGTCATCATCATTCTGGGCGCCTCGATCGCCCTGGCATCGGCTTCGTCTGTCATGGCCCAGAGGGGCGGGCGTGCGCCACGCGTAAGCCCGGCCACCACACCGACGGGCGACCAACTGCACACGCAGGACCGCCTGAAGGATCCGACCCACCTGTACGACAAAGACAAGCTGCAGGACCAGGATCGCCTGAAGGATCAAGACAAGCTGCACGACCAGGATCGCCTGAAGGATCAGGACAAGCTGCACGATCAGGACAAGCTGCAGGATCGCGACCGCATCCACGACCAGGATGGCCAGGCCATCTATGCCTACGACCTGATGACACCGGCCGAACGCTCCGCCTACATGACCAAAATGCGCAGCCTGAACACCGTGCAGGAGCGCGATGCCTATCGCGAGCAGCATCGCACCGAGATGCAGCAGCGCGCACGTGAGCGCGGCGTCACCATCCCGTCCGACAACGGCCAGGGTACGCAGCAGCAAGGCAGCGAAAACGGCAACTGAATCGCCACACGTTGTCTCACGAAGGATGCGGGCCCACGCTCATCGACCCGCATGTTTTGGCGGATGTGAAAAAAATACGGGAAGTCGGAATGCACTCTGCGTTCGGCTTCCCTGGTGAGCCATTGACTGCAATCAATGTCCGAGCGATCGCAGGCGCCGCCTGGTAGATCCAGCCTGCCGGGTGGCGCGATCGGACTGTCCGCGCCGCGAATCTTCAAGCCACTCCCTCGTTGCCTGCCTGATTCGGCCCCCGGGCCGCTTGGCAACAAAAACAAAGGCCCATTTCCTGGGCGACTGCAGGCCCGTGAAAATTGTCCGCGACAGCATTCTTGTGACACCATTCTTGCGCAGCGTTTCGGGCTGGGCAGGGCATGTTGGCCGGCTTGCCTGGCGCGAATCGGCAGCGCACATTTGGCCACCCACGTGTCCAGGCAGCGACGGTGCCGCAAGGCGGCAGGAGTACAGCGACAGGGACGGCATCGTCCACTGAATGTCTGGGAGAACACGTTGATGCGAAACGCGATGAAGGCAGCCGGGGTGGGCTGAAGCACTTTTTCGGTGCGCGGGTAAGCAGGGATCGGTTGAAACAGATGGGCGGCCATTTCAAGTCCGCCGACGCCAAGGTGGACAAGAGCAGGATCTTGGCACGGATGGGCATGTATGCGGTCTACAAGGGCTCGCCGATCGCGCTCGGCAAGAACATCTACGACAGCATCAAGGTGGGCAGGTGGAAGCATGGCGATCTGAGAAAACACCAGTCCGACGTGGACAGCTTTCTCGCAATACGCAGATGTCCGACGAAGGGAAGAAGGCGGTGGCCAAGCTGGTGCTCAATGGCGCTTCCCGCAACGACACCTGTGCCCAGCTTTCGCCCGCAGACGTGGCCTTGCTGGACGCGATGGACAACGATCTGAACATCGAGGCCGGCAACTGCATCAACTTTTGACCGACATACGAGTGGGGCCGCGATCGACTTGTCGATAGGCGGCTTCGGCAGGTGTCCGGCAAGCGGACGTTCGCCTGGCGCCCGAGCATTGGCCGGAGCGCCTCATGCAATCGACCCTGGGGGGGCGACCTTTCAGCCTTCCGGCTGACCGGAAACCGGCAACTGCCACGTGCTGCACGAGGGCATGGCGTTCGATCTTGTGCGCACTTTCCGCCAATCATGCCGGTGGTCGCAGGCCGGAACTCGAGAGTAGCGGTCAGCTGGCATGCTGGCTGGCCGCCATCGCCGGCGTGGTGCACGTCGGCGTTCCCCCGCCGGCTTTGCGCGCACAACAGCTCGCGCCATCCGCGCCAGCCAGGTACCCGATGGCTACCTGTCCGATCAAATACAGGCAAGGCTGCTGCCGGACGGATATCTGCTGCGGGATTGATTAAAGTCAATCGGCCCGTCTGTTCCACGCATAGCATATGGATGAACAGGGAATCCACATTTATGCGTTTGACCGATCGCTCGGCAATGCAGTCGCGCGGCACGCGAAGTGCAGAACATGTCCGCTATACCAATTCGAGCGCCTTGCGCCGGCAGGCGCTGTATGTGGCGTTGGCCATGGCGATGGCGGCGGCGAGTGGCACCGTGATCGCTCAGGCGGCGACGGCTTCGAAAGCGGCAACGGCACCCCGCGAGGTGGCGCAAGACGCACCGGTTTCACCTTCCGGGTGGACCCTGGTGCCCGGACTTTCGTTCGGCATCAGCTACGACAGCAATGTCTTCGCCACGTCCGACCAGCCGCAGGCGGACATGTTGATGACCGTCACGCCATCCATGCTGATACGCAAGGGCAGCAGTGGACGCAGTCTCACATTCGAGGCAGAAGGCAGCGCTGCGCAATACCGCACCAACAGCAGCGAAAACAGTCGTGACTATCGACTGGATGTTTCGGGCAGTCAGCGCATCGATCGGTACGGTAACCTTTTCGGTGGCCTGGGCATCAGCCGCTCGCACGAGGACCGCACTTCGCCCGATGACGTGTTCGGCACCCGGCCGACGGTCTTTACCGATGCGCATGCCCACATCGGTATCGCCCAGCGCTGGCAGTCGTTTTCGCTGCGCACAGGTGCGACCTACAACCATCTGGTCTTTCACAATGTGACCGATGCCGCTGGCGCTGTCATCGACAACGGCGACCGCAATCGCGATGTACTCGGCCTGGGCATGCGCTTCGGTTACGCGCTGTCGCGGCAGACCGATCTGTTCGTGCAAGGCACGCTCGATCGCCGCCGCTATGAACGCGAGCTCGACGACAACGGCTACCGGCGCGACTCCCAAGGCGATAGCTGGGTGGTCGGGCTTGCGCGCAGCGGGAAGGGCGCGCTGACCGGAGAGGTCTACCTGGGAGAGATGTCGCAGCGCTATGACGATCCGAGATTGCCGGATGTCACGTTGCCCACGGCAGGTGTGAGTCTCACCTGGAATGCGCCGGGGCGGACGTCACTGAGCGCTTCCTACTCGCGATCGATCCTGGAAACCACGCTGCCCGGCGCATCGAGCTACGTGGATACCAGCGTGGGCGTTCGCGCCGATCATCGGGTCGATGCGCGCCTGTCGACGCATGCGGCGATCACCGTGACGCGCAGCGATTTCCGCGGTATCGGTCGGCGTGATGACGTGATCGACACCAGCGTGGGCCTCAGCTACCGGCTGAGCCGCCGGGTGTTTCTGGATGGGGACTATCGCTTGCTTCAGCGCCATTCCGACCTGCCCGGAGCCAACTACGACCGTCAGGAGATATATCTCGGCCTGCGCCTCGATGGCGGCGCAGCGACCGCCATCACGGCTGCGGCCGCAGCGACCACGGCAGCGGCATCGGAGTCGCCGGAAGGTCCCTCCGGCTTTTATCTGGGCACGACGCTCGGCTATAACGTATTCGACACGCGCGTCACCGGCCCGCGCGGCGAGCACGGCGGCTATCGCGGCGACTTTGCCGGCAGTGGTGCCACCGCGTCGGTCTTCGCCGGGTACGGACACACGTTCGGGCGCGCCTACTGCGGCATCGAGGCGGACAGCACTCGCGCCAATGTCGACTGGAACCATGACAAGAGTCCCGACAGTCGGGTGTTCATGTCCGAACAACGCCGGGGCGAAGGCCTGGCCCTCAACGTGGGTTACGTCTTGCCCGGCGACGGGTTGATCTTCGCCAGCGTGGGTCGTCGACGGACCCATTTCGACAATAGTTATGCGGCAGAAACCGGCACGGCCTACGTGCAGGACGACACTCGCCTGGCTACCCGTCACGGCATCGGCGTGGACATGCCGCTGTCGTCGCATGTATTCGTCCGGGCACGCTACGACATCACCCGCTACGACGGCTACGACGTTGCCTACGATGGCGGTGCCGATCGTTTCTCCGGAAGCACGGGAGAGTTTCAGCTGGGGCTTGGCTGGCGACTGGGAAGCGTTGCCGCCGGCAGTCATGTCGCGGCCGGCCTGGACGGCTTTTACGCCGGCGCGCAGGGCGGCGACGATCGCAGTGGCAGCAAGCTCGATGCGGTACATCGTCAGCCGGGTCCGCCGGCATCCACCAATTTTCGAGCGGACTTCGGTGGACGTGGCAATGACATCGGTGCCTTTGCCGGCTACGGGCACGCGTTCGGGCCGCTGTATGCCGGTCTCGAACTCGAAGACGACGCCAGCCGTACCGGCTGGCGTCACGAAAAACTGCCTGACGGGCGAGATTTCTCGGTCGAGACGCGCGGCAGCTACGGGGCGGCCCTGCGACTGGGTTATGCGGCGCGCAGTGGAGCGTTGATCTACGCGCGCGCCGGTCGCGTGCGTGGCCGTTTCCACACGGTCTACGTAAAGGGCGAGAACCCCGATGCGTGGGTCAGCCGCGAGGACAACCGCGCGGGAACGCGTCTTGGCGTCGGTGTGGAGGCGCCGCTGTCGGCGTCGATGTTCATTCGGCTGGACTACACCTCTACCCGTTACAACGCCATCGCCTTCAACACCACGCAGGCCAAGGCAGATGACCTGCATTTCGCGAATCGACAGCAACTCTTCCGCATCGGTCTGGGCCTGAGGTTCTGACCGATCGTCACACCATGTAGCGAATTCAGGACGCGCCATTCAAAAAAACCACACAACCCACTGCGGTACGGGCGCGCCGCCGCAGCCCCAAGCAAGACAGGAGAATGTCATGAACAATCGCAGCACGAAACAGCGTCACAGACTGGTTGTCGGCCTGACGGTTTTGGCGGTGTCGATCGGCACCGCGCTGTCCCTCGGCAGTGCTCACACGGTATGGTCCCCGATGGCGGCCGCCTATGCGCAGGATACGCACGGCAGCAGCCACAGCTCGGGCGCTCAGGGCACGAGCCACAAGGGCAGCAATAGCGGCAAGGGCAAGAGTGGCACGAGCGGCACTCACGGCAGTGATGACCACGGATCCAGTGGCAGCAAGTCGGTGGAGTCGAAGGTACTCAGCGGCGGCACCGGAGTTTCAGCCGATGCCGAGGAGAGTTCCGACCGGCGCGGTCCGAAGTACGGTGGTGGAAAAACTACAGGCAAGCCCACCGGTGCCAGCACCAAAAAGGGCGACCTCTATGGCGATTTGAACGTGATCCTGCGTGACGCCAACGGCGTGCCGATCCTTGATCAATACGGTCACGTGCAGCCGCTCGATGCGGATGGCAACCCGATTCCGCTGACCCCTGAAGGCGACATCGTGGCGGGCTCCGAGGACCTGGTCGTGCCGGTGGAATTCAGCCGCCTTAGCGTGGCACGCTCGGCGACGAAGGTATTGGACAAGTCCTACGACGAAGCGATCAGTACGCTGAACTCGGCAACCGCGATCACCGTCGATGCGTCCGGCCGTCTGGTGGCGACTGTCGATGGCGTGGCCAAAACGATCGATTCGCCGCTGGAGAATCTTGCACTCTACGAGGCGCTGCTGAGCAAGGGCTACTTGCCGGGACTGGACCTGAAGGATGGCGTTTCGCTGGGCAATCTTTCCTTCCTCTCCGATCAGAGTCTGACCAACAGCGACATGCTGCAAGCGGCGTCGTTCCTGGCGGCTGCATCCGACAAGGCCGGCTCGATCAACCAGGACATGGTGGTTTACAGCGACTCGATCCTGGGGATCACCGGCTTGACCCCGGTCACCGGGGCGGACGGCAAGAGCTACGTCGATTTCTCCCAGGTCTCCTATGACCGTGGCGACACCTACACCGGTGACATCACCTATCTCAAGAGCAACGGCGACGGTACCTATGCCGCCGTGACCGAGCCCATCCTGACCGCGGTGTTCGGTGGCACCGACTACAGCGGCACGCAACTCGATGCGTTCACCCAGGCCGCCGACGATGCACGTGCCGTGATCGAGTTCGCCCACGACAATCCGATGCCCAGCGAGTGATGCGGACGGGCGATCTGCCATTCATGGCGATCGCCCATCCGGGCTGGTCAGTGCAAGACAACCGGCGGATCGGCGAAATACCCGGCTTTGTGGGGCGAGGCCTTTTGTGTCGCTGCCTGTCAGCTCACTTTTCGATCTGAAAACTTCTGGTCGAAGAGTGTTCTGTGCTTACAGCCCGGACATCCGCAGCAGTATCCTTGCCAGGCTTTTCAGGTTCTGCGCATTGCGATCTTCCGCTCGCCGCAGGTTTTTCGCCACACCATCGCACTATAGGCGAGCCATGCTGCCGGCGCTTCCGACCCCGGCAATTGAAAGGGTGTCAGCGAAAAGGTGTCACCATTTCGCCCTTTCAGCTCACGCTTCCGACACCGGGTCGGTGACGACGGTGACGCGCAGCCGTCTGGCGTCCACGCGGATGCGCCATCTGCCATGCCTGGCAAGATGGCGCAGGCCGACCGCGGCGGCCAGCGTGCAAATGGCTCCGGCCAGGCCCATCGCCCAGCGCGGCCCCAGCGTATCAGCCGCCCAGCCGACCAGCGGCGCACCGATCGGCGTGCCGCCCATCGCGACGGCCAGGAACACCGCCACCACGCGCCCGCGCATCTGCGGTTCGCTGGTCAGCTGCATGTAGCTGTTGGTGGAGGTGGTGAACGTCTGCGCGGCGA
>Ga0307377_10005166_pt1 | contig 14066 bp, 15 predicted proteins | sample TR3MG_FD_202535 | JGI IMG/M metagenome (GOLD analysis project Ga0307377, IMG submission 202535) | Soil microbial communities from Risofladan, Vaasa, Finland - TR-3 | ecosystem: Environmental > Terrestrial > Soil > Coastal area > Acid sulfate soil | place: Finland: Risofladan, Vaasa | collected... | reverse complement strand
ACTGGATCAGTAGTTTGCGCTCCGGACAAGGATCTGCAGAACGTGCATTGACTGAGTCGCGCTTGACGTCAACTTCGAACGACCGGTGCGTGACTGTGAAGGTTCGTGAGAATATTCGAGAACTCGAGGGTGAAGGTTGGTTCCTCAGTCGCCAACGAGGCAGTCATCGACAGTTTCATCGTGCGACGAGGGAGAGCTGCGTCACGGTTCCTGGAGCACTGGGCGACGACGTCGACAAAATGACCCTCGCTAGCATTGTTAGGCAGGCTGGATTGGAAAGGAAACACCGATGACCGAGTACTCCATCGTGATTGAAGATGCTGGCTCCAACTTCAGCGCGTACGTCTTGGGGCTGGACGGCTGCATCGCGACCGGTCATACCGTTGGGGAAGTCGAGAACAACATGCGCGAGGCGATTGAGTTCCATCTTGAGGGGATGCGGCTTCACGGCGACCAACTCCCTTCGCATATGCCAATCGTGAAGATGGTCTAGGTTGCTTCGTAAACTCGTTTGACTTCTACCAAGACGCGGTAGACGAATGTGCGATCAATTGCTCCGCCCATCCTTCATGCGAGACGGGAGTGCGATTACAAGGACTGCAAGAATCGGTCATTGTGCACTGGTCAAGTGGTCCACATGAGACGTGACAATTGCTGAGGGCCGGTGAACGAGTACGAATTGAAATTCGCGGGTGTCGGCGTCGAGCGCAAGGATGCTCCGTCGTCGCAGATCTGGGGCATAATGAACCACATGTCACGAGACCATCGAGACCACTCGCTCAATCTCTCGCCCGCGTCCTACGAGGATTACCGCGAACTCGCACGAAGAAGGTTGCCGCGACAGATATTCGATTACATCGACGGAGGCGCCTTCGGCGAGGCGACGCTGGCCGCGAACAGGGACGATTTGCAGCGACTCCGTCTCCGTCAGCGCGTGCTGCAAGATGTCTCCGCGATCGACCTCTCCACTACGGTCATGGGCGAGCATCTGTCACTCCCGTTGATCTTGGCGCCAGTTGGTTTTGGGGGAATGTTCGCCCAACGGGCAGAAGTCCAAGCCGCCCGCTCGGCTGAGCGCGCCGGCATCAGTTTCTGTGAATCGACCCTTTCCATCTGTTCGATTGAGGAGGTGGCGTCGGCATCGACACGGAAGTTGTGGTTTCAGCTGTACATCATGAAGGACCGTGGGTACGCCGAGGACCTGATGGCCCGCGCCCAAGCGGCGGGCTGCACCACGCTCGTCTTGACGGTGGACCTGGCGGTGGTCGGTCGACGGTATCGCGATGTCCGCAACGGAATCAGTGGGCCAATCTCGCGCATCAATCGCCTCCGTCGGGGGCTTGACATAGCTCGTCACCCCCGGTGGGTCCGCGAGGTGGCGCTGGGGGGCCGACCACTGACCTTCGGGAATTTGGAGCGTGCGCTGCCGAATGCCCGGGTACCTGGTGACTTCCAGGGGTGGGTGGCCAGTCAATTCGATCCGAGTGTGACGTGGGACGACCTCGCCTGGGTGCGCTCGCACTGGCCCGGAAAGATTGCCTTGAAAGGGATTCTCGATTCCGATGATGCTCGGCGGGCTGTCGCGAACGGCGCTGACGCGGTGATCGTCTCGAACCACGGGGGACGCCAACTCGACGATGTTCCCTCAACGATTTCCGCGCTGCCAGCGATCGCCCACGCAATAGGTGACCAGTGTGAGGTCTTGATGGATGGGGGAATCCGCAGTGGTCTCGACGTTGTCAAGGCCCTCGCGCTCGGGGCTCGAGCGTGCCTCGTCGGCCGGCCGTGGGCTTACGCGGTTGCCGCCCGAGGCGAGGTTGGCGTCGATCATCTGATCAGGAATATTCGTGAAGAGATGCTGGTGACCCTCGGACTCACGGGGGTGACCAACGTCAATGAAATCGATGCGTCAGTACTAGCGACGATTTCCGTCGACGATAAGTAGGCGAACGCGTACGGGTTCCTGGCCTGATCGCCGGAAGCCTTGGAGGCTTAGTGCACTCGACGATGCGCTGACCGGATGCCGTGTCCGCTCGCGATGTCGAGCGGACACGTGCCAGAATCGCGTCGTGCCAGCGAATGCGCGTGAGGAGCGAATCCTTCAAGAGCAGATTGAGTACTACCGAGCCCGCGCTAGCGAGTACGACGATTGGTTCATGCGTCGCGGGCGCTATGACCGGGGCGACGACGTCACGGGTCGCTGGTTCGAGCAAGTCGAACAAGTGCGTCAGGCGCTTCGCGCGGTGCCGTTGGACCAACGCGACGTCGTTGAACTCGCGCCGGGTACGGGTCTCTGGACTCAGGAGATCGCTCACCGGGTCAGACACCTTACGGCGGTGGACGCCTCAGTCGAGATGATCGCGCTCAACCGCGCTCGACTTGGACCGCTCGCTGAGAAAGTTGACTTCATCGTCAGTGACCTGTTCACCTGGACCGCGAGCCGGGAATTCGACGCGGTCGTCTTCTGCTTCTGGATCAGCCACATCCCGGCTACGCGCCTCGATCCGTTTCTCGAGCGAGTCTCGCGGATGATTCGACCCGGCGGTTCAGTGTTCTTTCTCGACGGGTTGCGCGAGCAGACCAGCACCGCGCGAGACCACGTGCTCCCATCTTCCGATGACGAACCGATGACCCGACGACTCGATGACGGGCGCGAATTCTCCATCGTGAAGAACTTCTGGGACGGGCGCGATCTCGAAGCGAGATGCGCTCGAGTGGGGCTTCAGGTATCGGTGCACGAGACTGCTGATTTCTTTCAGTATGGCGTAGGCACACGGATCTGACGTCGACGAGCGAAACACCGTCCCTCGGAGGCCACGGCGTCGCTAGTGGCCGTCGGGCCTGAACGCGTTGATTGTTGAGCGCAGTACCTCGGACCACGGGGTGGGCTCCAGACCGAGTTCAGTCCGGGTAGGCGTGTCGTCGATGATGAACGAGTGGGCGAACTGGTAATGCGTCTTTGGAAGTTCGCGGATCGTCGGATTGAAGCGCCCCAGTAGTCGCAGCGCGGAGAGTGGAATCACCGACGCCTTGACGTGGGTGACCTCGGCGACGTCGGCCAGGTCGTCCATCACCTGGCGCTGGCTCCGAGGTGGATTCGTCGGTGCATGCCACGCGCGACCCCACGATGTGGGCAGTTGTGCGCACGTGATCAAGGTGCGGGCGACGTCGTCGACGTAGGTCCAACTGTGGGGCTGGTCGAGGCTGCCGATGACCCGGCACGTTTTGCCGGCGAGCAGGCGGGGTATCACACGCTGTCCGAAGACGCCCTGCGCGTCGGGACCTATGAAATCCGAGGCGCGGACCTCGACCGCGTTGATCCGGCCCGCTCGATGGGCGTCCAGCGCATCGGTCCACATCCGTCCACGGACCTGGGCCTTCTCGTAGTCCGCATTGAACGGGGTGTCAGGTGTCATGGGGCCCGACACTCGCCCGTAGGCGTAGAGATTGCCGAGGATCACCAGGGTGGCGCCCGAATGCTCGGCCGCGGACAGGAGCGAGTTCGCGATCGGCGGCCAGTCGGTTGCCCACCGGTGATACGCGGGATTGGCACAGTTGAAGATCGCGCTGGCTCCGGCGGCGAGTCCCGACAGGTGCGCGGCATCCCCGGCGTCGGCGCGGACCAGGGTGACGTCCGCCCGCTGGGGTCCGCCCCCACGGCGCGAGACCACCGTCACCGTGTGGCCGGCGGCGGCCAATTGATGGGTGACGAGCGTGCCGATGGTACCCGCCCCCACGACGACGTACTTCATGAGAGACCTCCGTTGGTAGTTGAGAGAGCACTGCTCTCTGTTCCATGATGGCAGGATTCTCCCCACTATGCAAGAGCAGTGCTCTCTATATGGGATACTGGCGGGATGACGACGACACCGGGTCCCCGCGCCCAATCGCGCGCGCGCCAGATCGGAGCCATCAAGCGGGTCGCGGGCCGCCTGCTCGCCGAGAAGGGCGTCGCGGGGTTGTCACTTCGCGAGGTGGCGCGCGAGATGGGTCTCGTCTCGTCGGCCCTGTATCGCTACTTCGCGACGCGCGACGAACTGTTGACGGCGCTGATCTTCGACGCGTACAACCAGCTGGGGGCGAGCGTCGAGCGGGCCGAGGCCTGGGTGGACCGCGCCGACGTGCGCGGACGCTGGGTGGCCACGTGCGCCGCGACTCGCCGCTGGGCGAAGGCCCATCCCAACGAATACGCGTTGCTCTACGGCACGCCCGTTCCGGGTTACCGGGCCCCTGACGTCACCATCGCCGCAGCGACCCGGGTGGCGGCGGTGATGGGGGCGATCCTCAACGATGACCGTCGCTCGCGCCCGGTTCTCGAGTCCCCCGCGCCGGGACGAGCCGTATCATTCCTCGAAGTCGAGGCACTGAAAGCGGTCATGCCCGACGTCGCCCCCGAACAGTACGTACGGGCACTGATGGCCTGGAGCCACGTGTTCGGGTTCATCAACTTCGAACTCTTTGGCCACTTCGTGGGCTCGGTGCGCGACGACCGGCGGATGTTCACCGCGGTGGTCGAGGAATTGGCCGACTTCTTGGGCCTGCCGCCTTCGGCTGGCCCGGGCTCGGTCCCCGCGACGTAGCACCGGCTGACAGAATCGCACCATGACCATCGTGAGTGTGTTTCGAAGTCGTCTACGGCCCGGCGTCGACGAGGAGTACCAACGCGTCGCGGACGAGATGAGTCGCCTCGTTCGCTCGATGGACGGCTTCATCGACGAGCAGTTCTATACGTCACCCGACGGCGAGCGCGTCACGATCGTCCGTTTCGCCGATCGCGACGCGCAGCGGGCGTGGGCGAGCGAGCCCGCTCACGCGGCGGCGCAGCGACGGGGTCGCGAGGAGTTCTATGCGTGGTACGACATCTCGGTCGCCGAGCAGACCTACGCACGAACCTTCGACGGCCCCGAACCCTCACATTGACGACCGCATTTAGCCGGTCCCCCGAGTTTTCGGTCGCGTCGGGTTGAGCGCCTCCTGGGACGGGACGGTCATGGGCGTACGATGGGGTCGCTTGGAAGGAGACACCCTGACGACATCGCCCTCACACGAAGAATTGGGTCGGAGTGGTTTCGCCAACGGATCGCTCTGCGACGCCGTTCGTCCCACGTATCCCGTGGCGGCGGTGAAGTTCCTGGTCGAGACGTTGGGGTTGGACGAGTCATCGCACGTGCTGGACCTGGGCGCCGGTTCCGGTATCTTCTCTCGTCAGGTGCGGCCCTACGTCGCGCGGGTCATCGCCGTCGAGCCCTCGCCTTCGATGCGTGAAGCACTGCGCACTTCCTCGCCAGACATTGAGGCGCTCGACGGCCGTGACGCTGAGATTCCACTGCCCGCCGACAGTGTCCACGCGGTGTTCGTGGCGCAGGCCTTCCACTGGTTCGACGTGGACGCCGCGCTCGCCGAGATCCATCGGGTCCTGGTCCCTCGGGGTGGCCTGGGACTGATCTGGAACGAACGTGACGAGTCGGTCGAGTGGGTGCGCGAACTGAATCGGGCGATGCAGTGGGACCGTCGACAGCCGTACAAGGTGGGGATGGACTTCACCGGTGAAATCCTGCGCGGGTCGTTCGTCGATGTCGAGCGGCACAAGTTCGTTCACGCCCAGTCGCTCGACCACGAGGGCCTGCGCCGTCGGGTCCTGACGACGAGCTATATCTCGCTAATGCAGGGGTCTGAGCTCAGCGCGTTGATGGACGACGTCGAGCGGGTCATCAGTGAACTGCCCGCGCAGGTCGAACTGCCGTATCTCACCGACGTCTACCGCGCCCGAGCGCACTAGCTCGGATCATCTGTCGGACGTGGCGGGGGCGCTGGGTGTGTCGCCCGTAGGGTGGCCAGGTGTCGCTTCTCCTTGAGTCCCTCGCTCATTCGTGGGAGCCCTTCGTCCTGGTCGTCGGCCTGCTGTTCATCGGACACTCCGCCGCCCACGAAGGACTATTCGAGAGTGTGGGGCAACTCTGCGCCCGAGTGCCCGGCGGCGACCTCAGCCTCTTCGTGGTCACCATGCTGGCCGTGGCGCTCGTGACGGCCACGTTGAATCTCGATACCGCGGTGGTCTTCATGACGCCGGTCGCCCTGGAGGCGGCGCGCACGCGCGGTGTCGACGAGCGGGCCTTCCTCTACGGGACCATCCTGATGGTCAACGCGGCGTCGCTGCTGCTGCTCGGCTCGAACCTCACCAACATGCTGGTCTTCGCCAGCCAGCCCGCTCGCGGCAGTGTCGTCGCCAGTCACATGGCGTTGCCGTGGGTCGTGTCGGTCGTGCTCTCCATTGCGCTGGTGGCGCTGGCCTACCGGTCGACGTTCCGGCCACGGTCATCGCGAGCTTCGACCGATCCAATCTCGTGGTCGGTGGGTCCGGGATTGGTGTCGACGGTGCTGGCGGTCGTCGCCATGCTGCTACTCAGTCATCCGGCGCTGCCCATCCTGGCGCTCGGCTGCTCACTCGAGGCGTACGAACTCGTGGCGCGGCGTCGAGTCCGTTGGGGTGAGGTCGTGCGGGTGGCCAGTCCTGTCGTCGTCGTGCCCCTCTTCCTCCTGGCGGTCGCCGTCGGGTGGTTGAGTCGGGAGTGGAGCGCGCCGACCCAGTGGCTGGCCCACTCCGGTCCGATGGCGACGGCATTCGCCGCGGCATTGACGTCGCTACTGATCAACAACCTCCCGGCGGCGTCGCTCTTCGCGGCGGGACACGTGACGCACCCCTACGCCTTGTTGATCGGCCTCGATCTCGGACCCAACGCGTTCGTGACGGGGGCGATGTCGACGATGCTGTGGCTGCGGATCGCCCGAGCCAACGGCGCGCGTCCGACCATCGCCCGATTCAGCGCGATCGGCATCCCGGTGGCGGTCATCACCATCCTGGCGGCCACGCTCGTGAGCTGAGCGCGACGCGGTGCACGACGTTGCCCCGTGACGTCTGGACGGTGCTTCAGTTGGTAAGTTTCGACGATGGAAACTCCGTCTGATCGCTACACCCACGGCCATCACGAGTCTGTGCTGCGTAGTCACCAGTGGAGGACGGCGGCCAACTCGGCGGCCTACCTACTGGATGAACTCAGGCCCGGACTCTCGCTACTCGACGTCGGTTGTGGGCCCGGCACGATTACCGCCGATTTCGCAACGCTCGTCGCCCCGGGACCCGTGACCGGCATCGACCTCGCCGACAGCGTCATCGAGGTCGCCCGACGTGAGACCGGTGACGTCGGACTGGTGAACCTCGCCTTCGCCACCGACGACGTGTACCGACTGAGCTTTGATGACGAATCCTTTGACGTGGTCCACGCGCACCAGGTGCTCCAGCACCTGAGCGACCCGATCGCCGCGCTGGTGCAGATGCGACGCGTGCTGCGCACCGGTGGGCGGCTCGCGGTGCGCGACGCCGACTACGGAGGATTCACGTGGTATCCGAAGAGTGAGGTACTCGACCAGTGGATGCGGATCTACCACCAGGTCACGAAGGTCAATCACGCGGAGGCCGACGGCGGGCGCCATCTGGTGGCGTGGGTGCGAGCCGCGGGCTTCGAGGACCTTGAGGTCACGTCGTCGAACTGGATCTATCACCGACCCGAGGAGCGGCTGTGGTGGGGGACCCTGTGGGCCGATCGCGTGTTGCAGAGCAACTTCGCCCAGCAGTGTCGCGAATTCGAACTGGCCAGTCAGGAAGAACTCGAGGCCATCAGCCGAGCGTTCCTCGAGTGGGCCCACGACGACGACGGCGTGTTCATCGTGCCGAGCGTCGAGGTCCTCGCCCGCAAGTAGCCAGCCGACCAGGCGACATGGATCGAGACGGACCGTTGGCTACCGTCTGGTCGCCGGGGCGAAGTGGCGTCAGCCCCGCGTCGGGGGCAGGAACTTTGGCACGAGTGAATCGTCGTCGACGAGCCCCAACATCGTCTCGAATTCGAAGGCCACGGCGAGCAACGTGACTTCGCTGCCGGGGCGGCCCACGATGCTGAGCCCCACCGGGAGCCCCTGGACCAGACCCATCGGCACGGTTGCGATGGGCCATCCGGCGATGGCGGCCGCCTGAGTGACCTGGGACCAGCGGGCGCTGCCGCTGCCACCGAGCACGAGGTCGTGTTTCCAGGCCGGTGAGTAACACGGTGCGATGAAGCAATCCACGTTGCTGAGGGCGGGCTCGAGGCACTGATCGACCGCCCACGCGAGGTTGCGGGTGCGCGCCGCGCGGTAGTGAGTGCCCGCTCGTCCGCCGCTCGCCACGGCCTGCTCAAAGAACTCGTGGCCGAAGAAGGGCAACTCGATGTCGGCGTGGTCGTTCTCGTGGGTGATCACCTCGGCGAGGGAGGACGGGCCGTCGCCGCCACGACGCACAAGGAATGCCGTCAGGTCGTCCGCCATCTCACTAATGAGCACGGTGAGTTCATCGTGGTCCACCGAGCCGTCGGCGAGGGCGACGGTCACGTCGCCGGCGACGAACCCCTGGTGACGCGCACGGGCGATGACGTCAGCGAACAGGGAGTCGGTTCCCGGGTCGCCGGTGGTGAGGTTGGTCGCGACCGCCACGTGCGCGCCGTGCACGCCGAGCGAGACGCGATCGAGCACTCCTTCGACCTCAGCGAGGACGGCAAAGAGGGCGGCGGTGTCGAGGACCGTACGGGCCATGGGCCCGGGGCTGTCCTGACTGGCCGCGATCGGCACGATTCCCTCGGCGGGAATCGTCCCGACGGCGGCCTTCAGACCGGTGACGCCGTTGAGCGACGCCGGACACGTGATTGATCCGTCCGTCTCGGTCCCCACCGCCAGCGGCGTCAGCCGTGCGGCGAGGGCGGCGCCCGATCCCGATGATGATCCGCCGGCACTACGGTCCAGCTGGAACGGATTGGAGACCAGTCCGGCGACGGCGCTCCAACCACTGGTCGAGCGGGGCGAGCGCATGTTGGCCCACTGCGAGAGGTTCGTCGATCCGAAGATCACCAATCCGGCGCTACGCAGGCGGATGACCAGGGGGGAGTCACCGGGAACCGGGCGGCCGAGAAGGGCCGTCGAGCCGGCGGTGCCGGGCAGGCCAACGGCCTCGATGTTGTCCTTGATGAGGATCGGGACGCCGTGGAGCGGGCTGCGCACCAGTCCGCGAGCACGCTCGGCGTCGGCCTGGCGCGCGGCCTCCAGGGCGTCGGGCGCGACCGCGAGCACGCTGCGCAGGGAAATCTCGGTCCCGGGCACGTCGATCTCATTAATGCGTTCGAGCAGGGCTTCCAGAATCTCGACCGACGTGATCTCGGCGCGATCGAGGGCTCCGGCGAGTTCAAGTGCCGACGCCTCACACAACCAATCCTTGGAAAAGCCCACGTCGCCCCCTTGTCGTCGATGAGGTTAACAGCCGACCTCGAGGCGGTGTCCGGGCCGCCACTCGTGGTGAGTGGTCCCGTCGATGACCGGTGCCCCAGGGAGGTCCTGCGGTCCGAGCCATTCGATAGGTGGGTAGGCTGGATGTGTCCGGAGGAGTCAGGCCGAGGGTAGACAAGATACCCCTAGGGGTATATACTGTAAGTCGGGATTCTCGGAGCAGTATCAGTCCCAGCCGGGTCCGAGAGTATGAGACAAGCGTCCCGCCGCAAGGAGATTGCTAATGGCAACAGTGCAAGTGACCACGCAGAACTTCGAAGAGGTCGTGTCGAACAACGACGTCGTCTTGATTGACTTCTGGGCGGAATGGTGCGGTCCCTGCCGGGTCTTTGGACCGGTGTACGAAAAGGTCTCCGCTGCCCACCCCGACGTCGTCTTCGGCAAGGTCGACACCGAGGCCCAACAGGAGTTGGCCGCGTCGTTCAACATCATGTCGATTCCGACGCTGATGATCATCCGCGAAGGCGTGGTCCTCTACTCGCAAGCCGGCGCGTTGCCCGAGAAGGCCCTCGTCGACGTCGTGGATCAGGCGCTGAAGATCGACATGGTCGAGGTGCACCGTCAATTGGCCGAAGCTGGCGCCGGAGCGGCGAACGACTAACGGCGTCGCGGCGCGAGCGCCCCGTCGTCCGCGACCGTAGCGGAACGTTGTTCGAGAGGTCGTCGATCGATCCCGGTGGCCATCAAGCCTGAGCGTCTAACGGGCGGGGTCCTTCATCCGAAGTGACCACACGCCGAGAATGGCCACCGGGATCGACACCGCCAGGCAGAGCCAGGCGTACGAGAGCGTGCTGATGATGACGCCGGCGACGGCGCCACCACCGGCCCCCATGAGATTCATCACCAAGTCGCTCGCGCCCTGGGAGGAAGGTCGCATCGACACGTCGACCGACTCGGAGAGGAACGTCGAACCGGCGATGAGGGTGCACGACCAGCCCAGCCCCAAGAGGAAGAGGCCGACGCCCAATCGCACCGAGTCCATGCCTGGCGCGGTGCCGGCCACGATCGCCGCGAGGAGCAACAGCACGACGCCCAGTTGGATCACTCGGATGCGACCGATGCGGTCACTGAGCGCGCCCACGAGTGGGGAGAAGGCGTACATCCCGAGCACGTGCACGCTGATCACCAGACCGATGACGGTGAGCGTGACGTCGACCATGGCCATGTGCACCGGCGTCATCACCATCACCGAGACCATCGCCAGGTGGCCGATCGCGACGGTCGCGATGGCGAAGAGCGCGTTGGGGTAGGAGCGGATATGCCGCAGCACGGTCATCGTCGATTCGAGTTTGCGCGGTGCGGTACCGTCCGCATTGCGGTTCGCGGTCAGGTAGGGGTCGGGTACGAGGAGCAGCCGGGTCACCAGTGCCGCCAGCAGGAGCGTCAGTGCAGCGATCAGGTAGGGCCCCGCGAGACGGGGCAATCCCAGATACTGGGCCAGGTCCCCCGAGGGCTGCATCAGGTTCGGTCCGGTCACCGCCCCGATGGTCGAGCCCCACACGACGAAGGACAGGTTTTTCGAGCGCGACGCGTCCGTGGCGAGGTCGATGGCGGCGAATCGGGCCTGGTAGCCCGATGCGGAGGCCGCGCCGACCATGAAGGTGCCGATGAGCACCACGTAGAGCGTGCGATGGCTGCCCCCGATGATCGCGAGCAGCGCGCCGAGCACGCCGACGAAGTACCCGGAGGAAAGAGCGAGTCGCCGGCCCCCGAGCTGGGTGAGCCGCGCGAGGGGCAACGCCATCGCGGCGGCCCCGAGTACCGCGGTGGTCTGGGCCAGCCCGGCGAGCGAGGTCGAGTGTGAGATGGACGACACCAGCAGTGATCCAGCGGCCACGGTACCTGTGGTGCCGATGCCGCTGAGGACCTGTGCGGTCCCGAGGACTTTGACGATCTTCGCCTGATGGACGTTCTGATCGAGGCGTTGATTCATTCCGGGCAATCTAGTGGCCACGATGGAGGTGGACGGCTGGTGGCCCGTGAATCCAGCGTTCTTGGGGCATCATTGGCGTAGGGCGTGACCGCGCCCGGTGGCGCAGTGAGAGAGTCAGATGAAGCGACCCGCACGACCGAGCTACGCGAAGTTCACTCAGTGGCTATTGGTGTTCGTGCCGGTGGCACTGTTCGGGTGGATGATTTACCTCTTGACCGACTTGCCCGTCTCGTACCGAGCGCAGAACTGGGACATCGCTTGGATCGGCTACGACTTCGCGATGTTGATCAGCCTGTCGACGACGGCCTGGGCGTTTTGGTATCGCCGTCAGCTCGCGATTCCCGCCGCCGTCATCTCGGCCACGTTCCTGGTGGTTGACGCCTGGTTTGACGTGGTGACCTCCCAGCGCGGCTTCGATCTCGACGCGGCCCTGATCAGCGCCTTCGTGGTCGAGTTACCCCTCGCCACGTACTTGATCCACTTCAGCCGACGGGCGATTCGCTATTCGATTCGAAATGCCCAGATGCACGCCGGCGTGGAAGTCGTCACGATTTCATTGGTGCGAACGCCACTCGCGTTGTTCGATGGGCCGCCGCCCGGTGGCCGCCGCTCGCCGGGAGGAGCCACGAAAATGTCACCGGGGACCGACGCAAGCGAGTAGGGCTCCGACCGCATCGTCCCTCGAGCTCCTCCGGTCGCTCTTCGGGGACACCGGTCGACCAGCAGACTGCGGTGCACGGTGCACCGTGCACGTGACGTTCCAACTCCGCAAATTTCGAGGTGTGGTGCCGCGATGCTCGGGCGTCGTTGGGCGCAGTACGCGACACCAGTCTGGAAGCGCTCGCCGACGCGCCGAGTGCGGGTCACCATCCGCATCAGGGCTAGCGTGGCCGCCATGGGCCTCTACCGAGATCACGTGGTACCCCGCCTCGTGGACGTCGCCTGTGGCACCGGCGGGCTGGCTCGGTGGCGCCAGCGGGTCTGCGACGGCCTCGAGGGGCGCGTGGTGGAGATCGGCTTCGGCGCCGGACGCAACGTGCCGTTCTACCCCGAGGACGTGACGACGGTCTACGCCGTCGAACCGTCGATGACCTCGATGAAGATGGCCTATAAGCGAAACGCGACGTCGCGGGTGAGGATCGAACACGTTGGTCTCGACGGTGGTGCGCTGCAACTCGGTGACGCGAGCTGCGACGCGGCCCTGATGACGTTCACGTTGTGCACCGTGCCCGACCCGCACCAAGTGCTCGCCGAGATTCGTCGAGTCCTCATTCCCGGCGGCCATCTGCACTTCCTCGAACACGGCATCGCCCCCGAACCTTCGATTGCTCGATGGCAAGTGCGGCTCGATCCCTGGGAGCGACGGTTCGCCGATGGCTGCCACCTGACGCGTGATGCGTTGGGGCTGGTGACTGAGGCCGGATTCCTAATCGAGAGCGTCGAGCAGCGTTACGCCCGCGGCCCCAAACCCTGGAGTTACTTCACGTTGGGCGTGGCCACGAAGCCCTGAAGAGCTTCGGTGCACGGTCGTGGTTCTTCTCGATGGGTCCGCTGTCGGCCATTCTCCGGCAGTTTCCCCTGGTTCAAGTTCAGTGAGACTCGGATACGGTGGATACGGGTCAACGCAGAAAGTAGAGGGGTCCTCCATGCGAATCGCTGATGACATCACACAACTGGTCGGTGGCACCCCGCTCGTGCGCCTGCGCAACCTGGTTCCTGTGCACGGCGCCCAGATACTCCTGAAACTGGAGTTCTTCAACCCCGGCGGCAGTGTGAAGGACCGCATCGCCGTCGCCATGGTCGACGCGGCTGAGGAGCAGGGCCTGCTGAAGCCGGGTGCGACGATCGTCGAGCCGACCAGTGGTAACACCGGCATCGCTCTTGCGATGGTCTGCGCCGCACGCGGATACCGCTGCATCTTCACGATGCCCGAGACGATGAGTCGCGAACGGCGCATGCTGCTGCGCGGCTTCGGAGCCGAGTTGGTGCTGACGCCCGGACCCGACGGAATGGGCGGCGCCATCGCCCGCGCCAACGAGATCGCCGAGCAGAACGGTTACTTCGTACCCCAACAGTTCGAGAACCCCGCCAATCCCGCCATTCACCGTAGGACGACCGGCCAGGAGATCTGGAACGACACCGACGGCACCGTGGACATCTTCATCGCGGGCGTCGGTACCGGCGGCACGCTGTCGGGTGCGGGTGCCGCGCTGAAGGAGCACAACCCCGCGATCAAAGTGATCGCCGTCGAGCCCGCGGCGTCCCCCGTGCTGTCGGGCGGAGCCAAGGGCCCTCACCCGATTCAGGGCATCGGGGCCGGGTTCATCCCGAAGAACATGGACATGGGAATCGTCGACGAGATCATCCAAGTGCAGAACGACGACGCCTTCTCGACGGCACGGGCACTGGCGACGCGCGAGGGTCTGCTCGTGGGCATCTCCTCCGGGGCCGCCACGTGGGCGGCCCAACAGGTCGCCGCTCGACCCGAGAATGCCGGCAAGACGATCGTCGTCATCATCCCCTCGTTCGGTGAGCGGTACCTCTCGACCCCGCTGTTCGAGGGACTCGGCGACTAGGGATGCTCTCCACACTGCGTCGTGACGTCGGGGTCATCCTCGAACGTGACCCCGCCGCGCGCGGTGTCCTCGACGTTGTGCTCACGTACCCCGGCCTGCACGCCGTGTGGGGCTACCGATTGTCACACCTGCTGTGGCGCGCGAAGCTCTATCTCGTGGCGCGTCTGGTGTCGTCGTTCGTGCGAGTCATC
>Ga0307377_10005165_pt1 | contig 14067 bp, 13 predicted proteins | sample TR3MG_FD_202535 | JGI IMG/M metagenome (GOLD analysis project Ga0307377, IMG submission 202535) | Soil microbial communities from Risofladan, Vaasa, Finland - TR-3 | ecosystem: Environmental > Terrestrial > Soil > Coastal area > Acid sulfate soil | place: Finland: Risofladan, Vaasa | collected... | reverse complement strand
ACTGCAATCGTACTGGATCTTATCACGGTAGATAGGACCATTATCGGCAGGGCCGCACCATAGATCGTAGTCCAGGGTTTTTGGTATCGGTAGAGGTTCTGACCTATTACCTATAGACCTGCGTGGTTTACTGCAAAAACACGTCGCATACAAAATCTTCCCTAAATGACCCTCTCTTAACCATTTTGCCATCTCTTCATAAGCACTGATAGAGCGATTCTGAGTGCCAACCTGTACAAGCCGGTCATATTTTCTGGCTGCATTGACCATCTGCCTGCCTTCCCAGATAAAGTGGGCAAGAGGCTTTTCAACAAAAACGTGGCGACCGGTCTGGCATGCCCAGATGGAGGGTAGAGAATGCCAATATTGCATGGTCGCAATAGTAACCACGTCCACATCTTTGCGCTCCATTAAATTACGGACATCTACCACCTGAGCAGGCTTAAAGTTGAAACTGTCAGAAACCTTTTGAGCTGCTGCAGATAACAGCTCACGATCAGGATCACATACTGCTGCAATCTTTACTCCAGGTATCTTGCCAAATGATGGAATATGTGAGCCTCTTCCACGTCCACCACAACCCACAACAGCCAGGCGTATGTCCTCGTTAGCACCGATGATTGAAGCATAAGATTTAGAACTGAATCCCATACCGCCAATAGCTATCCCGGCAGTACCTAATAAGCTTTTTTTGATGAAATCTCTTCTTTTTGTCATAATAGCCTTTTCTTTATAGTATAATACAAACTAAAAATTCCATAGGATAAACCTCAAGGTGCAGGAACGATTCCCGTTTTATTTTCTAATATCTCATATTATTTACATATTATCCCTATTATTACAAATTATCAACTCAACAAGCTTCAATAGAAAAACCTATCGCTTTATCACAGACTATTACCTGAACGGTAACCTTTTCTTAACTCTTCAACTGTTTTAAATATTGCTATAACCTTTTCATCCTCGACTTTATCGTCCATATTAATACAACACACGCCAGTCAGAAAGGGATTACCCGATTCGTTTACCAACCGGGTAACGGTTTCTCTTATTTCATCACATGTTTGATTAACAATTTCGACAGGGCTTAACCGGATATTCAGAAAAGTATCGGGAAGGTGCTCCCTAAGAATTTTTAAATCGCCTCCCCATCCAACATCTAAAAAATCGAGGTTAGGGATTTTGGCATAACTTTCAGCCATTCGGTGTGGGTCAAGTCCACAGTAATGGACACCAAAGGGGCGTAACCTCTGGCTCCAATCAAAGTCGAACGGAAGCAGAAAGTTTTCATAATCCTCGACTGAAATCATGGTATGCGAACACTCGGAATGTAAAAATACCGGTTTATCAAAGTAGCCGACGACACGGTTTACTGAAACAGACGTAGTTCCGGTTTCTTTTGCAATAAAAGTCGTGAATTTTTCTATAACCTGGAAAATATCCTTGAAGTAATTTTTAGTTTCTTCCGGTTTTTCAAAAAAATCTAAAAAGATTTTTTGGGCTTGTAAATCGAGTGCAATATTCAGAATGCCTCCCCAATTTATATCACCGCTCAGGTATCCATATTTACCCTTTAATTTTTCTAACAGATTCTCTAATTTTTTAAAAACAGGAGTTTTAAAGATGTCGCTATTATAAATTTTTAACTCCTCATGATTAGCCGGATAAACCTGAGGGGCAGAATCTTCAAAATAACTTACTTTGCATCCCAATGCTTCTGAAATTAAATAGCCGGCTGCATTATGAACTGCACCAATTACCGGTAAATCTTTGTTCCTGTCCTTGCCAAGTCCATACATTCCGAATCTATTATAGAGCTCTTTCTCCATTATTCTTTCAGATTCGACCCGTTTTAATGGATGATAAAAAAAATCCTCATCAAATGTGATATCTGAATGTTTAAACCACCATGATGGATGAAATACAATTTCAACAGGTAAAATATCTCCTTTAATAAGTGGGTTCTGCAAATAATTACTTATCGCGGAAGTTTTATTTTTAACCTTCATTTTCTATTTTTTGTTATCAAAATTTATAAATTACAAAAATGCAATCATTTAAATTGCTTAACGTATTCCAGAAATGTTTTAGCACTTTTATCAATATTTTCGATGGAACCTCCTCCTTTTAAAACTTCACACATTTCATAAGCGATATAACCTTGATATCCTATCTCTTTTAGTGTGCCAATAAAAGTCTTATAATCGAGATATCCTTCGCCCATGGGAACCGCCCTGTTTTGAGGAAGTAAGGAGACATAATTAGTCTGTACAGATTCGTATCTATAACGTGGCAGTTTTTCGTAATCTGCTGTGGTCGTGTGAACGATGTAAGGCTTCATAGTGTAAATGGCTTTTTTCAGCTCCTCTGATGACAATCCTACAAGAGATGGCGCCCAACAATCGAAAGCGGCCTTTACATTAGGAAGATTCACTTCATCAAGCAACCATTTCATGGCATCATGATTCATAGCTATGTCGTGATGATTCTGAACTGCAAGTGTAACTCCATATTTGGCGGCTATTTTCCCGGCCATTTGTAACCCTTCTACAACCATCGCATACTGCTTGTCGTAAGGGAGGTCAGGACGCTCGTAACCGGTAAGTATCCGTACCATATTACATCCGAGGTCACTGGCTAAGCGAGCCAGTTCTCCAACATAAGTCGCCTGTATCTCAACATTTGGGATTCCTGCTTTATCAACACCTGCAGTGAAATCATTATACCCCGCAAGGCACACTAATTCAAGACCAAGTTCCTTGATTCTCGCACGCAATTTCTGGCGCGCAGCTTCGTCGTAATCAATTAAAGATACATGAGGGCGTTTAGCTAAAAGCATTACCCCATCAAATCCCAACTCTTTGGCTTTCACAAGGAATTCATCAACCGTGAGAAATGCCTGACCTCGCCAAATTCCACTATAGCTCACTGAGTGAAGACAGGTCTTGACCCTAAAATCTTTTGGATTGCCTGTTGGTGTTTTTTGGCCATCTACTGCGATGACAATAAAAGTAAAAATAAAAGTAAAAAATAATAGTTTCTTCATATTCATGTGCTAACTGACATCATTTTAAATAATTGTCTTAAAATAAACTTAAAGCAAATGATGAAAAGGCTTCTATTATTCATTTCTGAATTTTTCGAATGCCTCAGCAATTTTTGCTTCGGCTTGATCGCCACTATGAACCAGTACACGATAACGAAATGAAAGCTTCATCCCCCTTTTCATAAAGGTATCAGTCCCATTTTCAGGCCAGTTCATTACAGCTGGTGAAAAATGTCCATAGTCCCGGGTGAACCAGGTTGACGGGTACCAGGGATTTGACGGATGTTGCATAATAGCCAATCCTTCAACAAAACTGCCACGTTTTCCAAAATAATCCATCCATGCCGTTTTTTTTCCAAAAGTTTCTTTCTCGTTCTTAGCACCTTCAGCATTGACCATAGTTCCTCCGTTTTGAACGATCAGATCGGTTGCCATTCTTGCACTAAAAAGCGAGTGTCCAGTTTTCCGGAATGTAACATCGGTCAGGGCATTCAAAGTAATTTCAAAATCAATTTGACGAATTGTAGCAGATGGAGCTGTAATGGTAATCTTACGAGTATCTTTAATCGGAGACAAAGCACCCGGACGGCTCCAGATGCATTCGCCGGAGATTATAACCGAATCGCCGCCTTCTTTAACAATTTCAGTATTCACTGAAATGATTCTGCCGCGCTCCAACCCTTCCTGCCAGTAGTTACCACCATTTACCTGATCGCATGCGAAATACAGCGACGTGTGATGCGGATAAGGATCACTACGCATCGTTGTAACCGAACCTCCCGAAAGAGGACCGTTTACCGGGAAGAAGAAGGGATATTTTTCATCAGACGAAAAGATGTAGCTGGTAAAAAATTTACCGTCAATGGAGACGTTGATTTTTGAGCCGACCTTTTCTGCAGTAAGTTTAGTTGCCAATATGGATTGTCCAGTCATTACAGCAGCTATAATTAGTAGGGCAAACATTTTTATTTTTTTCATGATAAATCGGTTAATATATTTTAATAATCCATAATGTTGTTCATGATAATATAAAATAATAAACTGCCCAGATGGGCAGTTTATTATTTATAACATACTCCATATTAATAACCTGGATTTTGTATTAACTGAGGTGCCTTATTAATTTCGTCAGTTTGAATAGGAATCCAATACATTTTTTCGTTTGGATTATTAGCTTGCATTGCTACTATTTGAGTCCACGTTGTTGTTATTGTGCCTCCATCATTAATTTCCATAATATCTATGCCATAATTAGGTGGTGATAATGATTCGACAAGGATTTTCCACCTTCTAATATCATACCATCTATGTTCTTCCGCATAAAGTTCTACTTTTCTCTCATGACGTAAAGCCTCGGTAATGTCACCTGTGAAATCCGGAAGTCCGGCCCGGTTCCTTATCATGTTAATATATGTAGTGGCTGTTGGAATGTCGCCCAACTCTAAACATGCTTCAGCATAATTAAATAATATTTCTGCATAACGAATGAAAATCCATATATTTTGATTATACTCGACATCGCCGACGACTGTATTATCCATAAATTTTTTCGTGAGATAACCACCATAGCAACCACCAGCCGGAAAATAGTTGTCTTTACGGGTATCCAAACCAAAAACATCTACATAAGTTGTTGGACCCGTCATAGTTCTATGCGTACGTCTTTCGTAAATTCCAAGAGGGTCCCTTGCAGCAGCATTGGCAAAACGTGCTTGCCAAATGCAACTGTCATACAGAACACTTGCGTAAAATCTAGGTTCACGATCATAATAAGGGCTTTCGTGACTAAATGTAGCAGATGTGTTTTTATATTCATCATTCACTATAGAAAAATGGTTGAAGAATTTTGACCCATCACTCATTTCATATTCATCAACCATTCTTTGCAAAGGACCATTTCTACCAAAGTTATTAATTCCGTTGGGGCCATTCGTCTGATTAGTCCGGTGCCGGCGGCCAAGACCTGTAACAAATGTTCTTCCCCAAATAACTTCATCATCTGACAGATCATATGCCTTGAAAAATTCAAAATAGTTTGAAGCTACTGCTTTTAGATCAGGGGCTCCAAAATCGGCTAATTCGCAAGTTCCTAAATCTATAACTGCCTTTGCTGCATCCCTTGCAGCAGTCCATAATGAAGTTCTATTCGGAGATGCATAACCAACAAGGTCACTGGTAGCAGTTCCATCTGCCGTAAGGTCACTGGCAGCAAACAATAACATCCTTGATTTAAGAGCTAAAGCGGCCTCCTTCGTGGCCCTTCCCATCTCCGTTTCACTCTTTAATACGAGTAATTGGGCAGCATCGTCACAATCTTTTACAATGAAATTGACAGTCTCTTCAAACGTGGCCCTGGTGATGGTACTAAAATCATCTCCCAATTTATTTGCTTTATTTATAATTGGGACTCCACCATAAGTACGACAAAGATTAGTATAAATAAACGCTCTAAGGAATAATGCCTCACCCTTCAATAGATCAGTTTCAGCTTTCACCTGGGATTTTTGTGGTTCCACATATCCTTCTGACACAAGGTCAATATTATCTAGAAAAAAATTGATTTTTTGAACATTATTAAACTGTTGCCAGGACGTATGGGGAAACCATGGATTGCCATAGGCACCTCCGACATTGTCGGCACTCATAGTACCTAAATGATAAGGTGTTGAACTACTACCCCTTGAGACGAAGGTTTCGTCAGAAACAGCAGAAAGCATCACCGCTCTAAGCCCATGCTCAATATAGTCATAACAGTAACTTAAATAAGCACTGGCAAGACTAGGATCACTCCATACGGTAGCGTCAGAGAACTGATCCAAAGGACTTTTGTCCAAAATCTTTTCACTACAGGTGGTGAGCAAAAGCACCAAGACTGATAGGATTATAATATTAGTATATTTTTTCATAAAATCTATTTTAAAGAATTAAATTAAAAAGCAATTTTTATACCCATAGCATAAACTTTCATTAACGGATATGAAGAAGTTTCTCCAAGTTCCGGATCTTGCTTCATAACGAATGCGTTATAAAGTAATGCTAGGTTCTGTCCAGTAACATAAACTTTTGCATCCTTTAACCTAATAGCATTTTGTATGTTTTTTGGAATTGTGTATGAAAGTTCCAGGGTTTTTAATCGGACAAAGGCCAGATTATTATAATCGTAGTCTGTTAAGTGAGAATCTCTCCAATACTCTTCGCTCCTCATAAAAATCCTTGGTTTATCGGCAGTTATATTGTCTACAGTCCATCTGCCTTGTGCATAGTAATCGATATAATTTCCATCAAAACCCATTATTGGGAAAGTAATTCTTCTCGAGGTAGCTCCAACACCTTGAAAAAAGCTATTTAATTTAAAATTTTTATAGCTCAAAGATAATGATATACCAAAAGTTAACTCAGGATCGGCTGTTTTATCAAATAAAACTTGGTCATCATAGGTTATTTTACCATCACCATCAAAATCCTCAATAATGATATCACCAGGTCTGGCTCCAGTTACATGAGGTTGCGATTCTACATCTTCATCGTCATCAAAAACTCCTATAAGCCTTATAAAGTAGTGTAGCTCCTATTGGATGACCTGTTCTTACTTGCCAAGGAACATTTCTCTCAGGTTCGTCATATTCGATGATTTTGTTACGGGCAAATGCAATATTACCATTTATTGAATATGCAAAATCTCCAGCCATGTCATTATATCCCAAAACTAGCTCAAATCCTTTGCTTTCAACAATGCCGAAGTTTTCGTCAGGCAGGCTGATCCCTGTAAATGCTGGCACAGATGCGTTCCTTGTTACAAGAATATCTTCTCGCCTCTGGTAAAAATAGTCAAAGTCTAATTGGAGCTTATTATTAAACCAATATGATTCAAAACCACCGTTATATACAGTTGCTACTTCCCATGTAATATCAGGATTAGGCGAACCACTCTGAAGTAAACTGGAAGAATAACTTCTGGTATCGCCAAATGTCATCCCTTGTGAAAATCCATAACTTGTTAAGTACTGAAAAGCATCTACTGCGTCATTACCCATTTGTCCCCATGAAGCCCGGAGCTTAAAATAGTCTATAAAGCTAAAATTATCCTTCCAGAAGTTTTCACTCGACATTCTCCAACCTAATAGCATACTGGGGAAAGTGCCCCAACGCCCGCTTTCTTCCGAGAACCTCAATGAGCCATCGCGGCGTAAAGAGAATTCAAATTAAGTATTTTTCACTATAATTATAACTTAACCTTCCAAAATAGTTCAGTCTGGAATCTATACTGATTGAGGAGCCGTTATTTATTTCTTCGTTACCTCCGGCAAATAAATAAGGCAATTGATCGGATAAAAAATATCTGCGGAAGGCATTTATTCCTTTACTTAAATAATCAGTACTTTCAACAGCAATAAACATATTTAAATTATGAACTTCATTGAAGGTTTTCTCATAACTTGTCTTAAAGTTGGTGGTTGCTGTTTTAGTATCGTCATAGTAATCTGTCAATCTGGGTTCAGGTATGGTTCCCCTAAGGGCTCCAACCAAGAAATCTGAACCGTCTTGACTCCCATCGTTCCCTGCTGCCAAATATCCTGATTCATTTAAAGAGTATAATGTTATTGGTTTTGCAAAAACCTTTCTTATTCTAAAATCCATATCATAAGCATAATAACCGGAAATCGTTAAGCCTTCAACCTTAGGCACTTTAAGATTGAATGAAATCAAATTCTGGCTTAGATATCGTTTGTCATCGTCGAAACCTGTTTCGAAAGAAGATGATACAGCCGGCTGATCTCCATACTCGATATCAGGCCCAGGTAACCCATTAGGCCAAAAAGCAGGTCTTGTCGGTTTATTTCTAATCATTGCACCGAAAATGGAACTGGAACTTTTTGTCGGATACATCCTATTTTGCTGTGATCCATTAATATCTAAACTAATAGTTAGATACTGATTTATTGTCATATCCACGGCGGCTTTCAGATTGTACCTGTCAAATGTGGTAGCATTAGCACTATATATCCCATTGTCACTCTGTTTTCCGAATGAGGTGAAGTATCTAATAAGCTTGGTTCCTCCGCTAACTCTTAAAGTTTGGTGATTTGTGTTCGTATATTTATTCATAGCAGCATCAAACCAATCAGTGTTGGGGTGCGTCCAAGGATATGCACCTGATTTGTATTTTTCGATATCTTCCAATGAAAACTGCAGGTTATCTTCAGTAACACCCCGATAAGTTTCCACTTCCCTAATCAGTTGAGCATAAGTAGCTGCATCAGCCATCTTGGGCAACAATGTAGGGGTTTCCCATCCTTGATAATAATCATATTCAAATAGTGCTGGACTTTCCGAACCTCGCTTAGTTGTAACAAGAATAACACCGTTAGCAGCCCGTGAACCATAAATCCCCGCTGATGCATCTTTAAGTACAGTTAAACTCTCAATATCTCCTGGTTCTAATGAATTCAAGTCACGTCCAGCAACTCCATCAATAACAATTAATGGAGAGGTTTCACCAAGAGTAACATTACCCCTGATTGTAATTTTTGCTGCATCATCTCCAGGTAAACCGCTTAATTGTTGCACAACTACACCGGGAAGACGACCGGAAAGAGCATTTGACACATTGGAAACAGGTGAAGAAGTGAGCTGTTCATTCGATATAGTAGTTACAGAGCCAATAACATTGATTTTCTTTTGCGTACCATAACCAATCACGACAACCTCTTCCAGACCAATTGCCGACTCAGAAAGGGTTGCGTTGATCTGGGTTAATGTCCCGATAGTGATTTCTTGTTTTTCCATCCCGACAAATGTGAATGACAGGCTTTTGGCTCCCTGAGGAACTTCAATACTATATTTACCGTCAACATCGGTAATCGAACCCAGCGTTGTTCCTGTAACAACAACGTTTACTCCGGGAAGAGGGGTGCCATCCTTGTCGGTAACAGTCCCGGTTATTCTATTTTGCTGGGGTTCAGATGTTAAATAATCCGGAGCAAGAATGATCTTGCGGTCAATGATAGTGTACCTCACATCAGTACCACTAAAAAGATTGTCGAGAATAGAACTAATTAATTCATAATTAGCCTCAATACTGACTTTACGGCCGGTGTCGAGCAGTTTTTCATTGTACAGGAAGAAAAATTCACTCTCCTGTTCAATTTTATCAAGTACAGAGACAAGCTCAGTTTCCGAAAAATTGAGAGAAAGTCTCGTGTTTTGCGAGTAGGAGTCTATAGCGTGTGCTTGTAGTATCCCGATAAATAAGAGAATAATAGCATTACGCATAATTTGTAGGTTTTTTTTCAGAGAATGATAAAACAATTCTCTAAAAGGTTCGTTTTTTTTCATAAATTTGTAGTGTTATTAAGTTAAAAAATACCGAAAGGATGTTTTTTAGGGAAATCGTTGACGCGGTTTCCTTTTTTTTTACCATTTAAATTAAGGTCCATTTGTTGTTTTCATAGCTAGTTGAGGTTAAAGGTTTCTTTTGTTATCGTTTAGAAAAATAGTTGCTTTTTCTTTCTCAAAGGTTCCATCGATCTTGAGTTCGCGTGGAGTAATTTTATATCTGATGGGAGAGGTCATGCTTAAGAACCGGAGTACCTCTTCAAGTGAGTCGTCCTGGAAAGTGGCACGGAAAGAATATTTCTCAAGCTCTTTATCGGCCAGTGTAACCTTCACATTATACCACCGTTCGATACGCCTTGCCACTTCGGCCATAGGATCGCCCCTGAAAACGAGCTTGCCTTCGGTCCAGGCATTGTACTTTGCCGGATCGGTAACCGACTTGCTGATATTTCCGTTCTGAAAAACCAACCTTTCCAATGGTAGCATCATCACCTTTTCATCATCTTTATTATCCTGAAACTCCACTTTGCCCTGCTGAAGTACTACTTCAATATAATTTTCTTCCGGATAAGCACACATGTTAAAGCTGGTGCCAAGTACTTTCACAGAAGAATTACCGGCACTGATTTCAAATGGATATTCTTCGTTGCGGGTAACATCAAACCATGCTTCCCCTTCAAGTTTTACCTGCCGGTTGCTATTAAATGGAAGAGAATAGCTAAGATGGGAACCACTGTTAAGCATTCCGGTTGTACCATCAGGGAGATTGAAGGATACCCGTGAACCCATGGGAGCATATATTATGGAACTAACCTGCTGGTCAGGAGCAGTTTTGCCAGTATTGTTCAGATAATTACAAATAAGTCCTCCGGCAACCAATAATGGTAAAACTAATATGGCAGCAGCCTTCATGTAAACCCTTATGAATTTTTGTAAAGGTTTCTGCTTCTTTAGGATCTCCTTTTTTCGAATTATATGGTGAACCCGGTCGAGAAGGTGGCTTAGATTAACTTCAGAAGGGGAGCTGTCCCTTAATTTTATGTCCCACTCTTTTTTAAGCAATATACGCAGATCATTATTGGATTCACCCTCAGTAAATAAAGATTCTACAAAGTTCTTTTCTCTGTTGTCAGACAGCCCATTAATATATCGTTCTATCTTTTCAAATTCTTCTTGCTTCAACATTTATTTTTCAAATTTTCCAGGGAAATGTATTTGTTCCCATTATTTATAAATATTACCCTTAACTTTAATTTTTCAAATGTTAAAAACTGACAGGTATTACAAAATAAAATTATTTAAATATTTCGCATATACCTGCCAGTAAAACCACCTAATAACCTAATCCCCAAAGCTCTAACCAAACATATTTTCTTTTCAAAAGTTACCTTCAAACTTTTTCTTTTCACCTTGGTTTATGTTATATCCTTGAAGAAGGTGAATCTCATAATAAAAATGAATATATTTTTGTTTTGTACCATTGCAACAGTGGATAAAGTTTAGATTGCGACAAATCCGCCGATTAGCGGAGAGTTTGATGAAGTCAAATCCAGGTTATTTGCTGTGAAATTAGCGAAGTCCGAAATTAAACCCGTAACAATAGCAAAATCTATTTCTCAATATTAAAATTTACTGAAATTAGTTTCTATACTTATCTTAGCAATTGATATCTAATCTGATTGATTCAAAAACCTCAAAAATGATAAAAGGATAAAGCAATTTATTCAATATCAAATAATTGTCTTATCCTTATGGAAATTTCAGATTGAATTCTCATATTGATTTTTCCAAGTTTTCTTTTTATTAACGATTTTGGAATAGTCACGATTTTGTGTAATCGAATTACTGAATCAACAGTCAACCCGGTACCAATCCACTCATCAGTATTTAGTCTAATAACATAGTCGCTATTGATTAAATTATCTGGGATCTTACTTGAAATAAGGGCGATGATGATATGTTCGTATATCCCAATTTCAAAAGTCAAACAAAGAGCTGGTCTGACTTTTAAAGTTGAAAAATCATCAAATGGAAAAGGAACCAGTACTATTGAGTTTTTAATCATTTAATGGTTCCCCATTCTTTAATGAGTAAATATCTTCTGCCGGGTCATTTAAAAAGTCAAATGCTGAATTATTTGATATTGCCTTTAGCCATAATTTTTCATCTTCCGGATTTACGTATTCATCATCCAGTAGAATAATCACCCGAACCTGGCTATCCTTTTTATTTAGAGGATAATCTATTTTAAGATTTCCATACTTATCTGTTTTCGAATTTATCTCTATCGCCTTCATAAGACTACATTTATTACAAAGATATTGATTAATGGGAATTGAGAGTTAAATATTTTCAGTTTAACAGAAAAACAGCATAAGAAAAAGCAACTGAGCTAAATCTTTTTTCTGATATGGTTACGGATAAACTTAAGAGCATCTGAAATATAATTGTCAACCGTTCCAGGGGAGAGATTAACTTCTTCGGCAATCTCTTTAGTTGATTTACCTTCCTGCCGGCTTTTTAGAAAAATGTTTTTTTGCCTTTCAGGGAGTTTGTCAACGATTTGTAAAACCCTCTCCATAACAGACTGGTAGTTGATACTTTCTTCCACTTCAGAGGACGACTGAGAATTTTCGTAAAGAGTGTCACTGATGAATTTTTGCATATATTTCCTTTTTCTGAATAGTTTACAAATATCGTTGTATGCTATTGCAAAAAGATATGATTTGAAGGATGCTCCCTTTTTAAGGTTTTTGTAGTTTTCCCAGACCTTAAGAAAAACTGATTGAACCAGTTACTCTGCGTCATCAGTTGACCTTAGATACTTCAAACCAAAAGCGTAAAGCTTACCCGAATACTTTTCGTATATCAGATCGAAAGTTTTCACATCTCCTGTTTGAAGTCTTTCAGTTAATTCATAATCACTGATAAATAATTTCAATGATGTTGTAGTTTAGATGGGGCAGAGTAAAGCAATATTATTATAAAGATAGTAATTATAATAGAATAAAAATTTTCACAATTCGTCAAATTCAGATTTTGCCCAAAGATTGCTTGCAGATAATTCAACTGCTTTTTTCAGATCATCTGTTGTCAGATTCGTTTTTCCAAGACCTTTATAACCTAGTCCTCTCAACATATAAGCTTGTGATATTCTGTTAGTTTCATTAGGTTTTCACCTATACGTTCTATCGTCTCTTTTATCCATGGATCAACGGAAAGAAGATAATAATGAGCTAATCCCAGAGTAAATATGTGGCCCAGGTTGAAGGGATCAAGACATGTGTAAAGATATGTAGAGGGGTGTCGTACTCATGGTTACCCCAGTTACATTGGCGCTCACCCCACCAGTCACCCCAGTTCATGGCTCCATAATCACGTTGTTCTCGTATAGAGCGACAGTAGCCTTCAAACAGGTAATCATGTTTATACCATGGTTTCATATGATCAAAGGTCCCTGTTTCAAATTTGGGCAAGAGACCCAGCTTGATAACATCCTGATTAACTTCGATGCTTTTTGGCCATTGCTGCCAGAAATCCCGAAGTGTTATAGCCATGTCTCCTTTGCCATCATTCATCTCCAACCAGCCAGGTGCCTGTCTTCCGGTAACTGAAGACCCTTCAATACGATAATTTTCATCATCAATCTGTAACAATCTCATAGATGAACCAGAAGCAGGGATACCTCTCCATCCGGGCTTGCCACCAATGGCCGCTGATTGTACTGAATTGAGTGGTATAAATTCCAGGTTTAATTCATTTATGTACTGGATCATATCCTTATCAGAATTGATTAGGATTTGAGGTTTCAGATATATTTGTGATAATCCTGAATAGACCGATGCACGAAGACGAAAATCAACTATTCTCTTTCCCTTTGGAGTTTGGAAAGAACCATTAAATACTAAGGTTGATCGGAGTTTTCCTTCAGTTTCAACTTTCGCCGAATTAACAATTCCCTCACAGCGTTTTCCCTCCTTATTGGTCATCACCAATTTAACGTCAATACGGTTTGATATCCGTAATATAGCACCAGGTTGTTCAGAAAGTCTGATGTTTCCTGATCCTGCAGAAATCTTTGTTCCCTTTCCAACTTTAACGGGGTGGGATGGAGGGGATTCCTTGCCCCGGACTCCCATTTCAGCCTGAACTGATCTGTTCCATTTGCCTGAGGATTAGCCTGGAAATTGATTAGAACCCAACGGGCACTCCCATCCTTCCACCGTGTAAGTACATGACTTTGGCAAGGAACTGACTTGTAATTTTTGTCAAGCAAAATAAACCGGCTCCCTTTGGTTACCATTCCCTCAGCAAGAGGAACCCCACCTGTTACAGGACGGATAAGGTTCAGACCTGCTGTTTCTTTTACACTAATATCCATGTAACTCAAATCAACCGGATTGTGTGATGCAACGAATCTGTTATTAGGATTAACATTATCTCTGTTTATGTCCTCCAGGGAATTTTCATGATGATCTTTTTCATTATTCACAATCTGACCAAAGAGAGGACTATCCTTTAATGCAAGCCCTGAGAGTCCAATCCCGGCTAATGCACTTTTCTTGAGTTTGACACCTGAGCGTTCTATCTGGCTATACCACTGCAATATAGCAAACGGCGGTTCGCACTACAACTAGTTATAGTCGAGTGATACTCAGTTTATTACACCCTTATTGGGCTTGCAC
>Ga0307377_10005163_pt1 | contig 14071 bp, 10 predicted proteins | sample TR3MG_FD_202535 | JGI IMG/M metagenome (GOLD analysis project Ga0307377, IMG submission 202535) | Soil microbial communities from Risofladan, Vaasa, Finland - TR-3 | ecosystem: Environmental > Terrestrial > Soil > Coastal area > Acid sulfate soil | place: Finland: Risofladan, Vaasa | collected... | reverse complement strand
TCTACTTCGAGAGGTTCATCTGTCCAGACAATAGCATCGCTAGTATCTCCAGGACAGTAGTCTCCGTCAGCTGCGCAGTCTCCTATTTTTAGATTATCTATAGCGTCCCTCATCTCTTCATAGTGTTCTGCTTTTATAACGCCCCCTATCTCTACGGGATTATCTGTCCAGCTCCAGGTAGAAAAACCCCTTCTGGTAAGCTCTGCGTCTATGGCAGTTCTGAGCTCATTAACATGTACAGCCTTCATACTAGTTTGTAACCTGACTATTGGAGTGTCTGTCCAGGAAGACGTATTGGCCCCGCACTGAACGGGTTGAAGTAAATGTGGGTTTCCCCAAGTAGTTGCCATGATTTCCTCCTGTTATTGATATGTTGGTGTATCTCCGCCGCCAATTCCCGGCCCGATCTCTGCTATTGCTATGCTTGAAGCAAACGCTTCGTCAAAATACGGAGCACCGTTTCTGCCGTTAAAGTCAGTCATGCCACCAGCTACAGAACCTGCTCGAACCTTAAATGTAGTTGGTACGACTCCGGATGCTACCATATAATGTTTTATTTTTACTTGGTTAAAATCAGCCCCAGCTTGAAGGTTGGCTCCAACAGCAATGGCGTCAACAGCATCGTCCTGAAAAAGTGCTGCGATACATTGACCACCTGTAGTATTGGAAACGTTTAAAAGTACATCTATTTCTAATATATTTGCTGCATTTGTAGGTGTAATGTCTAATTCCAAATATTGGTCACCCTCAGTATTCTGAGGTTTAGAGTTGTCTTGAACCATATTTACAACGCCGGAAGCATAGACCCCAGTTTCATATTTGACCAACTGAACAAGTCTACCACCTGCTGATCCTGAATAATTTATTGCTGAACTTCCCATAGTGTTCTCCTTGTTATGTTATTTCAACCAAAACCATGCTTGGGTTAAAGTATATTATGTCTGATGCTGTAGCTACTCCAACTACCTGAACCTGATCTCCAACTCCTACTGGAGCGGTCTGACCTATCGTGTTCCCCATAGTACCTGATGGTGTAACATACATAAGGCCACCTACTGTCCATCCCCAAGAATCATCTCTATAATATCCCTGAGTCATTACGTCAATTGGATAACCGTCAGTACTGTCTGTTGTTGCTAAAAACAGTCCTGGCATTGTAGATGCTGAGTCTGCATCCGCTAGGTGGAGTTTACCATCTGCATTCTGATATAGCACGTCTCCAATTGAGCCTGAAGCTCCTGCTGTCATTGTTGTTGTAATTCCGTTTCCAGTTTTATCTGTATTCGGTGTAGCATCAATGATCATTCCTGTATTGACACCGCCAGCATTAACGCTACCTCTCCAATTAAAGATATATCCATCTGTCTGTGTAACAGGTATGAAAATTGGCTTACTTACCTGATTAACTTCTGATGGTTCTGTTGAGGTCATTGCTCCAGATGCTGCTGCGCTTAAAAACTGAACATCTCCCGGAGTAAAGGTTTGTCCTACTAGTGTAATAAAGCCCGTGTAACTTAGAACAAAATTACTTGAATCTGGTACTTCTGAAACTATTCCTATGGCTTCTGCATTTTCTACTGTGTCGGCTCTGGCTAGAGTATAATCCCCAGCGCCCTGGTCCCACCTTATAATGTCAGCAACTGAAAATCCATGAGAAGCTTGAGTTATTGTTCTTGAACTCCCAGCTCCACCACTTCCCCCTGAGCCACCAGCATCATAGAACTCTAATCCTGTTTCTCCAGTATTAACCCTAACACCACTGGCACTGAACCCTGAGTAGGTAGATGGCGTATCAGACAACCCTGTAAAGGGTTTATCTACTAGGTCCCCAAGAGTAGTTATACCCGTCACATCTTCAAATGTTATCATGCCACTAGGGGCTGAAAGATTTGCGGCGCCTATATGTAAACTATCTTGAGCTACGTATAGTTGGTCAAAGTGTCCCTCCGCAAAGGCGAGAGACGCAGAACCTATATCTCGTGTGCCACTGGCATCCGGGATGAGATCGCTTTTTATATCTGTTATATATGGTCTACTTATTCTCATTGTTGGTCTCCTTCTTTTCCTTACGGAGTAAGTGTTGACTTTGTAACCCAAGCAGAAGATTCTCTTCTCTGAAATACTAGGTTGTCATTCTCCCTTGTAAATCTCCATGTTCCATCTGTATTGGGATCGCCCAAACAGAATATACCTGAAGCGCTTGTCTCTATATTGTCGTCTACATATAGTGTCGAGAACGGCAACGCGGAGCTTCCTAGGTTAACTATTCCAGAAGCTGATGGTATTATATTTGCGTCTATCGTATGCGCTGCTGCTGACCATTCCAGGTTGGTTAGTGAAGAGTGAATTCCTCCTGGAGTAGGCGATGTGCCATGTGCCGCTATAATTCGAGCTTCACCAGCATATGGTGACTCAAAAGTAATTGTGATATTATTTGCATCAGTGAATTCTATCTCTTCCGGTATAACCGCATTCTTTGGTGTTCCATCATCTGTACATTGAACTATTACGTCCTCAGTGCCAAGACCATGGGTTACTGCCCAAACGGTGGCTGGAGCAACCTGGTTATATACGTGTGTCCCTATTACATTGCCTGATGCTGAGGGAGATGTAGCAGATATATCATAGAATTCAAGTGCGGTCTCTCCTGTGTTTACTCTAACACCACTGGCTGTCATTCCGGTGTACGCCGCTGGCGTGTCAGTCAATCCCAAGAACGAGGTAGATCCCCCTCCGCCTCCGCCGCTTGGAGCGCCAGATGCCGAAACAACTCGTGCTTCTCCAGCTAGTGCACCCGAAAATGTTACCGTAACCCTATTGTTATTTGTGTATTCAATCTCTGTTGGTACAACCATTAACGGAGGAACAGAGTTGTCTGTACATTGTACAATGACCTCGTCTGTGCCTAGATTATGGTCTACTATCCACGCAACAGATGCTGATGTCTGATAGTGTACATATCCTGCGCCTATACCAGTAAGAAAACTTCCATCACCGTATATATAGTTACTGTATAGATTGTCAAAGTGCCCCTCGTTAAATGCAAGGGGATATGTACCCACCGATTGAGTTCCACTTGCCGTTGGAACAATAGCTGCATCTATGGTGTGTCCAGCCATGGACCATGTAAGATTATTTAATAGGTTATGATCAGAAGTCCCTCCGCCACCACCTGTTATTGCATAATAATCTAGTGCTGTCCCGCCTGGGTTTACCATTACACCGCTAGATTCAAAACCTGAATACGTACCTGGAGTATCAGTAAGACCCAAGAATGTTGTGGATCCCCCACCACCAGTACCGCCAGTATCATAAAATTCTAAACCAGTCATTCCGGTATTAACTCTTACACCACTGGCCGAGTATCCGGCATATGATCCAGGGGTATCTGTAAGCCCTAAAAAGCTAACCGATACATTTCCACTAGCTATTATGTCTCCTTGGACATATAGGTCAGTACTAAGTTCAAACCTGTTGTCACCATCGTCCCATTTGAGCCACTGTCCAATTGGTGATGCGTTATCGTAAAAATATATCCAGCTATCTGCGTCTGGACCATCTACGTTAATTCCAAAGAAATTACCGCTGGCACTTACAGTGTTGGCGAATAAGTACCCAGTAGTTATATTGTTCTGAGCCCTTACCATATCTCCATCGGTATTATATATGTCGTTCCATCCTATTCCGAATGGGTTTATGTCTGTTCTGTTTGCCGTGCCTTCTAAGTCTATGAATTGTTGGACCGTTGTGGCGGACAGTCCTGGAGGAGTAATAATATTTACCTGAGAAGCGTCTAAGCTACTTCCTATGGTCATGAATGAATCGAGTCTCTGAGATACATTATCATATGATCCTCTGCATCCTAGCCCAAGTTCCCACTCAACGCCAGAGGCTGCTAACTGTAAGTCGTTAACGTGTTCTGCCATGATGTCGTCACCCAGCGTTTGATACTGAGACTCAAGAGCTGTTCCAACGTCGGCAGAGTTAAATGTTAATTTTCCTACATCATAGTTCACATAATATTCTCCGGCGGCCGGCGAACCTGTAAAATCTTCAGTCCACGCAGTTCCCCCTCCTGATGGTAGTATGATTGTTGTGGCCGAGTCTTTCGGCACGTGGTCTAAAAATAGATTATATGGACTAGATGGTACGTTAAAATTTTCGCCACTTACATACCACCCCGATGCATTCTTGTCTATTTTCGCCACGAAATAGTCTATGTTATTGGGGTAAGTCATCTTTGTTTCCTCCTTAAGCAGGTTTTACAAATACTCCTGGGTCGCTATAGTCTTCTCTGAAATAAATATATCTATCTTCTTTTTCTACCAGAAAATAATCATACATAAAATCTAAACTATATAAACTCTGTCTATCTTCATCAAGAATCCATATATGACCTTCTCCATCTATATCTATTCCAGATGGTGGTATGCCACTTGGTATTACGTCTGATATATCAAAAACAACCAGAGAATCTAAGTATTCTCCGGCTGGAGCTGGTCTTGGGTTAGATACGTTTAAAAAATATCCTGACGGACTCTGTACATGTCCTATCCAATACAACTTGTCTCGATAAAAACAAAATCCCTTGGGATACCCTGATCCTCCAGCAAGTATAGATTCGTGTGTTTCAGCTGTTACTGCGTCTTGTTTTAAAAACTCATATGAGATCTCGTCCGCGTGGGCCCAGGCCAAATCGTGTTCTCTCTTCCATACGTCGACATATTTTGATGTTATGTCATATATTCCACTGGGCCTTACTGGAAACGACACGCCTATGTCAGTTGCCCTCGGATCGCTGTATGGTTCACTATTATATGACTTGAGTCTTGTGGGGAGCATGTTGTAGTAAAAGTCTTCAAGATCATTTACTTCCGAAACTTGGAATGAATTATAAGTATCCGGATTTGATCCTGTTAGCTCTGGAAATGGGTACCCACTCGGGGTAGCTCCAGATGGAGCTGTCCAACATTCTATGTCTGGGTTTGCCAAAAACGATATGCTAGATGGTATCTTCATTCTATATATAACGTCTATCTCGTCTATCGGAGCTAGACCTATAAATTTTTCGCTTAATGTGTTGGTAAGCTTATCTGAGATATCATTAGATATCCTGGAAAATGGAGATAAAAATTGCTGACCAACAGAGCCCCTATCTTGTCTAATGGCATCCCATATAGGATATCCATTTGCCATCTTCTGGGTAATATAGCTACGATAGTAACCGCTTGCAGCTAAGTTACCGGATGGATTTGTATATTCTATCTGAAAATACTCTGGATAAGCCATGTGTTCTCCTAGTTAACCCTTATAGCCTGTAAGCTACTTGGGTTTGGGTAAAACATTTCATCATTCTCTATAACAACGTTACCTAACATGTGTGGTTCTTCTCTAAAATAATAGCAGTGTATCGTGTGGTCTTTTATTGATGCCGATACGTCCATTATCTGTTGACGTAATTCATTTAAAATAAACTCTCCGCCTATTGGGATGTTCACTATATATTGCTCTATGGACGTTCTTACGTTGTCTCTTATTTTAACTTGTCTTTCTGGAGTTGTTCCGCTTACAAATACAAGCATAACTTCTATGTCAACCGGAACAATACCTGGAGCAACTGCTACCCCTCTTATTCCATATGCCTGGACTGAATCAATAGCTGACTGTACATTGGCCAACATGGTTGGAGTTGGAAGCCCTTCGGCTGGTATAACTATAACATCGTAGCTGCCTATGCCCCTGGAGTACGGTCTCAGGACAACGTTAGCAATATCGTTTACAGACAGAGCCGCCAGTCTTATTGCTGTCTCGTTTGCTTTTTCTGCGGCTAATGTCGCGTTGGCTATTCTGTACCTATAGTTGCCGTCTGTTTCTGTGTCCGTTCCACTTACTATAGCTTTTTCGTTCATCGTATAAACGTCGCCTACATTAAGATTGTGGACAACTAGGATGTTTACCCCTACATTAGAACTTTCACCCTTTTCCTTTGCGGTTATTGGTACATAGACTGACCTTGCACCAGCAGAGAACACAACGTCTTCGGTTACGCTATATATAATAGATCCATTCACTGTTTTAACTTCTGTTCCTGCCGGAATTCTTAGTGCTGGTAGCTTGTCTCCTAAGTATCCGCTAGCTACATAAAATTTCTGAACATTGTCAGAAGAAGAAACATATGCATATGCGGACTCGCCCCTTGACACATTTAAAAGTTCTCCCATGAGATCTAAGAAGTATCCGTCTGCGCTGGAAAGAAACCCCATGGCATGATTTATGTCTAGGGTTTGATAGAATTCAGCAAGTCCTGTATTTATAATTTCAAGCAATGTCCTGGCTGTTCCACCGGCATTAGTATTAGTAATGCGAGTGTTATATGTCAAGTCTTCGATTGCCTGGGCTACTAGTTCCTCGTATGTTTTTTTGAATAACATCTTATTCTCCTCCTAGGGCGTTGATTATCCCCTCTCCGTAATCAAAGACGGCAACGTCAAAAATGTTAGAATTATAGTTCGTAGCATTTACAAAGCTGTAGAGTGCTATTCTTTCAGCTGATATGGGTACAGCTTTTACCCTTAAGTCTACCGGGTTTACCATGCCACCTATGGTTAGGGAGTTAAAAAGCTTTTTCTCAGCTTCCATGCCGGCCTCTTTAGTGTTTGGCTCTCCTATTAGAGACTGAAGATTTGCCCCAAGCTTTGGGTGCGGCTCAAAATCATCCCAGTCAGTTCTAGCCCTAAAAGCTATATCTTGAGACAACACTCCGGAAGGAGCAGCCATCTGAAAGTCCCCATTTGGCGCTATGGTTAGATCACCGCTAGCAGATACCAGTATGTCTGTTTCAATATATAAGCCCATGATTATCCTTTTTTTAAGCTGTATCAAGAAAACTAGTAAGCTGTTTCATAAAACTATCACTAAATAGATCTACGTCTGGCATCTTGTACAAATATGCTGGCTCCAGTTCATGCCTATGTGGTAATATTTGATGGTCGTGTGGTGGGTATCCACCAATAAGCGTCGACTGACCCAGAAGAAGCATAGTATACTTCTCCGCACTTTGGGGATTTTCTGTGAATTCTCCCTTTGTTATCGATTTTCCAGAACTACTAGTTTTTAGTTCTCCCTGAAGAACGACACCCTTATCAGCATCAATTCCAATTGCAGAAATTCCGCCCCTCGCCTGGACTATAATACCATTATCTGACACAACAATAGAGGAAGAATCTTCTTCTGGAGAAAACTTAATCATCGTTTCTCCTTCTTTGATATTGTGTCTTTCGTCGGAGGCCTCTCTAGCGGTCTTGTTAAAGTCTCTCCCGTCCCTTCTGCTGTCTAACATTATTGTACCAGATGAACCAAACTTTCCTCCTCCGCTCTTTCCAGCTACGCTGCCATATATGTCGGAATCTGATGGTCTGTGCTTTAACCCCTCTTTCCTGGCATCTTCTTGCGTCCCAACTCTTCCTCCAGATGTAGGTATTTGAGGTTTTATTTTGTCTTCAAATGGACACTTTATGCTATTATTTTTTTTATTAGCCATATCTTTCCCCTCTTACCTTCTAAGGCTTGCTCCTATAACTCTGGTTTTTGTTCTCAATATGTTCTCTTTGGCGTTGCTTGCCTGATCTGCTGTATCGCCCTCGAAAGAACTGTATGTTTTTCTAACTAGTATTCCTACGGCTTCACTATATCGACTTGCGTTCGAAGTCAAAACAAGAACACCAAAATCTCCTATTACATTATGCGGCATGTTTTGAGCATCGCAATTTAGCAAAAGAACGGGCTGCAAATTTCCGTCCTCATCTGATCTATCTAGCACCCAAACTTTGGCATGAGTTGAATAAATCTTTATTTCCGCTATCTCATTGAAGAATATAAACTTATTCTTTTCTGCTTCGTGTGTAGATTTGTGTATTATTTTGTCTCTTAATCTCATTATTCACCCCTGGTATTTCTATTAAGCATTATACTTATGCTTCTTCCAACCCTTATCCAGGCGGCAAGTGCGCCTTGTTGAGTTTCTGTCCATCCCTTCTTAAATCCGTCTAATGTAAATATGTTCCAATCTTTTCTGTCTTTCCCTTCAAATCCCGCTATGTATGGCTTTCCATCATACACTAGGGGGCATATTTTGATCGGTTCTTTTTTGTTTATATTCTTTGTTCCTGAGTATTCATAAAATAATGGAAAGAAGTCCTTTCCTATGCTTCTAAAAAAATGGAATCCAGTAAACCCTATGGATGCTTTAGTTAAAAATGCAGCAAAACCAAGGGTTGCTCCGCCGGTAGCTACTGCTGTAGCACCAAGCACAACTAGCCCAGCAAATATAAGGGCATTATAAAGTACATCCGGAATTACCGTAGGAGAGTTTACATTAACGCACATGTCTGGTATTATGGTTGTTATGAATCCCGTCTCCTCGCTCATTGAGTGAACTACCTCCCTAACTTCTATTGGTCCATACATATCTGTGTACATATCGTATATGTATACTATGTCATGCGGCTTTATCTTTGGATCTCCTAGGACTATAAGTTCTCCCTGGTAAACCTTTGCTGTTTCTTTCTGGAGATGGCTTAATGCACAGTTGAGGGCCTGAGCAGAAGTTTCTATGTTATTTTCTCTAACAACTATCGTCCTCCTAAACTCTGGCGGTATATCCTTGTCTGCACACAGCGTCTTAAAACCACTGTCCACTCTGGCCATTTCGTCCTGCTGTGACCTGGCTTGTCTCCATATATTCTTTGGGTATTCTACAACCACTGTATTGTGAAAGTCGTCTAGGTTTAGGGTTATATTGTTTGATATAATATGATGATCTGAATCTTTGTAGTGGTAGTTCCTGAATGGGCGCTGCCTAGGACTAAGACCTACGTTTGAGTTCTTCGCTCTTTCTGTAACTATATTGCCACGCTTATCTATATACACATTATCTTTCCCCGGCCCCTTAAAGGAGAACATAAAAGCCCTGGGGTATTCGCTTCCCAAGAGTCCCACTGGAGATTGTATTTTTTCAGCTTTAAACATCTTAGAGAATCTGTCTGGTTCTGATCGTATCAAACTTACAGCTAGACCTACCACATTTTTACCCATATTAGACCCATCAACATCGTTCTTAAGGCTGTTCTCTATATTCTTTCTGTCGTCGGAATTGAGGGGCTGTTTCTTGGAAAGCTTGTACCAAGACGATATATATTTCTCATTAACTATTACCTTCTCTGGTCGTGAGTTTTGTAGAAACTTTCTGCTTTTAGACGCAGATGTTATCCTTCCAAATATCTCTGTTCCAAGGTCTGCCGTATTTATATATATCTTAGCTGCCACGCTGTTCTTTTTTAGTAGATCGAAAAACTTGCTTCTATAGACATTGGTGTCGTTTAGTCTTCTTTCTTCTTCTGACTGTATATTTCCAGCTCTGTCCATAACCAGTTTCTTATAGCTGTACTGCTCCTTGTTTTTTTCCCATTCCTTGTATGCCTCTTGCTGATGTGGAAGAGAAGATCCCGATGTCCAGAAATACGGCTGCTCTGGTTTGCCAAAGAACAATGTAGCCCTATTGTCGTACGGGACTACGGCTGCCACATATCCTGGATTCATCCTTGCTATTTCCTGAAATACGTCCCATGGAGTAGTATTAGCAACCCTGAATTCCTTTAGAATATTTATTGCATTAAAAAATCTATTGCTTCTTTCTAGATATATGTTCATCTCCTTAGGACCTTCGTCAAGTATTTTAGCTAAAATGTTCGTAGTAATGTCTTTTCTTTTCTTGGCCTCAGGAGTGAGTGCTGTAGTTTTGTCTTGATTTTCTCCAAAGATCTGTATTCCCTCTGGAGAGTTAGAAAGAGCCGATATTCCAAAGTTTTTTATCTCTGGATAATTAAGCATCCTTCTTAGAACATTTAACTGTACGGCTTCCTTACCGCGCCTGTAGGTCTCTCTGTAATCCCATCCTTTTGGATACAGAAGTTCTGATCCAAAACCAGAAGCGTGAAACGTTATCATATCACCATACTCTATGTTTGTTATTCTTCCGGTAAAAACTAGTTCAAGTTCATTAACCTTAGACGAGTACCCAAGCCTAAGTTGAACTTTGGTTCCACTGCTTAAGCGCGTCTGTTGGATTTCTGGCTGGATCTCTTCCAGTGACCCTGATTTTGTCCTTACAAGCTTTTCTTTTGGTGGAGGAATAACATTTGTATCTAAGTTTCCCAGAAAATTTGACACGGTAACCACAGCAGTATCTGCGGCGTTGTCTTTTGACTTATGTATCTCAATGCTCTGTACGGAGTTATAACCATACAGATCGTCGAACAAAAGGAGCTCTTCTTCGTCTTCCTCTACAAAATAAAACTTAAACGTTGGAAATGCCCTCACCATCCTATACATGTCGTCCTTAAGGTTTTCCTCAAATGCCTGGCGCATGTTTTTCAGGTGTTGCTGTGAATAGATATCTATGGCATCAAATCTCGATAGATTATCCTGTGCCGCAACTTGCTTTAGTTTTGAGCTTGCGGTTATAATGCTACCATATTCTGAGAAAGTTTTATCAAACGTTGCCATTTTGTCTCCAATTAATATTCATTCTTTCCTTGTTTAATGTCTGGCCTTACCTTGTCGGTAGACCCTATTGAGTCATAAACAAAGTTTCCATCTTCAAGCACTATTTCATCATCTGGATCTTTTCTTTTTATGTCATGTTTTGGATTTGAAAGCGGTACATATCTTCTAATTCTTGAGTTTGGAAAGTCTACTTTTGCTGCTGCTAGACCTGCTCTTAAGATTTCTTCCCCAAAATCTTTGTTTGTTCCCTCTTGATCTATGATATCAACATACATCAATGGCCTTCCGTATGCTCCCCTATTCTTAGACGCTAGGTTTAACGCGTCTACGGTAAGGACTATTTCCCTGCCATTAAGCGTACGCTCTGCAAACTCTTTAGCCTCCATGGCACCAGGATCTGATTTTTCCTCATCTATAGTTCCGTCCTTCTTGTACTTAAACTCCGGAGTATTTATACCTATGACCCTTATGTGCTCATCGTAGCCATCTATCATTATGGTATCTCCATCTATGACCTTAGATACACGTGCCGTCATTTTGTCATTAGGGTACCATTCGTCTATAGGGAGTAGCTTTTGGTTTATTCTGTTTACAATGCTTGCTCTTTCAACTAAGTCTTTTTCTGTTGTTTTTGTGTCTTGTTTGTCTACTAGTCCATATCCTTTTTTCTGTTCTTCTAGAGAATCTGTTTCTTGCTTAGCTACATCTCCCCTCTCCTCGATGGATGCTGAGACCTGTTGTTTCATGATGTCACCCTGAGAAGAGTGCATCTGGTCTCCTCTGTCCAGCAGGGAGTTGTACGTCACGTCCACCTTGCCCCAGCTGCCTGCATCGAAGTTGAATGAGCTTCTGGATGCGTCTTTTAGCCTATGATGGTCAAAGTAAAAATCTGGTTCCACTATATCATTAGCTCCCCTAGCCGGTATTTGAGATGACTCTAGTCTGGGAGCTGGTATTCCCAGGTCTGCATATGATGGTGCATATCCTATCCCTATATCTCCATATAGGGGAAGATCCATATCTTCATATGTCTTATATGCTGGATCTCTTTGAAAGCTTAAATTGTCCCTCTCTAAGATCTTCTCTACGTTGGGTGGAAAATACCCTTCTCCAGCTTCTTTATTCTTCAGCAACTGTTCCCACTCGTCTAGTTTTCTTTGCCCCGCGACTGTTCCTCTGAACAATAGCATCGCTATGTCTTTGTCCACAATGTGATTTGGAGCCCTCTTCTTTTCCAAGAATGTTTCCCTGACTCTTGATGCTATGTCTTTTCTTGTACTTTTGTCTAGCGGAACCCAGTCAAATGATGCTGGTTTTTTTACCCATATAGCATCAAAAAAAGATGAGTTTATTCTCATGTTCCATCTTCTTCCAGTTGTGGTCACTGCGTTTCCAGTTTCAAGACCTTTCTTTATGTCTGCATCATTGTACTTGGCCTTTTTCATGCTATATCCAAGAGCCTCTGCTGCATTCTCATAGTATTTATATACATATTGAGAACTGGAGTCCATCTTTCCGACCAAGTCGGACCTGTTACCAGTGTATGCTCCTCCGCCAGCCCAAAGCCAGCTTGTAACTGGTATAAACGCGTTTTCTAATCCCTTTTCACCCATCTCGCTAAGGCAAGAGTCTATAACGCTTCCCTGGCCGTGAGAGTATTGAACTATTTCGTTCTCTATAAAGGCACCAAGCCTAGCATCAGAGGCTGCCTTGAGCAGCCGTATCTTTTCTCTGTCCTCAAACGTGGTGCTAATATCTATAAATCTCAGTGTTATGGCGGACATGCCAGGTGACCCTGGAATTGTATTTACGTCAAAGGACTGTATTATTAAGTTCTCTATTGCCGCCATATTTACAATGTCATTCTTAGCAGTAACCCAGGCTCTTCTTCCGTCCTTGGTGGTTTCTCTTGATGTGGCGTCTATCTGCTCAAAGAAGTACCTCATGCTTTCAAGAAAAACATCATGTGTATCGTCTTTTTCTGGAAAGCTAGAGAATGTCAAGGCAACGGTAGAACTGTTTGAACCCAGATATTGACACGTTGGAACTCCGTATCCTATTATTGGAAGAAACTTTATCCTGTTTGAGAAGGATATAGCAATTGAGACACACTCTGCGTTTAAAAAATGAGAAGTATCTAAGCTGATTACGGCCTCAAAATCTTGATATTTTCCTCCGGTTACCGATCTTCTGCTTCTTCTCAACGTTTCGAAATATATGTTGTTAGAAAACTTCTCAGTTATTCTCTTTATGGACCCATCTCTATCTGACAGATATCTCTTAGAGTACCATCTAACAAAGGCATCGCACTCATCTATCTGCTTGGTTGGAACCACGAACTCTCCATTCTCGTCTGCTGTTTTTCTAAAAGCGAAATCAGGAGAATACGGGAGGCAGTTAAATACAAATAATGATATATTGCAAGCTAAAGCTTCTGGCAATCCTGGGACTGTTGATATTGCAATCTGTGATAAAACTGCTGGTATGATTCCATCTACAGAGCCGGGGGAAGGAAGATCAAGCATGCTGTCTATCTTCTTTAGTTTCAGAGAAGAAATGTCTGAATCTAATGATACTATTTTGCTATAGAGAGATTCTTCGTCTGTTTTTGTAGCTTCACTACATCCGGAGTCTGTGAGTTCTTTTTGAACGTTGTATGGGATAGACCTGTTCAATTCCAGGTTGCCCTTGTCGCTTGGATCCAAAGAGTTATCTACTAGCAAAAATAGTCTTCTCTTAGTTTCAGATTCCTTTTTTGAAAGATCCGCTTTCTCTTCTTCAGAGTACCCGTCTTCTATTGGGTAGAATGTTGTTTTGTTTATTTCTTCCTTCATCTTGTTCTGAATTATTTGTGTCTCTGATTCTAGCTTCTTAAAAGCGTCTATAAACTCTGTCCCGCGATCTTCTCTCTCGGCTGCAAATCCTCTTAACCTTATGTTTTGTGGAGACAGAACAGATCTAACATAATCATTTTCTATGGGTATAAAAGGAGTACAGCGTAACTGAGCTAGCAGTGGTCTAAGTTTATTATTTATAGAGTCAAGATCATGAAAAACTACGTCCAGTTCTATTATTTTACTCGTATGTCCGGACTGGAAAGTTATGTCTCCGGTTGCCCGTATGGTAGAGTATGTAAAATTGTTCTTAACATCGCTTATGGTTATTTGAGAGGGGGGAATTGTTAGGGCAACTGTTCCTATCTTAAAATACCCCGGCTTACTCTTGCCCTCAAGTGTCTGTATTTGTATTCTCTCCCACTCCGTATCAAAAAAATGATCATTATGATCCTTAAGCGGAGCCTCTACAGTGTCTGCGTAATCAAGATATGCCGGCCATGGCCTCTTACCGTCAACCCAAGACCAGAAGTCGCTAAACCTCTTGTCGTTTGGTGACAGTATTTTTTCGAGTTCTTCTCTTGTGATTGAGGGTGCTTCTGGCATTTAGATTACCTGCTCTAGTTTTCTTTTTATATTAAAGTTACTCATAGACCTAGTGTCGTCATTTACGT